>Ga0307405_10001396_pt1 | contig 10151 bp, 6 predicted proteins | sample 322Cmetagenome_2_FD_203311 | JGI IMG/M metagenome (GOLD analysis project Ga0307405, IMG submission 203311) | Maize rhizosphere microbial communities from greenhouse at UC Davis, California, United States - 322HYB-C-1 | ecosystem: Host-associated > Plants > Roots > Rhizosphere > Soil | place... | reverse complement strand
CCACGGCACAGCGCATCGCGCTGGGCGACTTTGGACCGATCAAGCCGAAGAAAATGTTTTCGCGCGAGTTCGCCGAGCTGCAGGCGGCATTCGAGTCGATGCTGCGGCGGTTCAACGCGACTCGCGATCAGCTCGATTCGCAGATGAGCGAAGAGCGCCGGATGCGCGAGGAGCTCGAATCGCTGCAGGGGCAAGTCATCCGGCAGGAGCGACTCGCGGCGGTCGGTCAGCTCGTCTCGGGCGTTGCGCACGAAATCAATAACCCGCTGCAGTCGATTAGCGGGTTCGCGGAACTGCTGCGGCTGCAGCGGAACCTGCCCGAATCGGCGCACAACGACTTGAACATCATCCTGCGCGAGAGCGCGCGCGCGAACGCCATCATCCGCAACCTGGCGCTGTTCGCACGCCAGCAGCCCGGTCCGGCGACGACCATTCAACTGAGCGACGTCATTGCCGCGGTGGCCGAGCTGCGGCAGCGTCGGCTCGAATCCGAGCAGATCGAGCTGCGAATCGATGGCGGCTCGACACGCCCGGTGCACGCCGTGCTCACCGAGCTGCAGCAGGTCGTCCTGAATTTCGTCGTCAACGCCGAGCAGGCGATTCTGCACAGCGGCCGCATCCCGGCGCGCGTGACCATCCGGACCTTCGACCGCGATTCACGCGTGGTGCTCGAAGTCGAGGACACCGGCCCGGGCGTGAAAGCAGAAGATGAACCGCATCTGTTCGAGCCGTTTTTCACCACGAAGCCGGTCGGTCAGGGAACCGGCCTCGGCCTGTCGATCAGCTACGGGATTATCGAATCCATGGGCGGGAACATCGGCTACCGGCCGGCACCGACAAGCGGCTCGATCTTCTACTTCGATCTGCCTGCGGCAACCGGCTGAGCGCCGCGGCGGCTGAAAGAGGCCAGGCTGACGGCGATGGCGTCGAGTGCCTGGTTCGCCGCGGCGCCAGCTCCTTCGAAGTTGTTGACCATCGCCACGAACGCGAGCCTCTCGCCATCGCGCGTGTTCACGTAGCCGGCCAATGACCGGATGTTCGACATCGTTCCGGTTTTGGCGCGCACGTTGCCGGCCGCCGGCGTGTTCCGCATCCGCCCGCTCAACGTACCGTCAACACCGGCGACAGGCAGCGCCGCCACAAACGCCGACGCGCCCGACGGATCGTCCATGTGCTGCAGGATGGCGAGCACGGCCTCGGCCGACATGGTGCCGCGCCGCGACAGTCCAGACCCGTCAACGAGCTGCTGCGACATTGCGGGCACTCCCCACGCCTCGAGCCGTCTGGCAAACCCCTCCAGCGCCGCGTCGTTGGTCGGCAGCTGTCCCCGGTCGGCATTCAGGCGCATTACCGCTTCCGCGTAAAGGTTGATGCTTTCCTTCATCAGCGGCTGAACGATGTCGCGAAGTGGCCGCGATCGATGAGTAAACACAACGGATGCCCGCGAACGGTCCGGCGGCGGTGTGACGTCGTCGACGTCCCACGCGTCGCCCAGCACGTCGATTCCCTGTGTCTGCAGCCGGATCCGCAGCGCATTCGCAAACCAGATAGTCGGATTGCCGACGGCGACCAGGAGCCGTGCGGGTGCCGCCCCGGCCGGAATGGTGCCGGCAATCGTCAGGGACGGCTCGCCCGGACGCTGTTCGGGCCAGACCAGTTGCGTGGTGCCCGGCGCGCCGGTCACGACACGGTTCGCCAGCGGGCGCGTGCCGGCTGGCGGGTCGACGCTCAGTGATACCGGCGCACCCGCCCCGGGACCGGGCGTGACCGTTACGGTCATCCTGTTCTCCGCGTAATTCAGCGCGCCGAAGATCGCGCCGCCCGGGTAGCCAAGGTCGTCCCACGCCCACGCCAGCTGCGGCCGCGGCTCCTCGATCGCATCGTCATCGCCGATGATCCGGCCTTCGATGCGGCGAATACCCGCTGCTTTCAACGCCGCCGCCCACGCCGCCACGTCCTCTCCGCCGCGGCCGCCGATTGTGGGATCGCCGGAGCCGACCACCAGCAGGTCGCCGGCAAGGCTACCGTCGGTGACAGGCCCGGTGGTGCGAATCGACGTTTCGAACTGATAGTCCCAGCCGACCGCTTCGGCTGCGGTCGCCACGGCCGCGATCTTCGCCACGGATGCCGGGACGAGCAGCGCGCGCGGCTGCAGCTCGAACAGCCGCTCGTTGCGATCCAATGAGTGGACGGCGATGCCCCAGACGCCGCGTTGAACACCGGGTCCCTGCGTCGCCTGGGTGATGTCGCGCTGGAGTTGCGCGATCGCGGTACGGGCGGTTGCCGCCGCCGATGTGGCCGGCGCGGCTTTGCTGCAGCTCAGAAATGCAAAATGCAAAACACAAAAGGCAAACACGGAGGCCCGCCTGACGGCGGGCACGACGTCGATCGTTCTTACGCCGTCCGTCTTTGCATTGTGCATTTTGAATTGTGCATGACCGGATCACTTGATTTCATCAATGCCCTTGAACACCTCGTCGAAGCTTGCCGCCATCACCTTGGCCGTGCCCGGCTCGTCCGATCGGCTGGCGAGCACGTCACCGCCTGACCGTGCGAACGTGACCTGCTCCATCTTGTTGTCGTCGAAGCGGACTGTCACCACCAGCGCCGGACTCTTGAGTGCGGCATTCGTTCCCTCGTCGAACGATTCGGCCTGCAGACCGGACACCTTCGCCAGCAGCTCCTCGACCTTCCTCGCGTCTATCTGCTTGCTCGCGGCGTTGTGCCACGACTCGGAGCCGTCCTTGTTCTTGGTCTTGGTGAGGGTAATCGTTTCGGACCCGCGCCTGAACTCGGCATGTGTCGCCGTAAAGGATCGCGAGTCGAACAGATCCTTCCGCCGGAACTCGCCGGCGTCGCGGATCACGTCGGTGTAGAGCGTCGGCGCGACGGTGAAGATCATCGGCCGCGACGCGTCTTTCGCGTACATCACCGCGTTTTCGGTGTCGCCGAACAGCAGCGTGGCGCGCGCGCTGCCCGCAACCGCCGTCAACGAGGCGACGGGCGGATCGAGCTTGCGCTTCCTGGCGTCGGCGCCGTCCGCCGAGACGATCGCCTGCATCTGTCCCGACGACAGCCGTTCCAGCGCTGCCTCGACTGAGGCGAAGTCGGCGCGGCCCATCATCGGCGTGACGATCCGCCACTCGGTTCCGGTTTTGACGAGGGTGACGGCAGGCTTGCCGTCCTTCTGGATCTCGAGGCGATCGACCTTGTCCCGCTCGATTTTGATCACACTCTTGTCGCGCAGCGCGAAGGTGTTCTTGTTGAACGTCGAGTCGACGAACGACGAGACGAGAAACACACGCGGCTGCCCGGGGAGCCGCGCGTAGAGATCGCCGCCGGTTGGCGTCTTCTCGCCAAGTTCGATTCGCTTGGGCTCCTTGTCTCCTTTGGCCCGGAACTCGACCTGGACACGGGCCGGCTCGAGACCGTACTGTTTCAGATCAGATGCCTTGTCGTCGACCACGCGTTGAATTTCGAGCGTGGCCAGACTGCTGGTGATCGACGACAGTTCGCCCTGATCCGCGGCCGCGGCTTCCGGCTCGACGATCTTCCATGCGCCGTCCGCCTTCTGCACGCGCGTCGTCTCGCCGTCGGCGGATTTGATGCGAATGTCCTCGACGTCCTCCTCCTTGACGGAGGCGAACGCCTTTTCTTTCGCGTCGGCGGTCGTCGTATCGCGGCCGTTCAGGTAGTAGATGTATCCGACCAGACCGGCCAGGACGACGACGAGAATGAGCGTAGTCCGCAGGCTTCTCATCGCTCCCTTCTCCGCCACCAGGTGAAGACACCGGCGCCGATCACCAGCGCCGGCACGATGACCAGCGACATCCACAGCACGCCCATCACGTGATTGGCCGTCATCGTCAATCGCCGGTCAGAGGGCTCCTTCGGCCGGATGGAAATCAGACTTTCCTGCTGCGCCAGCCAGTTCACCGTGTTGAGGAACAGATCGCGGTTTCCCTCGATCCCCAGGTACGCGTTGGCGACGAAGTCCGAATCACCGATGACGGCCACGCGCGTCTCGGGCGGACGCTGCTCCTCGCCGTCCTTCTTCTGCTCCGCCGCGTCCGCCTTCGCGGGCACGGTCACGGCAGCCGCAATCGAGACCGGTCCTGTGATGTCTCCCTTGTCCGGATCCGGTGAGAGGTTGTCGGGCGGATCAAGCGACGCCAGATTCGTCTCCGCCCACGTCCGCTGCGCGGTCTGAATGAACGACTGCGCCGTGCGATCGGCCGGCGCGCCCATCGCCGGAACGACGGCTCTCGCCACGGGGAACATCGTGATCAACTGGAAGCGGGACGTGATGGCCTGCTCGGGGTACGGCGGCGCCGCCACGGGAATCGTCGCGATCTTCGTCAGTCCGCTGACGTCGACGACCACCGACTGCGTGGCGTTGATCCCCCATTCCTTGACGATCGCCTCGATCTGCGGCAGCGGTGCCGGCTTCTTGAAGTCCTCGGGCGGATCGAGCAGAACGAGCAGCTTGCCGTTCCTGGCAGACAGGTACTGCCGGACCAACGCCGCCTCACCCTCGAGCAGGTCGGTCTTCGGACCGGCCAGAACCAGAACGGTGGCGTTCTCCGGTATCGCGTTCGTCTGCGCGATGATCAGCTTTTCCCACTGAAAGTTGTCCTGCCGCAGCGAGTCGATGATCGAGCTGTACCCTCCGCGCTCGGTGTTCGTCGGATCTTTCTCGCCGTGGCCGGCGAGGAAGTAGACGCGCTTCTCCGTCGGGTTCAGCACCTTGACGAGCGCGGCGGTCAGATCCTGCTCGGAGGGCGCCTGTCCCTGGGCCACGACGACCCGCTCGCGTCTGCCCATGTGCTCGACGACGACCGTACCGTAGCTCTGGATTTCATACTCCTTCGCCGGGACCGGCCGCTTGTCTGGATCGATGTATTCGACGCTCACCTGTTTTGACTGATAGGCGTACTCGTTCATCCGGACGCGGATGCGGTCAACCTCGGCGTCCGTTTCGAAGACGACGAACTTGACGGGAGTCTTCAGCTCGCCCAGCAGCTTCACCGTCTGCTCGGACAGGGTGTATTGGCGGTTGCTGGTGAGGTCCCACCGCTTGTTCTGCTTCGCCGAGACGTAATTCACCGCGACGAGTATGCCGAGCACGACCAGGACGCTGATGCTGGCGATCGCGCCGTAGCGCGCGTTGCGGCGGCGGAAGAACGTGACGATCTCGCGCCACTGTCCGATCGTGTAGAGGAGCACCAGGGCGAGACCTGTCCAGGACGCATAGACCGCGTACTGATTCCACTCCGGTTTGAACACCCGCACGGCCAGGGCGCCGAATACCATCGCCATGCCGGCGTAGCTGAGGATCGAAAGAATCTGCTGCATCGCCTTACCCTCGCCACCGCTCGGTGTCGACCGAGCGCGCCGTCAGAAACAGTCCGAAGGCAATGAAGCTGACGTAATAGACCACGTGCTTCGTGTCCACGACACCGCGCGTAAAGTCGTCGAGATGGCTGGTGATCGACAGGTAATCCAGTACCGCGGACGTTCGCGGGCCGGTCAATGGACCCGCCCAGTTGATCACCCACAACAGGAGGAAGACGGCGAAGGTCGCCATCACCGCGACGATCTGGTTGCGGGTGAAGCTGGAGATCAGCAGGCCGACCGAGATGAAGCAGCCGCCCATCAGCAGCAGCCCGAGGTACCCGGTGGCAATCGGAATCCACTCCGGCGTGCCGAAGGCGAACAGCACCCCGAGGTGAACGAGCGTGACCGCCAGCATCGCAGCATACAGCGCCATCGCGCCGAGAAACTTGCCCATGATGATCTGGAAGTCGGTCAGCGGAGCGGTCAGCAGCAGTTCGATCGTGCCGGACCGCTTCTCCTCCGAGTAGGTGCGCATGGTGATCATCGGCAGGACGAACAGCAGCAGGACGCTCGCGTTGAGGAACAGCGGACGAATCATCTGGTCGTTGACGTTCTGCGTCGGCCCGCCCTGCAGGCCCATCATGCGCATCCCCTGTTCGATGAAGATGCCGAGCAGCGTGTAATAGAAGAAGCCGAACATCAGCGCAAACAATCCGATGACGACGTACGCGATCGGCGACGCAAAGTAGGACTTGAGCTCCTTGTGCGCGATGGCCAGGATGTTGTTCATTGCCGACCTCCTCCGGCTGCTTCCGTGGCCGCGGCCGCAGTGTCTTCCGTCGTCAGATGCAGAAAAATTTCTTCGAGGCTCATGCGCATCGGGCGCAGCTCGAGCAATCCCCAGCCGTGAGTCACGACGGCAGCTGCGAGATCCCGCCGCACGTCCCGCCCGGCAGCGCTTTCGACTTCGAGGGCCGCGACCGCGCCGCGCATCTCGGCGACCCGGACACCCGTGACGCCAGGTACGCCTGCCAGCGCGCCTGTCGGGTCGGCACCCGCGGCATCCACCTGCAGGAACATCGTTTCGCTGCCGCGCAGCCGCGCCGTCAGGTTGTCGGGAGAGTCCACCGCGACCACACGTCCCTTGTTGATGATGACGACGCGGTGACACGTCTGACTGACTTCCGGCAGGATGTGCGTGCTGAGGATGACCGTGTGGTCGCCTCCGAGCTGTTTGATGAGCTGACGGGTCTCGATGATCTGCTTGGGATCGAGTCCCGCCGTCGGCTCGTCGAGGATCAGCACCTCCGGGTTGTGAAGCAGCGCCTGGGCGAGGCCGACGCGTTGCCGGTAGCCCTTCGACAGCTTGCCGCAGTGCCGGTGCGCGACGTCGGCGACCCGCGCACGATCCATGGAGCTCTTCACGCGCGCCGCGCGTTCCCCACGCGGGACGCCTTTGATCCGCGCGCAGAAATCCAGATAGTCGCGCACGGTCATGTCCGGGTAGAGCGGCGGAGTCTCGGGCAGGTAGCCGGTCCGCCGCTTTGCCTCGATCGGCTGGTCCTGGACGTCGTAGCCCCCGACCATGGCCTTGCCTTCAGTCGCCGGCATATAACCAGTCAGGATCCGCATCGTTGTCGTCTTTCCGGCGCCGTTAGGGCCGAGAAATCCGAGGATTTCCCCGCGTTCTGCGCGGAAGCTCACATCGTCGACGGCCGTGACCGGGCCGTAACGTTTTGTCAGGTGCTGGACCTCGATCACCGCTCCACTCCTTGTTCGTAACTCCTAGGGAAGAGACGTTTTACCTATAGCAACCGCCGATAGTAGCTGATGGATTCGCAGCTCGGCAAGACCGCCGGTGTCGGTGCTAACGTGAGGTAGCTTCCGCCTTCAGGCGGAAGAAACGGTACATGGCCACCGAACCAGTCGTCTGCGCTACATGCGAGCTCCACGCCGAGGCGGTCTTCCGCGTCGAGGGAATGGACTGCAACGAGGAAGTCGTCATCCTCGAACGGCGGCTCAAGCCCTTAGACGGTATGGAGGCAATTGCCGCCGACGTCATCGGCCAGCGGCTCCACATTAAATACGACGCTGCCAAGCTTACGACGTCTGCGATGGTCGACGCGGTCGGGCAGACCGGGATGCGGATGTGGCTCGAGCACGACGAGCCGCTGGTCTCCGATTCCTCCATCCGCAGCCGCTGGCGGCTGATGGCGGTCGCCGGCGGCGCGCTGGGGCTTGGCGCGGCCGCATCGTCGCTGAATCAGCCCGTGGCTGCCAGCGTCCTCTGGGTTGCCGGCGCGATTGCCGGCGGCATTTTTCCCGCGCGCCGTGCTCTGACGGCGATCCGCTCGCGCACCATCGACATCAATGTCCTCATGGTGATTGCGGTAGCCGGTGCCCTTGCCATCGGCGAACTGCTGGAAGCGGTGAGCGTGGTCTTCCTGTTCGCGGCGGCACAGTGGCTCGAAGTGCGCACGCTGGAGCGCGCCCGGCAGGCGATCCGGGCGCTCATCGATCTGACGCCGCGCCAGGCCGTTGTCCGGCGCGCCGCGGCCGAAAGGCTGGTGCCAATCGATGAGGTGACGCGGGGGGACGAACTGATCGTGCGGCCCGGCGACAAGGTGCCCGTGGACGGTGTCGTCGCCGCCGGGCACAGCGACGTCAACGAGGCCCCGATCACCGGCGAGTCGCTGCCCGTGGATAAGGCGCCGGGGGACGAGGTGTATGCCGGCAGCATCAACGGCAGGGGCGCACTCGATATCCGCGTCACTCGACTCGGCCGGGACACCCGCCTGGCCCGAATCATTCATCTGGTCGAAGACGCGCAGACCCGCCGCGCGCCGGTGCAGACGTTCGTCGATCGCTTTGCGCGGATCTATACGCCGATCGTCATTGCGTTCGCGCTGGCGATTGCCGTGGTGCCGCCGCTGGCTGGCGCCGACTCCGCTGTCTGGCTGTATCGGGCGCTGGTACTGCTCGTTATCGCCTGCCCGTGCGCGCTGGTCATCTCGACGCCCGTCTCGATCGTCGCGGCGTTATCCGCCGCCGCGCGCAACGGTGTGCTGATCAAGGGAGGAGCGTTCCTCGAACGGTTGTCGCAGGTCAGGACGATTGCGTTCGACAAGACCGGAACGCTCACCTCCGGTCAGCTGAGTGTTGCCGCGGTGACGCCGTTCGACGGCGCCTGTGCCGCTGACGTGCTTCGCTATGCCGCGTCGGTCGAGCAGCGGTCCGAACACCCGCTGGCGCGGGCGATTGTGGACCACGCGCGGCGTGAGGACGCGCGGCTGGCGGCGGTGTCCGCGTTCAGGACATACCCGGGCCTGGGCGCGGACGGCCTCGTCAACGACTCTCGTGTCGTCGTCGGCAATGAAGCGATGCTGCGGCGATCGCAGGTGCCGCTTCCTGATCCAGCGGCCGCCGCAACCGCAGGTGACGGCGCGCAGGTGTTCGTCGCGGTCGACGGCCGCGCCATCGGCGCGATTCGCGTCAGCGATCGTCCTCGCGGCGCCGCACGCGATGCCTTGGACCTGCTGCGCGCTCAGGGCGTGCGCCGGATCGTGATGCTGACCGGCGATCGCGTCGAGAGTGCACGGCCCGTTGCCGAGGCGCTCGGCGTTGACGAGCATCACGCGGCGCTCCTTCCGCACGAGAAACACGCGCGCGTCCGTGCGCTGCGAACCGATCACGGCGCGGTGATGATGGTCGGCGATGGCGTCAACGACGCACCGGCCCTGGCCGCAGCCGACATCGGCGTCGCGATGGGGGCCGCCGGGTCAGATCTCGCACTCGAAACAGCCGATGTGGCGCTGATGTCCGACGAGCTCCTCAAGCTTCCCTACGCACTCCGCCTCGCGCGCGCCACCGTCCGCAACGTCAAGACGAACGTCGTCGTCTCGCTGGCGCTGAAAGCGGCGTTTCTGGTGATGGCGGTGACCGGATCGGCGACGTTGTGGATGGCGGTTCTCGCCGACACCGGCGCCTCGCTGATCGTCGTCGCGAATGCGTTGCGATTGTTGCGGACCAGATGAAGGTTCAGGAGGTTCAGGAGGTTCAGCGGTTCAGAAGCTCTAGCGGTTGAGAACCGCAATATGAACCCTTTGCACTCATTGAACCTATTGAACCCGATTCATGCTTTTCGGTTAGAGAAGAAGTGCGTCTGCACGTAGTGGTCGATCATGGCCTGCGCCGGCGGATCGATCGACATGAACTGCAGACCCATGCCGACGCGGCGGTCACTCCACGCCACGCGGGCCTCGGCGTCGACTTCCTTTTTCGTGCCCGGCAGGCGGAACCGCAGGCGCACGACCGAGGCGACGTCCAGCGGGCTCGTCGTGCGAATGGCCACGCCGCCGTGGCTGACATTCAAGGTCAGCGACGTCGAGATCGCATTGCCGACGCGATAGGTGATCGGAACGCCGAGCACGACGCGCGGGCTCGATCGGCGGTTGTAGTGTTCCGGAAAGAGATGCGGCGCGAGCGCCGGCATGATGTGGCTGACGCCGGTGTATTCGTTCACGTATCCGGCGACGCCGAACGACGAGAGGTCGCGCACTTCACCGGCGTTGGCAATCGTCCCGCTGAAGACCACAATCGGCGGCTTTTCGGGAGCCACCCGGCGAAGGCCGCGAACGAGGTCGATGCCGCGGCCGTGGGGCAGACGCAGATCAAGCACGACCAGGTCGATCCGGTCCTGTTGTGCCTGCAGCGCCGCCAGCAGCTCCTGGCCTGTCCGTACCGTCACGGCCCGGTGGCCAGCCCCTTCGTGGGCCATCTTGAACCGATCCCGTACAAAGGAGGTTTCGTCGGCA
>Ga0307405_10001395_pt1 | contig 10154 bp, 7 predicted proteins | sample 322Cmetagenome_2_FD_203311 | JGI IMG/M metagenome (GOLD analysis project Ga0307405, IMG submission 203311) | Maize rhizosphere microbial communities from greenhouse at UC Davis, California, United States - 322HYB-C-1 | ecosystem: Host-associated > Plants > Roots > Rhizosphere > Soil | place... | reverse complement strand
CGGGCCGAGGAAATACGCCTTGTCGTAATAGACGGGATCGATGCTCTCGGCCGGCACGAACTCGGCGATCTCGATCGTCTGCGTGCCCTTCTCCTCCATCTCCTTCAGCTCCTCCGGCGTGAAGGTGACGTACTGGTCCTTGGCGAACTCGTAGCCCTTGACCATGTCCGGGCGCTCGACGATCACGCCCTCGCGCACGCAGACGTATTGCTGCTTCAGCCGCGACCCGCACCCCCGGTGCAGCAGGTTGAACGAGATGCTTCCCTGCGCCTGCGTGGCCGCATACAGCTTGACCGGGATCGACACCATGCCGAAGGAAACGGTGACCGAAGCGAGCGCGCGCGCCGCCATGGGAGCCTCTTCATGACCTGACGGGCGCGGAAGCCGCCCGGGGCCTGCCATCGTGCCAAAATGCGGCTCGACGTACAACTGCAGGTTCGCCGCGCAAGGCCCTGATGGCGCGGGCTTTTGCGCCTTTTGCAACGCTGGCTGGAAAATTTCGTCCACGATGGCGCTCGAGCGCTACCGCGCGAAGCGCGACTTCAGCCTCACCCCCGAGCCGACCGGCCGGGCCGCTCCGGCCCGTGCCGGCGGGCGCTCGTTCGTCGTCCAGAAGCACGCCGCGACCCGCCTGCATTTCGACTTCCGCCTCGAGCTCAACGGCGTGCTGCTGTCCTGGGCGGTGCCGAAGGGGCCGAGCCTCGACCCGAACGACAAACGGCTCGCCATGCATGTCGAGGACCATCCGCTCGAGTACGGCGAGTTCGAGGGCGTGATCCCGAAGAAGCAGTACGGCGCGGGCACGGTGATGGTATGGGACCGCGGCACCTGGTGGCCGCGGTCCGACCCGGACGAGGCGTACGCCAAGGGCCACCTCAAGTTCGAGCTCTTCGGCGAGAAGCTGCGCGGCGTGTGGAACCTCGTGCGAAGCCGCAGCGGCAAGTATGGCCAGGGAGGCGGCGACGGCTGGCTCCTGTTCAAGGAGGCGGACGACCACGCGCGGCTCGGACCGGGCGCGATCGTCGACGACGAGCGGCCAAAGAGCGTCCTCACCGGGCGGACGCTCGACGAGATCGCCGCCAGTGCGGATCGCGTCTGGCACTCGAATCGCCCGGTGCAGGCGAACGTCGCGAGCGGCGCCATCGGCCGTCGTGCGAAGCGAGCGGTTGCGGTCGCGACGCTGGTGAAGCTTTCCGGCGCGACGAAGGCGCCGTTGCCCGAGGCCATCGAGCCACAGCTCGCGGTGCTGTGCAGGACACCGCCCACCGGCCCCCACTGGGTGCACGAGATCAAGCACGATGGCTATCGCATGCTGTGCAGGATCGACAACGGCGAGGCGCGCATGCAGTCGCGAAGCGGCCGCGACTGGACCGGCAACTTCCCCACGCTGGTGCGCGCGCTCGCGCGCTTGCCGGCGACCACGGCGTGGCTCGATGGCGAGGCCGTCGTCCTCGATGGCAACGGCCGGTCGAGCTTCCAGGCGCTGCAGAATGCCTTGTCGGGCGGGCCGGCGCCCTCGCTCGCGTACTTCGCCTTCGACCTTCTCTACCTCGATGGCGTCGATCTGCGCGGCGTGGCGCTGGCCCAGCGCAAGGCCGTGCTCGAGAAGCTGCTCGCCGACAGTGCGAGTGCCGTGCGCTACAGCGCGCACTTCGACGTGCCGGGTCGCGACTTCTTCGACAACGTGTCGGCGCTCGGACTGGAAGGCATGGTGTCCAAGCGCGCCGACCTGCCCTACACCGCGGGGCGCGGACCGGCCTGGCAGAAGATCAAGTGCCTGCGGCGCGAGCCGTTCGTCGTCGGGGGCTACACCGAGCCGGAGGGATCGCGCCCGGGCTTCGGCGCCCTGCTCCTCGGCGTTCCCGAGCCCGACGGCCGCCTCACCTACTGCGGTCGCGTCGGAAGCGGCTTCAACGACGCGCTGCTGCGCTCGCTGTTCGAGCGTCTGCAGGCGACGGCGCGAAGCGACACGCCGTTCCATAACCCGCCCACCGGCGCGGACGCGCGACGCGCACGATGGGTGGCGCCGACGATCGTCGTCGACGTCTCGTACGGCGAGTGGACCGCCGACCGGACGCTGCGCCATCCGGTGTTCCACGCGCTGCGAGCCGACACTGCGCCCGCGCGGATCGTGCGCGCGATGCCGGACCAGCAGCGCGACGACGACGACCCGGCCGCGCGCGCCGCGCCGGCGGTGCAGGCGCCCGCCGCCACGCGGAAGTCGACCGGCAAGGACGCGGTCGAGGGTATCGCGCTCAGCAACGCCGACAAGGTGCTCTACCCCGAGGAGGGGCTCACCAAGCGCGACCTCGCGCGCTACTACGCGGCCGTCGGCGAGCGGATGCTGGAGCAGCTGCGCGGACGGCCGCTGACGCTCGTGCGCCATCCGAACGGGTGGGACCGCAAGGGCTTCTACCAGAAGCACGCCGAGGACGGCGTTGCGCGCGAAGTGTCGCGCGTCGCCGTCGACGGCGGCAGCGCCACCTACCTGATGGCCGAATCGGTGCCAGCGATCGTCGCGTTGCTGCAGCTCGGCGCGCTCGAGATCCATCCGTGGGGCGCGCGCGTGCCCGACCTCGATCGACCCGACCGGATCGTGTTCGACCTCGACCCCGACGAGGCGCTCGGCTGGCCAGCGGTCCGCGAGGCCGCGCTGCTCGTGAAGACGCTGATGGAAAACCTCGACCTCGTTCCGTTCCTGAAGACGACCGGCGGCAAGGGACTGCACGTCGTGGTTCCGCTCGAGCCCGCCGCCGGATGGGAAGACGTGAAGGGCTTCGCCAAGGCGGTCGCCGAGCTCCTCGAGCGCACGTTCCCCGACCGCTTCACGTCGAAGCTCCTCAAGCGTTCGCGCGGCGGGCGCACGTTCATCGACTATCTTCGCAATGCCGAGGGCGCGACCGCCGTCGCCGCCTACTCGCTTCGCGCCAAGGCGCACGCGCCGGTGTCCACGCCGGTCGCATGGACCGAGCTCGGCGCCGACCTGCGCCACGCGCACTTCAATGCGCGCACGGTGCCGGCGCGGCTTTCGAAGCTGAGGCGCGATCCGTGGCGCGATCTCGTCGCCTCGGCGCGTCCGTTGACGCCCGCGCTGCTGGCGCGCGTCGGCTACCGGAGGGAGGACCGCTGATGCAGCTCTTCGCCGGAACCAGCGGTTACTGCTACAAGCCCTGGCGCGGTCATTTCTATCCCGAGAAGATGGCCGAGCGCGACATGCTGCGCTTCTATGCGACGCAGTTCTCGACCGTCGAGATCAACAACACGTTCTACCGCATGCCGGCGCCGGCCATGCTCGCCGAATGGGCCGAACAGGTTCCACCGCACTTCCGCTTCGCGCTGAAGTCGCCGCGCCGCATCACGCACGAGAAGCGCCTGCAGGACTGTGCCGAGCACGTGTCCGCGTTCGTCCAGCGCGCGGCCGTGCTGGGCGACCGGCTCGCCGCGCTGCTGTTCCAGTTGCCGCCGTTCCTCAAGATCGACGTGCCGCGGCTGGTCGCGTTCCTCGACCTCATTCCGGCCGGCACGCCGGCCGCTTTCGAGTTCCGCCACGCATCCTGGCACGACGATGCCGTGCACGCGGCGCTGGCGGCGCGCGGCGCCATGCTGTGCGTGACCGACACCGACGAAGGCGAGACGCCTTTCGTCGTCACCGCGCCCACGGCATACGTGCGCCTGCGTCGCACGCACTACGACGAGGGCGAGCTCGCGGCGTGGGCGGAACGCATCGCGGCGAAAGCGCCCGCGTGCACGTACGTCTACTTCATGCACGAGGACGACGCGCTGGGAACGAAGTTCGCCCGCGGCCTCGAAGCGGCGTGGCAGCCGCTCCGCGCGCGCGAGTCGACCGGTTAGCGCGCCGACGCCGCGGCGGACGGCGCGACGCTCGCCGCTGCGGCGGCTTCCCCCGCCAGGCCGCGGATGTGCTCGGCGAACTCGGGATCCTCGCCGGCGAGGAGCTGCGGCAGCATGACGCGGAAATCGCGACGCCGGCACCACTCGCGCATGTAGTCGTCCCACGAGCGCCATCGCCGGCGCTGCTTGTCGGACATGTCCTCCTCATAGAGCAGCAGGTACGCGCGCTCGAACAGCGAGACCAGCATGCTGAAGATGATGAACATGCGCTCCTGTTGCTCCGCGGTCAGGCCCTGCGTCTCCTTCGCGGAGAAGAGCTGCAGGTCGTGGTTGTCGAGCGCGACCTTGAGGAAGTCCTGGTAGTTGTCGGAGAGGAGCTGGTAGACCGACTCCTCCTCGTTCTCCCGCTCCTTGCGCTGCTCGTACAGGAACACGAAGATCGCGATCGGCAGGCCGACGACCGTCACGACATAGCTCAGGAGCTCCCAGGTCTCGAGCTCCATCGTGGCTGCCCGAACGGCGCGCGTCCTAGGCGACGCGCCCGAACCACCACAGCGACAGCGCCGCCGCGGCAACGGCGAGAAGCGAGCCGACGCCCGCGAACAGCGCCGTCAGCTCGGTACGCGTGCGCTCGAGCTGGAAGCGCGTCGTCAGCGCCTCGTACACGCGCACGAGCTCGTCCGCGCTGGGCGCGTGGAAATAATCGGCGCGCGTGATCTGGGCGATCGACTTCAGCGTTTCCTCGTCGAACGCCATGAACATCGAATAGCCGTCGATGCTCGCCGCGCCGCCTTCCGCCTTGCCGAAGCCCACGGTGAACACGCGCACGCCGCGGCTCGCCGCGAGGCCGGCCACCTGGAGCGGGTCGGGGCCGGTCGTGCGCCGGCCGTCGGTGAGCAGGATGATCGCAGCCGAGGCGTGCGACCCCGGCGGCACCGCCTTGACCGGCTCGCGCGGCTTGCGGTCGGGGCGCTTGTCCGCCGCGCCGGCCCGCGCCCGCTCGCGCGTGCTGATGCCGCCGAGCACGGCCTTCTCGACGTCGATCTCGTCGTCGGGGAACAGTGCGGCGAGCGACACGAGCATGCCGCTGCCGATCGCCGTGTGGCGCTGCAGCTCGAAGCGATCGATGGCGGCGACGAGGTCGTCCTTGTTGCGCGTCGGCGCCTGCACGAGCTGCGCGCTGCCGGCGAACGTGACGAGCCCGATGCGAACGTCGTCGGGCTGCTGCAGCACGAATCCCTTCGCGGCGGTCTGCGCGGCGACGAGCCGGTTCGGCTCCACGTCGGTCGCGCGCATGCTGAGCGACACGTCGATCGCCATGATGATCGTGCGAAGCTCGGTGGGCAGCGTGATGACCGCCGTCGGCCGCGCGATCGCGACCACTGCAACGGCCAACGCGGCGAGGAACAGCAACGGCGGCACGTGTCGCCGCAGCGTCTGCGACGGACCGAGCGCGTCGCGGACGACGTCCAGGTGCGAGAAGCGCACGGCGATCCGCTTGCGTCGTCGCAGCAGCACGACGTACAGCGCCACCAGCGCCGGCAACAGCGCCAGCAGCCACAGCGCCTGCGGGGTGATGAAGCTCATCGTCGCCTGGAAGGACCGCCCGGTACGTCGACGACTTTAGCACCGGCGCCGCGCCTCGGCACCGGCAGCCGGCGATCGCGGCCTGGACGTTCGAGCATCCGGCGACGCGCGCCCGCTTGTATCGCACGAAGCGGCCCGCTGCCCGCCGCCCCGCACCGATCGCCCCTGCGAAATCAACGGCGCCGGGCCCGCGCGCGAGCCGCATTCATGCGGCGACGCGCGGTTGTAGCGTTCGACCGGCCGGGATGCCGCGCCGCCATCCGGACTGAACGATCGCAGGCGGCCGACCGTTGCGCCCGCCGATCGCCGGGCGGGCGGGGAATGCAACACAATAAGGGCTGCCCGCAGGGATCCACCCGGGGCGCCCCGTTCATCCGCCGCGACCGCCGATGCCCGCTACCGCCTCCCAATCCGTGGCCCGCTCCGAACCCACCGTCACCGTCGTGATCGTGCCGCGCGAGCGGTTCGGCCACGCGCTGCGCTCGCTCGCCTCCGTGCTCGCGACGGTCGACCCGACGGTCGACGTCGTCTACGTCGACGGCAATTCGCCGCCCGCCATCGCGGCGGAACTCGAGACCGTGGCTCGAACGCGGGGCATGCGGCTCATGCGCCATGACCGATTCCTCTCGCCCAACGAGGCGCGGAATCTCGGCCTGGCGGAGGTGCGCACGCGCTACGCCGTCTGCATCGACAACGACGGCGAATTCGAGCCCGGGTGGCTCGACCTCCTGGTTCGCTGCGCCGAGGAGACGGGCGCCTGGGCGGTGGCGCCGCTGTACTTCGAGGGATCGCCCGGCAAGGGCATCGTCCACATGGCGTGCGGGACCGCCCGCATCAGCGAGGAGGATGGCCGCCGCACGTTCAGGTCCGAGCACACGCACGCGCACCGGCACGTGAGCGAGCTCGAGCCGGAGTTGCGCCGCTGCGAGACCGAGCTGTTCGAGTTCCACTGCGTGCTGTTGCGCATGGAGCCGCTGCGATCGCTGCTGCCCCTCGACGAAGCGCTCCTCAGCAATCACGAGCACGAGGATCTCGCGCTCGCGATACGCGAGGCGGGCGGCACGATCTGGATGGAGCCCGCGTCGCGCATGACCTACGTGTTCGGTGCGCTCGATGCCTACGACGCGCAGTACGCGAGCCTGCGCTGGAGCGACGACTGGAACCGGCGCAGCGCCGAGCGCTTCCGCGTCCGCTGGCGGCTGCACCCCGGCTGGGGCGAAAGCTCGGTCGACTGGTGCAACGGCCACCGCGAGATGCTGCTGCGGACGGCGCGTCCGCGTCCCGTTGCGCGACCGTCGTGGATCGGGCGCGGCGCGCGCGCGATGCTAGGCGCGCGCCTCTACGAAAAGCTGCGGCGGTCGGTCTAGCGAAGCGCGCGGCCATTTCCGTGTCGCCCTACGCCCAGACGATCGTCCAGCTGCAGGCGCAGGCGCAACGGTGCGGTCTGGACGCGTCGGCGCGCGGCTACATCGCCGGCGTCCATGCCATGGCGCTCGAGCTCTTCAGCGGCCGTCACCGTGGCTCGGGCCGGCCATTCCTCTCGCACCTGGTCGCGACGTCGAGCATCCTGCTCGCGCACGGCCAACCGCTCCATGTCGTGGCGGCGGGCCTGGTGCACGCGACGTACGAGCAGGGTGACTTCGGGCATGCGGCGTCGGCGGACGATCGGCGCGCGATCGCGAGCATCGCGGGCGAGCGCGCCGAAGCGGCGGCGTATGCCTACGCTGCGCGCGGCTGGACGGCCGCGGCCGCGACGACGGCGTCGACCGCGCCGATCTCGACCGATCTCGAGCGCGACGTGCTGATGATGCGCCTCGCCAACGAGCTCGACGACCATCTCGACGCCGGCATTCTCTATTGCGCCGACGCCGAGCGGCGGCTCGCGCGGCTCGCGCGGCTGGAAGCGCCGCTCCTCGCCCTCGCCCGCCACCTCGGCGTGCCGGAATTGGCGGACGAGCTCGCCGACGCATTCGCGCAGTGCCGATCCACCGTGGTGCCCGTCGCGCTTCGCGGACGCACGGGCAGTTCGTATCTCCAGGTGCCGCGATCGTGCACGCTGCGCTGGCGATCGCGCTGGCACGCGCGCGGCCACCGTCACTAGCTGGCGGGCCCTCGTTCACGGCGCAACGTTCGCGCATGGCCCCACGGCGCACGACCAGCGACCGACTCAAACGCGAGCGTTGATCGACCACGTCCCGCGAATCACAGCTCGCGCGTCGGCACTCCGATCACGGCATCGAGATAGCGCGTCAGCACCGCGCCATCGACGCGGCTTCCGCAGCACCCGACATGACCGTCGGGCCGCAGGAGGAAGAACGCCGGTCGGCGCACCGCGATGCGTGCCAACTCGGCGTCGTTGTCGGCGCCGGGCGCCACGACCAGCGTCTGCACGAGATCCCCGAACGCGCCTGCGTCCGGCGCGGCCGCTTCGTCGACGACGATCAGCGTGAAGCGTCGATCGTCGATCGAGGCGAACACGTCGGTGGCCGCGGCGTCCGCGCCGAGCCGCAACCGGGCCCATGGAAATCGATCGCCGGCGCGCGGTCCTTCGCTGGTCGCCTGCGTCTCCATCGACAGCGGACTGTCGCGATAGGCGATCCCGATCTGCGACACGGTGCGGAAAGCAAATGCCTGTACCGCGGGCCGGCGCATGGCAAGCGCCGCAACGCGGGCGATCACCCGGGTTCGAATCATTCCGGCGAGCGGATGGTCCGACACCACGAGGCGAAACGCGCGATCGGTGGTTTCGAGCAGCCGTCGCGCCACCGGCAACCGCTCGGCCTCGTAGCTGTCCAGCAGCGTCTCGCGCGCGCCCCGGCCGATGACCAGCGCGAGCTTCCAGCCGAGGTTGAACGCGTCCTGCAGGCCGGTGTTCATCCCCTGCGCGCCGACGGGACTGTGGATATGAGCGGCGTCGCCGAGCAGGAAGCAGCGGCGATCGCGAAACCGCGCGGCGCAGCGATGATGGATGCGGTAGGTCGAGAACCACGAGCAGCGGCTGAACGTGACGCTGGACCCGGACTCGCCGGTCAGCGACCCGACGACATCCTCGAACGCGAGATCGCGCCGCCCGCGGAGCGGCTCGGGCACGATGCCGACGACGCGCCAGTGATCGGTACCGCGCATCGGGAAGAGCAGGTGGAAGCCCGACCGCCAGAGGTACGCATTGACCTCGTCGGCCACCATGTTGCCCGTCGCCTGCGTATCCGCCACGTAGAACACGTGCTCGTAGGCAGCGCCTTCGAACGCGATCCCGGAGAGCGTGCGCACGCCGCTGTGCGCGCCGTCGCAGCCGGCGACCCACGCGGCGGTCATCTGGCGCACGCTGCCGTCGGCGTGCCTGAGCGACACGCGAACGTGATCGGCGTGCTGCTCGAGCGCGACGAGCTCGGTCTGCCAGCGGACCGCGCGGCCCGATTCCGCGAGCCGCTCGCCGAGGATGCGCTCGTTGTCGTCCTGGCCGAGGATCAGGATGAACGGGTACGGCGACAACGCCCGTCCTGCGTCGCCGAGCGGAATGCGCGCCGTGTGCCGGCCGTTCGCCCACAGGTTGGCGCCCGTTCCCCGCCTGCCGAGCGCGAGCGCCCGCTCGACGACGCCGAGAAGCGCGTAGATCTCGAGCGTGCGCGCGTGAACGCCGAGCGCCCGCGTCTCGCGTGCCGGGCCGGCGTGGCGGTCGATGATCGTCGCATCGACGCCATGCCGCGCGAGCTGGTTGGCGAGCATCAGGCCGGTCGGTCCGGCGCCGACGATCAGGACGTCGGTGTCCAAGTCGCGTCTCGTTCCCTCGCACGCGGGCGCCGTCGCACCGGCGTGCGTGGCGGGCGTTGCCGGAGCGCTAGCCTACCGCAGTCCGCTTGCGCCGCAAGCGCAGCGGCGAGGCGCTTGCCCGCGACTATTCGAGCGCGTAGAGCGTGCCGTCGGTGCTGGCGACGTACACGACCCGGCCGACGACGAGCGGCGTCGAGAAGATCGAGCCGACGGCGAACTGCCGCGCGGTCGCGGCGACCGGCGCTTCGTTCCAGACGTTGCCGTACAGCATCGGCGAATTGAAGCGGCGCTCGGCCGTCAGCGCCCAGCCTGGATTGCGCTTCGACGCCTCGGTCTCGAATTCCCACAGGAGCTCGCCGCTCGCGAAGTCGCGCGCTTCGAGCGTGCCGTTCAGCACGCCGATGAACACGACGCTGCCTGCCACCGTCGGCGAGGAGAAGAGGTACGCGCGGCCTTGCTGCTCGACCAGCGGCTTGCCGGTCGCCGCATCGACGACGAGATAGCGACTCGTGTCCGACGTGCCGTAGATCAGCCGTCCGCGACTGACGGCCGGCGACGTGTTGACCCAGCTGCCGGCGTGATGGAGGCGCCACTTCTCCTCGCCGGTCGCGGCGTCGATCGCGTACAGGTGCGAGTCCCGGCACCCGGTGTAGACGACGCCGCCCGCGACCGCGGGCGACGACTGGAAGCCGACCTGGTTGTGGATCGCCGGATCGTCGCCACCCTTGAAGCGCCATTTCTCGCGGCCGCTCGCCGCATCGATCGCATACAGGTAGCTGTCGAAGCTGCCGACGAAGACGACGCCGTCGGCATAGGCGGGCGATGCGTGCACGACGTTGCCCGTGCGGAACGACCAGCGCTCGTCGCCAGTCGCGGCATCGATCGCGTAGACGTTGCCATCGCTGCTGCCGACGTAGACACTGCCGTCGGCGACGACGGGGCTC
>Ga0307405_10001394_pt1 | contig 10156 bp, 10 predicted proteins | sample 322Cmetagenome_2_FD_203311 | JGI IMG/M metagenome (GOLD analysis project Ga0307405, IMG submission 203311) | Maize rhizosphere microbial communities from greenhouse at UC Davis, California, United States - 322HYB-C-1 | ecosystem: Host-associated > Plants > Roots > Rhizosphere > Soil | place... | reverse complement strand
CAATTGCTGCATGACAATGCCGGTCGACGCGAAATGGGTCGGCGCGCGCTGGAGCAGGCGCGAATGCTCTCCTGGGACCGTGCCGCGGAAGTGACCTACGCGACGCTTACGGAAGCAGCGCTGAATGAACGGTCCCCCGCTACTTGATTGCGAGAAATCCTTCGAAGCAGACCCACTTCATGACCGACATGATGTCGGTAAAGCCGGCGCGTCGCAGGAGGCCGAGGTTCCCCTCGGTGGAGAACGGCTCGAGTACTCCCTTGAGGCTGGACGCCTTGTTGAGGATTTCGTCCGCGGTGAATCCGTTTCGTGCCTTGAAATCGTTGTAGATCGCGACTGACATGTCCTGGAATCGTGCATCGGGACCGCGGACCTTCTCGAACAGGAGGAACGCACCTCCCCAGTGCAGCCGTTCGTAGATCCGGTTGATCAGGTCCTGCCGGTGACGAGGTTGCACGAACTGGACGCAGTAATACGAGACGAACAGGTCCGCCTTCTCGAAGGAATGCGTGAGCGCGTCGTCGGCGATGATTTCGACGTTGGGCAGATCCGCACAATGGGCGCGTGCCTTCTCCACCATGGGCGCGATAGCATCGATACCGATCCATCGCACGTCGGGCTTCTGCGCGTGATGCTCGGCGAGGCGGCGAAGCAGCTGTCCGGTCGATGTACCGATCTCATAGCAGGTACTGTCGTCGCGGATGAAATAGTCACTGATCGACGTGATCAGCTCGTGCCCTGCGTCGTACAACGGGACCGACTGTCGCACGTGCTCGACAAAGGTGTCGGCGACCGATCCGTCGAAGGACCAGTTCGCACGTCCGGTCTGGATATCGTGTCCCACATTCATGTGGCCATCCTAGTCCGTATAACGAACGTGTAGCAAACCGAGTGTGACGCAATTGTCTGCCTGGCGGCCGTTGCCGCATGCTGGAGCCTAGACTAGCGTTGAGGGCCAATCAGCGCCAGCCGGTGAACTTTTGATGCAACAGGGACAGCAGGAATGAGTGAAATGGAAACGTTGCCCCTGTCACACTGGACCGGTAGCGACCATCGGCCGCTGGTGATCGGCGGGCCTTGCAGTGCGGAGAGTGAAGCGCAGGTTCTCGAATCGGCAGCAAGGTTGCGCGGTATACGAATCGACTATTTCCGCGCGGGGATCTGGAAGGCGCGGACCAGGCCCGCCACGTTCGAAGGCATCGGCGACGCCGCGCTGCCATGGCTTCAGCGCGCCGGGCAGCAGTACGGCATGCGCACCGCCACCGAAGTCGCTACACCGGCGCACGTCGAAGCGGCACTCCGTCACGGGGTGAACCTGCTCTGGATCGGCGCGCGGACGACCGTGAACCCGTTTTCAGTGCAGGAAATCGCGGACGCGCTGCGCGGCGTCGATACGCCGATTCTCGTGAAGAATCCGACGAGCCCGGACATGGGACTGTGGATCGGCGCGCTGGAACGCATCCACCGGGCCGGAGTGCGCTCGCTCGGCGTGATTCATCGCGGATTCTCGGTGGCGGGCACGCGGCGACTCCGTAATGCGCCGCTGTGGGAGTTGGCGATCGAGATGCGCCGGCTTCATCCCGCGCTGCCCATCATCACCGATCCGAGTCATATCACCGGTCGACGCGACATGGTGCTCGAGATATCGCAGCGCGCGATGGATCTCGGCCTCGATGGCCTGATGATCGAGGCGCATCCCAATCCTGATCAGGCCTGGAGCGATGCCGCGCAGCAGGTGACGCCCGAGCGGCTCGGCGAAATCCTCGCGTTGTTGAAGGTGCGCCAGGCGACGTCGTCAGATGCCAGTTATCTCGCGTCACTCGAGGTCCTGCGCGACCGCATCGATCATCTCGACCACGACCTGCTCGAGGTCCTGTCGCGTCGCATGCGAGTGGTCGAGGAGATTGCCGAGTACAAGCGGGCCAACAACGTGGCGACGCTGCAGGTCTCACGATGGAGCGCTTTACTCGAGGATCGCCTGGCCCAGGCCGTGGAATTGGGTCTCGCGCAGGAATACGCGCGCGCGATCTATGAAGTGATCCACCGCGAGTCGGTTCGTCGGCAGAGTGAGGTGATGAACGAAGAGACAGCCGGCGCGGCAAACGAGACTCTGGATACCTGACACAGGGTTCACAGACTGAACTGCTTTTACCACAGGGTTCACGGAGTTCACTAGGTTTGGATTCACGCGGTGAACTGCTTCAACCACACGGTTCACGGAGTTCGACGAGTTTGGATTCTCGCGGTGAACTGCTTCAACCACAGGGTTCACAGAGTTCACTGGGTTTGGATCCGCACGGTTAACCCAGGTTCACGAGCTTAACTCCCGGGGCTCCTCGAAACCGTTGGCGTGCCTGGCCACGAACTCGAAAAGCGCAATCCTCTTTTCGAGGCGCAGCGGCTTCGATACCAGAGACTGACCGGACCAGAGACTGACCGGCGTTCTGTTGGGCCTTCTCCTCAACTTTCATGTGGCGAGCATGAAGGACGGCGCCAAGCGAATGATCGTTTGCGGATTAATCATCAGAGTCCAACAGCGTTAATTGGACTCCGTGAAACCTGTGGTAACAGCAGTTGAAGGAGTTGTACCGCGACAATCAGAACTTCTGTGAACTCTGTGCACCCTGTGGTCAAAATCTGTTAACCGTGAATTCTGTCGGTCAGACTTACCATCGCCGCGTGACCGCACCCCATGCTTCTCCCGCGCTCCAGGCGAAGAGCACCGGAAACACATAGCGAGCGGCCCTGACGAAACGCCCTCCGTTGCCCAGCCGCTGCTGCGTACGCCAGTGACGCGTGAAGAGCACAAAAGGGATCAGCGGACTGCCCAGGATGTAGCCCAAGCGCGCGACTGGTGAGGCATGCCCGGCACGGGCGCATCCGAATGAACGGCCCCACTGAAACCGCTCGCGCAACACTCCCGACAAGGATCGGTAATTCGTTTCGTTATGCACGACGGCGGCGTTGGAGAGGTAGAGCGTCTCGCCGCGCTCCCTCAATCGCCAGTGCATCCTGGCCTCGTTGAACCGCTCGCTCCACAGGTCACGCGTCATCTCCACGCAGCGACGCTTGTAGCACACGTTCACGTCCGAAATCCAGGCGCGCGGACCATCCGGCGATCCTGGGGCATACCGCCCGAAGTCACAGGCCCAGAGCGACCAGTTCAAGTCATCCTGTGCACTACACGCGATGACGCCCCCGATCACGCCATCAGGCAGCTCGCGATGAAGGCGTTCCATGCTCGACGCCCAATCGCTTCCCGGCGGCGAGCGATCTTCGAGGATGGCGATCAATTCACCCTGCGCCTCTCCCAGACCCGCCGCGCGCCGCTGGTCAATGAGATCGTGCTGACCCGAGGGCGTCGCTACGCCTCGAAGCGTGTGACGGGCGCCCATCCTCATGAATCGGACCGCAGGGTATTCAGCCTGCCATTCGCCGACGTACGAAACTGAATCGTCGAATGGGACGAGAATCTCCATCGGCGGCGCGCCAGTTTGCGTCATGATCGCGGCAAGAAAGCGTCGCAGTGCATCGCTGCCGTCCACAATCGTGACTACGACGCTGAGGTAGGGCGTGGCGCCTGACGAAAGCGTACCCCGGGTCATGAACGCATCTAGACGTGCAGCTCGAGCCGGCCTTGTGCGTCCCGGCCCACGCCGCCGACCGCAAACAACGCCACGACGTAGACCGCGATGCCAGCCAGGATGGCCGGCAGGAGCGATTCCCGGAAGCCTAACGCGACGGTCGCCGCCATGATGATCGACGCAATTGCGGTCTTCCAGTGCCGCCCGAAGCCTGGTGCGCGCATTCCCAGCGTACCCGCATAACGCTGCGCGAGCACGAGTCGCAACAGTTCGGTGAACACGGTGACAAGTGCGGCTCCCAGCATGCCGAAGGCAGGTACCGCAACCAGGTTGAGCGCGATGTTCGCGGCCGCGGCGATGAAGACGGTCCGGAACAGGATATCTTCACGACCCTGTGCCATCAGCGCCGACACCGCAATTGACCGAAGCACGGAGAGCGGGACCGAAAACATCAGGACGACGAGCACGGCGCCGGCTGCTGCGAACGGCGGTCCGAATACCGTGGTGATGACCTGGTGCGCAATCAACCCACCGCCAACGGCTACCGGCACTGCGACGGCAAGGGCGCGCGCCCACGCCGTGCCGTAGAGCAATTGTCGCTCAACGGGTGCATCGGCGAGCTGCGCGATCGGCGTAATGAGAGAAAGCGAGTAGGTCGCACCCACGTTGATGAGAAAGCTGACGAGTGCGTACGCGGACGCGTAGAGCCCAACCGTTGCCCGGTCGGAAAAGGCGCGCAGGAACACCAGGTCGGCATTGAAGATCGCGAGGCCGAGCAGTGTACTACCCACATATGGTGCAACATGCCTGACGAGAGGACGTACCGTTCGCGTATCCCAGCGTAGTGACGCGTGCACGCCGTACTGGTGCAGCACCGTGAGCAACAGCAGCGCCGCTGCAGAATCGCCAAGGAGCTGCGAAACCGGCACGCGCCAGAGATCCGCGGGACTGCTCACCACGAGGAAGACGACAATGAGCACGACGGCCTCGCCCACCGCCCTCGAGAAGCCGGCGATCGCCGTCATCCCCATTCCCGTCAGAACCCAACGTGTACTGAGCGCGAGTGGGATGAGCGTCAGCGCGTACAACATGATCATGTCGCCTTCGACTTCCTTGGCGATCAATGCCGCGACGACAAGGACGCCAATCGTGGCGGCGGCGAGCGCCAGGCGAAACGTCAGAACTGGCGGCACGAAGTCGCGAAGGTTCTGGCGCCGCGACGCGGCTTCACGGATGCCGATGCCGAGGTCGAAGCCAGCGTCGACGACACGCTGCAGGTACAGCAGGATCGCGAACGCAAAAGAGACGACTCCCAGACCTTCGGCGCCGAGTCTTCGCGCTATGAGCAGCGTCGTGGCGAACGCGATCAGTCGCGCCGCGGCCTCGCCAACTCCCAGGCCGATGAAGCTGCGCACGACGGATGGTCCGGAGCCCCCCTCCATCGGCGGACTAGCCATGGGTCGACCCTCCGCCCTGAAAAGCCGAGAGTTTTCCGCCACGTGCTAGTTCCACTCGTCAGAGCCCCTGAGTCCCGGGTCGTAGACGCAGATTTCGGGCCCTTGATCGAGTTGCCCGCTCGAAGCCCACGTTGATCGCACGGGATTCTCGCGGTGCTGGCTCCCTGACGAAAGACCGCGATCGAAATGGCACCGCGGTTGGTCCGGGTATTGCGACCCCGAAAAGCATGCCTCCAACCAGTGGCCCCGGCATGGTCGAGTGTGCTAAGATAATGCATGGCTGAGAGTTACATGATTTGGGTCAGCTCGGGCGCGGAGCTTCCGTGACGCCAGCCGGATGGAGCGGCGGGAAGCCCCTCCGCTTTTGCATGTTTACCACCTTCTACCCGCCCTACTCCTTCGGCGGGGATGCCATCGGCATCCAGCGCCTGTCCCGGGCACTGGTCAGGCGTGGACATCATGTCACGGTGGTGCACGACGTGGACGCCTACAACGCACTCCACCGCGGCAAGGAGCCAACCTCCATCTCGAGCGATGAGGGGGTCGAAGTCGTGGGCCTGAGGAGCGGGGTGGGAATCCTGTCCCCTCTACTCACCCAGCAGGTAGGTCGTCCGGTCCTGAACAGGGGTCGAATCGCCCGCTTGATGGCCGAGGGTCGCTACGATGTGGTGAACTTCCACAATGTCTCGCTTGTTGGGGGTCCAGGACTGTTCCGGTTCGGCGGAGACGCGGTCACCCTCTACATGGCGCATGAGCATTGGTTGATCTGCCCGATGCATGTGCTCTGGAAGAACGGCAGAGAGCGATGTGAAAAGCCGGAATGTTTCCGGTGTACGCTGCATTATCGGCGCCCCCCGCAGTTGTGGCGAAACACGGGCCTCCTCGTGCGTGAGCTCGACCGGGTTGATGCCTTTATCGCGATGAGCGAATTCAGCCGGCAGATGCATCACAGCCGTGGTTTTTCGAGGGATATGGAAGTGCTCTCGTATTTCCTCCCCGATCCCGAGGTCGCTGGGATGCCTGACGCGCAAGGCGCATCGCCTCACGAGAAGCCGTACTTCTTCTTTGCGGGGCGCCTCGAGCGGATCAAGGGACTGCAGGATGTCATTCCGGAGTTCAACCGCTACCAGCGCGCCGATCTCGTTATTGCAGGCGATGGCGAATACGCGGACGAACTCCGGTCACTCGCCGCGGGAATGAACAACGTGCGCTTCGTCGGCCGGGTCGCTCCCGAAGACCTTTCCCGCTACTACCGGCACGCGATCGCGACCATCGTTCCTTCGGTGTGCTACGAGACGTTCGGAATCGTCTTAATAGAGGCGTTTCGACAGGGCTCACCAGTGATCGCCCGCCGGCTCGGCCCCTTCCCGGAAATCGTGGATCGCTCGGGGGGCGGCGAGCTTTTCCAGACCACCGAGGATCTCGTGCAGGCCATGCAGCGGCTCCAGGACGACCCGTCGCACCGTACCCGGCTGGCGCGTGCCGGTTATCGTGCCTACGTCGAGCGCTGGAGTGAGAGCGCCGTTGTTCCGCAGTACCTCGGAATCGTCAGGCGTGCGGCGACGCGTCGCGGCAACCGGGCCGTCCTCGAAGCACTCCCGGAGGCAGAGGTCGCGTGAACGTTTTCATCACCGGTGGCTGCGGCTTCATCGGCTCTCATCTGGCCGAGCGACTCCTCGAGCGTGGCGATGCCGTCATGGTGCTCGACGACCTGTCGACAGGAAGCATGGACAACATCGCCCACCTGATCGGTCGTCCAGGTTTCCAGCACCGCATCGGCTCGTCGCTCGATCGTCCGCTCGTTTCGGAGTTGGTGGATCGAGCCGATGTCACCGTGCACCTTGCGGCCGCGGTCGGCGTCAGGCTGATCGTCGAGCAGCCGGTCCACACGATCGAGACCAACGTTGGCGCGACCGAGACGGTGCTCGCCGCCGCGGCAAAAAAGCACAAGCTCGTCGTGGTGGCGTCGACCTCCGAAGTGTACGGAAAGTCGACGCTCGTCCCATTCCGCGAGGATCACGACCTGCAGCTCGGGCCCACGTCGCATTCACGCTGGGCGTATGCCTGCTCGAAAGCGCTCGATGAATGGCTGGCCCTGGCTTATGCGCGCGAGAGGCACGTTCCGGTCATCATCGCCCGATTCTTCAATACCGTGGGCCCGCGTCAAACGGGCCGCTACGGGATGGTCCTTCCCGGCTTCGCTCGTCAGGCACTGCGTGGGGAACCGATCACCGTATACGGCACGGGCGATCAGTCGCGCTGTTTTGGCCACGTGCGGGACGCGGTCGAGAGCGTCGTGCGCCTGATCGACTCACCCGCGTCGATCAACGAAGTGTTCAACATCGGCTCGACCGAGGAGACGACGATCCGCACGCTGGCCGAACAGGTTCGCGACGCGGCGGAGAGTTCGTCGACCATCGTCACGGTCCCGTACTCGGAAGCGTACGCCGCCGGGTTCGAAGACATGCAACGGCGTGTCCCCGATGTGTCGAAGCTCGAGCGCACGACAGGATTCCGGCCGCGCACACCATTGTCGGAGATCATCCGGGACGTCGTCGAGGACCAGCGCCGGCAATTACAGAACCAGGGTCGCGCACGACCCACCTCCGCGGTGCGGTAATCGACGTATGCGCGCAATCCTCACGTACCATTCCATCGACTCGTCAGGCTCGCCAATCTCCCTTTCGGAGGAGGCGTTTCGCGGTCACGTCCGTTTCTTCGGGTCGGGACGCGTCCGGGTCGTGCCAGTGGCGGAACTGGCTACCATGCCTGACGAGACCGATGCCGTGGCACTGACCTTCGACGATGGATTCCTCAACTTCACGTCGACGGCCATGCCCACGCTGGCCCACCTCGGCTTTCCGGCCACCGTGTTCGTGGTTTCGGATGCCGTTGGGCAGACGAATGCGTGGGGCGGTCACGAGACAGACGGGATTCCGACATTGCCGCTCATGAGCTGGACCGACGTGCAGCGGGTCCGGGAGGCGGGCTTCGAAGTGGGGGCGCACACACGAACGCACGCGGACCTGACGCGACTCTCCCCAGCGCAGGTCGAAGAGGAAGCCGAAGGCAGCGCCACGCGGATCCTCGAGGAAATCGGTGAACGCCCGCGACGCTTTGCGTATCCCTACGGTTACGCCAACGACGTCGTCGCGAACGTGGCTCGACGTCTCTTTGAGCACAGCGTGACGACGGAACTTCGACCGGTGGAGTCCGGCGATGACGTGGCGCTTCTTCCCCGACTCGATGCGTGGTATTTCCAGGATCCATCGCGCCTGGACGACTGGGGCTCGCCCTCGTTCCGCCGCTGGCTCTGGATGCGCGCCCAGGGTCGCCGCGTGCGCGGCATGGTGGGCGCGCTGGGACGGGATCAGTGAGCGACCGCCTGCCGGTGTCGCTGATCATGCCCGCGCATAACGCTGCAGGGATGCTGCCGCGCACGCTGGGTGCGCTCCGGAATTCGGACCTTCCGCGCGACAAGTGGGAGCTTATCGTTGTGGACGACGGCAGTTCCGACGAGACGTCGCTCATCGCCGCGCGTTATGCGGACACGGTCGTGACGCTTCCGGGAAAGGCGAGCGGTCCGGCCTACGCGCGCAACAGGGGCTTCGACGTATCGCGTGGCGATATCATCATCTTCGTCGACGCCGACTGCGTGGTACATACCACCACGCTGTCCAGGATCGTCGAGCTCTTCGAAGCTGATCCGGAGCTTGGCGCCGCCTTCGGCTCGTACGATGACAAGCCGCCGGCGAGTGGGATCATGTCTCAGTACCGGAACCTCGTTCACCACTACGTCCATCACCAGAATGCGGGTGAAGTGGAGACCTTCTGGGCCGGTGCCGGAGCCATCCGTCGTGACGTCTTCGCCGATGTCGGCATGTACGACGAGTGGCACTACAGCAAACCACAGATCGAGGACATCGAGCTCGGAGCGCGCATTCGCAAGCTTGGCCGTCGAATCCTGCTCGAGCCGTCCATTCAGGTCACGCACCTGAAGAAATGGACCCTGGCGCAGGTCATCCGGACCGACCTTCGCGATCGAGGGATTCCCTGGGCTCGTCTGCTGATGCACCGGGGAGCGATGATGTCGACGGCGACACTGAATCTCCGGTGGAGCGAGAAGCTCAACACCTTCCTTACCTGGTTGGCGCTCCTCCTGCTCATTTATTCGCCATTTGCATCGTCCAGGATTCCGGTCTGGGTCGCAGTTGCCTGCGTGTCGTGCGTGCTCGTGACGAACGCCCCGCTGTGGGGATTCTTCGCGCGCGTACGCGGTCCGGTTTTCGCCATTCTGGTGATGCCCGCGCATCTGATGTACTATCTGATCAATGGCATCTCGTTTGGCGTCGGCTGGATGTTGCAGCACCTGATTGGACCGCCGCTCCGTGATCCGGCGACTTCCGCCTTTGAAGAAGTCGGAGTCCAACGGTGGCCCCCCGTTCCCACGAAAAACCGTCCGAGTTCATGGACCGCTGGCGATCCCTGACGCCTCGGCGAGGAGGCCGCTTGGCGTATTTCCCGCGCGGTGAAGCCGTAAGGCCGGGCAGCCGCATAACGGTGAGTCCTGCGGAATCGCCGGTCATCTCGGCGATGCTCTACGCATTTGCACCGCTGCACAAGCGTGCCTTCGGCATCGCAACCGGCGTTGCCGGCGCGGTGGTCATGGTGTGGCTGACCATCGCGGGAATGTACATGCCCAACGCGGGCGACTTTCCGCTCGAGCTGTTGGGGCAGTATTTCCTGGGATACACGGTCACGTGGGGGGGCGTCTTTATCGGCGCGGCGTGGGGATTTGCGGTCTCGTTCGTGGCTGGTTGGTTCGCGGCATTCTGCCGGAATCTCGCGCTTGCCATCAGTGCCTTCCTGATTCATACGCGCGCCGAGCTCGCGTCGACGCGTGAGTTTCTCGACCACATCTGAGACGCTGATCACACCATGACAGCATCGGGCTCGAGCACGGTCCAGGCGTCGTTGCTGCGCCTCAATGCGCAGGCGTGGGGAATCTCCGCCGGTTTATTGCTTGGCGGAGGCCTCTTTCTGGCGACGGTTTTCCTGGTCATTCGCGGAGGGCCGAACCTCGGCCAGCATCTTGGTCTGCTTCGCGTCTTCTTC
>Ga0307405_10001393_pt1 | contig 10159 bp, 10 predicted proteins | sample 322Cmetagenome_2_FD_203311 | JGI IMG/M metagenome (GOLD analysis project Ga0307405, IMG submission 203311) | Maize rhizosphere microbial communities from greenhouse at UC Davis, California, United States - 322HYB-C-1 | ecosystem: Host-associated > Plants > Roots > Rhizosphere > Soil | place... | reverse complement strand
ACCAGGCCTTCGTCAAGAACGACAAGCAGACCGTCGAGCAGATGCTGAAGGAGCGCGCGACCCGGATCAAGGGATTCACGCTCTATGTGGTCGGCGAAGGCATCGAGAAGAAGGTCGACGACTTCGCGGCCGAGGTCGCTGCCCAGGTCGCTGCAGCGAAGGGCGCCTGAGCGATTTCTCGAGAGGGTCGGGCACGGCTCGGGGCGTTTAGACTCTGGCGCCCCGTGGAAGAATACGAGGCGCCTTACTGAGGAGTCCCGCATGGCGGCGTACAAGCGCATCCTGCTCAAGCTTTCCGGCGAAGCGTTGATGGGCGACGATGCGTACGGAATCAACCGCGCGACGATCGTCCGCATGGTGCGCGAGATCCAGGAAGTCACCCGGCTCGGCGTCGAGGTGGCGGCGGTGATCGGGGGCGGCAACATCTTCCGCGGCGTCGCCGGCGGTGCAGTCGGCATGGACCGGGCGACCGCCGACTACATGGGCATGCTGGCGACCGTGATGAACGCGCTCGCGCTCGCCGACACGATGCGGCACGAAGGGATGACGGCGCGCGTGATGTCGGCGATCGGCATCGAGCAGGTCGTCGAGCCGTACGTGCGACCGAAGGCGCTGCAATACCTCGAGGAAGGCAAGATCGTCGTGTTCGCAGCCGGCACCGGCAATCCGTTCTTCACGACCGATACCGCGGCGGCGCTGCGCGGCGCCGAGATCGGTGCGGAGATCGTCCTGAAGGCGACCAAGGTCGACGGCGTCTACACCGCCGATCCCGCGAAGGATCCGAAGGCGACGCGCTACCGCCAGATCTCGTTCGACGAAGCGATCACCCGCAACCTGCAGGTGATGGACGCGACGGCGTTCGCGCTGTGCCGCGACCAGAAGCTGCCGATCCGCGTGTTCAGCATATTCAAGCCCGGCGCATTGCGGCGCGTCGTGGTCGGAGAGGACGAGGGAACACTCGTCCACGTTTAGGGCCTGCAGCAGGCCCTTCTCAGAGGTGCAACGATGACCATTGCCGACATCAGGAAGACCGCGGAGCAGAAGATGACGCGGTCGATCGAGGCGTTCAAGACTGAACTGCAGAAGATCCGCACCGGCCGTGCCCACCCCGGCATCCTCGATCAGGTACACGTCGACTACTACGGTTCGATGGTGCCGATCAGCCAGGTCGCCAACGTCACCTTGCTGGACGCGCGGACGATCAGCGTCCAGCCTTGGGAAAAAGGCATGGGCGCGAAGATCGAGAAGGCGATCCGCGAATCGGATCTCGGCCTCAATCCGGCCGCGCAGGGCGATCTGTTGCGGGTGCCGATGCCGCCGCTCACCGAAGAGCGCCGGCGAGATCTCGGCAAGGTCGTCCGCCACGCCAGCGAGGATTCGAAGGTCGCGGTCCGCAACCTGCGTCGCGATGCGAACGACCAGGCCAAGAAGCTGCTGAAGGACAAGCAGATCTCGGAGGACGAGGAGCGCCGCTTGCTCGAGGAGATGCAGCGCGTGACCGATCGGATGATCGCCGAGATCGACCGCCTGACCAGCGCCAAGGAAGTGGAGATCATGGCCGTCTGAGGCCTGTGCTCCGCCACGACATCCTCACGAAACCTGTTCCGACCTTGAGCGATCCGGCCGACCCGCGCGCGAGCGTTCCCCGCCACGTGGCGATCGTCATGGACGGCAACGGCCGTTGGGCGAAGAAGCGCTTCATGCCGCGCTTCTTCGGCCACAAGCAGGGCGTCGATGCGCTCGTGCGCACGGTGCTCGCGTGTGCGGACCGCGGGATCGAATACCTGACCGTGTTCGCGTTCTCGTCCGAGAACTGGAAGCGACCGACCGAGGAGGTCTCGGGGCTGATGGGCCTGGTGCTTGTCGCGGTCGCGAAGTACCTCGCCAAGCTGTCCGGTGACGGCGTCCGCATCCGCATCGTCGGTGATCGCAGCCAGGTCTCCGACAAGCTGCGCGACGCGTGGGCGCACGCCGAGTCGAGCACGAGCCACAACACCCGCATCACCTTGTCGGTTGCGTTCAACTACGGCGGCCGCTGGGACATCGTCCAGGCCTGCCGGCAGGCGATCGCCGACGGCGTCGAACCGGCCGACCTCGACGAAGCGAAGCTGAACAGCTACATGGCTCTCAGCTACGCCCCCGACCCCGACCTCTTCATCCGGACCGGCGGCGAAGTCCGCATCAGCAATTTCCTGCTCTGGCAGGCCGCCTATTCGGAGCTCGTCTTCACCGACTGCCTGTGGCCGGAGTTCGGCCCGGCCGACCTCGACGCGGCGCTCGACCAGTACGCACGCCGCGAACGCCGCTTCGGCACGGTGCCGACCCCTGTCGAATACGCCTCGAGCCCGACCTAGCATGTTGAAGCAACGGGTGATCACGGCGCTCGTTCTGCTCGCGGTGCTGCTGCCGACGTTGTTCGCGAAGGCGGCCTGGCCGTTCGCATTGCTGACGCTGGTCGGTTTCAGCGCGGCCGGCTGGGAGTGGTCGCGGCTGAACGGCGCCGCCGGCGCGGCGATCGCGGTCGCGGTGGCGCTCGGGGCAGCCTGCGCTGCCGCGTTCTGGGCCGGCTGGGGTGCCGCCGCGCCGGCGCCGGCATGGTGGGGCGCGACGCTGGTGTGGGTGCTCGGCGGCGCCTGGCTGCTGCGCAACGGAACCGTCGCCTGGCCGCAATTGCCGCAGGGCCTGCGCATCGGAATCGGCCTCGTACTGCTGTGGACGGCGTGGCTCGCGCTCGTCAATGCGAAAGCGATCGGGATCAACTTCATCCTGTCGGTGTTCTGCCTGGTCTGGGCCGCCGACATCGCGGCCTACTTCGGCGGCCGCGCCTTCGGGCGCCGCAAGCTCGCGCCGTCGATCAGTCCGGGTAAGAGCTGGGAGGGCGTCTGGAGCGGAATGGCCGGCGCGCTGCTGCTCGCCGTCCTGTGGTTGGCGCTCGAGCGCGCGCTCGCGGTCGATTCCAAGAGCCTCTATGACGCGCTGCACGATCGCTTCAACGTCGTCGTCATCGCGCTCGGCGTGATGTTCCTGGCCGCGATGAGCGTCGTCGGCGATCTCTTCGAGTCGCTCGTCAAGCGCAGCGCAGGCGCGAAGGACAGCAGCAAGCTGCTGCCCGGCCACGGCGGCGTGCTCGATCGCATCGACGCGCTGTTGCCGGTGTTTCCGATCGCCCTCGCGATGGCGTCGATCTAGATGCAACGCACCACGTCAACGACGACGCGCGGCAGCGCGGTCGAAGCCGGACTGCAGGCCGGAACCATCGGCGCGACGCCGGCGCGCACACAACGCAGCCACGAGCGACAGCGCGTCTGCATCCTCGGCGCGACCGGCTCGGTCGGCGTCAACACGCTGGACGTGATCGCCCGCCATCCCGAGCGCTACGAGGTGTTCGCGCTGACGGCGCAGAGCCGCATCGACGAGCTGTTCCAGCAATGCGCGCACTGGAAGCCGCGCTACGCTGCGGTGCCGGCCGGCGCGCCGACACGCGCGCTGCGCGAACGGCTGCAAGCGGAAGGCATCGCCACCGAGGTGGTCAGCGGACCGCAGGCGCTGTGCGAGCTGGCAGCGCATCCGGACGTCGATTCGGTCATGGCGGCGATCGTCGGCGCCGCCGGTCTGGCGCCGTGCCTCGCCGCGGCGCACGCCGGCAAGCGCCTTCTGCTCGCGAACAAGGAAGCACTCGTCGTCGGCGGCGCATTGTTCGTGGAAGCCGTGCGCGCCGGTGGGGCGGCGCTGCTGCCGATCGACAGCGAGCACTCGGCGATCTTCCAGTGCCTGCCCGAGGATCGGGCCGCCTGGCCGGCACGCATCGACCACATCGTGCTGACGGCTTCCGGCGGACCGTTCCTGCGCCGCGATCCGGCGACTCTGCGAACGGTCACGCCGGACGAGGCCTGCGCGCACCCGAACTGGGTCATGGGCCGCAAGATCTCGGTCGATTCGGCGACGATGATGAACAAGGCGCTCGAGGTCATCGAGGCGCGCTGGCTGTTCGACCTGCCGACGGATCGGATCCGCGTCGTCATCCACCCGCAAAGCGTCATCCATTCGATGGTCGTCTGTCGCGACAACTCGGTGCTCGCGCAGCTCGGCACCGCCGACATGCGGGTGCCGATCGCGTTCGGGCTGTCCTATCCGGAACGCATCGAGTCGGGCGCCGGACCGCTCGATTTCGAGACGCTCGGCTCGCTGACCTTTGCTCCGGCCGACCATGCCCGCTTTCCTTCGCTGCGCCTCGCGGTGGATGCGTTGAACGGGCCGGCCGGCGCGACCGCGGTCTTGAACGCGGCCAACGAGGAAGCCGTCGCCGCCTTTCTCGCGGGAACCATCCGGTTCGATCAGATTCACACGGTCAACGCGGCCACCGTCGAGGCGGTCGAGCCGGACGCTGGCGCTGTCCGTTCGCTCGAAGGCCTGCTCGAGCTCGACGCGCGATCGCGCGACCGGGCCGCGCAGTTCGTGAAAGGCCTTTCCGCATGATCACCACGATCCTCGCCTTCATCCTGACGCTCGGCGTGCTGATCGTCATCCACGAGTACGGCCACTACCGCGTCGCGGTCGCGTGCGGCGTCAAGGTGCTGCGCTTCTCCGTCGGCTTCGGCCGCGTGCTCTGGCGGCGCCAGGCGACGCCCGACTCGACCGAATTCGTCGTTTGCGCGCTGCCGCTCGGCGGCTACGTGCGGATGCTCGACGAGCGCGAAGGCGCTGTCCCGCCGCAGGAGCTGTCGCGGGCCTTCAACCGCAAGCCGCTGCGCCAGCGCGCCGCGATCGTCGCTGCCGGGCCGGCCGCCAACCTGCTGCTCGCGGTCGTGCTTTACGCCGCGGCCCACTGGATCGGCATCGACGAGCCGAAGGCGGTGCTCGGGCCGCCGATCGCCTCGAGCCTGGCCGAGCGCGCCGGCCTGCGGGCCGGCGACTGGGTGCGCGCCTATTCGACCGACGGCGTCGAATGGCAGGACCTGCGCTCGCTCACCGAACTGCGCTGGGAAGTCACGCAGGCCGTGATGCGCGGGGAGCGTCTCAACCTGATGGTGACCGACCGCGACGGCCGCGGCCAGCGCCGCGTCGGCCTCGACCTCGACACGCTGCCGGCGAGCGAAGTCGATGCGAAGCTGATGCAGAGCATCGGCATCGGCAGCGCGTTCAGCGAGCCGGTGCTCGGCGAGGTCCGAGCCGGTGGCCCGGCCGCGCGGGCGGGGCTGAAGGCCGGCGACCGCGTCGTCAGCATCGACGGCGAAGCGATCGCCGATGCATCGCGGGTGCGCGAACTGATCCGGGCGAGCGGCAAGAGCGGCGTCGCCAAGCCGATGCGCTTTCGCGTGCAGCGCGGGCTCGAGCCGCTCGAGCTGACGGTGACGCCCGCGATCGTCGTCGAGAACGAGCAGCGTGTCGGCCGCATCGAGGTCTTTCCAGGCCAGCCGCCCGAGATGGTGTCGGTGCGCTACGGCGTGTTCGACGGCATCGCGAAGGCGGTCTCGCAGACCTGGAACATGTCGGTGCTGACCCTGAAGATGCTCGGCAAGATGATCATCGGCCAGGCGTCGCTGAAGAACCTGAGCGGGCCGCTGACGATCGCCGACTACGCAGGCCAGTCCGTCAAGCTCGGTCTCGCGTACTACCTGGGCTTTCTCGCGGTCGTCAGCGTGAGCCTCGGGGTGCTGAACCTGCTGCCGCTGCCGGTCCTCGATGGCGGGCACCTGATGTATTATCTTTTCGAAGGGTTGACAGGGCGGCCGGTCTCCGAGTTGTGGCTCGACAGGCTGCAGCGTGGCGGGGTTGCCATCATGCTCATGATGATGTCCCTGGCCCTCTACAACGACATGGCCCGCCTGCTGGGTCTGCACTGACCGACCCGCATGCAAAGCTCACGTCGCCCGCGTCCGTTTCGCCCGACCCTCGTCTCCCTCGCCCTCGCCACCGCTCTCCACATAGGCTCCGCCTGGGCCGTCGAGCCGTTCGTGCTGAAGGACATCCGGGTCGAAGGGCTGCAGCGCACCGACCCGGGCACGGTGTTCGCGTCGCTGCCGTTCCGGATCGGCGAGACCTACACCGACGAGAAGGGTGCCGCCGCGCTGCGCGCGCTGTTCGCGACCGGCCTCTTCAAGGACGTGCGGATCGACATCGAGGAAGGCGTCGCGGTCGTGATCGTCGAGGAGCGCGCGGTCATCGCGAGCATCGACTTCGCGGGCCTGAAGGAGTTCGACAAGGACACCCTGATCAAGTCGCTGAAAGACTTCGGCATCGGCGAAGGGCTGCCGTTCGACAAGGCACTGGCCGACCGCGCCGAGCAGGAACTGAAACGCCAGTACCTGACGCGCAGCCTCTACGGCGCGGAAGTCGTCACCACCGTGACGCCGCTCGAGCGCAACAGGGTCAACGTCACCTTCACCGTGACCGAGGGTGCGGCCGCCCGCATTCGAGAGATCCGCATCGTCGGCAACAAGGCGTTCTCCGAGGGCACGCTGAAGGGCCTTTTCGACCTGAACGACGGCGGCTGGTTCAACTGGTACTCGAAGGCCGACCGCTATTCGCGCGCGAAGCTCAACGCCGACCTCGAGACGCTGCGCGCCTACTACCTGAACCGCGGCTATCTCGAGTTCGCCGTCGAATCGACGCAGGTCGCGATCTCGCCCGACAAGCAGGACATCACGATCACGATCAACGTGAAGGAAGGGCAGCCTTACACGGTGGTCGGCGTCCAGCTCGAGGGCGAGTACCTCGGGAAGGAGGACGAATTCAAGTCGCTGGTGACGATCCGCCCCGGCGAGCCGTACCGGGCCGAAGCGGTGGCCGAGACCACGAAGGCGTTCGTCGAGAAGTTCGGCACCTTCGGCTATGCCTTCGCGAAGGTCGATGCGGTGCCGCAGATCGATCGCGCCAATGCGCAGGTCACGCTGGTGCTCGGCGCCGACCCGCAGCGCCGTGTCTACGTGCGCCGCATCAACGTCGCCGGCAACACGCGCACGCGCGACGAGGTCGTGCGGCGCGAGTTCCGCCAGTTCGAGTCGAGCTGGTACGACGGCGCCCGGATCAAGCTTTCGCGCGACCGCGTCGACCGCCTCGGCTTCTTCAGCGAAGTCTCGATCGACAGCAACGAGGTCCCCGGCACGCTCGACCAGGTCGACCTGACGATCACGATCAAGGAAAAGCCGACCGGCAACCTGGCACTCGGCGCTGGCTTCTCGTCGGCCGACAAGCTCGCGCTGACTGCGTCGATCAAGCAGGAGAACGTGTTCGGCTCGGGCAACTACCTCGGCCTCGAAGTCAACACCAGCCGGTCGAGCCGCACGCTCGTCCTCAGCACGGTCGACCCGTATTTCACGATCGACGGCATCTCGCGCGCCTTCGACCTCTACTACCGGACGACACGGCCGCTGAACAGCCAAGGCGAGGAGTACCAGCTCGTCACGCCAGGTGTCGCGGTCCGCTTCGGCGTACCGTTCAGCGAGTACGACACGGTGTTCTTCGGCGCCGGCTACGAACGCACCGAGATCCGCGGTGCCACTTCCCTGCCGAACAACTTCTTCCTGTATCGCGAGAAGTACGGCGAGGTCAGCAGCAGCATCCCGCTGACGATCGGCTGGACGCGCGACCGGCGCGACAGCGCGCTGGTCCCGAACGCCGGTCGCTACGAACGCGTCAACATCGACTGGGGTGCGCTCGGGCAGAGCCGGTACGTGCGCGCGAACCTGCAGTTCCAGCAGTACTTCCCGCTCGGCAAGCGCTTCACGTACGCCGTCAACGCGGAGATCGGCTACGGGCGCGGCCTGTCCGGTCGAGGCTACCCGATCTTCAAGAACTTCTACGGCGGCGGCCTCGGCACCGTGCGCGGTTTCGACCAGGGCTCGCTCGGTCCGGTCGACGTGACCGGCGCCTATATCGGCGGCAACCGGCGCTTCAACCTCAACAACGAGCTCTACGTGCCGATCCCGGGCACCGGCAACGACCGCACGTTGCGCTTGTTCGGCTACATCGACGCCGGCAACGTGTGGGGCGAGGACGAGAAACTGACCTTCGGCAGCCTGCGCGCATCGGCCGGTGTCGGCCTCAGTTGGGTGTCGCCGGTGGGCCCGCTGAAGCTCAGTTTCGGCGTGCCGATCCGCAAGAAGCCAGAAGATAGAATCCAGCGGCTTCAATTCCAGATCGGGACCGCGTTCTAATGAAAAGCATCCGAGTGCAGGCCCTGTCCGCGACCGCCATGCTGGCGTTCGCCGCAGGCAGCGTCCAGGCGCAGGAACTGAAGATCGGCTACGTCAACAGCGACCGCGTGCTGCGCGAAGCGGTACCGGCGAAGGCCGCGCAGGCCAAGCTGGAAGCCGAGTTCTCGAAGCGCGAGAAGGAACTGACCGAGATCGGCAACCGCCTGAAGGCGGCCGGCGACAAGCTCGACAAGGACGCGCCGACGCTCGCCGAGACCGAGCGCAGTCGGCGCCAGCGCGACCTGATCGACCAGGACCGCGAATTCCAGCGCAAGCGCCGCGAGTTCCAGGAAGACCTGAGCCAGCGCAAGAACGAAGAGCTCGCCGCGGTCGTCGAGCGCGCGAATCGCGTCATCAAGCAGATCTTCGAGACCGAGAAGTACGACCTCGTGCTGCAGGAGGCGGTCTTCGCCGGCTCGCGGGTCGACATCACCGAGAAGGTGATCAAGGCGCTCAACGCGCAGGGCGGCAAGTAGGCTGTGCCGACCGTTGCTCTGCGGGAGATCGCCGAGCAACTGGGCGGCGAACTGATCGGCGACGCCTCGTACCGGATCGACCGCATCGGCGCGCTCGAGACCGCGACGCCCACGACGATTTCCTTCCTCGCGAATCCGCGCCTGCGGACACAGCTCGCGACGACCGAGGCCGGCTGCGTGATCGTTTCGACCGCCGACAGGGACGCCGCGGCGGCGCGCGGCCACACCATCGTCAGCGCCGACCCGTACCTCGCCTACGCGCGCCTGACCCAGTGGTGGGCGCGCCGCGGAAGGCCGCCGTCGACACCGACGATCCATCCGAGCGCGGTGATCGCGGCGGGTGCGCAGATCGGCGCCGACGCAACGATCGGCGCGCTCGCCGTCATCGAGGCCGATGCCGTCATCGGCGCCGGAGCGCAGATCGGCCCGCACTGCGTCGTCGGTACCGGCACGCGGATCGGAGCGGGCACGCGGCTCTCCGCGCGGGTGACGATCGCCGACGGTTGCTCGATCGGCGAACGCTGCGTCCTGCACAGCGGCGTCGTCATCGGCGCCGACGGCTTCGGCTTCGCGCCGACCGAAGGGCGCTGGGAAAAGATCGAGCAGCTCGGTAGCGTGCGGATCGGCAACGACGTCGAGATCGGCGCGAACACCTGCATCGACCGTGGCGCGCTCGACGACACGACGATCGACGACGGCGTCAAGCTCGACAACCTGATCCAGATCGGCCACAACGTGCGGATCGGCGCGCACACCGCGATCGCCGGCTGCGCCGGCATCGCGGGCAGCACCGTGATCGGCGCGCATTGCATGATCGGCGGCGCCGCCATGATCTCGGGCCACATTCGCATCGCCGACCGCGTCACCATTTCCGGCGGCTCGGCCGTGACACGGTCCATCGACAAACCGGGCGTCTACACCGGCCTCTTTCCGCTCGACGAGAATGCGACGTGGGAGAAGAATGCCGTCACGCTGCGCCAGCTGCACACGCTGCGCGACCGGCTGCGCAAGCTCGAGAGGAACGCCAAGGGGTCCGCCACGACATGACGATCGACATCCACGAGATCCTGAAGCGCCTGCCGCACCGTTACCCGTTCCTGCTCGTCGACCGCGTCGTCGAGATCGAGCGCGGCAAGTGGCTGCGGGCGCTGAAGAACGTGACGATGAACGAGCCTTTCTTCGTCGGCCACTTCCCGCACCGGCCGGTGATGCCCGGCGTCATGATCCTGGAAGCGCTCGCGCAGGCCGCTGCGATCCTCGCGTTCGACAACATGGACGTGCGGCCCGATCACAAGACCGTGTTCTATTTCGCCGGCATCGACCGCGCGCGCTTCAAGCGCCCGGTCGAACCGGGCGACCAGCTGATGCTGCACGTCACGCTCGACCGCATCAAGTCGGGCATCGTCAAGTTCACGACCGATGCACGGGTCGGCGACGCCGTCGTGGCCGAGGCCGAGCTGATGTGCACGATGCGCACGGTCTGACCGC
>Ga0307405_10001389_pt1 | contig 10163 bp, 9 predicted proteins | sample 322Cmetagenome_2_FD_203311 | JGI IMG/M metagenome (GOLD analysis project Ga0307405, IMG submission 203311) | Maize rhizosphere microbial communities from greenhouse at UC Davis, California, United States - 322HYB-C-1 | ecosystem: Host-associated > Plants > Roots > Rhizosphere > Soil | place... | reverse complement strand
TTCGCATCACGGACATCACTGCAGGGGCATCGAAAGGTTCAGGAACACGCCGCGCTGTTTTTCGCGCACGCCGTCGTAGGGATGGCTGCCGTAGGTCAGGCCGTAGCGCAGCGTGAGCTTCTGGTCCAGGGCCCAGCGGTGCTCGTAGCGCAGGTTCCACAGCGGGCCGCTGCCGAAGCCGGCCTGGTGGTAGCTGCCGCCGCCGAGCTCCAGCACCTGGAGGAACTGGCGGTCGTCGCTTTTCCAGGTGAGCCACTGACCACGCACCGACAGCTGCGCGCTGGCATCGCGTGAGGGGCTGAAATAGCGCACGTCCTGCAGGCGGCTGCGGCTGGCATCGACGCCCAGCCGCGTCTCGAGTTGGAAGCGCGGCGTGCTGACCCAGCGCTCGCGCCAGCCCAGGTCGAGGCCGTCGCGCAGGTTGCCGTCGCTGAAGTCGAGCCGGCGCCATTGCAGGTCGAAGCGGCGCGACTCGTTGACGATGTGGGCCACGCTGGCGCCGAACTCGCGCGCGCCGATGGCCTGTGCGCCGAAGGGCACGGCGCGGGCCTTCCAGGGCAGCTCCTTGCTGTCGCCGTCGTAGGTGGCCGACAGGCGCCAGGCATCGCCGGCGCGGTAGTCGATGCGGCCGGCCACGCTGTTCCGATAGCGGCCATGGTTCGCATGCTGCAGCACGCCTTCGGCCAGCCAGCGGCCCTGCTGCCAGCTCGCACCGAGACCGCTGCGGGCCCACTTCGCGGTGCCTTCGGAGGTGTAGCCGCGGCCCAGCGTCTGCGCGTAGAACACGCGCCACGCATCGCCGATGAGGCCGGAGCTGAGCCGGCTGTCGACGCGCCATTCGCGGCTGGCCAGCGTGCCGCCGCCGCGCGAACCTTCGGCGTCGATCTCGAGCTGCGGGCCGACGAGCGAGCGGCGCTTGCGCGCCATCTCGCGCACTTCGGCGGCGTCGGGCGCATCGGCCTCGACGGCATCGGCGCGCAGCCGGGCCGCGCGGAATTCGTCGGCGTCGAGCAGCGCTTCGACATGGCCGGTGCGCACGCTCAGGTCGTCAGGGTGGTCGGCGTTCAGCGCCTCGAAGCGCGCCACAGCGGCCTCAGGGTGCTCGCGCAGCCGCTCGGTGAGCGCGGCGCCGTAGGCGTAGCCCGCATTGAGCGGGGCTTCCTGCGTGAGCGCGTCGAAGCGCGGCTGCGCCACCTTCGGCCGGTCGCCGTAGAGCTGCAGCAGCGCGCCCAGGCCGCTCACCTCGGAGAACTGGTCGTTGGGACGGCCCGCTTCCGGCGCCAGGCGCATCAGCACGGGCGTGGCGTCTTCGATGCGCTTGAGCAGTGCTTCGGCGTCGTCGAAGCGGCCGGTGTCGAGGTAGGCGTAGACCAGGCCGAAATGCAGGGGGTCGGGCATCGGCAGGTCGACGACCGCTTGTTCGAACAGCGGCACGGCATCGACCGAGCGGCGCTCTTGCGCCAGCGCGCGAGCAGCGGTGCCGAGTGCGTAAGGTGGCAGCACGGTGCCATCGGCGCGCAGCGTGTCGTACAGCGCGATCGTGTCGGAGGGCCGCCCGCGTTCCAGCAGCGCCATCATTCGGTCCGACTGCAGCCGTGTGCGCAGCGTGCGCCAGGTGTCGGTGTCTTGCGTGGCGGGCTGCGCGATGGCCGCATCGACGCGGGCCAGCGCTGCGCTCTGCGCGGCCAGCACCTTGTCGAGGTCGGTGACCCGCGCCGCGCCCACGCGCTGGTCGCGCGCCTTCACGGCCCAGCGCAGTTGCTGCGCCAGCGCCTGCTGTTCGAGCATCGCGAGCGTCAGCGGGGCGATGCTGCTCGGCTGCTTGCGCTCGGCCGCCTGCGCGTCTTCGAACGCAGCGGTGGCGCCGCCGTACTCGGCCAGCAGAAAGTCGGCATCGCGTTGTGCATCGCGTCGATTGGGCTGCAGCGCAGTGATTTCGCCGTAGGCCGACAGCGCCTGGAACGGCTGGCCCTGGGCACGCGCCAGGGCGGCGCGCAGGTCGAGCAGCACGACGCGGTCGGCGACCTCGATGGGCGCGGGCTGAGCGAGCGCCCGGTAGATGGTTTGCGCGCCCGCCGTGTCGCCGCTGGCCAGTCGCCAGAAGGCTTCGTGGAGGCGCGGCTCGCGGGCGGCCGGCTGGCGTGCGCGCCAGACCTTGATCGTGTCGCCCTGCAGCGCGACGTCGCCCGTGCGCCGCGCGGCGCCGGCCAGCGGACCGAGCGCGTAGTCGCTCAACTCGCCCAGCGGCACCTGGCGGCCCACGGCCACCGCGTCGGCGAACTGGCCGTCGGCCACCGCGATCGCGATGGCATCGGACGCCACGCGGCGACGTTGCTCGTCGGCCAGCGGAGCGGCCAGCCATTGGCGCAGCTGTTGCAGGGCTTGGGCCGGCGCGATGCGACCGGCGCGGCGCGCGACGATCAAGGCGTCGTGCTGCGAGGCGTCATACGCCACCGCGCCGCCGAGGGTGGCGACAGGCGAGGGCGCGACAGTGGAATCCGCGAAGGCGGTGCTGGTTCCGAAGACCAGCATGCACACGATCGGCGGCAAACCCCGCACGGCGCGTGCGAGGCGATGAGGCAATGCCTTGAAGGGCGCGACTTTGCGCCCGGCAACGACGGTGCCTCCATTTCTTTGTGTATGGATGGACACGCAACTCCCTTTTTTGCTTGAACTTTCCTGGGCCGTGACAAGCCGTGGCGGAAAGTTCGTGAAAAGGACTCTAGGTCAATTTGTTAACAATTGGATTGAGAATGACCAAAGATGAGAACTAATCGTGAACAGATTCGCGATCGATTCGTCTGATGTCAGGAGGTTGTGTGCGGTTGTGTGCAAAGTGTTGCCCCGCGCGCCGCCCACGGGCCCGCCCTAAGATCGCCGCATGAACGCACTTCCGGTTTCCTTGCCCCGTTTCTGGTCTCAATTGACGACGCGCGATTTCGCCGCGCTCGATGCGGCGACCACGGTGGCGGTGCTGCCGCTGGGTGCCACCGAACAGCACGGCCCACACCTGCCGCTGAGCGTGGACACCGTGCTGGCCGACGGCATCGTGGCGGCCGCGCTGCCGCTGCTGCCGCCGGAATTGCCGGCGCTGTTTTTGCCCACCCAGCAGATCGGCCTGAGCCCCGAGCACGCGCGTTTCGCGGGCACGCTCACCTTCTCGGCCGAGACGCTGATCCGGATGTGGAACGACATCGGCGCGGGCGTGGCGCGGGCCGGCGTGAAGAAGCTGGTGCTGTTCAACGCCCACGGCGGCCATGTGGGCGCGATGGACATCGTGGCGCGCGAGTTGCGCGCCGCGCACGGCCTCATCGTCTACAGCGTGAGCTGGTTCAACCTGCCGCTGGGCGATGCCAACGCGCAGTTCAGCGCGCAGGAGCACCGCTTCGGCGTGCACGCGGGTGAGATCGAGACCTCGATGATGCTGGCGCTGACGCCTGAATTCGTGCGCATGGGCGAGGCGCAGGATTTCCGTTCCACATCAGAGCAGCGCGCAGCCGACTACACGATCCTCGGCAACGGCAAGAGCGCCAAGCTCGGCTGGGCGATGGAGGACTACAACGCGCAGGGTGCGGCGGGTAATGCCTCGGCGGCCACTGCAGAGAAGGGTCAGGCAGTGATCGATGCGGCTGCGCAGCAGTTGGCGCTGCTGCTGTCCGAGGTGTCGCGGCTGCCGTTGACCACGGCGAATACGGGGCCGCTGCCCTGAGATCGGATCAGGCGCTGCGTGCCAACACGCCGGCGAACATGTCGGCGTCGACGTTGCCGCCGCTCAGCGCGACGCCTACCGTCTTGCCGCGCCAGCGCTCCTGCTGCTGAAGCGCCCCAGCCAACGCAGCCGCACCCGCCCCTTCCGCCACGTTGTGCGTGTCGGTGAAAAGAACGCGCATCGCTTCCGCCACTTCGTCGTCGGTGACGGTGATCACGTCGTCGGCTTCCTGCAGGATCACGTCCAGCGATTCCGGCACCGGCGTGCGGCAGGCCATGCCATCGGCCAGCAATGTGGTCGCGGGCGATTCGATCGCACGGCGCGCGCGGAACGAGTCGCGGTAGGCCGTGGCATGCGCCGACACCACGCCGATGAGCTTCGTCGACACGCCGCAATGCGCGCGCGCCGCCGCCGCGCCGGCAAAGCCGGAGCCCAGGCCGACGGGCACGAACAGCACATCGGGCGGCGAATCTTTCAACGCGCTGAAGAACTCGACATACGCCGTCGACACGCCACGCACGAGTTCGCGATGGAACGACGGCACGCGATGCAGCGCGTCGCGCTCGGCCAGCACGGCCGCGTGTTCGGAGGCCGCCTGGAAATCGTCGCCATGCTCGACCAGCGTCACGCCGAGCGCGCGCATCGCCGCATTCTTCTCACGCGAATTGCCGTGCGGAACCACGATGGTCGCAGCCAATCCGTGGCGCTGCGCCGCGAAGCCGACCGACTGGCCGTGGTTGCCGCGCGTGGCGCTGATCACGTGGCGCACTTCGGGCTGCTCGCGCGCCAGGGTCTCGAAGTAGGTCAGGCCGCCGCGGATCTTGAAGGCGCCGACGGGCGTGTGGTTCTCATGCTTGGCCCAGACCGTGGCGCCCAGGCGCTGCGACAGCAGCGGCCACATGTATTGCGGCGTGGGCGGCATGGCCGCATGCACGGTGCGCAGCGCGGCGTCGATCTCTTCGCGGGTGAATCGCATCAGGCGTCTTTCGTTCTTGCTTACTTGCGTTCGGTGAGCGCCACGCGCACGGCCAGTGCGGCCAGCACGCTGCCCATGATGTAGCGCTGCGCGCGCAGCCAGCCGGCGCTTTGCGACAGCACGGCCGTGATGCTTGCGGCGCCAGCGATCATCACGGCGTTGACCAATGCGCTGCTCGCCATCTGCGCCAAGCCCAACTGCAGGCTCTGCAGCAGCACCGAGCCGCGTTCGGGATGAATGAACTGCGGAAAGAACGACAGGTAGAACATCGCCACCTTCGGGTTCAGCAGGTTCGTGAGAAAGCCCATGCGGAACAGCTTGGCCGGCGGATCGGCCGGCAGCGCGCGCGCTTCGAAGGGCGCGTTGCCGCCGGGCTTGACCGCCTGCCACGCGAGCCACAGCAGGTAGGCCGCACCGGCCAGACGAATCGCGTCGAACGCGACCGGCACCGCGAGCAACAGCGCCGTGAGGCCCAGCGCCGCGGCGAACAGGTGCACCAGGAACGCCATCAGCACGCCGCCCAGCGAGATCATTCCCGCGCGGCGGCCCTGGATCAGCGTGCGCGACACGCAATAGATCATGTTCGGCCCCGGCGTGAGCGCCAGCAGCAACGAAGCGAGCGCGAACCAGGCGATTTCGGTGAGGGTCAGCATGTCAGAGTCCCTTCGATTCAAGCGTGACGGGGCCACGCGGCGTGTCGAACACCGCGACGAGGTTGGGCGGCCCGGCATCGACCGGCAGGCGGCCCATGCCGATCGCCGAGAGCGCGGCCGACAGTGCCGGCGCGCGCGGATGCGCCACGCGCAGCGAACGCAGCGTGAGGCCCGAGGCGGGCATGGCGTCGGTCGGATGCACCGCGCCCCACTGGATCAGCGTGGGCAGCGCGCCATAGAACAGGCGCTGGCCGTCGTCGCGCACCGTGATCTGCCATTCGAGCCGGCCGGCCGGCGTGTCGCGCGCGGCTTCGAGCAGCTGGCCGCGGTCGATGTGCGCATGCTCTTCGCGCGCGAGCGCCTGCATGGCGGCGTGCGCATCGGGCACGCGCGCCACGAAGTGGATCAGCCGCGGACCGCGCCGCACGAGCGCGGCCTGCAGCGCGGCGTCGTCGAGGTCGAACCAGCGGCGCGTCTTCGGCCGCGACGGCACCTTGCCAGGCTCGATCGCGATGATCTCGGCATAGGCGCGCGGGAACGCGTCGCTCGCGATGTTCAGCAGCCGGTTGTGCGTGCCCATCAGCGGGTGCGCGCCGCCGGGCGCGGGCGTCACGCCGAGCGTGGCCTCGCACCACGCCACGCCCTCCGCCAGCGAAGCGGCGGCGATCACGAGATGGTCGACTTCGGCGGGGGCCATGGGGTGCTTTCGTTCAGAGTGAGGCGTGGCCGTCGATGCAGGTCACGGCATCGCCGCCGACCCAGACCGTGCCGTCGCTGTCGCGCTCGATGTACACGCGGCCCGCGCGGCCCAGGCACTGCCCCTGCGCGGCCACATAGCGCTCGGGCATGTGGCCGTCGGCGATGAGCCATTCCGCCAGACCTGCGTTGAGGCTGCCGGTGACGGGGTCTTCCTCTACGCCAATGGCTGCTGCAAAGGCGCGCACTTCGAGATCGATCTTCTCGCCGTCGTCGGGCGCGGCGGCCGGCCGATGGCCAAAGGCGCGCGCTTCGCGGTTCGAGCGGCCGATGAGCAGCGAGTCGTCGCGCGGGGCGGGCACGCCTGCCACGCCGGCTTCGACGCCGAGTTCCTTGAGCAGGCGGTGATCGGGCGTGAGCCGCAGCACGGCTTCGGCATCTTCCAGCAACAGGCCGAGCCAGGCCGGGCCGTTGACGAGCATCTGCGCCGCGACGATCTGCTGCGCCTTCAACCCGAGCGCACCGGCCACCTTGGCCAGCAGTGCGGGGCTCGGGGCGCTGCGCTTGAGCGACGGCGCCGCAAAGGCCAGACGCTCGCCCTCACGCCGCAGCGGCACCAGGCCCGCGCCGCACTGCTGCACCACGCGGCCCGCCACCTTGGGCTTGCCGCCGGCCTGCAGCCACGCATGGCAGCTGCCGATGGTCGGGTGGCCCGCAAAGGGCAGCTCGCCGCCGGGCGTGAAGATGCGCACGCGGTAGTCGGCAGTGGGGTCGGTTGGCGGCAGCAGGAAGGTGGTCTCGGACAGGTTGGTCCACTGCGCGAAGCGCTGCATGGCGGCATCGTCGAGGTCCTGGCCGTCGAGCACCACCGCGAGCGGGTTGCCGAAGTAGGCGGTGGCGGTGAAGACGTCGACTTGCTTGAAGGGGCGGGATTTCATCAGGGTCATTCGAGGGAAAGATCGAGCACGCCGCGCGTGCCCGGCCGGGAAAGCAATTCCGAATACCAGCGCTCGACGTTCGGCCAAGCCGGCCGGCGGTACTCGGCGCCGGGCAGGCCGAACCAGCGGTGCGCTTCGCAGCCGATCGGGATGTCGGCCATGGTGAAGCGATCGCCGGCCATGTAGGGGCGCTGCGCGAGGTGCGCGTCGAGCATCGCGAACAGCGCTTCGCTCTCGCGCACCGACGCGGCGATCAGCGCGGGCTGGCGCTCCGAAGGCGCCGTGCGCACCCATTGCACGAAGGCGTCGCGGCTGGCGCGGTTGAGCGTGGTCTGCTGCCAGTCCATCCAGCGCTCGGCGTCGAAGCGCGCGGGCAGCTCGGCCGGGTAGAGCGTGCCGTGCGCGTGCTTGGCGCACAGGTAGCGCACGATAACGTTCGACTCCCACAGTGTGACGCGCTCCGCGCCTTCGCCGTCGTCGATGGTGGGCACCATGGCGTTCGGATTGAGCGCGCGGTATTCGGGCGTCTGCACCACGCCGAACCTGCCGCCGGCCTCGGTGCGCTGGAAGTCGAGCCCGAGTTCCTGCGCGCACCACACGACCTTGCGCACGTTGATCGAGCTGATGCGGCCCCAGATGTTGAGCATGGTGTTCAGTGTCCTTCTGTGGGAAGTGCGGAAAGCGGAGCGGAGGGACGATCGAGCAGCAGCAGGCGCACGGCCAGTCCCACCATCACGAGCGCCAGCAGCGTGCGCTGGAATTTCTCGGCGCCCGGGCGCTGCTGCAGCCAGCGGCCGACCTGCCCGCTGCAGGCGCCCAGCAGCGTGTTGAACGCGAGCGCGGCCAGCGACAGCACCATGCCGAGCTGCACCAGTTGCAGCGGCACGCTGCCGTGCGACGGATCGACGAACTGCGGGAGGAAGACCATGAAGAACAGCAGCGCCTTCGGATTCACGAGGTTGTTCAGCAGCGCCATGCGCACGATGCGGCCGAAGCCGGCCGGCTGCGCCTGCGCGCCCGGGCGAAAGCCGCCACCGCTGCGCAGTGCCTGCACGGCGAGCCAGACCAGGTACAGCGCGCCGGCGTAGCGCAACACGTCGAAGGCGGGCGGCCACGCCGCGACCAATGCGGTGACGCCGGTGGCCGCGAACAGCGTGTGGACCAGGTCGGCCGCCGAGATGCCGACCGCCGCCGCGAAGCCGCCGCGCGGGCCATGCGCCACGCCGTGCGACATCACGAAGGCCATGTTCGGGCCGGGCGACAGAAACAGCGCCAGCACCGCGAGCAGGAAGAGCGAGAGGGTTGCGAGTCCGATCATGTCCGTGTTCCGTGGATCAGTGGATTCAGGCCGTGGCCGGTTGCTGCGTCTGCAGGTACGGCTCGATGTTGCGCATCGCGCGCGCCACGTAGTCGTCTTTCTCGCCGACCGGCGCGACGTAGTGCAGCGCGCTCTTCGCGGCCTCGATGCCTTCGGTGCGCGCGATGAGCCAGGCCGCGAGGTAGGGCGCCGAGAAGCAGCCGCCCGCGGTGGCCACGTTGCCCTTCGCAAAGAAGGGCTGGTTGAGCACCTCGATGCCGGCCTCCTGCACCCAGGGCTTGGTCGTGAGGTCGGTGCACGCCGGCACGGTGCCCAGCAGGCCGAGCTTGGCGAGCAGCAGCGTGCCCGAGCATTGCGCGCCGATGAGCTGGCGCGACGGATCGAGCCCGCGCAGCACGCCCATGAGGCCCGCGTCGGCGGCGATCTCGCGCGTGCGGATGCCGCTGCCGACGATCACCGCGCCCGCCTCGCAGGCCGATTCGAGCGTCGAACTCGCATGCACCGTGACGCCGTTCATCGAGGTCACGGTGGCGCTGGGCGAGGCCAGCGTCACACGCCAGCCGGGCTTCTTCACGCGGTTGAGCACACCGAGCGCGACCAGCGAGTCGAGCTCGTTGAAACCGTCGAAGGTGAGGATGGCGATGTGCATGGTCGTGGGCCGGTTCAGGCGATGGCGGGGGCAGGGGCGAGCAGCGCCAGCTCTTCGCGCAGCGTGAGCGCGAGCGCGGCGATGGCGGTGTCGATCTCTTCGACGCTGGCGGTCACGAACGACAGGCGCAGCGTGCGCGGATCGCCTTCGCCCGCGTAGAACGGCGCGCCGGGCACGAAGGCCACGTTGCGCTCGACCGCCTTGGGCAGCAGGGTCACGGTGTCGATGCCCTCGGGCAGGCGCGCCCACAGGAACATGCCGCCCTTGGGCGCGTTGAACTTCACGTCCAGGCCGGCCATCTCGCGCGTGAGCGCGGCGATCATGGCATCGCGCTGGCGCTTGTACAGCGCGCGGATCGTGGGCACGTGGCGGTCGAGAAAACCGTCTCGCATCACGGCCGAGACCATGCGCTGCGTGAAGATCGGCGTGTGCAGGTCGACCGCCTGCTTGGCCTGCAGCAGCTTCGGGAAGATGGCCTTCGGTGCCACCAGGAAGCCCAGGCGCAGGCCCGGGGCCAGCACCTTCGAGAACGAGCCCAGGTAGATCACGCCCTCGGGATTGCGCGCGGCCAGCGGCAGCGGCGGGGCTTCGTCGAACCAGAGTTCGCCGTAAGGGTTGTCTTCGACGATCGGCAGATTGGCCGCAGCGGCGGCAGCCGACACGGCGGCGCGGCGCGCCTCGGTCATGGTGCGGCCGGTGGGGTTCTGGAAGTTGGGCAGCAGGTACACGAAGCGTGCGTCGGCGGCCTTGGCCACGAGGTCGTCGACGACCACGCCGTCGTCGTCGCTGGCCACGCCCACGGGGTGCGGCTCCATCGGGCCGAAGGCCTGCAGCGCGCCGAGGTAGGTGGGCGTTTCGACCAGCACCTTGCTGCCCGGATCGATCAGCACCTTGGCCACGAGGTCGAGGCCCTGCTGCGAGCCGGTGGTGATGAGCACCTGCGAGGCGTCGACGTCCCAGGGCAGCATGTCGGCCACGGCCTGGCGCAGCGGCGCATAGCCTTCGCTGGCGGCGTACTGCAGCGCGGCGGCGCCGTCGTTGTGCAGCACTTCGGCGCAGGCGTCTGCGAATTCCTGGATCGGGAAGGTCTTGGGCGAGGGCAGGCCGCCGGCCAGGCTGATGATGCCGGGGCGCTCGGTGACCTTGAGGATTTCACGCAGCACCGAAGGATTCATCTTGGCGGCGCGGGCGGCGAGGTGAGGTGAGGTGAGGTGAGGTGAGGTG
>Ga0307405_10001388_pt1 | contig 10163 bp, 11 predicted proteins | sample 322Cmetagenome_2_FD_203311 | JGI IMG/M metagenome (GOLD analysis project Ga0307405, IMG submission 203311) | Maize rhizosphere microbial communities from greenhouse at UC Davis, California, United States - 322HYB-C-1 | ecosystem: Host-associated > Plants > Roots > Rhizosphere > Soil | place... | reverse complement strand
AATTTGTCGCTGCGTTTCAGGATCTCGCCCGCCTGGCGACCAAGGCGGGTGCGGAAGGAAGCGGCTTCACCATACACGCGCCTCTGCAGGACATGACCAAAGCCGACATTGCTAAAGAGGCGGCTCGGCTTGGCCTCGACGCGGGCCAGAGCCACAGTTGCTACGATCCGGGACCCGACGGCGGCGCTTGCGGAGAATGCGATGCGTGCCGCCTGCGCGCCAAGGGATTCGCAGATGCGGGCCTTCCCGATCCCACACGATATTCGGCGGCGCCATGACCTACACGGTCAAGGAAAGCTTCCTGACGCTGCAGGGCGAAGGCGTGCAATCGGGCAGCCGCGCGGTGTTCCTGCGCTTTGCCGGTTGCAACCTCTGGTCGGGGCGGGAACAGGACCGCGCGACCGCGCAATGCACGTTCTGCGATACCGATTTCGTCGGGACAAACGGAGAGGGTGGCGGGAAATTCCCGGACTCTGACTCGCTGGTGGACCAGGTCGAATCGCTTTGGGGGCCTAAGAATGAGGCCCGCCTAGTGGTGATCACCGGTGGTGAACCGATGCTCCAGCTGGATCGGGACTTGATCGACGCGCTTCACGAGCGGGGCTTCCGAATCGCCGTTGAGAGCAATGGAACCCTGCCCGCGGCGGAGGGGATCGACTGGCTGTGCGTGAGCCCCAAGGCCGGGACGGACGTCGTTCAGCGCAGCGGAGACGAGCTCAAGCTCGTTTGGCCGCAGGCAGGCATGGACCCGGTTGCGCTCGAAAGCTGGGAGTTCCGGAATTTCCTGGTGCAGCCGATGGACTGCGCTGACCGCGATGCAGCGCTTCAGGCCGCAATCCAGCTCGTGATGGAGCGGCCGAAGTGGCGTCTCTCGCTTCAGTCTCACAAGGTTGTGGGACTGCGTTGACGTCACCTCGATAGGCATAAAAAGAGGCTGCCGGATCGCTCCGGCAGCCTCTTAAGTTCGCTGGCACTCCCGAAGGAGCACCATCGAATTACATAGCGTTGTTCGACGCGGCAGTGGCCGTGTCGGCAGCGCTGTTGGCAGCGTCCGCGCTATTCGCTGCTGCGTCAGCAGACATCGCCGCATTCGCATCGACCGTCGCGTTGAGGTCGGTGTTGGTCGTCGCGTCCAGACCGGTCGTGTCGTTAACGACCAGGTTGTCGACGGCGAGGTTGTCAACGTTCATCGTGTTGTCGGCGGATTCGTTGCTGCTGCAAGCCGAAAGCGCCAGGGCCGCACCAGCGACCAGGATAAGAGCACGCATTCAAAACTCCCTAGATTATTCAGATCTGGAACGGGTGGACCCCGTCTCGCAAATCGCGCGCACAATAGTCGTAAGCGCACGTTACCATCAAGTGACTTTGCGACCTACCGACAAAGCCTTGAGAAAATTGGCGAATTCAGCCTTTAAGGCCTGGTCGACGCTCTCGATCGATATGGCCTTGCCCAACGCGTGAAGGCTTGTAACGCCGAACTCGCTGATGCCGCACGGAACAATACCGCCGAAGTGTGACAGGTCAGGGGCGACATTTATTGAGAAGCCGTGGAGTGTGACCCAGCGCTTCACGCGGATGCCGAGAGCCGCGATCTTTGCTTCACCAAAGCCCTCGCCGACCCAGATGCCGATCCGCCCGTCGGCGCGGTGAGCCTCGACGCCAAGCTTTCGAAGCGTGTCGATGATCCACCCCTCGAGCGAATGCACCAGGCAGCGGACATCTTTGCCGCGCCGGTCGAGGTCGAGCATGAGATAGCCGACGCGCTGGCCGGGCCCATGATAGGTGTAGCGCCCGCCGCGGCCGGCTTCGTATACCGGAAAGCCGAGCGGGTTCATCAGCTCAGCCTCATCGGCGCTGGTTCCGGCGGTGAACAGTGGCGGGTGTTCAAGCAGCCACACGCATTCGTTCGCAGTCCCATTACGAATGGCTGCGGCCCGCTCTTCCATGAAAGCGCGTGCTTCCTCGTAGGGGACTAGGGCATCGCTCTCGCGCCATTCGATGTCTTCGAAGTCGATCACAGCCGCGACATGGTCTCGGCAGCTACCCGCCGCAAGCGCGTTGCAAGCTTCCGTGCGCCCTCGCATAACGGCCGTGGTTGGCTCAACAGGGGGGCATAGTGACAAGCATATTGTCGATTTCGCGTGCATGGGACCAGACGCGGAATATTTTCCGTCGTGACGGTGGATTGATTACCGCGGTCGCGCTTGCCCTCATCGTGCTTCCCGAAGTGATCGTTGGAATCATTGCCCCGCCCGAGACCGGAGCGGCGGAGCCAACTGCGGCAGCCCAGATGCTTCGTCTTCTCGCCGGCCTGATTTCGCTGGTTGGCCAAATCTCGATCATCCGGCTGGCGCTTGGTCCGTCAACAACCGTTGGCGCCGCGATCAGCCAAGGTCTTCGCCGATTTCCTTCGACTTTCGGTGCGCTCGTCCTGCTGGTCCTGCTGATGGGCGTGATTGTCATCCCGACCGCCGCGATCCTTTCGGTCGCTCTTGGGGTGGATCTCACGCAACTTCGCCAGGCGCCCAGTGGGGGGATGGCGCTGCTCATTGTCGTCGTCACGCTCATCGTGCTTGCCCTCTCGGTCCGCTTCACACTGCTGACGCCAACGGGGAGCGCGGAGAACCTGGGCCCACTAGGCATTTTCAAGCGAACCTGGCAGCTCACGGCAGGGCACTTTTGGCGCCTGTTCGGCCTCGTTGCCCTGCTGCTTATTGCAGCACTGTTTCTGCTGTTCACGGCGGGCGTGATCGGCGGAATTCTGGCTCGGCTGGTGGGCGGAGAGATTGAGCCGTTCTCGATCGGCGCGCTGATTGTCTCACTCGTCGCCGGCGCCGCGCAGGGCGCTTTCTCGATTCTCGCCTCGGTAATGCTGGCGCGGGTCTACGCTCAGGTCGCAGGCCGAGACGCCGAAGCATCAGTGCCGAGCACTGGCGACTGAGGCGCGCAGTCACTAGGGAGAATGCCCAACAGGCGCGGGTCGGGGAAACGTTCAATCGCGCGCTTGTACGGGGTGAAGCCCGCGCGGATGTAGGCCGGAAGGGCGGCCGGATGGTCGAGCGTGCACGTGTGGACGTGCACGCGTTCGATGCCGTCTCGCCACGCAAGCCGCAGCGCTTCGGCAAGGAGCCAGCGGCCATGCCCTTGGCCCGATAGCTCCGGAACGAGGCCGACGAACGAAAGCTCGCACTGTGACCTCTCGCGGTAGTCGAGTTCGAGCATCCCGGCCTCAGCGCCGCTTTCGTCCATCACGGCAAACAATTCGATCCCCCGATCGTGGATGATCGACCGCAGCTTGTCGTCGTCGATGATCAATCGCGAGAACCATAGCCAAGGCGCGCCGACCAGGCGGAACAGCTGTCTGTAATCGTCTACGTCGGGCCGTTCGATGCGGCGAAGCGAAAGCGCGGACGAGGGCACGTCGAGCGCGGGCCGCTCCTTCATCTCGAGGAAGGTAACGACCGCGGCCAGGTCACCGTAGCGGATCGGTTCGTAGCTCACGACCAGGCGGCGAGGGGCGGTAGGCTCATCAGGATAGCGTCGATGTTTCCCCCGGTCTTCAGCCCGAACAAGGTCCCCCGGTCGTAAAGCAGGTTGAACTCGACATAGCGCCCGCGGAATTCGAGCAGCCGCTGCATGTCGGCCCCGTCGAACGGCGCACTCATGCGCGTGCGCACGATCTGCGGGAAAATGTCGAGGAACGCCTCTCCGACGTCGCGGGTGAAGGCGAAATTTTCGTCGAACGTCGGGCCCTTGCCCGGTTCATGACAGTCGAGGTGATCGTAGAAAATGCCGCCGACGCCGCGCGATACGCTGCGATGGGGCAAATAGAAATAGTCCTCAGCCCACTTCGAGAACTTCGGATAGAAGGTCGGATCATGCGCCGCACAGGCCGCGCGAAGCCGCGCGTGGAAGGCCTCGGTGTCATCCTTGTACGGGATGGCGGGATTGAGGTCCGCGCCACCCCCGAACCAGCGCTTGCTAGTCGCCAGAAAGCGGGTGTTCATATGCACGGCAGGCACATGCGGGTTTGCCATGTGCGCAACCAGGCTGATGCCCGTGGCGAAGAAGCTGGGATCTTCGGCAGCGCCGTGGATACTTTTGGCGAACTCCGGAGCGAACTTGCCTCCGACCGTCGAGACGTTGACGCCGACCTTGGCGAAGACCTTGCCGTTCATCTGCCCGCGAACCCCGCCCCCGCCGGGTTCGCCGTCGGGGTCGGTTCGGTCCCATGGCGTGTAGGTGAAGCTGGAGTCTGAGCCGGCCTCGCGCTCAATCTCTTCAAAGGCGGCGCAGATCCGGTCACGAAGGCTTTCGAACCAGTTGCGGGCAGCCTGCTGTTGTTCGTCAAGTTCAAGCATGACGCCCACATAATAGCGCGGGCGAGAATGCCAATTGTGCCACTTGGCAGTACCGAAAGGCGCGGCTATCAGACCCGCCATTCGCTTCCGGGGGCTGCTTGGAGGCGATGCCGCTCATGTGCCTATCCGGGTACAGCAAGCATAATCGCGTCAAAGGGTGAGCATGGCCACGAAGGCATCTGCTGAAGATACCGATCATAGCGCAGGCGTGGACGATGTCCGCCGCCGCGACTTCCTGAACGTCGCCGCCGTCAGTTTCGCAGGCGTCGGCGTGGTCGCAGTCGCACTTCCGCTGATTTCACAGATGAACCCGCCGGCGGACGTGCTCGCGCTCGCTTCGACCGAGGTCGACATCTCGAAGATCGCGGCGGGGCAGGCGATCAAGACGGTGTGGCGCAAGCAGCCGGTCTTCATCCGGAATTTGACGCCGCAGGAAATTCAGGCTGCGAACGCCGTACCGGTGTCCTCGCTTCGCGACCCGCAGTCGCTCGCCGAGCGCACCAAGCCGGGCAAGGCGAACTGGCTGATCACCCTTGGCGTCTGCACCCATTTGGGTTGCGTGCCACTGGGCACCGGCGAGGGCGAAAACCGCGGTCCGTTCGGCGGTTACTTCTGCCCGTGCCATGGTTCGGCCTATGACACGGCCGCGCGTATCCGCAGCGGTCCGGCGCCGAAGAACCTGGTCGTGCCCGACTACGAATTCATTTCCGACACTACCGTCCGCATCGGCTGAGGGGGAAGAGCCAAACCATGAGCTTCGCCTGGGCAAAGCCCTACGAACCCAAGTCCGGCTTCATGCGCTGGCTGGACGACCGCCTTCCGCTTCCGCGCCTGGCTTATGGCGCCATCGGCGGCGGCTATCCGGTGCCGCGGAACCTCAATTATTTCTGGAATTTCGGCGTTCTCGCCGGGATCTTCCTGATGATCCAGATCGTGACCGGCATCGTCCTCGCGATGTGGTTTTACGCAAGCGCCGACGGTGCGTTCAATTCGGTCGAACACATCATGCGCGACGTAAACGCGGGATGGGCGATCCGCTACGCGCACATGAACGGCGCAAGCTTCTTCTTCATCGTCACCTACATCCACATTTTCCGGGGCCTTTATTACGGTTCGTACAAGGCGCCGCGTGAGCTGGTGTGGATGCTCGGCCTCGTCATCTATTTGTTGATGATGGCGACTGCCTTCATGGGTTACGTCCTGCCATGGGGCCAGATGAGCTACTGGGGTGCACAGGTCATCACGGGGTTCTTCTCGGCATTCCCATTGGTAGGTGAGCCGATCCGCGTGTGGCTGCTTGGCGGGTATGCGCCCGACCAGGCCGCTTTGACGCGCTTCTTCTCGCTTCATTATTTGCTGCCGTTCGTGATCGCCGCAGTCGTGATCCTGCACATCTGGGCGCTTCATATTCCAGGGTCGGGCAACCCGACCGGCGTCGACGTGAAGACGGAGAAGGACACGCTGCCGTTCCACCCGTTTTACACGGCGAAGGACGGCTGGTTCGCGGCCGGGTTCCTGTTGCTCTACGCGATCTTCGTCTATTTCGCGCCGAACTACATGGGGCACCCGGACAACTATATTCCGGCCAACCCGCTAGCGACGCCGGCGCACATCGTGCCTGAATGGTACTTCTGGCCGTTCTACGCGATCCTACGCGCCTTCACGGTGGACTTCATTCTTCCGGCGAAGCTGTGGGGCGTGCTCGCCATGTTCGGCTCGATCCTGCTGCTGTTCTTCCTGCCGTGGCTGGACAATTCACCGGTCCGTTCCGGATCGTACCGCCCGCTGTTCAAGCGCTTCTTCTGGATCCTGGTCGTGGACGTTTTGATCCTCGGTTGGTGCGGCGGCGCTGCGGCGACCCCGTTCTACGTCGCGCTCAGCCAGCTGGCGGCCGCTTATTATTTCGCGCACTTCCTGATCATTCTTCCGCTGATTTCGAAGTTCGAGCGGCCCTTGCCGCTGCCGGACACGATCAGCTCCTCGCGAGCCCATGGCGAGAAGGCGGAAAGCGCACCCGTCGGCGTCCAGCCGCGCACGACGACCGCGGGTTAAGGGGACAGATTAGAATGCTCCGTTTCATCCTCGGACTCATCGGCCTCGGTTTCGCCGGCGTCCTCCTGATTTCGTTCTTCGTCGGCGTTTCGTCGTACGTCAGCAGCCCGCCGGAGCGGTCCGCAGAGGAGGAATTCCACCTTCATCCGCGGCATCTCGAGCTCGCCAGCAATGGCGCTTTCGGCAAGTTCGACCGCAAGCAGGTCCAGCGCGGCTTCCAGGTCTACAAGGAAGTCTGCTCGGCATGTCACAGCCTGAGCCACGTGGCGTTCCACGACCTCGCGCAGCTCGGTTACAGCGACGCAGAAGTGAAGGCGATCGCCAACCAGTGGCAGATCGAAGTTCCGTCGACCAACCCGGAAACGGGTGAGCCGGCGACGCGCAAGGCGCTCACCTCCGACCGTTTCCCGAGCCCTTATGCGAATGAGATTGCGGCGCGCGCAGCGAATAACAATGCGCTTCCGCCTGACCTTTCGCTGATGACCAAGGCTCGTCACGACGGCGCCGCCTACGTCTACTCGCTGCTGACGGGTTATCGGAACCAGCAGGGCTACAAGAATTCCAAGGGTGAGGAGCTCCTCAGGGAGTTCCCCGCCACGAAGACGCCCAATGGTCTTCACTTCAATCCCTACTTCGCGAACTTGAATATCGCGATGCCGCCGCCGCTGACCACCAACGGTCAGGTGACCTACGCAGCCGGCAATCCGGCCCCGACGGTGGACCAGATGGCGAAGGACGTCGCCGCGTTCCTGGTATGGACGGCCGAGCCGAAGCTTGAGGCGCGGCATGCGACAGGCCTCGCCGTCACGATCTTCCTCGCACTCGCGACGCTGCTCGGGTTCTTCGCCTATCGAAACATCTGGGCGACCGAGAAGCGCAAGGTGCGCGTGACCGGTGCTCTCGATCCTGCGAACCAGGCCAAGTCGGCTCGCGCCAAGGGCCAGGAAGGCGTCGCGGGCTAAACCAGGGATCGGCGCCCCGGACGAGGTTCGGCGCGCCGTTCTGCCTCTCGGCGCACAAGCTGATTTCATAAGCCTCTACAGGGGGTTGAGTTCACCCCGCATTCACGTGCCGGGGACAAGGTGAGCACAACTCCTTGTATCCTCCCGGAGGCTCATCATGCGCGTTCTCTCACTTCGCAACACTGCGATCATCCTGGCGGCCGGCATCGGTCTAAGCGGCTGCGCCACCTACGGTCAGTACGGCGGCCTTGGCGTCGGAGTCGGCTACGGTAATGGCGGCTACGGCTACGACCCGTACTATGGCAGCGGTGGCTATTACAGCGGCGGTTACGGCTCGTACGGCTACAACTCGCCCTACGGTTACAACAGCTACGGCTACGGCAATCCGTACTACGGCTGGTACGACGGATTCTATTATCCAGGCAGCGGCTATTACGTTTACGACCAGTACCGCAACCGCCACCGCTGGTCCGATACCCAACGCGCGTATTGGGAACAGCGCCAGCGCACTTACCGCGATCGCAACCGGGTTGGCCTTCTCGGCGAGAATTGGCGGGAGTTTCACCCGGATCGCCGCAACCGCGATCAGGCAACGACGACGACAACGACGAACGCCCAGCGCCTTCCTGAGCGCCAGGTCGTCATTCGCAGCAACACGGTCGATCGTGACCAGTCGCGCGCCGAGCGCCGCCAGAGCTGGATCGACCGGAGGCAGGCGCAGACCGACCGTGCCTCAAGCCGTGAGTCGCGGCGCGAATCCCATCGTCGCAACCGCGACGACTAGGCTGGATTAGCCGGCGGTGGTCTCTTCAGGAGGTCGCCGCCGCATCAGCACGATCGACGTAAAGCGCATCACCGGGACATCGTGCTGGTTGGTCACGGTCGTCTCCGTCCTGAACGATCCGATGTCAGGCTTCGATTGCGAAGGCCGCGTCTCGACGATCTTGCCCCGCACGTGGAGCGTGTCGCCCGGATAGACGGGCTTCAGCCAGCGCAACTCATCGATGCCCGGCGATCCCAGTCCGGCCTGCCCATCATCAACGACATGCCGAGCGATGACAGCCATCGTCATTGCGCATGTGTGCCATCCGCTCGCGGCAATGCGGCCGAAATGCGTCTTGGCCGCGTGTTCATCGGACAAATGAAACGGCTGCGGATCGTACTTTTCGGCGAACTCAATCACCTCTTCGCGGGTCACTTCATAGGATCCGAAATAGGTCTCTTCGCCGACGGCGAGGTCTTCGAAATAGCGCATTACCGCCGCATAGCTGCGCCAAGCGCTTGGCGCGAGCCCAACTGTCGCGCTAGCCTGCAGTTGTGGAGACATCCGTTCCCGGACCGCAGCACTGGCCGCCACGGCTCGTCGACGCCGCGCATGCGCTTCATGAGAACCGCCTCGACGTCGCTGAGCGCCTGCTCAAACCGCACCTGAAAGAAGATCCGTTCGACGTCCGGGCGATACGGATGCTAGCCGAGCTGGCCGCAAGGATCGGCCGGCTTCGCGATTCCGAAGTGCTGTTGCGGCGGGCAGTGGAGCTTGCGCCCGGTTTCACGGCTGCCCGTGCCAACCTTGCGCTCATACTCGGGCGGCTTGGTAGGCCTGATGAAGCGCTCGATCTCCTCGGGCCGGTCTTCGAGGAGGAACCGGAGGAGCTCGGTCACTGGAACCTCAAGGCCGCGACGCTCGGCCGCCTGGGCGATTTCGAGCAGGCGGTGCCGCTTTACGAGAAGGTGCTGGAGCGTGCTCCGAACCAGCCCAAAGTCTGGTTGAGCTACGGTCACATGCTGAAGACGGTCGGGCGGCAGACCGATGGCGTTGCGGCTTACCGCAAGGCGATCGAGCTCAGGCCGAACCTTGGCGAAGCCTGGTGGAGCCTCGCCAACCTGAAGACTGTGCGGTTCGATGAAGTGGACATTGCGACGATGCAGTCCGCGCTCAAGACCCCGGGCCTAACCGACGAGGATCGCTTCCACCTCGACTTTGCGCTCGGCAAGGCGATGCATGATGCCAAGAAGAGCGGCGAGGCCTTCGCGCATTACGCCAGCGGCAATACGCTCCGCCGTCAGTACCACCCATACAAGCGCGGGAAGCTGTCGAGCATCGTCGGGCGAAGCATTGAGGCCTTCACCGCCGAGATCCTGAACAGCACGGGCGGGTGCGAAGCTGCCGACACAATCTTCGTCGTGGGTATGCCCCGCGCGGGCTCAACGCTCGTCGAGCAGATCCTGGCGTCGCACAGTCAGGTCGAGGGAACTTCGGAACTTCCGGACATGCCTGCTGTGGCGCGGGAAACGGGCCGCTATCCCGACCGCGCGGTTACGCTGTCGCCGGACGAACGGCGGACGGCGGGCGAAGCCTACCTCAAACGGGCCGCGGTCCAGCGCCGCACGGATCGACCCTTCTTCGTCGACAAGCTGCCAAACAACTGGATGTTTGCACCATTCATCCATCTCGTGCTGCCCAACGCCAAGATCATCGACGCTCGGCGGCATCCGCTAGGTTGCTGCTTCTCCAACTTTCGCCAACATTTCGCCCGAGGCCAGGACTTCACCTACGATCTCGAGGATCTTGGCCATTACTATGCGGACTACGTCAGGCTGATGGCGCATATGGACACCGTGCTGCCGGGCCGTGTCCACCGCGTGATCTATGAACGTATGGTCGACGACACGGAAGCCGAGGTGCGGGTGTTGCTCGACTATTGCGGCCTCCCTTTCGAAGGTTCGTGCCTTGCGTTCCACGAGACGGAGCGGGCGGTGCGCACGGCAAGCTCCGAGCAGGTGCGGC
>Ga0307405_10001387_pt1 | contig 10163 bp, 8 predicted proteins | sample 322Cmetagenome_2_FD_203311 | JGI IMG/M metagenome (GOLD analysis project Ga0307405, IMG submission 203311) | Maize rhizosphere microbial communities from greenhouse at UC Davis, California, United States - 322HYB-C-1 | ecosystem: Host-associated > Plants > Roots > Rhizosphere > Soil | place... | reverse complement strand
GCCTTTTTGAACGGCTCGTCGCCCTTGCGCATCATGCAGCCGTAGATTTCGTAGGACTGTGGGGTGCCGGTTACTTCCCAGTCAGACGCTTTCTTGGCCTTGGCGGCTTCGCCAGCCAGCAGGGCGTCGTCCATCATGAACGCGACGGCCCGGCCCGATTCCAGCATCTGGAAGGACTCGCCGTGGTCTTTGGCCGAGATGACGTTCATGCCCATTTGCTTGTCGGCGTTCATCGCCTTGAGCAAGCGCTCGGACGTGGTGCCAGCGGTGGTCACGACGTTCTTGCCCTTGAGGTCGCCGAAATCCTTGTACTTGGAGTCTTTCTTGGACAGCAGCCTGGTGCCGATCTCGAAGATGCCAACGGAGAAGGCGACTTGCTGCTGGCGCTCGACGTTGTTGGTGGTGGAGCCGCACTCCAGGTCCACGGTGCCGTTCTGCACCAGCGGGATACGGGTTTGCGAGGTGACCAGGTTGTACTTGACCTGCAGGTTCGGTACGTCGAGCTCTTTCTTCAGGGCTTCGACGACTTTCAGCTGGATGTCATGGGAGTAGCCGACCGGCTTGCCGGAAGCGTCCGCAATGTAGGAAAACGGAATGGAGGCGTCGCGGTGGCCGAGCGTGATGACGCCGGATTCTTTGATCTTTTTCAGTGTGCCGGTCAGTTCGGCTGCGAAAACCGGAGTGCTGATCAGAGCGGCAGCAACGGCTGCGCCCAGGAGATGGGGAACGATGCGCATCGATGTTTCCTCGACATTGTTTTTTTTGTATTCGGCCGGTTCACCGGCCCTGAGTGCTTCGAATGCCTGGCAGCTCCTGTTGTGTTGGCGTAACAGGCGTTCGTCTCGAGGAGTGTAGAGCATGACTCGTGCCAGGCCAGTCACTTGGCACTATCTATATGTTTTTAAAGGAAATTAATGTTTTGTTTCAGCTTTTTTGGCCGTTATCTATCCGGTTTGCCGAACTGACTGCCGGGTCGTGTTCGGAAAACCGAATGACCTGAGAGTGCTTTTGATCGTTGTGGCAGCGAGCTTGCTCGCGATAACGGTCTACCGGCTTGCATCCGTGTTGCGGCTGATGGCCTCATCGCGAGCAAGCTCGCCCACAGGGGCCTGGTGGTGGATTCCGGACAGTAAAAAGCCCCTGGATTCAGGGGCTTTTGGTCTAGCCGGCGATCGTTCAGGCCGCTTCGATCTTGCGTCGATTGTGCTCGACCTTTTGCAGATATTGCTGGAGCTTGTCCTGCTCGGTCGCGCTGGTGAACAGTCCCAGCTTGCTGCGGCGCCAGAGGATGTCCTGGGCGTCGACGGCCCATTCGTCGCTGCACAAGTAATCGACTTCGCGAGTATAAAGGCCTGCGCCGATGTGCTCGCCCAAGTCACCGAGGCCGTGCACGCCTTCGAGCATGCGCCAGGTGCGGCTGCCATACGTGGTGGCCCAGCGGCGGGCGATATCGGTGGGCAGCCAGTCGAACTTGTCGCGAATCGCCGAGCACAGCGCCTGCGGGGTGGTCATGTTTTCACCCCCCGGCAAGGTTGCCTGAGCGGTCCAGCCAGGTCGCATTTGCGTGAAGTAGGGGGCCAGTTGCGCCATCGCCGATTCGGCCAGCTTGCGGTAAGTGGTCAATTTGCCACCGAATACCGACAGCAGCGGCGCCTCTTCGCCAGCTGCCGAAAGCGCGAGGGTGTAGTCGCGAGTCACGGCGGAAGGGTTGTCGGATTCGTCGTTGCACAACGGTCGGACACCGGAGTAACTGTGCAGGATATCGTCGCGGCTGACCTGCTTTTTGAAGTGGGCGTTGACCACTTTCAGCAGGTAATCGGTTTCGCCCTCGGTAATTGCCACCTTGGCCGGATCGCCAGTGTATTCGCGATCCGTCGTACCGATCAGCGTGAACTGGTTCAGGTATGGGATGGTGAAGACGATGCGCTGGTCTTCGTTCTGGAGAATATGCGCATGTTCGCCTTCATAGAGTTTCGGCACGATCAAATGGCTGCCCTGGATCAGGCGAATGCCGTACGGCGATTCCATTTTCAGGTCGTCACGAATGAACTTGGCCACCCACGGGCCGGCGGCGTTCACCAGGGCCTTGGCCTGGATCGAAAACAGGCTGCCGTCGGCTCGCTCCAGATGCAGGTTCCACAGGCCTTTGCTGCGACGAGCACTGACGCAGCGGGTGCGGGTGTGGATGTGGGCGCCTTTCTCTCGTGCCGCCATGGCGTTGAGTACCACCAATCGGGCGTCGTCAACCCAGCAGTCCGAGTATTCGAAGCCTTTGGTGATTTCGCTTTTGAGGACGCTGTCGGCACCAAATTTCAAGCTTCTGGAGCCCGCGAGCTGTTCGCGTTTGCCCAGGTGGTCATAAAGGAACAGGCCGGCGCGGATCATCCAGGCGGGGCGCAGGTGCGGCCGATGGGGAAGCACGAAGCGCATCTGCTTGACGATGTGCGGGGCCTTGGCCAGGAGGACTTCGCGCTCGGCCAGTGCCTCGCGCACCAGGCGGAACTCATAATGTTCGAGATAGCGCAGGCCGCCATGGATCAGCTTGCTGCTGGCCGAAGAAGTATGGCTGGCAAGGTCGTCCTTTTCGCAAAGGAACACCGAAAGACCGCGACCGGCAGCGTCCGCAGCAATCCCTACGCCATTGATACCGCCACCAATGACGGCGACATCGTAGATTTCTGCGAGAGGGGGCGTAGGCAAGGTTGTAGTGGGCATCGGCTGGCCTCGGGCTCTTTTCGAAATATTTGAATTCGAACATTAATGTTCATTTGCGAAAAATACTAGCCCATAAGCGTGGCAACAGCCAGTCGCATTCGATTGAAAATACTGATCGAATGACACTGAAAGGAAAATTATCGAACAAAAAGGAGTGTTCAAGGTGTGCTTCTGCAGTGAAGGGCCAACCCTTCACCACAGGGGGGGAAGTGAAGTCAGACCACTTCCAATCGAATCTTGTGCTGGCTCAGCAACTGCGCCAGGGCTGGCACCGGTTGCTGGTCGGTCACCAAGCAATCGATCAGGCTGATCGGGCCCAGGCGGACCATGGCGTTGCGCCCGAATTTGCTGGAGTCCGCCGCCAGCAGCACTTGCCGGGCGTTGGCGATGATGGCCTGGGACACCCGCACTTCCTGATAGTCGAAGTCCAGCAGGCTGCCGTCTTCATCGATGCCACTGATGCCCACCAGGGCGAAGTCGACTTTGAACTGGTTGATGAAATCGACGGAGGCCTGGCCCACCACGCCGCCGTCGCGACGTACGTTGCCACCGGCGATCAGGACCTCGAAATCATCCTTGGCGCTGAGGATCGACGCCACGTGCAGGTTGTTGGTGATCACCTTCAGGTGGTTGTGATTGAGCAGCGCTCGCGCGATGGATTCGGTGGTGGTGCCGATGTTGATGAACAGTGATGCGTGGTCGGGGATCTGGGCGGCGATGGCTTCGGCGATGCGTTGCTTCTCGTCGCGCATCTGGTCCGCGCGCATGGCGTAGGCGGTATTTTCCACGCTTGAGTCATAAGCCGCGCCGCCGTGGTAGCGGCGCAGCAGGTTCGCTTCCGCCAATTGATTGATGTCGCGGCGGATGGTCTGTGGGGTAACGACAAATAGCTGCGCCATCTCCTCGATGCTGACATAACCGCGTTCGCGGACCAGTTCGAGGATTTGTTGCTGGCGGGGAGGCAGATTCATGGGGCTTCCTTTGGGCTGCCATACAAAATTTGCCCATGATGCCGCAGGAATCCCCTCCCGACCAGTTTCAGAATTTTATCGGCTTTTATTCCGCGTCTTCGTGAGGCTCCCAATCGCGAGTGCGGCTGACAGCTTTTTTCCATCCGGCGTAGAGCTTTTCCTTGGCTTGCTCTTCCAGTTGCGGTTCGAACTGACGCTCGATCACCGCTTTGCCGCGCAGTTCTTCCAGGCTGCCCCAGAAACCACATGCCAAACCGGCCAGGTACGCCGCGCCCAATGCGGTTGTCTCGCGCATTTTCGGGCGTTCGACCTGGGTGCCGAGGATGTCGGCCTGGAACTGCATGAGGAAATTGTTGGCCACCGCGCCGCCGTCCACACGCAAGGACTTGAGGCGTTCGCCAGCGTCCTGCTGCATGGCGTCGAGCACGTCGCGGGTCTGGTAGGCAATGGATTCCAGCGTGGCCCGGATGATGTGATCGACCCGCACGCCGCGAGTCAGGCCGAACAGCGCGCCACGGGCATAAGGGTCCCAGTACGGCGCGCCCAGGCCTGTGAAGGCTGGTACCAGGTAGACGCCATTGCTGTCCTTGACCTTGTTGGCGAAGTATTCGGTATCGAGGGCGTCGTTGATGATCTTCAGTTCATCGCGCAGCCACTGGACAGTGGATCCGCCATTGAACACGGCGCCTTCGAGGGCGTAGGCAACTTCGCCGCGCGGGCCGCAGGCGATGGTGGTAAGCATGCCGTGGTTGGATTTGACGGCTTTGTCGCCGGTATTCATCAGCAGGAAACAGCCGGTGCCGTAAGTGTTTTTCGCCTGGCCCGGCTCCACGCACATCTGGCCGAAGAGGGCGGCTTGCTGGTCGCCGGCGATACCGCCGATGGCGATGCCGCTTTTGGTTCGGCCGTAGATTTGCGAGGAGGGTTTGACCTCCGGCAGCATCTCCCGAGGGATGTTGAGGATGTCGAGCATCTTCGCGTCCCACTCCAATGTGTGGATATTGAAGAGCATGGTGCGCGAGGCATTGGTGTAGTCGGTGACATGGACCTTGCCGCCGGTAAACTTCCAGATCAGCCAGCTGTCCACGGTGCCGAATAGCAGCTCGCCGTTACGGGCGCGCTCACGGCTGCCTTCGACGTTATCCAGGATCCACTTGAGCTTGGTGCCGGAGAAGTAGGGATCGGTGACCAGGCCAGTGGCTTCACTGATGTATTGCTCGTGGCCGTCACGCTTGAGCTGCTGGCAGATTTCGGTACTGCGCCGGCATTGCCAGACGACCGCGTTGTAGATCGGGCGTCCTGTGGATTTGTCCCAGACTACCGTGGTTTCGCGCTGGTTGGTGATGCCGATCGCAGCGACCTGGTCGTGATGCAGGCCGGCCTGGGCCAATGCTTCGACCATGACCGCGCTCTGGGTGGCGAAGATCTCCATCGGGTCGTGTTCGACCCAGCCAGGTTGCGGGTAATGCTGGACGAATTCGCGTTGGGCGGTGCAGACCACGTTGGCGTCACGGTCGAAAATAATGGCGCGTGAGCTGGTCGTGCCCTGGTCGAGGGCAATGATGTAGTTCTTATTCTCAATGTCGGTCATGTCGATTGCCTTGGGACTTAGGTAACGTAAATAAAGGAAGAAGTCAGCGCGTACTCCGATGGCAGCAGCCCGCGCCGACCGTTTCAGGACGTTCTGGGCTTGCCGTCAATGGCCGGCTCTGCCTCCTTTGTAGCAACCATGGCGCTGGGCAGATGACGGGCAATCAGCCCGCGATACGCGGCAGCACCCAGGCATGCGCCAACGATCGGCGCGAAAATCGGTACCAGGAAGTATGGAATCTCACGCGCCCCGGTGAGGGAAATTTCACCCCAGCCTGCAAAGAAAGTCATCAGTTTAGGACCGAAGTCACGTGCCGGGTTCATCGCAAAGCCTGTCAGCGGCCCCATCGAGCTACCGATCACCGCGATCAACAAGCCGATCAGCAGCGGCGCCAGCGGGCCTCGCGGCAGTCCGTTGTTATCATCGGTCAAGGACATGATCACGCCCATCAGGATGGCGGTGATGATCATCTCCACCAGAAACGCCTGGCCGGTGGACAGTGCGGGGTGAGGGTAGGTAGAAAACACCGCCGCCAGTTCAAGGCTGGCTTCGGTGCCACGAACCATATGGCGCGACTGTTCGAAATCGAAGAACAAATTGCTGTACAGCGTATAGACCAGCAACGCGCCGCAGAACGCGCCGGCCACTTGGCAAACAATATAGAAGGGCAATTTGCGTTTTTCGAAGTCAGTGAAAATGCACAAGGCGATGCTGACGGCGGGATTCAGGTGCGCGCCGGAAATGCCCGCGCTGAGATAAATCGCCATGCTGACACCGACACCCCAGATGATGCTGATTTCCCACAAGCCGAAACTGGCACCCGCGACCTTGAGCGCTGCAACGCAACCGGTACCAAAGAAAATCAACAGGGCCGTACCCAGGAGCTCCGCCAGGCATTGGCTGGACAGGGAGGGTTGTTGTAAAGCAGTCGTCATTCAAACCTCGGTTCTTTTTGTTGTCCTGCGCATCGAGTAAACAACCCCGTCTGCGCCTTTTCGTCGAGTGGCGGATCCCCATCCGGCACTCGTGGTGTTGCTTGAGACACGTGTTTCTGCTTTCAGTTTCGAAAAAATATAGACAAGAAACGCCGCTGTCAAAGGTCGAAAGTGAACCGTCGGTCATATTCAGATTATTCGTCGCATGAATGACTTTTTAGTGGGGGGGGCGCCATAGCCAATGGTCTGCAAAGCCTTTTAGCTGCCGATCGCTTAGAATTCTTGTCACTCTTTTGTTCTTTCCTGCCAGGAGCGGTCATGACCCCCGCGTTGGATCTGCTGAAAAAAGTGCGCGCCGAACATCATATCCACAGCTACGAACACGATCCGAAGGCCGCGTCCTACGGCCTGGAGGCTGCTGAAAAATTGGGCCTGGAGCCGGCGCGAGTGTTCAAGACACTGCTGGCGGCTAGCGAGAAAGGCGAGTTGTTGGTTGCGGTGGTGCCGGTCGCTGGGAGCCTGGATCTCAAGGCGCTGGCCCATGCGGCCGGAGTGAAGAAAGTCGAGATGGCCGATCCGGCCGCCGCGCAGCGCTCGACGGGCTATTTGCTCGGGGGCATCAGTCCCCTGGGGCAGAAGAAACGCCTGCGCACATTTATCGATAAATCCGCGCAACCGCTGGCCACTATGTTTGTCAGTGCGGGGCGGCGTGGCCTGGAAGTGGAGTTGGCGCCTGCGGTGCTGGCGGAGCACACCGGGGCGGCATTCGCGGATATTGGCCGTGCCTGAACCTGATTGCGCCGCCTGGCGGGAGCAAGCGCCCTCGCCACGGTGAATCTTTGCAACTGACCAGGCGTCGAACGTCCAGTGTGTAAGGTGAAAATAGTGCCGATCTGTCACTGGATAAACGGTGCCTGCGCAGCTCATGCTCACGCATCAATAAAAAAGGAGAGGTGCCATGCAGCTTGCGTTTCATCAGGTCGATGCATTCAGTGACCGCCCCTTTGGCGGTAACCCGGCGATGGTCTATCGGCTCGATGCCTGGCTTGCCGACGACTTGATGCAGAAGATCGCCGCCGAACATAACCTGGCGGAAACGGCGTTCCTGGTGCGCGAAAATCAGCACTGGCATATCCGGTGGTTCACGCCCACCACCGAAGTACCCTTGTGTGGCCATGCCACCCTGGCCAGCGCCTACGTATTGTTCGAGATCTATCACGAAACCGTGGAGCGACTGGATTTCATCTGCAAATCCGGGGCATTGAGCGTTGCTCGCGGAGGCGACCGGCTGTGGCTGGATTTCCCCGCCATCGTGCCGGCCGAATTGGGCGCGTCCCTGGCGGTCCAGACTGCCTTGGGGGTCGAGGCGGTGGACGTGCTGAGTTCCAATGAATTGTTCGTAGTACTTGAGTCGGAGCAGGCCGTGCTCGAGTGCAAGCCGGACATGGCGGCCCTGGCGAAGTTGCCGTGGCCGGGTGCGATCGTCACCGCGCCGGGAAGCAAGCACGATTTCGTCTCGCGCTATTTTGCCCCTGCGATTGGAATCAACGAGGACCCGGTCACCGGCTCGACCCATTGCAGCCTGATCCCCTATTGGTCCAAACGCCTGAGCAAGCTTGGGCTGACGGCCTATCAATGCTCGGCCAGGGGAGGGGCGCTGTTTTGCCGGCTGGAAGGTGATCGGGTGAAGATCGGTGGGAATGCGACGTTGGTGGCCAGCGGGACGTTATCGCTCGGCTAAGGCCAATGAGATCCCGTGGGAGCGCGCTCGCTCCCACAGATTGTTTCTTCCACCCTTAACTGGTGGTGCCGTGCCGCCGCACGCCGCTTTCCATCGGCGGCAGATGAGCTGCCGTGCTACCCGAGGCCTGGAAAAGCACCAGGTGTTCGGCCGCCACGCGAATACCCACGGTCGCTCCGACCTGATGGTCGGCGTGGCTCGGGAAAATCGATTCCAGTTGCGCGCCGGTCGGCAATTGCAGGCGATACAAGGTTGAAGCACCAAGGAAGGTCTTGCCGACGATGGTTGCCTTGAGCGAGCTGTCCGGCGCATAGACGATGTCGTCCGGGCGCAGCAGTACATCCACGGCGCCGCCGATGGGCCAGGTATAGGCCCGGTTACCCCGCAGCATCCCCAATTCGGTCTGCACCGATTCCGGGCTATCGAGTTGGCCGCGAATGAAGTAACCCTGGCCGATGAAACTGGCGACATAGGGCGTCAGGGGTTCGTGATAAAGATTGTAGGGCGTATCCCATTGTTCCAGCCGACCCTCTCGGAATACCCCGACGTGATCACTCACCGCGAAGGCTTCTTCCTGGTCATGGGTCACCAGGATCGCGCTGGTGCCGCGCGCCTTCAGGATGTCCCGCACCTCATGGCTGAGCTTGCGCCGCAGCTCGCCATCGAGGTTGGAGAAGGGTTCGTCGAGCAGCAGCAATTGCGGTTCCGGCGCCAAGGCCCGGGCGAGGGCCACGCGTTGTTGCTGGCCTCCGGAGAGCTCATGGGGGAAACGTTTTCCCAGGTTCTTCAGGTTGACCAGTTCCAGCAGTTCTTCGACCACACGGTTCTTGTCAGGATGTTTGCGAATGCCAAAGGCCATGTTCTCGGCGACGCTGAGGTGTGGGAACAGCGCGTAGTCCTGGAACACCATGCCGATGCGACGTTTTTCCGGAGCGAGGGTAAAACCCGCGCGGGAGATGGTTTCCCCGGCCAGCTGGATCTCGCCTTCGTGTACCGGCTCGAAGCCGGCAATGGCCCGCAAGGTCGTGGTCTTGCCGCACCCGGAGGAGCCTAGCAGGCAGCCGATGTCACCGGCATTGAGGTGCAGATTCAGGTTCTGGACGACTCGCTGGCCTTGGTACCCGCAGGCCAGGTTGTGCAGATTCAATAACAAGGAATGACTCATGCGTGGTGATACGCCGGCTCGACGAGGAATTCGAGCAGGGCCTTTTGTGCATGCAGACGATTTTCTGCCTGGTCCCAGGCCACGGAGCGCGGGTCATCCAGCAGGTCGGCGCTGATTTCCTCACCGCGATGGGCGGGCAGGCAGTGCATGAAGAGCACCTCCGGGTCCGCCAGGTCGAGCAGGGCGCGGTTGACCTGCAGCGGCGCGAACAGCTTGAGGCGCTTGGCGGTTTCCTCTTCCTGGCCCATGGAGGTCCAGACGTCGGTGCTCACTAGGTGCGCGCCAGCCACGGCCAGCTTCGGATCCCGGACGAGCGACACTCGATCCCCGGCCTTGGCGATCAGTCCTGCATCCGGCTCATAGCCTTCAGGGCATGCAATGCGCAACTGGAAATCGAATTGCATCGCCGCTTCTATATAGCTGTTGCACATGTTGTTGCCATCACCGATCCAGGCGGCGGTCTTGCCCTGGATCGAGCCGCGGTGCTCGAGGAATGTCTGCATGTCGGCCAACAGCTGGCAGGGGTGCAGGTCATCGGACAAGCCGTTGATCACCGGCACGCGGGAATGAGCCGCGAACTCGGTCAAGGTGCTGTGGGCAAAGGTACGGATCATCACGGCGTCGAGCATGCTCGACATGACGATGGCGCAATCGCTGATCGGCTCGCCACGGCCCAGCTGGGTGTCGCGAGGCGACAGGAAAATCGCCTGGCCGCCCAGTTGGATCATGCCGGCTTCGAAAGAGATGCGCGTGCGGGTCGATGACTTCTCGAAAATCATCCCCAGCACACGGTTTTTCAAGGGCTCGAAGAGTACGCCGCGCTTACGCAGGTCCTTGAGCTCCACGCCTCGACGGATCACGCCGAGTAACTCATCGGGCGTGAAATCCATCAGGGAGAGAAAGTGCCTTGCGCTCATGATTGACTACCTTTTTGTAACAGACCGCAGATACTCAAAGCCTTGTTTAATGGAAAAACGGGCGAGACCTGCGGCAAAAGCCGCACGGGGCGACGAAATAGGGGAAGGCGCGATATTGACATTAAATG
>Ga0307405_10001386_pt1 | contig 10164 bp, 6 predicted proteins | sample 322Cmetagenome_2_FD_203311 | JGI IMG/M metagenome (GOLD analysis project Ga0307405, IMG submission 203311) | Maize rhizosphere microbial communities from greenhouse at UC Davis, California, United States - 322HYB-C-1 | ecosystem: Host-associated > Plants > Roots > Rhizosphere > Soil | place... | reverse complement strand
CTCGCTCACCGCGCTCGCCGGCTCGAACAAGACGAACGTGATCCCCGCCGAGGCGACGGCCGACCTCGACATCCGCCTCCTCCCCGACCAGGACCCGGCGCAGGTGCTCGCCGAGCTCCAGCGCCTCATCGGCGACACGGCCGTGAAGTGGCAGCCGCTGCTCGAGCCGAAGACGCCGCTCGAGAACCCGATCGACACGGAGCTCTTCCGCGCGATCGAGCGGGCGGCGCGCGAGCGCGACCCGTCGGCGCTCGTCACGACCCCGATGCTGACCGGCGCCACCGACCGCCCCACCTACCGCGCGCTCGGCATCGTGACCTACGGCTTCGACCCGTTCAAGGTCGAGCCGGCCGAGTCGCAGCGCGGGGTCCACGGCAACGACGAGCGGGTGAGCGTGGAGAACCTGGGGTTCGGGGTGCGGTACTTGTACGACGTGCTCAGGTATCTGCAGTAGCGAACGGGCATAGCGCTCGGACATCGCGACCGTTCCGCGCCAGGTACTTGGTACGCAGGGACTACCGCGCCACGGAGCCGGACAGGCCCAGGTGCCCGGCACTGGGGACCAGTCGGGTGCCTAGTGCCGGATATCTGCGGTTGCCCCATCGCGATGGAGGGTAGTCCCTGCGTACCAGGTACCTGGGGCTGCCCGACAACATGGCATATTTCCAGGCATGTCCGCCCCCGAGTTCGGCGACCTGGCAGTTCCGGAGTTCGAGCGTGTCGCCGGCCGCGTGGTCGAGTGGATCGCGCGCTACCTCGAGCACCCCGAGCGCTACCCGGTGCTGTCGCGTGTGCAGCCGGGCGAGGTGCGGAGGTCGCTGCCGGCGTCGCCGCCCGAGCGCGGCGAGCCGCTCGACGCGATCCTCGACGACTTCGAGGCGAAGATCCTGCCAGGCGTCACGCACTGGAACCACCCGGGCTTCTTCGCCTACTTCGCGATCTCGAGCTCGGGGCCCGGCATCCTCGGCGAGCTACTCGCGGCGGCGCTCGACGTCAACGGGATGCTGTGGAAGACGAGTCCCGCGGCGACCGAGCTCGAGACGCTCGTCCTCGACTGGCTGCGCCAGCTGCTCGGGCTCGGCGACGGGTGGTTCGGGATGATCACCGACACGGCGTCCATCTCGACCCTGCTCGCCCTCGCCGCGGCGCGCGAGGCGCGGCCCGAGCTGCGGATCCGCGAGCGCGGCATGGCCGGCCGGCCCGACCTGCCGGCGATGCGCGTCTACTGCTCCGCGGAGACGCACTCGTCCATCGCCAAGGGAGCGATCACGCTCGGGCTCGGGCAGGAGAACGTCGTCCACGTCCCGGCCGACGACGCGTTCCGCCTGCGTCCCGACCTGCTCGCCGAGGCGATTCGCGCCGATCGCGCCGCGGGCCGGCTGCCGCTGGCCGCGGTGGCGACGGTGGGCACGACGAGCACGACGAGCGTGGACCCCGTGCGCGCGATCGCCGACGTCTGCCGGCGTGAGGACGTCTGGCTACACGTGGACGGTGCCTACGGCGGGATCGCCGCCGTCGTCCCCGAGCTGCGCCACGTGCTCGACGGCGTCGAACTCGCCGACTCGCTCGTCGTCAACCCGCACAAGTGGCTGTTCACGCCGGTGGACTGCTCGGCGTTCTACACGCGGCGGCCGGATGTGCTGAAGCGCGCATTCTCGCTGGTGCCGGAATATCTGAGGACGGGGAGTGGGGAGTCGGGAGTGGGGAATCGGGACTTGGCACCACTCCCCACTCCCGACTCCCCACTCCCCGTGGACTACATGGACTACGGCGTACAGCTCGGCCGCCGCTTCCGGGCCCTCAAGCTGTGGATGGTGATCCGCGCCTTCGGCGCCGACGGGCTGGCAGCGCGGCTGCGGCACCACGTCACGCTGGCGCGGGAGTTCGCGGGGTGGGTGCGGGCCGAGCCGGGCTGGGCGGTCGTCGCGCCGGCGCCCTTCTCGCTCGTCTGCTTCCGCCACGCGCCGGACGGCGTACCCGACGCCGAGGCGGACACCCGCAACGAGCACATCCTGCACCGCGTGAACGCGAGCGGCGAGGCCTACCTCTCGCACACGAAGCTGGGCGGTCGCTACGTCCTGCGGCTCGCGATCGGCAACATCCGCACGGAGCGGCGGCACGTCGCGCGTGCGTGGGAGCTGCTGCGCGAGGCGGCGGCGGCCGAGGAAGCCGCGGCGACGCGCGGCGCGACGCCGGCGGGCGCCAGCGGCGGCACGCGGTGAGGGGGCGTGGCGCACTGCTCGCCGCGGCCCGCTGCGTCCTCGCGCTGGCGCCGGCGGCGGCCGCGGCGCAGCAGGCGCCCGATACGCTCGTCGCGCTGCGGGCGCGCGTCGTCCGCGACTCGGCCGGCGGTCCGCCGATCGTCGCCGCGGTCGTGCGCAGCGGGCGCGCCGGCGCGGCGACCGACGCGGGCGGCGAGGTGACGCTGCGCCTCCCACCGGGCGCGCACACCGTCGTCGCGGCGCGGATCGGCTTCCGCCCCGACTCGCTCGTCGTCGTCCTGCGCGCCGGCGCCGACACCGCGGTGACGCTCGCGCTGCGCGAGCAGGCGACGGAGCTCGAGGCGATCGTCGTCGGCGCGACGCGCGGCGAGCGCCGGGTGGAGGACACGCCGCTCCGCGTCGAGGTAGTGGACGAGGAGGAGATCGGCGAGAAGGTGGCGATGACGCCGGGCGACGTCACGATGATGCTGAACGAGACGTCGGGGCTACGCGTCCAGAGCAGCTCGCCGTCGCTCGGCGGCGCGAGCGTGCGTGTGCAGGGGCTGCGCGGCCGCTACACCCTGCTCCTCGTGGACGGGCTGCCGCTCTACGGCGGCCAGTCGGGCGGCTTCGGCCTGCTGCAGATCCCGCCGCTGGACCTCGGCCGCGTCGAGGTGATCAAGGGGACCGCCTCGGCGCTTCACGGTAGCGCGGCGCTCGGCGGCGTGATCAACCTCGTCTCGCGGCGGCCCGGCGAGGAGCGCGAGCGCACGGCGCTCGTCAACCAGACGTCGCGCGGCGGGACCGACGGCGTCTTCTTCGGCGCCGGCCCGCTCTCGGAGCAGGTGGGGTACACCGTGCTCGCCGGCCTGCACCGCCAGCGGCGGAACGACCTGGACGGAGACGGCTGGACGGACATGCCGGGCTACCGCCGCGCGGTGCTGCGGCCGCGCCTCTACTTCGACCGCGGCGACGGACGGACGGCGTTCGTCACTGTCGGCGCGACAGCCGAGGACCGCGAGGGGGGAACGCTTCCCGGCCGCGTCGCGCCGGACGGGCGGCCATTCGTCGAGGCGCTGCGCACGCGGCGCGCCGACGCCGGCGGCCTCGCGCGCTGGGTGGTACCGGACAGCGGCGGGACGATCGCCGGCGTCGTGGCGCCGCGCGGCGCGATCCTCACCCTGCGCGGCTCGGCGATGGAGCAGCGGCACGGACACCGGTTCGGCGAGGCGCGGGAGGACGATCGCCACCGCAACTGGTTCGCCGAGGGCGCGCTGGCCCTGCCGCGCGGGCGCGCTACGACCGTGCTCGGCGCGGCGATCCAGCAGGAGGGCTACCGCGCGGCCGACGTCACCGGCTTCGACTACACGTACACCGTCCCGTCGGCGTTCGCCCAGCTCGACCTCGACCCGACCGCGTGGGCCTCGCTCTCGGCGAGCGCGCGGCTCGACGCGCACAGCGAGTACGGGGCGTTCGTCAACCCGCGCCTCTCGCTCCTCGTTCGCCTCCCCGCCCGCGGCGCGCTCGCGGCGTGGACGGCGCGCCTGTCCGGCGGGACGGGCGCCTTCGCCCCGACGCCGCTCACCGACGAGACCGAGGCGACGGGGCTGACGCCGCTCCTGCCGCTCCGCGGTCTGCGCGCCGAGCGCGCACGGAGCGCCTCGCTCGACGCCGGCGGGCCGCTCGAGCTGCCGTTCGGCCGGCTCGAGGTGAACGGCACGCTGTTCGGCTCGCGCATCGCGCACCCGCTCGTCGTCCGCGACGTGCCCCCCGCGCCGGGCGATGCGGTGTCGCGCCTCGAGCTCGGGAACGCCGCCCGCCCCACCGTCTCCTGGGGGACGGACGCCTTCGTCCGCCTGCGCGTCGAGGACGTGCTCGCGGGAGAGTTCGGGCTGATCGCGACCTACGTCTACCTGCGGTCGACCGAGGAGGACCCTGACGGCGGCGGCGGACGGCGCGAGGTGCCACTCACGCCGCGCCGCTCGGCGGGGCTCGACCTCATCTGGGAGGCGGAGGAGCGCGGGCGCGTCGGCCTCGAGTTCTTCTTCACGGGGCGACAGGCGCTCGACGACGACCCGTACCGCGCCGAGAGCCGGCCCTACCTGCTCGTCGGCCTGCTCGGCGAGTGGAGGCTCGACACGCCGCTCGGCGCCGCGCGGCTGTTCATGAACGGCGAGAACCTGACCGGCGTGCGGCAGACGCGCTACGACCCGCTCCTGCGCCCGACGCGCGGGCCCGGCGGACGGTGGACGACCGACGCCTGGACGGAGCTCACCGGCACCGTAGTGAACGCCGGCGTGCGACTCGGCTTCTAGCGCGCGTTCGCGTCCTCGCCGAGCGCGGCGAGGAATGACGACGACCAGGCGTGCACGTCGTAGGTGAGGACGCGCCGGCGGAGCTCGCGCATCCGCGTCCGCCGCTCGGCGGGCGGCATCGTCAGCGCGCGGTAGTACGCCTCGGCGCTGCCGTCCACGTCGTACGGGTTCACCTGCAGCGCGTCGCGCATCTCGGCGGCCGCGCCGACGAACTCGCTCAGCACGAGCACCCCGTCCTCGTCGGCGCGGCAGGCGACGAACTCCTTGGCGACGAGGTTCATCCCGTCGCGCACCGGCGTCACGAGCATCACCGTGGCCGCGCGGTAGAGGGCGAGGAGCTCGCTGTCGGTGACGCTGCGGTGGAGGTAGTGGATCGGCGCCCAGCGCGGCGTGCCGAACTCGCCGTTGATCCGTCCGACGAGCCCCTCGACGTTGCGCCGGATGCGCTGGTAGGCGCCGACGCCTTCGCGCGACGGGACCGCGACCTGGACGAGGCGCACGCGCTCGCGCAGCTCCGGGTGGCTGACGAGGAGCTGCTCGTAGGCGAGCAGGCGGCGCGGGATCCCCTTCGTGTAGTCGAGTCGGTCCACACCCAGCAGGAGCGCCTTCCCTTGGGGGGGCCTGAGCTGCGTGAGCGCGGCGTTCACCGCGGGGCTCGCGGCGCGGGCAGCGAGGCTGGCCGCGTCCACGCCCATCGGGAAGACGCCGAGCCGCGTCGCGGCGCCGCCATAGACGAGGCGCGTCGGGCGGTCGCGCGAGTCGGGCACGACGTCGAGCGTGCGCTCGACGGCGCGTCCGAAGTGGCGCGCGTAGGCCGCGGTGTGGAAGCCGACGAGGTCCGCGCCGAGCACGCCCCGCAGCAACTCGGCGCGCTGCGGCAGCGTCGCGAACACCTCGGAGCTCGGGAAGGGGATGTGGAGGAAGAAGCCGATGCGGGCGTCCGGCACGCGCTCGCGGAGGAGCGCCGGCACGAGCATGAGCTGGTAGTCGTGCACCCAGACGAGATCGCCCGGACGGTGCTGCTCGGCGACGGCGTCGGCGAAGCGGGCGTTGACGCTCTCGTAGGCGTCCCAGTGCTCGACGCGCAGCGGCATCTGGTCGATCAGGTAGTGGAACAGCGGCCAGAGGACGCCGTTCGAGATCCCCTCGTAGTAGCGCGTCACCTCGTCGGCGCTGAGCGACACCGACACCGCGCGGAGCGGCGCGAGGAGCCGCTCGAGCTCCGCCGCCGGCACGCCGCCGAGCAAGTCGGCGTAGCCGGCCCAGCCGATCCAGAGCCCGCCCGAGCGCTCGTGGTGGCGGCGCAGTCCCGTCGCCAGTCCGCCCGCACTCGGCCGCGCGTGGAGGACTCCGTCCACGCTCGTGACGGTGACGGGCAGTCGGTTCGAGACGATGAGGACGCGGCGCCCGGCGTCCCCCGCCCCGCGCAGCCTAACGGCCAGGGGCCGCCACCTCCAGCCCGACGTACAGCGAGCGGCCCGGCGCGGGCTCGTAGTAGCGCCGCCCGAAGGCGTTGACGGTGACCGAGCCGACGTACTCGCGGTCGAGCAGGTTCGTCACGCCGACGACGGGGACGAGGGCGACACCGGCGAGCCGCGCGCGCGGCGCCGAGAGGCGCACGTTGGTGACGGCGTAGGCGGGCGCGTCGCTGCCGGCCGGGTTCGCGTCGGCGACCGGGACGGCCGACAGGTAGCGCTCCTCCAGCTCGGCGACGAGCCCGCGCCACCCGGCGTAGGTGAGGACGGCGTCCGCGCGGTGCGGGGCGACGCCGGGGACGCGCTTGTCGGCGAACGAGACGCCGGAGACGACGTACTCGTCGAAGCGCGCGTCGGTGTAGGTGTAGCTGGTGCGGAGCGAGACGCCGCGCGTGGCGACCAGCGTTGCGCCGGCCTCGACGCCGCGGTGCTCGACCGAGCCGGCGTTGCGGAAGAACTGCCGCCCGGGGCCGCCCGGCACCTCGAACGGGATCAGCGCGCCGGCGACGCGGGCGCGATAGAGCGAGAGCTGGAGCGCCGCCGCGCCGAAGAGCGGCGTCCGTCCGCCGACCTCGACCGAGCGCGTGCGCTGCGGCTCGAGGTCGGGATTGAAGCCGCCCGCGCCGCTCGGGCGGTTGGCGAGCTCGGTCGTCGTCGGCGTCTCGAAGGCGGTCGCGTAGTTGGCGTAGAGGCTCGCCCCGCGCGGCAGCCGCCAGCTCACGCCGACCGACGGGCTGCTCGCGCGCATCCCGCGGCGGCCCGAGTCGTCGGCGTCGGTCGCCGTCACGAAGCGGTCGGCGGCGGTGAAGCGCGTGTCGTCGTAGCGCAGCGCGCCGAGCACGCTGAGTCGCTGCGTGGCGTCCACCGCGAGCTGCGCGTAGCCGGCGGTCGCCGTCACCCGCTCGAGCTGATCGAGGGTGAGCGCGCCCAGCCGACCGGTGTCGTTGACGAAGTTCTGGCGGTCGTCGCGCTGCACGTCGCGCTCGGCGCCGGCCACGAGCTGCACCGCGCGGCCGGCGACCGTGAACGGCAGGCCGTACGCCGCCCGCAATCCGGTCGCACGCCGGTCGAGGACGACGACGCGCTGCGGGATCGGGTTGTCGAGCGAGCGGGTGAGCCCGTAGACGCTGGCCCGCAGCTCGCCGCGCGGGAGCTGGTGGCGGGCGGTGAGGCCGAGCTGCCGGTGTCGCCCCTCCTCCCCCGCCCGCCAGCGCACCGCGTTGTCGCGGAAGGCCTGCGTCCGGTCCACGCGCATCAGCGAGTCGGAGAGCGCCCCCGGGTTGTGTCCGTCGTAGTTCGAGAGGTGCCCGACGAGGCGCACGCTCGTCCGCGGGCCGCCGGCGCCGACGCTGAGCGCTGCGTATGTGTTGCTCGCGTCCTGCCACGCCCGGTAGCCGTCGTAGTCGAGGCGCGAGAGGTTCAGCGAGTAGTTCACCCGCGTCGTGCCGACGGCCGACCGGCCGGCGGTCGTGCTCTGCAGGCGAAGCAGCCCGTCGGCGCCGCCGGTGGCGCGGAAGCGCTGCGCGAGCGGGACGTCGGGCGGCGCCTCGGTCTCGAGCTGCAGCACGCCACCCGAGGCGTTGCCGTAGATCGCCGCCGAGGGGCCGCGGACGACCTCGGCGCGGCCGAGGCTCGACACGTCCACGTGGTTGAGCGTCGTCTGCCCGTCGGGCATCGTCGCCGGGATGCCGTCCACGAGGACGCGCACGCCGCGCACGCCGAACTGCGCCCGCGCGCCGAAGCCTCGCACCGAGATGCGCTCGCCGAGCGCGTAGTTGTAGCGGTTCTCGACCTGGACCCCGGGGACCGCGACGAGCGCCTCGGCGAGGTTGAAGCCCGGGCGTCCGCGCTGCAGCTCGGCGGCGCCGAGCACCGAGATCGCGAACGGCGCGCGCGACAGGTCGAAGGGGGTGCGAAGCACGGTGACGCGCACCGGCTCCAGCGCGTACGCGCTGTCGCGGGAGGCGCTGTCCGCGCCGGCCGGCGTCTGACCACGCGCCGGTGCGCTCGCGGCCGCGAGCAGTGCGACGGCGGCCGCGGCGGCGCGGCGGAAGGCTGGATGGGACCGGTGCATGGCTCTCGGGGTGGCGGCCGTGGTCGCCCGCGGCAACGGACCCCGCCGCGGGCGTGGCGGGCGTCGGAATCGCCCGGATGACTTGATGATACGGCCGGGCGGCCCCTCTCACCACCGGTGCAGGGCGAATTTTCGGTGAAGGGTCGGCCGCGCCCGCCGGTTCGCGAGACTGCTAGAATACGATGCGTCGCCCGCCGTCCGTCCGCGCCGCGCCCCGGCCGCGCCGGTGCGCCGGCGACGCGACTTCCGCTCCCACCGCACCGCGCGCTCGATGACCTATCGCATGTCCGTCGCCCTGGCGAGCCTGATCTCGGGCTTCGTCGCGCTCTACCTGCACCTGTGGAAGATCGGCGTCTTCGGCGCCCTCGCCTGCGGCACCGGGGGGTGCGAGTACGTGCAGGGGAGCCGCTACGGCTGGTTCCTCGGCGTCGATGTCGCGCTCATCGGCGCGGTGGGCTACGCGGCGATCGTCGTCGTCGCCGTGCTCGGCACGCTGCCGCGATGGGAGGACGAGCGCTGGCCGACGCTCGCCCTCATGGCGCTCATCTTCCCCGCGCTCGCCTTCACGGCGCGGCTCAAGTGGGCCGAGTTCGTGATCCTGCGCTCGTTCTGCTCGTGGTGCGCCGTGTCCACCGTGACGATCGCGCTCTGCACGGCGCTCGTCCTGCTCGACTGGCGGCGGCTGGAGCGGCAGCGCGCGGAGTGAGCGCGCCGCCGCCGCCGGCGCGAGCCGAGGAGACGGCCGCGTCCGGGGCTACTGGACGACGACGCGCCCCGACATCCCACTGTGAACCAGGCAGGTGTACGGGAAGGTGCCGGGCGTCGAGAAGGTGCGCGCGTAGGTGCCTTGGGTGAGCACCCCCGACCCGGTGGCCTGGTCGAAGGTCACGGTGTGCGAGCCGCAATTCTGCCCGCCGTAGCCGTCGCCGTCACAGGTGCGCCAGCGCCACGTGACGGTCGTGCCGCTCGCCACGGTGAGGTTCGAGGGCGTGAACTGGTCGTTCGTCACCGCCACCTCGTTCGATGGCTGCTGCGATCCCGGCGGGGGGTTGTTCTGGGGTCCCGTTCCGCCGTCGCCGCCGCCGCCACTGCACCCGCCGCTGGCGAGGATCCCCACCCACAGCACCGAAACGACGTATCGTCCGCTACGCATCTGCCCTCCTTGGAAATGCCGAGCGCGTCGAGGCGACGCTCCTCGCGAGCGCTTCGTCGCCCGCGCGGCCATCTCCGGGGTAGACGCCGCCGCGCCGGCATCTATTCCCGCGGCACGGCGACGGGGCGGCGAGCCAGGTGCTCGCCGCCCCGTCGCCGTGCGCCCCGCGTCAGCGCGTCGGTGCCGCGGCAGCGCACTCGTCCCACGGCCCCGGCCCCGCCGCGGCGAGCGCCGTGGCCGCCGCGTCCGTCTCTCCGAGCTCGGCGAGGACGCAGGCGTGGTAGCCGCGCGCCGTGCGGTCGGCGGGGTCGAGCGCGATCGCCTGCCGGTACTCCTGGTCGGCGAGGGCGAGCTCCTCGCGCGCGAACCGCTCGCGCCCCGGCTGCGCGGCGAGCCGGCGGGCGCGCGCGCGATGGTAGGCACCGAGCTCGCGGTGGGCGAGCGCGTTCTCCGGCTCGCGCCCGACGGCGTCCTCGAGGTACTGCCCCGCCCCACCGAGATCGCCGGCGTCCATCCGGATCCGCGCGAGATAGAGCAGGGCGAGCGCCGAGCGGCGGTACGTGCGCGCCGCCTCCTCCAGCTCCCGCTCGGCGGTCTCGAGGTCGCCCGCGCGGTAGGCCTCGATGCCGCGCAGAGTCTGCGCCGGCACGCCGCCGACGAGCCCCGTGGACCGCCCGACGTCCACCACCAGGTCGCGGAACGGGCCGCCGCCGCTGAACAGCCCGAGGAAGAGCACGACGACGAGGACGACGACGAGCACGCCGAGCATGAGCAGCCGGCCGATGCAGCCGGTGAGCGTCGCCCCGTGGGCGCGGACGCGCGAGAGGTCCACGGGCGGCGCGCGCCGCGGCGGCTCGGTGGGCGCCGGCCTCCACTCGGGCGTCGGCACGTCCACGTAGTCGCGGGCGCGCGGCGGCGGCGGCGGGGGTGACGCGGCGCGGCGGCC
>Ga0307405_10001385_pt1 | contig 10167 bp, 9 predicted proteins | sample 322Cmetagenome_2_FD_203311 | JGI IMG/M metagenome (GOLD analysis project Ga0307405, IMG submission 203311) | Maize rhizosphere microbial communities from greenhouse at UC Davis, California, United States - 322HYB-C-1 | ecosystem: Host-associated > Plants > Roots > Rhizosphere > Soil | place... | reverse complement strand
CTTGATGATGCCGAAAGCTTTCAACACTCACGCCAGGCAGTGCCTGGTCGAGTTCGATGGGGTCGTCGCGGAAGGTAGTCAGTAGCTGGTCGGCGTGAAAGCCGGTATGAAGATAGTGGTCCAGCAACCTGAGCTTTGCGGCTCGTCGCTCCTCGTCGCTGTCGGTGCGCAATGCGAGTTCCATGGCGTACGCCCGCAGCAAGTCATGCAGAATGAACCGCCCCGGAACCCGTTCCATGATCAGATTCGCCCGGGCGAGCTGGCTTAACACCGGTCGTATCTCGCCGACCGTCACCGCTGCGAGGCTGGCCGCGGCCGCGATCGAGACGTCCGGGCCAGGTGTTAGCGCTAGCTGACGAAACAGACGAGCCACCGGGCCGGTCAGACTTCGGTACGACCATGAGAACACCGCCCTGACATCGACGGCCTGCTCGCCTCCATCAAACGGGTCGAGCGTCCCTTTCGCTGCCTGCAGCTCGTCGGCCAGCTGAGCCAGTGAGAACCAGGGATTGATGCTGGCCCGCGCGGCGACAACGGACAAAGCGAGCGGCAACTGGCCGCAGGACTGGATGATGGCGTCAACCGCCGTGGGCTCCGCGTCGACGCGCGCCTGGCCCAGCCTGCGAGCAATCAGCCGGCGCGACATAGCCGTCGACAACACATCCAGAGGCAACATCCGGGCGCCGTCCACAGCGACCAGTCCGCCGAGCTGATCCCGGCTGGTCACCAACACCACACAATTCGATGAGCCGGGCAGCAACGGGCGAACCTGCTGTGCGTCTCTCGCGTTGTCAAGGAGGATCAGGATTCGTCGGCTTGCCAGCAGGCTGCGATACATCGCTGCCTGCCCAGGAAGGTCAGGAGGGGTCTGGTCGGGCGACACGCCGAGCGCATCCAGGAAACCACGCATTGCAGTCGCCGGTTGCATAGGCTCCGCACTCGGATCGAAGCCTCGGAGGTCCACATACAGCTGACCGTCCGGAAAGCGGCTTTTGGCCCGATGCGCCCAGTGCAAGGCAAGCGCCGTCTTGCCGAGACCGGCGGCTCCCACAATGGCCGTAATGATCAGCGTGGGCGGCCCTCCGTTGGTCTTGATGGACTTATCCAGCTGCTCGATTTCATCCTCCCGGCCCACGAAGTCGGTTAGCGCATGCGGCAATTGGGCCGGCGAGGGAGTGAACGCCTGAGCGCGGTGTGCAGTGGGCATCGTCGCCGCAGCCGTCGGCGGTCCAAGCACGGCGGGATCCCTGGTGAGGATCTGTTGCTGTAGTCGCTGCAGACTTGCTGACGGTTCGATCCCCAACTCGGCCCGTAAGGTTCGCCGGGCGCTCTGATATGCGGCCAAGGCATCAGCTGCCTGACCGAGGCGATAGAGGGCCAGCATGAGCAACCCCCAAAGCCGCTCCCGGAAGGGATGTTCAGAGACCAGCCGCCGTAGCTCATCCACCAGATCTCGTTCGGTGCCGACAATCAGATCCAGCTCGATCCGGTCCTCGTGTACCCCAATCTGCTTCTCATGAAGTCGATCACGTTCCGCGTCCAGCAGCGGGCTTCGTAGTCCGTTACATAGGGGTCCATGCCAAAGGTCCAGCGCCGAGTGGAGCAGCCTTGCCGCCTCGGTGTTCTTTCCGCTGGAGCGCGCCTTCTTGCCGCGTTCCACCAGTTCCTCGAAGCTGGCCAGGTCCAGGCTCGAATGAGATAAGTCAAGGAGGTAGCCGGCCTCGGTCCACCGCAGACAGCTTGGGGCTGATCGCTCGGTGCGCTCCGGCTCCAATGCCCTCCGCAGGCCCGACATGTCCCGCTGCAGCAGGTTGACCGCCCATCGCGGCGCCGCCTCTCCCCAAATGGCGTCAATCAGCTGCTCTCGGCCGAGGGGCTGGTTTGTATTGAGCAGTAGGACGGCCAGCACCACGCGTCGCTGAACCGGCCCCAGATCTATGGGTTCTTCCTGCCGCCAAGCGCGCAGTGGTCCCAGTACCTGGAATCGCAACAATTGGTCTGGGCTACCCATGCCTTGTCTCTCGCTGGCGCTGCCCCCGGAACAACACGGTAGCCCAGCCGAGCCGCATGACGCATCTGAAAATATTTCGCCCGCACGCAACTCCGTCAAACCATGATCATCAAACTGACTCAGAGTGCCTTGGGGATCTGGAACTAGGCAAAGTTACGGCCGCCCAGCCGGAGGCTTGCTATACCATCCACTTGCTCCGAGCATGAGCCAGCGCAGAACCGGATTGCTTCCGTCGCCTCAAGAAGGGAGAGGGCATTCGGGTGACGCCAAAGTGTCCTCGGAGAGCTGGATTTGCAACCCGTTCGTCAGGTTCCCCGCGCCGTGCCAATTCGGCGGTAATGCTTTCGAGGAAACGGTCCAGTTGGCGGCGGCTATTTTCGGCATGAGCGAGCACTGAAACTAGCTCCGCTGTCGTATATTCGCTAAGTTTATGCTTTGTCTCTCGCTGATCGAGAGTAGAGTTTGTAGTCATTTCTTGGCATTTCTCTTCGTGTCTTTCTACGATCAAGATGTCAAACCTATGCGGCTACTGGCGTGAGGGTGTCCAGTTCATCCGTGAGAGTTATGGCGCGTACTGCATTGGTCTTGCGCAATCTATCAATGATCCGAGCCCGCGTGGGGCCGATGCTGCCAATCGGGCGACCCAGTTGTTGACTAATCTGCTGGTACGTCATTGGCGGGTCAGCCATTAAAAGGACGAGCAGATCTCGCTGCTCCGTCGGTAATTCCTCCATGCCTTTTCGCAAATATGTTAAGTCTTCCTTGCGTTGTAGGACGGCTGGCGGCTCACCTAAGTCGGATGTCCCGCTGAATGGGCGAGCGGAATCTTTTCGCTGGGTGAGCGTGACCGGATCCGTTGGAATGACTCGTACTTGGGTCTTGGCCAAACCCAAGGAGGTGTTTGCAGTCGTTTTCGCAATCCATCCGGGAAGCGCGCGGGGCTCGCGGATTCGATCAATGTGATCGAACAACTTCGCCCAAACCAGTTGGCTGACATCTTCGACGTCGGCGGGGGACAGCCGGTATCTGCGAGCGACGTTGCGGATCAGTCCCCCATAGCGCTGAATGATGGCAGTCCATGCGCGGGAGTCGCCTTCCCGCGCAGCCTGAACCAGTTGCTCCACTGAGAAGCCGTTCTGATCATTCTGAGACATTCCACTCGCTCCAAGGGGTTCCGGGTGCTTGGAGCCAGCCTGTTCGTGGGCGTTGGAGTAACCGCTGGACTGTTCACTGGACTTGGATCTCAGACGGCAAGGTCAATTTGGGCATGGATGTGTCATCGTGGTTCCGTCGATCGATTCGGGAGCTAGCCGCAGAACCACTAGACGTCCGGATGGATCATGAGGCGGCGTTAGACGACTCCCGCACATTCATCAGGATCCCTTCGACCGACTCCTGATTGCTGAGGCCGAGCATGAGGGCGTTGCTGCTGACCGCTGATAGCACCCTGGCCCCGTATGGGAATGTCGTACGGCTGCTTTGACAGCTCGACGACAAGAGGTGCGTCCAAAAAACGTTCCCGCGGGAACGTTTTTCATGTTCTTCAGATCAGGGGCAAGAGTGCCCTGGGTACGTTTCGCCGCACAGCCGTCAAGACGACCCTATGAATCGCCTAACGGGGGTACGTCTTGCCGCACAGCCGTCAAAACGTACCGCATGCGCCTGCTACCCGGCCCAGTCAGCCCTTGATACCGGTCTCCGCGACACCCTGAACGAGATAGCGCTGCAGGAAAACAAAGACCAACACCAGCGGCGCGATGGACACAGCCGCGGCCAGGAACAGCTCGTGCAGGTTAATGGTCTGGGCAGTGAGGAAGGTGCTCAACGCGACCTGCACGGTCCACATCGAGGAGTCCTGCCCGATGATCAGCGGCCACAGGAACGCATTCCAGCTGGCGATGAAGGTGATCACTGCGATGGCTGCGAAGAAAGCGCCTGAGTTGGGTACCACGACCCGCCAGAACGCGCCGAAGTATCCGAGCCCATCCACGCGAGCTGCCTCTTCGAGGCTACGTGGGAAGTTGAGGAAGTACTGGCGGAACAGGAAGGTCGTGAAGCCGCTGAAGAGCACCGGCACGATGATCCCCTGGTAGGTGTCCACCCAACGCAACTGGGAGACGATGATGAACGACGGGATGAACGTCACCGCCGGCGGGATCATCAAGGTCACCAGCGTGGCGTAGAAGATCGGTGTCGCCCATCGATAAGGGATCCGGGCCAGACCGTAACCGGCCATAGAGCACAGCAAGAGGATGCCGGCAGTTTGTAACACGGCAATGATCGCCGAATTACCCAACGACTGAAGGATGTTCACACTTGGATCGGTGAACAGCTCGCCGAAGTTCTCCCAGTGCAGTTGCTTCGGGAAGAGCGTCCAGCCGGGAGCCGTGATGTCGTGTCTTTTGACAGCGCATTGCGCACAATTAAGTAGAACGGCAGCAGGAAAAGTACAGCGGAGATGATCAGGGCGATATAGCGCAACACGGTGACTACCACACGGCCTGGGGTGACCCGGCGGTGCTGGCGCTGCACTCGCGCTTGTCGCTGGCCCGATTCGGTCTCAGCGACGGCCGGCGTTTCAGCGCTCGTTCGTGGGACGCTCATTCGGCTCTCCCGAAGCCGAAGATCCGCCCCTGCGCGAGCGTTACGATCATGATCAGCAGTGCCAGGATGACCGCGCCGGCAGTGCCGTGGCCGAAGTCCTGGTTGAACTGCGCCGTGTAGTACAAGTACACCAAGGGTGGGCGAGCGAACGAGGAGTTGCCCAGCAGGTTGAAGAACTCATCGAAAGCCTGGTACGCGTTGATCAACAACAGCAGCAGCACCGCGACCGAGGTGGCGCGCAGCTGCGGGAAAGTGATGTAGCGGAAGGTCTGCCAGGCATTGCGCGCGCCGTCTACGGCCGCCGCCTCGTACAGCTCCGGAGAGATCCGCTGCAGTCCAGCCAGGAACAAGATCATGTAGAAGCCGATCTGGAGCCAGAGACGCACTGTGACGATCACTAGCCAGTACCAGGGCGGGGTGGTGGTCGCCAGCCAAGCGATATTCTCCGCGCCGAACCAGCTGAGCACGGTGTTTGCCAGCCCGAACCGTACACCATTGAAGATCGACAGCTTCCAGATCAGTGAGGCCACCACATAGGAACAGGCGGTGGGTAGGAAGTACACCGACCGGAAGAATGCGCGCATGACCCTGACGCCGTTGAGCAGCAGTGCCAGGCCGAGGGAAAGCACAAACGTCAGCGGAACAATCAATGCCGCAAAGATCGTGAACGTGATCAGACTGTCCAGGAACGGTCCGGGCCGCAACAGGTCGATGTAGTTCTGCAGCCCGACCCAGTCGCCAGGAGTCACCGTGTTCTGGGCACGCGAAAAGCTCAGGACCACCGACCACACGATCGGGAGGTAGACGAACATCACCAAACCGACGACGAACGGCCCGACGAAGAGCCAGAACGCGCCCGTGACGCCTGAGATCCGCCCTCTGGCTTGGCGTGTTGGCGGCGCGGTGTCCGCCGCCGGCGCCATCAGAGTTGGGACGGACATGTCAGCCGAACAGCCGGTTGAGCTCGGCGTTGACTGCCTTCTCCGCCGTGGCGAGGCTCGCGTCGATGTCGCCGCCCTTCCGGACGATCGCTGTGGCCGCGTCCGCGTAAGCGTTGTTCATCTTCGGTGTCCACGCCGGGTTATTGGCAACCGCGTAGTCGTTGAAGATCTTTAAGGCGTCGGCCGCGGGGCCCGACTGCAACTTCGATGCCTGGGCCGCCAGTGACTTTCGCGGAGGGATGTGGAAGCCGTAGCTAAGGTTGAAATCCTCCTGGTCCTTGGTGTTGTCGATCCACAGCCACTTGATGTACGCCTTGGCCGCGTCGACGTTCGCCGACTTCGCGCTCACCATGGCGCCCCAGCCGCCCAGGAAGGTCGACGGCTTGCCGACTGAGGTGCTGAAGGCCGGCCAGGCCACCACGCCGAAGTCATCACCGATCGCCTTCTGGATACCAGGCATCGCCCAGAGTCCGCACCACTGCATGGCCGCCAGGCCCTGGGTGAACGAGGACGGATCCCACCAGTCCGTGGGAGCACCAAGCAAGATCGACTTCGACAAGAACAATTCGCGCATCTTCGCGAACGACTGCTTGACCTCGGGCGTAGTGAAACCCGGCTTATTGTCCGCGGTCAGATAGTCGCTGCCCACTGTCCAGAGGATCTGTCCCAAGAGAGCGCCGCCGCCGAACGAGGGGGTCACACCGGCGTCATTGCCGATGAACAGGCCCTTCTGGTCCTTGGTATTGAGCGCCTTCGACGCCGAGATCAGCTCATCGATGGTGGTCGGCGGCTGCACACCTGCCTTCTCCAGAATGCTCCTGCGGTAGTAGAGCACCCCATGTCGTCCACCATCTTGACCTGGTAGATCTTGCCGTCCACCGTCGAAGACTTGATGTCGGCCTCGGGGTAATCGCTCTTCACATCGCCGATGATGTCGTCCAGAGCGACCACTGGCCGCTCTTAACCTGGTCGATGTTGACGCTGCTCTCGAAGACATCCGGCCCGGAAGTCGACAGCAGGCCGGCGTTGACCTTCGAGGTGTAGTCACCCGGCGTCCACTGCACCTTCACGGTGGCGTCGGGATACTCCTTGGCGTAGCGCGTTACCGCCTGCTGCGTGCCGGCCTCCCCCGGCGATCGACCGCAGGGCGTCAGGCGTTCAGCCGACGCAGTACCTCATCACGCAGGTTGACGTCACCGCGGGCGAAAGCCGTGAGGCTGCTGTTGCGGGGAAAGTAGAAGTCGAATGCGCCGCCGTCCGGGCTAGTCAGCTCAAGCGTGTACTTGCCTTCATTTTTCGGCTCCATTCGCAGACCACTGCGCGATACGGCGACACATGCTCGTGGTGAGATTCGGTCCTGCACGGCGGCCATCGTGTTGGCAATGAGCTTGATGCCGTGCGGACCGAATGCTGCTCGCTGGCTGGCGTACGGCTCGAAGAGAACGCGATCGTTCGTGAGAATCAGGTTCCCGCCGACGACTGCGAAATGCTGCGCACGTGTCGTCGGGACACGCGCTGCCTTCCACGAGTCGAGCGGTATCTCACCCGGTTGAAGATCAACAGCCATATACCAGAACTGGTAGAACTCGCCGCGATCATCTATCCCGGACATCCGAACAGCCTTAAACACGCCCCAGGCAGTATGCATGACCTCTCCTAGCCCAGGCTCAGAACAGGTCGCTGATCCAGTCGACGATGTCGCTGACGACGCCGCCGACCGTGTCTAGGATTCCGCCGTCGCTGGCGTCCCCCAGCGAACTGACATCTGTGTCCCAGACGTCCGCGCTGTCGGTTCTCGGGAGCCCTGCTTCGTCAAAGTTCGTCGCATCTGCGCCGTCGCCTGATTCGGCAGATGTGGCGCCGATTTGCCCCGACATCTGCTGCAATTCATGGTTCCGCTGCTGGGCATTCCCCATCTTGTACATGTTGTGCAGGTCCTCAAGTACTTCTGCCCGCTCCCCGCCCGTGAGCTTTCGGATGACTCGGGCCCCTTCCACAGCGTGGCCGGCCGCCTTGATCGCGGCATTGATGAGCTCCATGTGACTTCCTCCTGCGTGGACAAGTTCGCCCTTACTAAGGGAGATGCCGCGGAGTGTTCATTGATACGAGTCGACAAAGACGCATCTTCACTTGATCAGATGCAGGGCGGTCCAGGAAATGGCCGGCAGCTCGACCGTCAGGACGCTGTTCTCGATGCGAGCCGATCGATTGGGTGCCGGGACGACGCGATTCTGCTGCTGCATGGTGTTGGTGGCAGTCGGGTCGTCGTCGGCCAGCGTGACGGTCTCGCTCAGCCCAACCGGACCCAGGGAGCGGAGGTCAAGCGACACGGTCGTCGCCGCGTCGGGGCTTCGATTTATCAGAAAAATCGAGACCGCGTCGCTGGCATCATCCATCGTCGCGACGGCATCGATGAGCGGCACCGTTCCGTACGCCGCGGTGTCGTAGGTCGGGCTGTCGACGGCAAGCCGCAACACAGTGCCCCGGGCCAGGCGTGCCGTGATCGCAAACGGATAGAAGATCGTTTGCCGCCAGGCAGGGCCACCGGGCTCGGTCATGATCGGCGCTATCACATTGACCAGCTGGGCCAGACATGCGGCACGTACGCGATCGGCATGCTTCAGTAAAGAGATCAACAGGCTGCCGACGACGACCGCGTCGGTGACCGAGTATTGATCTTCGAGCAGCCGGGGCGCGTACGGCCAGTTGTCAATTCCGGTGATCTTGCCGCCGTCGTTGAAGCGGTCGGCGTACCAGACGTTCCACTCGTCGAACGAGATGTTGATCAACCGATCGCTTCGTCGCGCGGCCTTCACGGAATCCGCCGTTGCGATCACCGTCTCGATGAAGGCATCCATGTCCACGGCCGAGGCAAGGAAGCTGCCCCGATCGCCGTCGCGCTCTTGGTAGTACGCGTGGCAGGAGATGAAGTCGACGTCGTCGTAGGTGTGCTCTAGCACAACGCGCTCCCACGTCCCGAAGGTCGGCATCGCTCTGCTGGAGCTGCCACACGCCACAAGTTCAAGATCCGGATCCATTTGGCGCATGGCCTTGGCCGTCTGGCTCGCGATCTTGCCGTAGTCCTCCGCGCTGCGATGCCCTAACTGCCAAGGCCCGTCCAGCTCATTACCAAGGCACCACATCCGTACGCCAAAGGGATCCGGCGAGCCGTTGACACCCCGCAGCCCCGCCAGCGTCGAACCGGTCTTCAGATTCGTGTACTCCAGCAGATCCAGCGCCTCGAGCACCCCGCGCGTGCCGAGATTCAGCGCCAACATCACTTCGGCGCCGACCCGCGAACACCAGCCAGCGAACTCATGCAACCCGACCTCATTGGTCTCCAGCGAATGCCACGCTAGATCCAGCCGCTTTGGCCGCCGTTCGCGCGGCCCGACCCCGTCCTCCCAGCGATAGCCGGAGACAAAGTTGCCGCCTGGGTAACGGATTGTCGTCACGCCAAGCTCGCGCACGAGATCCATCACGTCGGTCCGAAATCCGGCCGCATCGGCGGAAAGATGCTCCGGCTCGTAGATCCCGTCGTAGACGCATCGCCCCAGGTGCTCGACGAAGGAGCCGAACAGTCGCGGGTTCAAAGGGCCGATGGTGTACGCGGGATCGAGAACGACCCGTGCTGCAGGCATGAAGCGACGTTATCGTCGCTGCCGCATCGTTCGAGGTGGGGTTGTGGAATCCCGAACCACCAACGTCGCAGCCAGCTCTACGCGGATGGAGGCGGGATCTCGTCCATCTATTTGATCACTGAGAAGCTGGTATGCCACCTCCCCCATCTGCAGGTAAGGCTGCCGGACAGTGGTCAGCTGCGGCGACGACGCCGACGCGTACATGCTGTCGTCAAACCCCACAACGCTGAGATCGCGCGGCACGCTCCGTCTTGTGCGGCGCGCTGCCTCGATCACACCAAGCGCTGCAAGATCATTAGCCGCGAAGAAGGCGGTCGGAGGACTTGCAGAATTCAAGATCTCTTCGGCGGCCTCAACCGACGGCCCGAAGCGGAACTGCCCGCGCCGAATCAGAGCCTCATCGACCGCAATCCCACATCCCGAAAGGGCCGCGACGTAGCCGTGATAACGAGCATCATCAACCAGACACTCGTAGCCCCGAATCATGGCGATACGCCGATGCCCGAGCTCTAGGAGATGCTGTATGGCGCCCATCCCGCCTTGCCAGTTGGTTGCTCCAACACTCGGCAGCGACGGATCGACGGGGTTGATCGGATCAATGAGCACCAGCGGCAATGCAGCCTCCTGAAGCCGCTTATGTTGCTCCGAGCTGAGGCGCGGGGTGACCATGATCAATCCAGCGCGGCCCACCCGATCCAGCTCATTCACCCACAGTCGCGGATTCACGTTCTCGGGCACCGTGCTCACCGCAACATGACCGCCCTGCTCGGCGGCGGCTTGCAGAACTCCGCGCATCATGTCGAGATTGTTCGGATTGCTTAGCGCATCGAACACGAGCTCGATGTGCCGATGGGCCATGGGAAGCGTGCTCGCGCCCCGTGGCAGATATTGCTGCTCATGAAGCACGCGCAGAATTCGCTCCCGGGTAGCCGGAGCGACATCGGGCCGGCCGTTGAGAACCTTGGAGATC
>Ga0307405_10001383_pt1 | contig 10175 bp, 10 predicted proteins | sample 322Cmetagenome_2_FD_203311 | JGI IMG/M metagenome (GOLD analysis project Ga0307405, IMG submission 203311) | Maize rhizosphere microbial communities from greenhouse at UC Davis, California, United States - 322HYB-C-1 | ecosystem: Host-associated > Plants > Roots > Rhizosphere > Soil | place... | reverse complement strand
ATCAGCGGTTCCGTGCGAGCTCGTCCCGAACGACTCGACTACTTGCATCAGTACTTTCTCAAAAGTCTGGCCACTCTCCAGGCCTCGGCCGAACTGTCCGAAATCGGAAAACTGATCACCTCCAAGCTGGATGCGTTTTCCAGCGACCTGACAACTGACACCTTTCAAGGATGACCCATGGCCGTCGTACACTTTCCCCGGCAGTTCATGCACTACACCGAACAGCATAAAACACACGTTACTGACGGCTTGTGTGTCAGCGATGTGCTGAACAATCTAACCGCACGATTTCCCGATCTGATTGGCCCGGTCTTCTCTGAGGATCTGTACCCGCTGCCGTTCGTGGGGTTGTTCGTCGACGGCATGCCCGTGACCAACGAGCATGACCGTCATTGCCCCCTGGACAGCAATGCGCAATTGATCCTGATCAACGCAGTGGCAGGTGGCTGACATGCATTGCAACCTCAAAACGGATACCTCCCGTTACGCCCGCCAAATCATCCTCAGCGAGGTCGGCGCTCAGGGGCAGCAACGTCTCAAAGACAGTAAAGTGCTGGTGGTCGGCGCCGGGGGGCTGGGCTGCCCGATACTTCTATACTTGGCAGGTGCGGGCGTCGGGACGATCGGCATCGTTGATAACGATATTGTCGACGTGAGCAATCTGCATCGACAAATTCTCTATGCGAATGCCGATGTAGGCGACCTGAAAGTCTCGGCAGCCAAACGTCGCATCAACCAGTTGAACCCCAACATCGTCGTCCACACCGCTGCCACGACGCTGAACTCGGACAACGTCCTGTCGCTGCTAGCCGAATACGACATCATCGTCGACGCTACTGATAACTTCGGCGCTAAATACCTCATCAGTGACGCCTGTATCGAGTGTGAGAAACCGATGGTCTATGCGTCGATCAGTCAATTCGAGGGGCAGGTGTCGGTATTCAATTATTACAATCAGCACACCCAACAACGGGGGCCGTGCTTCCGGGATCTGTTCGAAACACCGCCGCCACCGCACTTGACGCAAAATTGCTCGGAAGCGGGTGTTCTTGGCGTTATACCTGGCTTGCTCGGTTGCTTTCAGGCCAATGAGGTACTCAAGCTCATCCTCCGTGCCGGGGAGCCATTGAGCGGGCAATTGTTGTCTATCGACTGCCTGGACAACACCTTCCACCTATTGAACATCAACAAAAAAACACGGGACCGTCCCCCTGCGAGAACGCTTGGCGCTACAACCACGCCTGCGTGGCGCGATAGCGACTGGCTATCACCCGACACCCTGCATGACTGGATAGCGACACAAGCCCCATTTCAATTGGTTGATGTGCGCGATGTCAGCGAGCATCAGCAAGGTTCGCTAGGCGGCAGACCGATTCCGCTCAAAGACATCATCAAGCGCCAGGATGAACTCGATACCGCCCGCCGTATCGTTTTCTATTGCAAATCCGGCATCAGGAGCAAGGCGGCCCTCCTGGCAATTCGTACCGTCAGTCAGGAAGCAGAACTCTATAGCCTTGAGGGTGGCATCGAGCGGTATCTGGAGATTTACCCTAATGAACGTACCTCTTCTTTTTTTGAACACCCCTGATTGCGCAGCCACCTTATCCGGATCAAAGGTACGTCAATGAATGCAAATTTTTCAGGCATTACGTGGGGCTTTCCCGGCATCGACCGGCGTCTTCTGAAAGTGCAATTCAGCTTTTTGTTGATGGTTTTGGGCGGGCGGTGCAATCAACTGGCAGTGGCCTGGTGGGCCTTGCAGGAAACAGGCTCCGCGCTCTATTTCGCCAACATGATTGCCTGTTCCATCGCAGCGGAGGTGTTAGCCAAACCCCTGCTGGGATGGCTGGGGGACAAATACAACAAAATCCTGATCATCAAGCTGGCCTCATGGATCAGCCTGCTAGCAGCGCTGTTGATGGTGGTGCTGTCCGCCACGGGGTCGTTCAACCCCTGGACGGTTGGCGCGCTGATGATGATCAGCAGTGCGATTGTCGGCGTACGCGACCCTCTCCAGGCGTCGATCATTCCTTTGTTTGCAGACGACGATAAAGTCTCCCTGGCCTTTCGGACCAAAAGCGTGATGTCGTCCTTTTCCATTCTGCTGGGGCCGGTATTGGCCAGCGGGTTGATTTACGGGTTCGGTATCACGTTCGCCTTTGCCGCCGATTTTTTTGCGATTCTCATCGCCGTGGCGTTGATCGCGACCATCCCGAGCCCCATCGGTGCCACTGGCCAAGGCGAAAAAGCCCCGGGTGCCAGCGGCTTCAGCATGATCTATTCCGGCTTCAAAGTGGTTTATGGAGTGAAAGTTGAATTTTACCTGGCCATCATCGCAATGCTGATCAACTTTGCCCTGTTTCCGTTCTTCACCATCCTGATCCCACTGTATGTAAAAGACGTCATCCAGTACCCGGTCACTTACATCGGTCTTCTGGATTCGTGTTTCGGGCTGGGCATTCTGGCGGGCAGTTACAAGATCATCGGCTGGTTATCCGACCGGGTCCCCCGTGACATGTGCGTGTCCGCTGGTTTCGCATTACTGGGGGGCAACCTAGTGGTGGTCGGGACCGTTTCATCGTCGTTCATCGTGCCCGCAGCCTTTTTCTGCGGCGGCATTGGGCTGATGTTGATTAACATCCCCACCTCCGCTGTGAGGTTGCTGGCAACGCCAAAGCTGCATCGCAATCGGATTTTTGCCACAGTTTCATTTCTGTCTGCGGCGGCCAGCCCCTTGGGCAGTTTCGCGATGAACGCCCTGATCGCCTATCTGGGGGTTGCACTGACAATCACGCTGCTGGGCGTCATGGTGCTGCTGTTGTCTCTGCTGGTCTTTCTGGTACCTGACTTCAAAACTTTCATGCGTTCCCAGGATACGCAGCTCAATGATGCCTATCTGGACAAATACCCTAAAGCGTTTGCGCACTGACGTGCCTCGCCCTACCCCAGTCTCTTACAAACGGAGTTGCCTTTAACCATGCCGGACTTCAAGGATCGACCTGAATCTGCTCGACATGAATCGATCTTCTGCGGCCAATATTATGACGACATGGGCTGTACCGGTTTTCTGGGGGATCCGTCCAAGGATCGAGTCTCGGTTCTGATGCTGGGGCTATCGGACGGTGTGGCGTTGGCGCCGATCGCAGCCAGCACCAGAGTTGCGAGCCTGTTGGCCGTTGATTTGGACGAGACGGCCCTCGTACGCAGCCTCGACAACCGGAACCGACTTGCAGCGCATGTCGACTTCGACAGCGTGGTCGCCGATGCCGCGCACTTCCTGGTCGTCACTCCCGACCGGTACGACGTCATTATTGTCGACCTCTACACCGAGAGCGCGTATGCCCCGATCGTGTTTGATCACGGATTCCACCAACTATTGAAGAGCCGCCTCAATCCCCTCGGTCACGTGGTGTTCAACGGTTTTGGCGTTCCCATGAATCTGGACCCGTTCAACGGCCCTACGCCCCAGGCTTGGCTCGCCCACTGCCTGAACGACAGCTGGGGCGACATTCATCACCTGCCCCATCGACGCAATGCGACGTTCATTATCGGCCCACCGCCATCAACCGTAATGGGCGCCGCACCTGCCGTGGAATTTTTATGCGCCAGTGACCGGCTCTTTATGGACATCATGAGCCTTCGCCTGCGTTACCTGACGCCCACGGTTATCCGTCACGCGCCGCTTGTGCCCCCAGCGCTGGACTTCGTAGGGATTGATCTGGAGGTGCAAAAACGCTGGATGGACTCATTACCCGCGTTGTCTGCGCTACTTCCGGCCTCGCTGAAGCTGAGCAACCCCAACGATCTTCGTGTGTTACTGGATGCCCCCGACGCTTGCCAAGCGCTGCAAGAGAGATTATTGAAAGAAAAATCGTCGCTGCGTACCACGCTGGCGTTGCTGATCGCAGGCGAGGTCAATTTCTCGGACCGCGATATGTCATGGCTCCCCGACTGGGTTGTCGCGACACTGGAGAACAGCGTCGAGATTCACCCGCGAGACTGGCTGGAGGGTTTATTCCCTTACGCCTATGGCGTCATTACCCATAGAACCCGGGGAGACGTGTCCAAAGTGGAAGGTTTTCGACGAGCGCTAGTCCGATTGTCAACGAGCACTTCCCTTGGGCGTAGAGACTCAGACTTGATCTGACGATTACCACAGCAACTCAACCTCTCAGACCGCCGCCAACCCCTTCCCCGCCCTTTCCAGATTGCGCCAAAGCCACGGCGGCAACACCTCCGGATCAAGACTGTCGATCAAGTTCTTCAACGCCAGCCCCAACTCGGTGTCCCCCTCGATCACCAACCGACGACGAAAGAACAACGTATCCGGATCTTCCTGGCGACTGGCCAGCAACAGGAACTCACGCCAATTGCCGCTGATGGAAACCTGCGCCTCGGCCCGTTCGGCGATGCGCAGGCCATCGCGGCCGAGGGTCAGGTACCAGCACAGCTTAAGATCAAGCACCCGAAGACATAACCAGCGATCACGCAGCACCTCGAACCCGCCCTCGCGCAACGGCTCGGCCAAGCACCGGTTGAGCGCCTGCTGCAACGCCAGTCGCTGCACTACGAACGGCACCTTGCCCACCAGCGGCAGCAAGCGATCGGCACCTTTGAGCACCCACTTCTTCGGACTCAACACAGGCCCGCCTCCTCTACCTTCAACATGCCGGCATGGCCGTGCCAGTAACCATTGCATCCTTCCACGAACAACGGCGGTGCTTCGCCCTGGCGAACCTTGTCGAAAGCCGTGACCACCTCGGCCATGCCTTGGGCGCGCGGGCTCAGGCGCAGCATGTCGGCGCCGCAGGCGGCCAGCGCGGGGTAATCGGCCAGCAGGTTCGTGACCTCGCCGGACATCGTCTGGATGCCGTTGAGGGTGAACAGCTGTTGGCCTTCCTGACTGCTCAACGCCAGGCCATCGGGGTAGTTGATGCAACAGAATTGGCAGTCGTCCTTGGGCCGGTTTTCAGCCCGGGCGGTGAAACAGCGCGCCGAGTAAGCCAAGGGCAGATGACCATAGGCGAAGATCTCCACTTCGGGCAGATCGCGGTCCATGTCCCGCACTTGTTCCAGCACATCGGCAATCAGTGCCGCCGAGCATTCCACCGGCGGCACCCAACGAATCATGCCGCTGTCGAGCAGTTGCCCCAGGGCGTGGCCGTTGTACAGGTTCAGCGCCGGACCGCCCACAAAAGGCAATTTGCGTTCGGCCATGAACTGCACAGCGCCCATGTCGTTGGCCTCCACCAGCAACTCGCCGTTGTCACACAGACGGCGCAGCGAGGACAGCTCCGACGCCGCTTCGATCAGCGTCAGGCTCGACAACACAATCTGCGCCTGACTGCAGGCTTGCAGCTCGCGCCCCAGGCCCAGCCATTGATCCAGGGAAAACGCCCGGCGTTTCGAACAGACGGTTTCCCCCAGGTAAATCACGTCCAGTGGCAAGGCCGACATCTCGGCATAGAAATTTGCCAGTTGCACTTTGTCCCAATAGAACAGGACCGGTCCCAGGCTGAGTTTCATCAGGTCTCCCTCATTGCCATGATCGATGGTAGGCGCCCAAGGTGGTCTGGCTGCCTTCAGACAGACCGGCCAGGACCTGGCGCCATTCTTCCCTTACTCGGAAGCGTTGCGGCGCGGTGTGGTGGGCATCCAGCGCGGCGCGCCACACTCGCGTCACTTGCTCGACGTAGGCCGGGCTGCGCTGGCGCCCTTCGATTTTCACCGCTTCGACGCCGATGGCCGCCAGTTCCGGCAACAGGTCGAGGGTGTCGAGGCTGGTCGGTTCTTCCAGCGCATGGAAGCGCTTGCCGCCCACCAGGAAGCGACCTTTGCACAAGGTTGGATAGCCGGCCGGTTCATCGGGCGTGTAGCGGTCGATCAGCACTTCGCTCAAGCGTGCGCTCAAGCCTTGGGCGTCTTCGCTCCAGCGCACCGCCTTGGCTGGGGAGCAGACGCCGCAGAGGTTCGGCGATTCGCCGGTGATGTAGGAAGATAAATGACAACGGCCCTCAGCCATGATGCACAGGCTGCCGAAGCCGAAGACTTCGATCGGCACCGGGCTGCCCGCCGCCACCTGCCTGACCTGGGCCAAGGACAACACCCGCGGCAGTACGGCGCGACGAATGTCATAGCGCTGGGCGTAGAACGCCAGCGCCGCGGCGTGGGTCGCCGAGCCCTGTACCGAAAGGTGCAACGCCAATCGAGGATGGCGCTGGCTCGCGTAGCCGAGCACGCCTGGGTCGGCGGCGATCAGCGCATCCACGCCAAAATCGGCGGCGCGATCCACAGCCCGCTGCCAGCGTTCCCAGCCCTTGGGTTGCGGGTAGGTATTGACCGCTACGTAAAGTTTGCGTTGATGCTGGCGGATATGCGCAACCGCGGCATCGAACTGCTTGTCATCCATGTTCAGTCCGGCGAAGTGCCGGGCATTGGTGTCATCGCGAAAGCCGACATAGACGGCATCAGCGCCTTGGCGCACCGCCGCTTTGAGGGCTGGCAGATTCCCTGCCGGGCAAACCAGTTGCATGGGGCATCCTCGTGGGAAAACTAAGGGCGCCGCCAGTCTAGCCAGCCAACCGGCGGCGACCTTGACGGCAGTCAATTGCCGTCAATGCATCAGGCTCGCGAACGGCAGATACATTACTCGGTCGTGCTTGTGCACCTGGGCGTCACGCTCGACCACCGCGAGGCCATCGGCCCAGCAGGCAGCCGTCAGCATCGCCGAGCTTTGCTGCGGGTGCAGTTCGACGCACAACTGCCCATCAATGCCCGAGACCAATCGGGCCCGCAGGTATTGCCGGCGGCGGTTGCGCTTCAACCAGTCGAATCCGGCGGGCACCTGTAGCGGCGCAGGCAGTACGTCGTGCATGCCTTGGGCGCGGAACAGGAATGGCCGCACGACGATCAACGCGGTAATCAGCGCCGCTGAGGGGTTGCCCGGCAGGCCGATCCACGGTTTGCCTTCCACGTCGCCGAACGCCAGCGGCTTGCCAGGCTGGATCGCAAGCCGCCACAGATCAATGCTGCCCATGGTTTCGATGGCGTGCTTGAGGTGATCCTCTTCACCTACCGAGACACCGCCCGAGGTGATCAGTACATCGCATTCGGCCGCGGCCAGGCGCAACGCCTGTCGACTGGCCAATAGCTGGTCGGGCATGACGCCAAAGTCGTGGACCTCCAGGCCCCAGCCCCGCAATAACGCGGCGAGGCTGTGGCGGTTGCTGTTGTAGATCTGCCCCGGCGCCAACGGCTCGCCCGGTTCGCGCAGTTCATCGCCGCTGCTGAGCAACCCCACCTGCAACCGACGAAATACTTCCACCTGGTCGATCCCGGCACCGGCCAGCAACCCCAGCTCCTGCGCCCGCAGCCGCGTGCCGGCACCGAGCAAGCGATCACCCCTGCGCAGCTCCTCGCCTTCCTTGCGCACGTGGTCGCCACGGTTGACCGACGGCAACCAGACCCGCTCGCCCTCGACCCGACAGCTTTCCTGCGGCACGACCGTGTCAGCACCCGGTGGCAAAGGCGCGCCGGTAAAGATGCGCACGGCCCGCCCCGCCGGCAGCGGCTCGCCCGGCCCGTCACCCGCTGCGATGCGCCCGGCCAGCGCCAGGCAGCCGCCCTCCATCGGCAGGTCTTCGGCCCGCAAGGCGTAGCCGTCCATCGCGCTGTTGTCCCAGGCCGGCAGGTTCATCGGACACAGGACATCCATCGCCAACACTCGCGCCAGGGCTTGGTCCAGGGCCACCCGTTGCACCGGTGGAGGCGGCGGCGCCTGGTCCAGCAGATGCCGGATCCCCTCGTCTACCGGCGTCAACGCGCCGCTGTCGCAAACACCGCTCATGGACGTGCCTCACAGGCAGTCGGAACGATGCCGTCCTGGGGCTTGAGGTGCGGGGTGAAATTGCACGGCCCGGTGCGGCTGTCCAGTTGCCCGACGAGGATCTGTTCCCAGCCGGTGCGGCAAGCGCCCGGAGAACCCGGCAAGCAAACGACCAGCACGCCGTTGCTCATACCGGCCAGTGCACGGGATTGCAGGGTGGACATGCCAATTTCCGCCAACGACACCTGGCGGAATAATTCGCCGAAGCCATCGACTTGCTTGTCGAGCAGCGGCGCTACCGCTTGGGGCGTGTTGTCGCGCGCGGTGAAACCGGTGCCACCGGTCATCAACACCACCTGCACCTTGGGGTCGGCGATCCACTGCGAGACATGCGCGCGGATCTGGTAGATGTCGTCCTTCACCAGGGCACGATCGATCAGCACATGACCGGCGGTTTGCAGTAGATCGGCCAAGGTCTGGCCCGAGGAGTCGGTTTCAAAAGTGCGCGTATCGCTGATGGTGAGGACCGCGATGTTCAGCGGTTGGAAATCGCGTTGGGTCAGATGGGCCATTGGTCAGCCGTCCTGTCAGAAAAGATGGCCCAGCCTGAACCGCAATCAGTGCCGGGCCTATTCCTCCATGGAGGTACCTCCCTCGGGTGCTCAGGGCGCGAGGCGGCTGCGCTGCCAAACGCCCTCGTGCAGCCGGAAATCCATACGGTCATGCAGACGATCCGCGCGGCCCTGCCAGAACTCAAGCCGTCCTGGGCGCAGGCAATAACCGCCCCAGTGCTCGGGACGTGGCACCGGTTGCTCGGCAAAACGTTGTTCGGTGCCCGCCAACAAGGCCTCCAGCGCCGCTCGATCAGCCAGCGGACGGCTCTGCGGGGAAGCCCAGGCGCCTAGACGACTGGCGACGGAACGGGAATGAAAATAGGCATCGGACAATGCTGGATCGAGCTTGTGGACCTGCCCTTCGATGCGCACCTGGCGTTCCAGCGCAGGCCAGAAGAACGTCATCGCCGCCCAGGGATTGAGCGCCAGGTCGTGCCCCTTGCCGCTCTCGTAGTTACCGAAGAACGAAAAACCGTCCGCGCTGAAGCCCTTGAGCAGCAGCACCCGGCAATGAGGCCGCCCCTGCTCGTCCACCGTCGCCAAGGCCATGGCATTGGCTTCCACTGGTGGGCTTTCGGTCTCGCGGGCCTGTTGCATCCAAACGCCGAACAGCGCCAGGGGATCATCTGGCAGATGGGCTTCGTCCAGCCCGTCGCGAGTGTATTGGCGGCGCATGTTGGCCAGGGAAAGGGGCATGACGGTGATCTCCACTTGGGTTTGGGCCAGTGTGGAGTCGCCTGGGATGGGAGGCCTTGATCGTTATCAATGCTGGTTATCGTGGTGAATGGGAGACGGCCCTACTTGAGTCCCAACCGCCGCGCCAATTTATGCAAGTTGCTCGGATCAATCTCCAACAACCGCGCCGCCCCTGCCCAATTCTGTCCGCAGCGTTTCAAGGCCCTGAGGATCGCCTGGCGCTGGCATTCATCCACCGTGACGCTCAGGGGCCGCAGCGGCGCATCAATGCTTTGCGCCGGCGTGTCGATGGCGGCTGCGTTGGTGCTGACATCCAGATCCAACACCTGCGGTTCGAGGGTCATGATCACCCCGCGACTGGCACCACGGCTCAGCTCTTTCAACGCCGCGCGACTGATGACGTGCTCCAGCTCCCGCACGTTGCCCGGCCAGTGGTACGCCAACAGCGCCTGTTCGGCGGCCGGAGACAGGCGCAAGCCACGCAAGCCCAATCGCGTGCGGTTGAGTTCGAGGAAATGCCCGGCGAGCATCAAGACATCGTGGCCGCGTTCGCGCAGCGGCGGGATCGGCACCGGGTAGACCGACAGCCGGTGGTACAGGTCGGCGCGAAACAGCCCGTCGCGGATGCTGTCGGGCAAGTGTCGGTTGGTCGCCGCGATGATCCGCACATCGACGTGCAGCGGCTTGTCCGCTCCCAGCCGCTGGATCTCACCGTTCTGCAGGGTGCGCAACAATTTGGCCTGCACGCTCAGCGGTAGCTCGCCCACTTCATCGAGAAACAACGTGCCGCCATTGGCCGCGTCGAAGCGTCCGGCGCGGTCAGTCGTCGCGCCAGAGAACGCGCCTTTGACGTGGCCGAACAACTCGCTTTCGGCGAGGGACTCGGGCAACGCCGCGCAGTTGACCTGCACCAAGGGCTTGTGACTACGCCGGGACAACCGATGCAGCCGCCGAGCGAACAACTCCTTGCCCACCCCAGTCTCGCCCAGCAACAGCACCGGCAGTTCCGAATCAGCCAAGACATCCAGCTCATTGAGCAA
>Ga0307405_10001381_pt1 | contig 10180 bp, 4 predicted proteins | sample 322Cmetagenome_2_FD_203311 | JGI IMG/M metagenome (GOLD analysis project Ga0307405, IMG submission 203311) | Maize rhizosphere microbial communities from greenhouse at UC Davis, California, United States - 322HYB-C-1 | ecosystem: Host-associated > Plants > Roots > Rhizosphere > Soil | place... | reverse complement strand
CTGCGGACGGCTGATGCTTTGCGCGCGACGCCGGTCGCGGCCGGCGTCGCCGAGCGCGCGAGCGAGCAGGGGGGCCACCATCGAAGCGAAGGGGCGGGAAGGCGCGTTGCTGCAGCCGGGCCGGCGCGTCGCGGGGCGCCGCCTGCTCGCGATGCTGGCGACGCTGCATCCGCTGTCATTCGCGGCGAGCGCCGCAACGCCGCTTCGCGTCGGCATGCTGTTCTTCGGTTCGGCGCCCGCCGGCGGCAACGGCGACCAGGCGATCGTCCGCGAGCTCGCCTCGCTCGGCTGGATCGAGGGACGGACGATCGGGTACGCGATGCGCTACGCCAACGGGCGCCGCGAATCGTATCCCGCACTCGCTGCCGAACTGTCGCGGCTGCCGCTCGACGCGATCTTCTGCATCGGCAGCGACGTCGCGCGCGCGTTCCTGGGCGTCGAGGCGACGGTTCCGGTGATCTTCGCCGTCAGCGACGATCCGGTGGCGAGCGGCATGGTGAGGAGCCTCGCGCGTCCCGGCGGACGCTTCACCGGCGTCTCGTTCATGTCGCCCGAGCTGGCGGGCAAGCGGCTCGAGATCCTGAAGGCGGTCGTGCCGGCGCTGCGTCGCGTCGCCGTGCTCACCGACGCCGCGCACGACGCACTCTATGTCCCCGCTTTCGAGCGGGCGGCGGGCGCCATGGACGTCGCGCCGCTGCCGCTGCACTTCGAAGCCGCCAGCGACTTCCCCGCCGCGTTCGCACGAGCCGTCAGTGCAGGCGCGCAGGCGATGTTCGTCGTGCCGTCGCGCTACACGCTCGCGTATGCGCGCGACCTCGCGGCGCTGTCCATCGCGCACCGGCTTCCCGCGATCTCGGCCTACGACACGTTCGCGCGAAGCGGCGGGCTCATGTCGTATGGCCCGACGATGGAGGAGTCGCTGAAGCGGGCGGCATCCTTCGTCGATCGGGTGCTGAAGGGCGCATCTCCGGCGACGCTGCCCGTCGAACAGCCCGCCCGCCACGTTCTGCTCGTCAACCGGCAGGCGGCCGCGGCGCTGTCGCTCGCGCTGCCCGAATCGGTGCTGCTGCAGGCGGTGTTCGTATGAGCCGCCGTCCACCGGCACCTTGCTGCCGAGCGCAAAGGCGATCGCACCCGCGGTCGGCGATCGACGATTCCGTCGGCGAAAGTTGCCACCCGACCCGTCCGTCGTTAGCCTAGCCGACCATGGACATGCCCGCCCGGCCGGTCGAGCGCGTAGTGACCGCCGGTGCCGAAGCGCCCGGCGCGGCACCGCCGCGCGCCCGGTGGGGCGGACGGCTGTTCCGCAAGTACTTCGTCCTCATCCTCGCGCTGGTCACCGGCGCGCTGCTGATCCCGAGCTCGCTGTCGCTGTACTTCGCCCGGCAGGAGACGACCGTCGCCCTGCACGCGGTGCAGCAGGAAAAGGCGCTCGCCGCCGCCGGTCGCATCGAGCAGTACATCGTGCAGGTGCAGCACCAGCTTCGCGGCGCCGCCCTGCCGCAGCTCGGGAACGAGGCGAGCGAACAGCGCCGGCTCGAGTTCCTGAAGCTCCTGAAGCTCGTGCCCGACATCACCGACATCGCCTACGTCGCCGGCGACGGCTGCGAGAAGATGCGCGTGTCGAGGCTCGACATGGACGCGATGAGCGACTGCCTGCGCGATCGGTCGGGCGACGCGGCGTTCACGTCGCCGAAGCCCAACGAGCCGTACTACGGACCGGTGTACTTCCGCAAGGACACCGAGCCGTACATGCAGATCGCCACACGGTCGTCCGAACGCGGTGCGGTGACGATCGCCGACGTCAACCTCAAGTTCATGTGGGACGTCATCACCCGCATCCGCATCGGCGAGGCCGGGAAGGCGTACGTCGTCGACGGCGCCGGCTACCTGATCGCCGATCCGGACATCGGGCTCGTGCTGCAGAAGAAGGACCTGTCCACGCTGCCGCACGTTCGCAAGGCGCTCGACACCAACGAGGACGATCGCACGGTGCTGGTGACGCGCGACGCGTCGGGGCAGGACATCCTGTCCGCCTACGCCCGCATCGCGCCGCTGCGCTGGGTGGTGTTCGCCGAGCAGCCGGCGAGCGAAGTGCGGGCACGGCTCAACGCGTCGATCCTTCGCACCGCGCTGCTGCTGCTCGCGGGGATGATCATCTCGGCGCTCGCCGCGCTCTTCCTCGCGCGCGGCATGGCGCGGCCGATCGGCACGCTGCAGGAAGGCGCGCAGCGCATCGGCGCGGGAAAGCTCGATCATCGCATCGAGATCAGCACCGGCGACGAGCTCGAAGCGCTCGCCGGCCAGTTCAACCGCATGACATCGCAGCTCGCCGAGTCGTACGCGAGCCTCGAGCGCAAGGTCGACGAGCGAACGGCGGAGCTCACGCGTGCGCTCGAGCAGCAGACGGCGATCAGCGAGATCCTGCGCGTCATCTCGGCGTCGCCCACCGACGTCCAGCCGGTACTCGATGCGGTCGCCGAGCGGGCGGCGCTGCTGTGCGAGGCGCCGTTCGCGCGCGTCATGCTGATCGAGGGAGACAAGCTGATCCCGAAGGCCAGCTACTCGGATCCGACGCAGGTGGGGCGCATCGCCGGCGCACCGGTCCCGTTCGATCGCACGTCGATCAGCGGGCGGGCGGCGATCGATCGCGAGACCGTGCATTTCGCCGACGTGCTGCCGCTCAAGGACGGCGAGTTCGTCGGCGCCCGCGACAACATCCTGTCGATGGGCATTCGCGCCGTGCTGGCGGTTCCGCTGATGCGGGAGGGCGGCGCGTACGGCAGCATCTTCCTGTTCCGCGCCGAGCCGCGCCCGTTCGCGCCCGACCTCGTGGCGCTGGTCGAGACGTTCGCGCGCCAGGCGGCGATCGCGATCGACAACGTCCGCCTGTTCAACGAGACGCGCGAGGCGCTCGACCAGCAGAAGGCATCGGGGGAGGTGCTTGCCACGATCAGCAGCTCGATCGCCGACACGGCGCCGGTCTTCGAGAAGATCCTCGCGAGCTGCGAGCGGTTGTTCGCGGGCAAGGTTGCCGTGATCACACTCGTCGGCAAGGATCGCGACGTGCAGCTCGGCGCCTATCATGGCCCGGGCGGCGAGGAACTCCGGCGCATGTATCCGTTGCCGCTCGACGAGTCCACGGCCACCGGGCGAGCGGTCATCGGTGGCAGGATCTTGCACATTCCGGACATCGCGAACGATGCCGACGTGCCAACCCACGCGCGCGCGGGCTGGACGGCGATCGGCATGCGCGCGGCGCTCGTCGTACCGATGCTGTGGGAGGGGGAGGGCATCGGATCGATCCATGTCGCACGGGATTTCGCCGGGCCGTTCTCCGACAAGGAGATCGCACTTGCGCGGATCTTTGCCGACCAGGCCGTCATCGCCATCCAGAATGCCCGCCTCGTCAACGAGACGCGCGAGGCGCTCGAGCAGCAGCGCGCATCGGGCGAGGTGCTGGCGGCGATCAGCAGTTCGATCGCGGACACCGACCCGGTGTTCGAGAAGATCCTCGCGGCCTGCGAGCGGCTCTTCGAAGGCAAGTTCGGCCTCATCAACCTCGTCGGCGACGACGGTAGCGCGCGGCTTGCCGCCTATCACGGCCCCGGGCGCGAGAAGCTCGAGAAGCTCTACCCGCTGCCTCTCGACGAGTCGACCGCCACCGGCTGGGTGATCCGGCATCGCACGCTCCTCCACGTCCCGGATATCGAGCGCACTCCCGATGTGCCGTCGATCGCGCTTCAGGGCTGGCGGGCGATGGGCGTGCGGGCCACGCTCGCCGCACCGATGCTATGGGAAGGCAACGGCATCGGATCGATCGTCGTGGCGCGCGAGCATCCCGGGCCGTTCTCCGAGAAGGAGCAGGCGCTGCTCCGCACGTTCGCCGACCAGGCGGCCATCGCGATCCAGAACGCGCGCCTCGTCAACGAGACGCGCGACGCGCTCGACCAGCAGCGCGCGTCGGCCGAGGTGCTGGCGGCGATCAGCAGCTCGATCGCCGACGCGAAGCCGGTGTTCGACGTGATCCTCGCGAGCTGCCAGCGGCTGTTCGCGGGCCACGACGTCGGCATCATGCTGCTGCGCGACGATGGAATGCTCGAAGTGGGCCCGTACATGGGCCCGGCCCGCGAGAACCTGCTCAAGCTCTTCCCGCGGCCGCTCGACCGGGACAGCGGCTCGGGCGTCGCGATCCTCGAGAAGCGCATCCTGCAGTTCCCCGATCGCGACGCCGAGGGGGTGCCCGAGATCCTGCGCAGCGGCGGCGCGTCGGCCGGCAGCAAGTCGATGCTGTTCGCGCCGCTCCTGTTCGAGGACCGCGCCATCGGTGCGCTGTGGGTCGGCCGCGCGGCCCGGGGCGCGTTCAGCGACAAGCAGGTCGCGCTGATCAAGACGTTCGCCGAGCAGGCGGTCATCGCCATCCAGAACGCGCGCCTGTTCAACGAGACGCGCGACGCGCTGGACCAGCAGCGTGCGTCCGCGGAAGTGCTGTCGGCGATCAGCAGCTCGATCGCCGACACGCAGCCGGTGTTCGACGTGATCCTCGACCGCTGCGAGCGGCTCTTCGAAGGTCACCTCGTCGGGCTGATGCTCGTGCACGACGGCATGCTCGACATCGCGGCCTACCATGGCACGACGCCGGTCGACTTCCGGGATCGCTATCCGGTGCCGCTGGATCGAGGCACCGTTTCCGGGATGTCCATCATCGAGCGTCGCGTCGTCGCCGTTGCGGACGTCGACGTCGACGGCATCCCGGCCGTCTCGCGCAATGCCGGACGCGCGCTCGGCTTTCGCTCGCTCGCCGCGGCACCGCTCATCGTCGAAGGCCGGGGGATCGGTGCGCTGTGGGTGGCCCGCGCGCTTCCCGGGCCGTTCGCCGAGAAGCAGCTGGCGCTCCTGAAGACGTTCGCGGACCAGGCGGTCATCGCCATCGAGAACGCGCGCCTGTTCAACGAGACGCGCGAGGCGCTCGAGCAGCAGACGGCGACCGCCGAGGTGCTGAAGACGATCAGCCGCACGACCTTCGACCTCGACTCGGTGCTGCAGACGCTGATCGAGAACGCGACGCGCCTCACCAAGTCGGACAGCGGCTTCGTGTTCATCTCGGACGGCGACGTGTTCCGGCTGATGGCGAGCCACGGCAGTCCGCCCGACGACGTCGGCTACATGCGCGAGCATCCGGTGCCGTCGGGGCCCGGCTCGCTCACCGGGCGCGTCGTCCTCGCGCGCCAGGCGGTGCAGATCGCCGACGCCGCCACGGACCCGACCTACGTCGTGCACGAGTCGCAGCAGCGGATCGGCTTTCGCACGATGCTCGGCGTGCCGATCTTCCGCGAAGGCGAGGCGATCGGCGCGGTGGTGCTGTGGCGCACGACGGTGCGCGCCTACAGCGAGGGCGAGATGCGGCTCGGCGCGACGTTCGCCGACCAGGCGGTGATCGCCATCGAGAACGTGCGGCTGCTGAACGAGATCCGCGACAAGAGCCGGCAGCTCGAGATCGCCAACCAGCACAAGAGCGAGTTCCTTGCGAACATGTCGCACGAGCTCCGCACGCCGCTGAACGCGATCATCGGCTTCTCCGAAGTGCTGCTCGAGCGGATCTTCGGCGAGCTCAACGACAAGCAGGACGATTACCTGAAGGACATCCTGAGCTCGGGGCGGCACCTGCTGATGCTGATCAACGACATCCTCGACCTCGCCAAGGTGGAGGCGGGGCGCATGGACCTCGAGCCGTCGCGCTTCCACATCCCGACCGCGGTGTCGAACGCGACGACGCTGGTGCGCGAGCGCGCGCAGCGCCACGGCATCGCGCTCGGCATCGACGTCGATCCGGCGCTCGACGAGATCGTCGCCGACGAGCGGAAGTTCAAGCAGATCCTCCTGAACCTCCTCACCAACGCGGTCAAATTCACGCCCGACGGCGGCCGCGTCGACGTGCTCGCGCGACGCAACGCGGACATGCTCGAGGTGTCGGTGCGCGACACCGGCATCGGCATCGCGAAGGAGGATCACGATGCGGTGTTCGAGGAGTTCCGGCAGGTCGGCCGGCACTACACGAACAAGCAGGAGGGAACGGGCCTCGGGCTCACGCTCACGCGCCGTTTCGTCGAGCTGCACGGCGGCCGCATCTGGCTCGAGAGCGAGCCGGGCAAGGGCTCGACGTTCACGTTCACGATCCCGTATCGCGACTAGAGGCGCGCACGGTCCATCCTGCCGCCAGCGGCCGCACCGGAGCCACGATGCAAACGATCCTGATCGTCGAGGACAACGACAAGAACATGAAGCTCGCGCGCGACATCCTGCAGGCGAAGGGCTACGCGACGCTCGAGGCGGTCACCGGGGAGGAAGGCGTGCGGCTGGCCCGCGAGGCGCTCCCCGCGCTCGTGCTGATGGACATCCAGCTTCCGGGCATCAGCGGCATCGAGGCGCTGCGCCAGCTTCGCGCCGAAGCGGCGACGCAATCGATCCCCGTCATCGCCGTGACCGCCTCGGTCATGGCGACCGATCGGCGGCAGATCACCGATGCCGGCTTCGACGCCTACATCGGCAAGCCGATCAGCCTGAAGGAGTTCGTCGACACGGTGAAGCGGACGCTCGAAGGACGTGCGCCGTGATGCGCAAGGCGCCGGCAGGACGATGAACGCTCCCGCGAAAATCCTGGTCGTCGACGACACGCCGCAGAACGTGAAGCTTCTCGGCGACCTCCTCACGGCGAAGGGATTCACGACCGTGACGGCCGCGTCCGGCGAGGAGGCGCTCCGGAAGCTCGCGCAGGACCGGCCCGCGCTGGTGCTGCTCGACATCATGATGCCCGGCCTGTCCGGCTACGACGTGTGCCGCCGCATCCGCGCCGAGCCGTCGACGGCGCTCCTGCCCGTGGTGCTCGTGACGTCGCTCGACCCGCACGAGGAGCGCATCAAGGGCATCGAGGCCGGCGCCGACGACTTCGTGCAAAAGCCGTTCAACCACGCCGAGCTCCTGGCCCGCGTTCGCTCGCTCCTTCGCATCAAGTCGCTGCAGGACGAGATCGAGCGCCAGGCGGAGGAGCTGCGCGACTGGAACGCGACGCTGGAAGCGCGCGTCCAGGCGGCGCTCGGCGAGATCGACAAGCTCGGCCGTCTCAAGCGCTTCTTCTCGGCGCCGGTTGCCGAGGCGATCGTGTCGGCCGGTGAAGCGGACCTGATGGCGCCGCACCGGCGCGACATCTGCTGCGTGTTCGTCGACCTCCGCGGATTCACGGCCTTCACCGACGGCGCGGAGCCGGAGGAGGTCATGTCGGTGCTCGGCGAGTTCCATGCGGCGATGGGCGCGTTGATCACCGAGTACGAGGGCACGGTGCCGCACTTCGCCGGCGACGGCATCCTGATCTTCTTCAACGATCCGCTGCCGATGCCCGATGCGTGCGAGCGCGCGGCGCGCATGTCGCTCGCCATGCAGGCGCGCTTCGCGCCGCTGTCGCAGCAATGGCAGGCGATCGGCTACGACCTCCAGCTCGGCATCGGCATCGCGCGCGGCTTCGCGACGCTGGGCGCGGTCGGCTACGAGGGTCGCGTCGACTATTCGGCGATCGGCAGCGTCGTCAACCTCGCCGCCCGCCTGTGCAGCGAGGCGCAGGGGGGGCAGATCCTCATCGACCGGCGCGCCAATGCGAGCCTCGCGGAGCGCTTCGCGACCGAGACGCTGGCGCCGCTCACGCTGAAAGGCTTCGACCGGCCGGTGCCGGTGTTCACGCTGGTCGGAGAGCGCTAGCGCCCGCCCGCGCGTCGCGCGGGTGGCCGGCGCCGGCGTTGGGTCATCCGGCTGAGCGAGACCGCTGCCGCTCGCCGCTCGTCCGCACGCCGGCGTTCTCGACGAAGACGAGCTCGGGCTTGATCTCGACGATCCGGCGCTCGGCGAACGTGCCCTCGTCGATGATGCGGAACGCCTCGCCGAGCAGCCCCTCGACGTTCTGGCGCACCATCAGCAGCGGGAAGCTCAGGACGCTCGCGAACGGGTCCCAGTCGTAACACCCGAACGCGCAGCGCGCGAGCTCGCCCGCCGGCAGCGTCTTCAGGAAGCGCACGACCCCTTCAAGTGCGATCGTGGAGTTGATGAACAGCGCGCGCGGCAACCCGTCGATGCGCTCGCAGAGCCGCCGCACGGCGGCTTCGGCGAGGTCGCCCTCGTAGCCGCAGGCATCGATCTGCATGTCGTCGCAGCGGCCCACGCGCGCGCGGACCGCCTGGGCGAACCCGTCGATGCGGGGCTTGGTCGCATAGTCCGACGCGACGCCGCCGACGAAATACGCCTTGTTGCGCTTGAGCGATCGCTGGGGCCTCGAGCGCTCGAGCAGCGCAAGGGTGAGCTGCTGCGCGCCCCAGAAGTTGTCGCTGATGACCGACGTCGCCAGCGTGCCGGGCAGGTCAACGTTGACGTGAGCGACACCGTGGCTGCGGCACACGCGACTGACCGAATCGGGATCGGTCGCGCCGGCCACGACGAGGTGCTCGATCCGGTACGAGATCAGCGTCTTCACCGTCTCGAGCTCGAGTGCCGGCTCGCGCAGCGTGCTGACGACGATCGGGTACCAGTGCCGCTCGCGCGCCAGCCGCTCGAACACCTGCGACATGCCGCTGAAGAAGCGGTTGTCGTGCAGCGGGATGATCATGCCGATCAGCCCCGAGCGACTCGTGCGGAGGCCGCTCGCCTGGCGGTTGACGCTGTACTTGTGCAGCGCCGCCGCGCGTTGCACGCGCAGCGCCGTGGCCTCGCCGATGCGCCGCTCGCGCCAGTTGCCGTTGAGGACGGCACTCACCGTGGACGCCGAAACACGCGCGCTCGCCGCGACGTCGTAGATCGTGGACTTGCGTTTGTTCATCGCGCAGCGGCCGTTGCCCGCATCGTCCGGGACGGGGCCCAGCGTACACGAAAGCGTCCCGAAAGGACGAGCTTGCGTCCGCCCGGAATCCCGCGCACAATCGATTGCGCACACAATCGATTGCGCAGCGAACACCGGACACCCGGGCCTGCGCGGGCGCGCCTCACGCGGGGCGCGGAAGGAGGATGATGGCGAGCAGGAATCCGGCACGCCCGAACGTGCTCTTCGTCGTCAGCGACGACCAAGGGCCGTGGGCGCTGGGCTGCGCGGGCAACCCGGAGATGCGCACGCCGGTGCTCGACGGCCTCGCGCGCCGCGGCGTGCGCTTCGAGAACTTCTTCTGCGTGTCGCCGGTATGCTCGCCGGCGCGCGCGTCCCTCTACACCGGAGACATTCCTTCCCGCCACGGCGTGCACGACTGGATCCGCGTCGGCAGCATGGGCGACACGCGCGTCGACTACCTCGACGGGCAGACGCTGATCACCGACGTCGCGGCGGCGGCGGGCTACCGCTGCGCGCTGGTCGGCAAATGGCATCTGGGCGCGAGCGACGTGCCCCGGCGCAGCTTCGTCAAGTGGTTCGCGCACCAGTCGGGCATGGGGCCGTACTACGACGCCCCGATGGTCGACGAGGACCGTCCGTGCAACGTCCCGGGCTACATCACCGACGTCCTCGCCGACACGGCGAGCGACTGGGTGCGCGACGAATCGCGCAACGACAGCCCGTTTTGGCTGTCGCTCGCCTTCACCGCGCCGCATTACCCCTGGATCGACAGCCATCCGCGGGCCTTCACCGAGCTGTACGCCGATTGCCCGTTCGATTCCTGCCCCGACGAGCCGCCGCACCCCTGGTTCATTGGCGGAAAGGCCGAAGTGGAGCGCGGTCGCCGCGAACGGCACGCGAGCCTGGTCGGATACTTCGCGGCGGTGAGCGCCATGGACGCGGCGATCGGCCGCGTGCTCAACACGCTGGAGGACGAGGGACTCGCGCGGAGCACGCTGGTGATCTTCATGAGCGACAACGGCATGAACTGCGGGCACCATGGCATCTGGGGCAAAGGCAACGGCACGTTTCCGCAGAACATGTACGACACGTCGGTCAAGGTGCCGTGCATCGTCGCGCAGCCCGGGCGCATTCCCGCCGGGCGCGTCTGCGACGCGATGCTGTCGGGGTACGACCTCTTCCCGACGCTGGTCGGTTACCTGGGGCTTCGGCACGACCCCGTTCATCCAAAACCGGGAAGAAGCTTCGCGGACCTGCTCGAAGGGCGCGCAGCCGACGCGGATGACGCGGTTGTCGTCTACGACGAATACGGTCCGGTCC
>Ga0307405_10001378_pt1 | contig 10197 bp, 9 predicted proteins | sample 322Cmetagenome_2_FD_203311 | JGI IMG/M metagenome (GOLD analysis project Ga0307405, IMG submission 203311) | Maize rhizosphere microbial communities from greenhouse at UC Davis, California, United States - 322HYB-C-1 | ecosystem: Host-associated > Plants > Roots > Rhizosphere > Soil | place... | reverse complement strand
ACACAACACCGCCATCGCCTCGTCTACGAAATCCGTTCGACACACATGCAACTGCAGGGCCTCCGCGTCGTCGACCTGTCGCGCATCGTCTCGGGTCCGTTCTGCTCGATGTTTCTCGCCGACATGGGCGCCGAGGTCATCAAGATCGAGGACGTCGACGACGGCGATCCGGTGCGCCGGCAAGGCGTCATCCGCAACGGCTACAGCCTCTACTTCGCGTCGTTCAACCGCAACAAGCGATCGGTCACGCTCGACCTCCGCAGCAGCGAGGGCAAGGAGGTGCTGCGCCGGCTGATCGCGACGGCCGACGTGCTGCTCGACAACTTCCGGCCCGGCGTCATGGCGAAGATCGGGCTCGACCGCGAAGCGCTCGCGCGCATCAAGCCCGACCTCGTGAGCTGTCACATCACGGGCTTCGGCACGAGCGGGCCGTACGCGGACCGGCCGTCGTTCGACTTCATCGCGCAGGCGATGAGCGGCTTCATGAGCGTCAACGGCGCCGAGGGCCAGCCGCCGCAGCGCGTCTCGCCGCCGTTGTCCGACCTGATCGCCGGCGCGTACGCCGCGATGGGCATCTGCGCCGCGCTCGTCCGCCGCGAGCGCACCGGCCGGGGCGAGGAGGTTGCGACCAGCCTGACCGACAGCATGGTCGCGAACCTCGCTTACCTCGCGTCGCACTATTTCGAGACCGGCGAGCAGCCGCTTCGCACCGGCAACGATCATTCGCTGGTCGCACCGTACGGATTGTTCGAGGCGTCGGACGGCCAGGTGGCCATCGCGCCGTCGAACGATCAGGTGTACTTCAAGCTGCTCGACGTGCTCGGGCTGTCGCATCTCAAGGACCATCCCGAGTTCCGCACCAACCGCGACCGGTTCGAGCGCAGGCCGGCGATCAACGCGATCATCGACGCGGAGATCCGCAGGCAGCCCATCGCGCACTGGCTCGACGTGCTGAACGCCGCCGGGGTGCCGTGCGGCCGGGTGATGAACCTGCAGGAAGTCTTCGACGATCCGCAGATCCGTCACCAGCAGATGAAGATCACCATCGACCACCCGCGCTACGGACCGCTCGACGTGCTCGGCTTCCCGATCAAGTTCAGCGACGACCCGTGCCGCGTGCACCGCCCGCCGCCGGATCTCGGTGAGGATACGGTCGAGGTGCTGCGCGAGCTCGGTTACGATGCGGATTCGATCGCGGCGCTGAAGGCAAGGCGCGTCGTCTGAACGGCCCGCCCGCGATCCACGAGAGGCTGCCATGGATTACGCCCATCTTCCGTCCGCGCGCCCACGGGTGCGGGTGACCGAGACCGGCCTGCGCGACGGTCTGCAGGCCGAAGCGAACTTCGTCCCGACCGGCGTCAAGGCCGGCATCGTCGACGCGCTGATCGAGGCCGGCGTGCGACACATCGAGGCGACGTCGTTCGTGAGCCCGAAGGCGGTGCCGCAGCTCGCCGATGCGCACGAGATGCTCGCGCAGGTCAAGCGTCGCCGCGAGGCGCACATCGCGGCGCTCGTGCCCAATCCGCGCGGCGCCGAGCGCGCGCTCGGCGCGGGTGTCGACGAGATGGTGTGCTTCGTGTCGGCGAGCGAGACGCACAACCGCACCAATCTCAACGCACCGATCGCCACCTCGCTCGCGAACGTGACCGATGTCGTCGACGTGGTCGCCCGGCGCGTGGCGTTGCGCGGCGCCGTCGCTTGCGCGTTCGGATGCCCGTTCGAAGGCGACGTCGCGGTCGATGCCGTCCTGCGCGTCGTCGAACATTACGCGAAGCTCGGCATCGACCGGCTCACGCTCGGCGACACCACCGGAATGGCGACGCCGCCGACGGTAGCGCGGCTGGTCGAGGCGCTGCAATCGCGCTTCCCGCAACAGGAGATCGCGCTGCACTTCCACAACACGCGCGGCGTCGGTCTCGCCAACGTCGTCGTCGGGCTCGACCTCGGCATCCGCGAGTTCGAGGCGTCGATCGCCGGACTCGGCGGCTGCCCGTTCGCGCCGGGGGCCACCGGCAACATCTGCACCGAGGACCTCGTCTACCTGCTCGAGGAATCGGGCTACGACACCGGCATCGATCTCGCCGCGCTGATCGAGGTCGCGCGGTCGATCGAGCGGATCATCGGACGCACGCTGCCCGGTCAGGTCATGAAGGCCGGGCCGCGGCTTCGCCAGTATTCCGCCGACAGCGTGCGTCGCGCCGTCGGCTGACATCGCCCTTCCCTCACCACGGAGCCGTCCCCATGGTCCGCCTGCTGATCGCGTTGTTGTCGCTCGTCGCGTTCGCCGCGCCGGCGCAAGCCCAGTCCTATCCCGCGAAGCCGATCCGCCTGATCGTGCCGTTCCCGCCCGGCGGCGGCACCGACACCGTGTCGCGCATCGTCGCGAACGAGCTTGCCAAGCAGACCGGCTGGACGGTGGTGGTCGAGAACAAGGCCGGTGCGAGCGGAACGATCGGCCTCGTCGAAGCGGCGCGCGCGAGCAACGAGGGCTACGACATCGTGATGGGCCAGGCCGACAACATGATCATCGCGCCGGCGATCCAGAAGAACATGCCGCTCGATCCCGTCAGGGACCTGACGCCGGTGTCGCTGGTCGCGAGCTCGCCGTTCCTGTTCATGACCGAGGCGAACTCGAAGTACAAGACGCTGAACGACGTGATCGCCGCGGCGAGGGCGAATCCGGCCGGCGTGACGTACGGCAGCGCCGGGCACGGCACGTTCCCGCAGCTCGCCTTCGAGCTGCTGCAGCAGCAGGCCAACTTCAAGATCGTCGAAGTGCCGTACAAGGGCGCGGCGCCGGCGATCGCCGACCTGATGGGCGGGCACATCGCGCTCGCGGCGCTGTCGATCGCATCGGGCATGCCGCACATCCAGGCCGGCAAGCTCCGCGGTCTCGCGGTGACGTCGCTGAAGCGCAGTCCGGCGCTGCCGGACGTGCCCACGGTCGCCGAGTCCGGCTTCAAGGATTTCGAGGCCATCGGCTGGCTCGGCATCCTGGCGCCGAACGGCACGCCGCCCGCCGTCATCGCGCGACTGAATGCCGAGATCGGCAAGCTCATGCAGAGTGCCGAGGTGAGAAAGCAGCTCCTCGCGCAGGGCGTCGAGGCGCGCAGCAGCACGCCCGACGAATTCGCCGCGCTGCTGCGAAACGAAACGACGAAATGGCACGGCATCGTCAAGGCCGCGGGGATCAAGCCCGAGTAGCCACCGGTTGCATTGCGAGGTGAGAAGGCCCGCCGCGCGCGGGCTTTCCTCGTTCGTGATTGAGGTCGCGGACAGCGCATCGTCGCGCGGCGGCACGACATCGCCGTCGGCCTTCCGACCACAACGCTGTGCGGCGCCTTCCGACGCTACGTGTTTCTGCGGTCTTGCTGCCCGCCCGCTGGCGCGGCGCTACCGTGGGCGGTGGAGGCGCATCCGGCGCTTCTTCATCGTGACGAAGGAGGAATGCCATGGAAGCTCGCCAGTGGATGTCGCGTGCCGGAGCGATCGCGCTCGTCACGCTGTTCTCGGGCTGCGCCACCTGGAGCGACATGGATCGCCAGGAAAAAGGCACGGCGGTCGGCGCAACCGGCGGAGCGGTCGCCGGAGCGGTCGTCGGCGGGCCGATCGGCGCCGCGGTCGGGGCGGGGATCGGCGGCTACGCGGGCCATCATCAGGGCTTCGGTCGCGACGGCAACAACGCGCGCGTGGCCGACGGCGATCGAGTGAGCCGCGCGGGCGCGGGCGCGTACGACGCGGGCCTCGTGCGCTCGGTGCAGTCGTCCCTCAACCAGCGGGGCTACGATGCCGGCGCGGTCGACGGCGAGTTCGGTCCCAGCACGCAGAACGCGCTGCGCCAGTTCCAGCGCTCGAACGGCCTGGCCGACAGCGGCGCGCTCGACGACAGCACGCTGCGCGCGCTCGGCATCTCGCGCTGACGATCGAGAACGCCCGACGGAAGGCCACGCGAGGCCTTCCGCAGTGCGTCGCGCCCACGCGCCCACGCGAAACGTCGCACGGCGCGCGCGGGATCATGCGCGCGGCCGGGGGGCGACTGCCGCGTCGGTCGTGTCCATTCGATGAAGCGCGCCATTGTTTGCCTGCCGTAGCGATCGGCATTCGCGTCCGCGCCGATGCCGATCGTTCGCGCGCGATGGTCCCCGGCGGCGGTCACGGCGTAAGCTCTCGCCGACCGTCAGCATGGCCCCGCACCGGACCCGGCTCCCGACGACGAACGACGATGAACGACGAGATCGAAGCGCGGCTTGCGATCCGCGAGCTGGTGGAGAACTGGGTCGTGTGGCGCGATGCCGGCGACTGGGCGCGCTTTCGCAGCGTCTGGCACGACGATGGCATCATGATGGCGACCTGGTTCCAGGGATCGGCCGACGAGTTCATCCGCGTGACGCAGGAAGGCATGAAGCGCGGCGTGTCGATCCTGCATTTCCTCGGTGGATCGTCGATCGATGTCGCGGGCGAGCGCGCGGTCGCGCAAACGAAGATGACGATCTCGCAGCGCGCCGACGTGGACGGCGTGCGATGCGACGTGGTCTGCACCGGCCGCTTCTACGATTTCATCGAGCGGCGCACCGGCCGCTGGGGCCTCGTGCTGCGCCAGCCGATCTACGAGAAGGACCGCATCGACCCGGTCGATCCTTCGGCCGCGCTGTCGCTCGACCGGGCGCTCCTCGACCGCTTTCCCGAGGGCTACCGCCACCTCGCCTATCTGCAGACGAGGATCGGCTACGACGTCAAGCGCGACATGCCGGGTCTCACTGGCGACGCCGTGGAAGCGCTCTACGCGCGCGGCCGTCGCTGGCTCAAGGGCGGAGCCCTGTAGCGCCTCAATCGACGCGGGAGACGGAGAGTTCCGCGAGCGTGTCCATCGCGATGCGCGCCCCGAGGCCCGCACCGGACGGCAGTGCACTGGTGCCGCCGCGCGGATCGGGCAGGTCGCCCTCGACCAGGTCGAAGAACCGCTCGCTCTCCCCGTACTGGAACTCGAGGAACGGCAACGCGCCGATCAGCGCGCTCACGTGCACGCTGTGAAGGTGCGCGATCGGGCCGCTCGGATTGTGCGGCGAGCACAGCGTGCCGTGCGTGGCCGCGGCCTCGGCGATGCGCAGCATCTCCGCAAGCCCGCCCGCATACTTCACGTCCGGCATGATGACATCGTAGACTCCCGCGTCGAGGAACGACTGGAATGCGCCGAGGCCCGTCAACGACTCGCATCCCGCCGTCAGCACGCCGAGCGTGTTGGCGCGATGACGAATCCGCCGGAGCGCTTCGAACTGCGACACTTCCTCGAGCAGCGGGCACTCGAACCAGAAGAGCCGCACCGCCTCCAGCGTGTCGAGCACACGGAGCGCGCTCGCTTCGGTCAGTCGCCAGTGGCAATCGACCAGAATGCGGCGGTCGACCCCGATCGCTTCGCGCACCGCGGCGATGCGTTCGATGCCGGCACGGATGAGCGTCTCGCCACGCGCCGTCTCGGCGATGCCGGGTGTGACGCCGTCGAACGGTGCGATCTTGACCGCAGCGAAGCCGCTCGTCACCGCTTCCGCGGCGCGCCGCGCGAACCCCGCCGGCGATCGATCCACGGTCCCCCGGTTGATGTTGGCGTACAGGGGAATGCGCGACCGCTGCGCCTCGCCGAGCTCCGCGTGCAGCGGACGCCCACGCTTGCGCGCCGACAGGTCGCCAAGCGCCTGGTCGATCGCGCAAAGCGCGGCGGCTTCCGCCGATGTCGCCGCGACCGGCCCGCGCGTTGCGGCCACGTCGAGGGTCGATTGCACCGATCGGGTACGGAACTCGACTGCGAAATCCTCGACATGCCGGTGAATCGCGGCGGCCTCGCCGTGCAGCGTCGCCTCGCCCCAGCCCTCGACGTGGTCGTCATCCACGACGCGCACGAACGTCCAGACGGTGCTGGCCGAGATGCGGGCGGAGTGCGGATCGATGTGGCTGATGGACATGCTGACGACGGCGAATCGCGTCGACCGACGCGAGCGGAGTGCATCGCGTCGGGAACGCGCCAATGTAGCGCACGGCCGGGCAACCCGTTCCGCAGGCGGCGCCCGCCGGGCCGCGCGCAGTCGCTATCGCACCCTGCCCGCCTCGTCCAGGTACGAGCCATCCAGGTAGGACGACGGCGCACCGAGCGTGCGAGGCGGCATGCCGTATCGCGCGCGCAACTCGATGACCTTGGCCAGTGCCTGCGCATCGATCGCACCGTCGCGCGGGAAGCCGTGCTGCGCATCGAAGAGGATGCCATAGGCGGTCGATGCGGCGGCGGTGTCGGCGCTCGCCGCATTCGCGACGAAGATATCGAATGCCTCCCGCCGGTTCGCCGCGTCGTAGAGCCAATCCACGGCCGCGAGGAATGCGCGTGTGAATCCGACGACCGCGGCCCGGTGTTCGCCCGCCCATGAACGGCGGGCGGCTGCGACCTGTCCCTGGTAATCGCCGAGCACCGCGATCGCGGTGTCGAGGATATTGAAGCCGCGCGCCTGCAGCAGGCGTTCGAACGGCGAGTTCAGCAGGCACCCGGCGTGCCGGCGCTGGCCGAGTGCCTCGTAGCGCTGCTGGGCACCCCCGATGCTGTCGAGCGTGTAATCACCGGACTGCAGTCCGCCCCGCTCGAGCATCGCGCGAAGCACCAGTGCATAGCCGGTCGCCAGCGCATCGACCGACAGCGTCCGCCCGCGCAGGTCGTCGTAGCGGCGGATCTCCGGCAACGTCACGAGCGCCGGATAGACGCGCGTATCCGCCGCCATGAATGCGAACAGGTCGGGACCGCTGATCGGCACCTCGCCCTGCCCTTCGCGATAGGCGACGACGTTGTCGATCAGCGTGATCGCGATGTCGAAGCGGCCTTCGATCAACCCGGTCAGCTGGAACACCGAGCCCGGCGTCGCCGTCACGTGGACGGCGACGTCGTTCGCGGCGAACAAGCCCTTGGCCTGGGCCACCCATATCGGCCAGTTGAAGCCGCCGGGGAAGACGACGAGACGGATCGGCGACGGTTCGCGCATGCGTCAGCGGCCCCGGCCTGCCGGCGACAGGCCGCGCAAGAGTGTCAGTCGATCGTCGCGCCCGAGGCCTTCACCACCGGCGCGAGCCGGGCGATGTCCGCTTCCATCATCCGGCGCATCTCGTCGGGCGTGTTGGTGATCGTCTCGGCGCCGATCTTGGCGAACGCGGTCTTGACGTCCTCCGAGTTGACCGCCTTGACGAATTCCGCGTGCAGCCTGTCGACCACCGCCTTCGGCGTTCCCGCCGGCGCGAGGATCCCCGAGTAGACGACGAGCTCGAAGCCGGGAAAGCCCGACTCGATCATCGTCGGCACGTCGCCGATCGCCGCGATGCGCTTCGCCGACGTCACCGCCAGGCCGCGCATCTTTCCCGCGGCGATGTTGCTCACCGCGGGCGGCATGCTGAGGAACGAGAAGTTCACCTCGTTGGCGAGGACCGCCTGCGCCGACGGCGTGCTGCCCTTGTACGGGACGTGCACGACATCGGGCACGTTGGCCGAGCGCTTCAGGAGCTCGGCCGCGATCTGGTTCGCCGTGCCGCTTCCGGCAGACGCGTAATTGGCCTTGCCCTCGTTCGCCTTCAGATAGGCGACGAGCTGCTGCACGTTCTTCGCCGGCTGGTCGGGATGCACGACCAGCACGAGGGGCGTGAACGCGACGAGCGTGATCGGCGTGAAATCCTTGAGCGAGTCGTACGGCAGCTTGCGGTACATCGTCGCGTTGATCGCGTGCGCGGTCATGTCCTGCAGCCAGATCGTGTAGCCGTCGGGCGGCGACTTGGCCACGAGATCGGCCGCGACGGTACCGCCGGCACCGGGTTTGTTCTCGACGACGATCTGCTGTCCCAGCGAGGACGAGATCTTCGCGGCGAGCGTGCGGCCGAGCACGTCCGAGATGCCCCCCGCGGAAAAGCCCAGCACCATGCGGATCGGCTTGCTGGGATAGGCGTCCTGCGCATGCGCGAGCGGCACGCCGAACAGGCCGAGCGCAACCGCGCCGGCAACGAGACTGCGACGAAAGCTGTTCATCGATGATCCTTCCCGATTGACGGAGGCGACGCGCCCGACCGAACGCGCGCCGTGCCTGGCCGAGGACTCCATGCGAACCACGACCCCCTGTGCGCGCCCCGGCCCGTCATGGACACGGTGCGCTAGAACGACGGCGGCGCGCTGACCCAGATCGCCTCCGCCACCCGCTTGTCACGGTTGCACCAGCGATGCGGCAGCTCGCTGGCGAAAAAGATGCTGTCGCCCTCGTGAAGGTCGTGCCATGCACCCGCCACCTCGACCGAGAGCCGCCCCTTGAGGACGACGACGACGTCCTCGCCCTCGTGGGTCATCGCCGCGCCGCTCTCGGCGCCCGGGTCGGCGACGAGCCACAGCAGCGACGCGCGCCGGCGAAGGTCGGGCGTCAGCAGCTCGTAGCTGATCGACGACTGCGGGAACGCGACGCGCTTGCGCTGGCCCTTGCGCAGCACGGCGACGCTCGCGCGGCGGGAAGTCGCGTCCGGCGTGAACATCAGCTTCCCCGCGGGGATGTGCAGCGCGTCGGCGATCCGCTTCAGCGTACCGACCGAGGGGTTGAGGAGGTTCCGCTCGATCTGCGACAGGTAGCTGACCGACAGGTCCGACGCCCGCGCGACAGTGTCCAGCGTCAGGTGCTTCGCCTTGCGTGCGCGCCGGATGATGGCACCGATCGACGTCGCGTCGCGCGGCTGGGCCTCGCGATTCGGCACCTCGTGTCGCGAGCGGGGCGCGCGGCGCCGCGATGGTGGCGTTGCGCGCTTCGCTTCGTCTTGATCGGACATGGCGTTGGCCTCCGGGGCGCGCGCGCCGGCGGCGTTCGCCGCGCTGCGTCGACCTGCACGGATGCTATCGCGTTGCATGTCCACGAGAGAAACCGATCCGGGCGCTCATCCCTGGACCACCGGGTTGTCGAGCGTCCCGACGCCCTCGACCGTCACCTCGAGGCGGTCGCCGTGCTTGAGGAAGATCTTGCGGAAGCCGCCGACGCCGAACGGCGTCCCGGTCGAGATCATGTCGCCCGGGTTCAGCGTCACGCGCGCGCTCGCGTACTCGATCAGGTCCCACACCGAGAACACCATCAGCGACGTGTCGCTGTCCTGCATCGTCTCGCCATTGAGCCGGGTCGTCAGGTGCAGCCGATGCGGATCGCTGCCGGCCGGCACGATCCAGGGTCCGACCGGCGTCGAGTCGTCGAGCGACTTGGAGCTGAACCAGTCGACGATGCGGTTCTTGCCGAGCTCGACCCACTGGAGGTCGCGCGCCGTGCAGTCGTTGACGATGGTGAAGCCCGCGACATGCTCGCGCGCCGCGTCCTTCGATACGCGCTTCGCGCGCCGGCCGATGACGACGGCGAGCTCGCCTTCGTAGTCCATCTCGCGCGTCACCGGCGGCAGCACGATCGGCTGTCCGTGCGCCACCAGCGCCGTCGCCGGCTTGCTGAAAAACACGGGCGTCTTCGGCACCGACAGGCCGGCTTCCTCGGCGTGCTGCCTGTAGTTGGCGCCGACGAGGTAGAGCGTCGAGGCGCGATCGATCGGCGGCAGCAGGGTCACTTCGGCGAGCCGGCGGATCGGAAAGCCGCGGAGTTCGATGCGCCCGGCATTCCAGCCATCGGGGTGCGCCGCGACGAACGCCGCGATCGTCGCGAAGCGCGACGTGACATCGTGCACGACCTCGCCGACGACGAGGCCGATGCGCGCCTCGGCGTCGTCGGCGACCGCGAATCTCGTGAGCTTCATCGCTTGCTCCATCGCGTGCGCGGCGTCAGTGGAAATCGAACGCGAGATGCGGGTGAGGCGTGCCGTCGAGCGCCACCTGCACGTCGACCAGCGAGCCGCAATGCGGGCAGCACAGCTGTCGCAGCCGGAAACGCCCTTCGTCGTAGTCCTCGCCGCGCACCGGTCCGGCCGCACGAAGCGGCGTCGTCAGCTCGCGAAGCGTCGCCAGCAGGTTCTCGCCCGCCGCGCCGATGGGCTCGCTGCAGTGGCCGCAGCACACGATGCCGCGGTCGAGGTCGGCGCGAAGCGCGTCGCCGTAGCGGTGCTCGCCGCGCCCCCGGAACACGAGGCTGCCGTCGCTCGAAGGCGTCGTCGCCGCCTGCAGGCGCGCACGCCGGATCGCATCCCGCCTCGCCGTGCTGGCGTTGACGTCGGCGC
>Ga0307405_10001377_pt1 | contig 10198 bp, 7 predicted proteins | sample 322Cmetagenome_2_FD_203311 | JGI IMG/M metagenome (GOLD analysis project Ga0307405, IMG submission 203311) | Maize rhizosphere microbial communities from greenhouse at UC Davis, California, United States - 322HYB-C-1 | ecosystem: Host-associated > Plants > Roots > Rhizosphere > Soil | place... | reverse complement strand
CTGCCGTTGCCGCGCAGGACCAGGAACGGCCCCCGGAACAGACTGTCTTTCGCGGCGGCAGCGAGCTCGTTCGTGCGTACGTGACCGTGACGGATCGTGGCGGCCGTCTCGTCACGACGCTCCGCCAGGAAGATTTCGAAGTCCGCGACGAAGGGAAGCCGCAGCCGATTACGCTGTTCGTCAACCAGCCACGCGCGATCCGGCTGATCGTCCTGCTTGACGTCTCGGGCAGTATGCAGGGCAACCTCCCGCTGCTTCGCAACGGCGCGGCGGAGCTGGTGAAGCACCTGCGGCCGGATGATCTGGCCCGGGTTGGAACCTTCGGCAAGGACGTCGTCATCAGCGAGACGTTCACCCGTGACGCGCGGGAACTGGTGGGCGCGCTGCCGTCGGCGATCGATCCCCAGGCGCCGACACCGCTCTGGCGGGCCATCGACAAGGCCATCGAGTCTTTCGGGCGTCCCGCCGGCAGCGCCGAGGGCGACGCGCGCCACGTCGTGCTGGTGCTCAGCGACGGCGCGGACAGCGGACTGACGAGCTTCCGCGATCGCTTCGTCACCCAGGGCGACGTCATCGATCGGGCCCGGCGCCAGGACGTGATGATTTACGCGGTGGGGATGCGGAGCCGCGGTGCGCGATCGGCACCTGGCCTCGGCATCGGCGGTCTGCAGGCAGCGTTATCGGCCGACCTGCCGGATCCGCAACTGGCCCGCGTTGCCGAGGAGACCGGCGGCGGCTACACCGAGATCAACTTCGGCGACAACCTGGGCCTGGCGTTCGCGCAGGTGGCCGAGGAGCTGCACAGCCAGTATCTGCTCGCCTACGAGCCGCCGCGTCGCGACGGCAAGGTCCACGAAATAGAGATCCGGGTGAAACAGGGCGGGATGAAGCCTCGGGCAAGAAAGAGCTACGTCGCGCCGAAAGGGTAGCTTCCTATCGCCGGCGAACCGTCAGCTGGCCGCGCATCTTCGCGTGGCGCGCATCGCTGGTCATGTTCGAGTAGAAGTCGAACGTCCCGACCTGGTCGGCCCGGAATTCGATCACCGCCTTGCCGCCGGCGGGGATTCGCCGCGACAGCCGGTATTCGTCGATGGTGAAGCTGTACGCCACGTCGGCGCTTACCACGGTGAGCTTGACGAGGTCGTCCTGCATCACCTCGAGCCGGTCCGGGACAAAGCGGTAGTCGCTCGCGCTGATGGAGAACTCGCGCCGGTTCGGCGCCTGGTCCTGGGCCGCGAACAGGCGCGACGCGGAACCGGCGAGGAGGCAGGCGCCGGTCCCGATAAGAATCAGTCCGAGAGTCCGTCGCGTCAGGGCCATCTGCTAAGTTTAGACGCCCCCTGGCGGCTCCTGGTTTACTGCTGGCTTTACGGCTTGGCCGCGGCCGTCTCAGGTTTGCCCGCTTCTTCCTGCAATAACGCCTTCCGACTGAGGCGGATTTTGCCCGTCGGGTCGATATTGATGACCTTCACCAGCACCTGCTGGCCCTCCTTGAGCTCGTCACGAACGTCCTTGACGCGGTGGTTCGCGATCTCCGACACGTGCAGCAGCCCGTCGGTCCCCGGCATGATCTCGACGAATGCGCCGAAGTCGGTGATCCGCTGCACCTTGCCCATGTAGGTCTTGTTCAGTTCCGGCGTCGCGGTCAGCTCCTGAATGATGCCGATCGCCTTCATCGCCGACTCGCCATCCGCCGACGCCACGTTCACGGTGCCGTTGTCCTCGACGTCGATCTTCACGCCGGTGCGCTCGATGATGCTGCGGATCATCTTGCCGCCCGGTCCGATGACGTCGCGGATCTTGTCCACCGGAATCTTGATGGTGATGATGCGCGGCGCGAAGTTCGACATCTGCTTGCGCGTCTCGCCGAGCGTCTTGGCCATCTCATTCAGGATGTGCAGCCGTCCGGCCTTTGCCTGATCGAGCGCTTTGGCCATGATCTCGGAGGTGATGCCGGAGACCTTGATGTCCATCTGCAGCGCGGTGATGCCGTCCGCGGTTCCGGCGACCTTGAAGTCCATGTCGCCGTAGTGATCCTCGGCGCCCGCGATGTCCGAGAGGACGGCCCATTTGCCGCTCTTCTCGTCGATGATCAGGCCCATGGCGATGCCGGCCACCGGTGCCTTCAGCGGCACGCCGGCGTCCATCATTGCCATCGAGCCGCCGCAGACCGACGCCATCGACGACGATCCGTTCGACTCGAGAATGTCGGACACGATGCGCACGGTATAGGCGAACTTGTCGTCGGCGGGAATGACCGGCGACAGCGCGCGTTCGGCCAGCGCGCCATGACCGATCTCGCGGCGGCCGGGCCCGGTGAACCGGCCGACCTCGCCGACCGAGAACGGCGGGAAGTTGTAGTGCAGCATGAACCGCTTGTAGTACTCGCCGGTCACGTGCTCGACCTTCTGCTCGTCATCGGCGGTGCCGAGCGTGCAGGTCACCAGCGCCTGCGTCTCGCCGCGCGTGAAGACCACCGAACCGTGCACTCGCGGCAGTACGCCGGCCTCGGTCCAGATCGGGCGGATCTCGTCGAACTTGCGGCCGTCGAGGCGCACGTTCCGGTTGAGGACCTCGTCGCGCAGCACTTTCTCCTTCAGTCCGTGAAAGATGTGCTTCGCCTCGGCGGTGCGCTGCGCCGCGACGTCGTCGTCGGCCAGGCTCGACAGGTAGTCGCTCAGCACCGCATCGACGGTGCCGTAGCTTTCGAGCTTGTTCTTGATCCGCATCGCTTCGGCGAGCGGTCCGAACATCTTCGATTCGACCTCGGCGTGGAACGTGTGGTCGATGTCCCTGCCGCTGACTTCGAGCTTCGTCTTGCCCGTTGACGCCTTCAGCTCGTCGATGGCGCCGACGATGTCCTTGATGGCGGCGTGGGCGGCCTCGAGCGCGCCGACGACCTGCGGTTCGGACACCTCTCTGGCTCCCGCCTCGACCATCACGATTCCGTCCCTGCTTCCGGCCACCACCAGGTCGAGCGTGCTCTGCTTTCGCTCTTCGTGGGTGGGGTTGATCACGTAGGTGCCGTTCAGCAGGCCGACGCGGACGCCCGCAATGGTCTTCTGGAGTGGCATCTCCGAAAGTGCCAGCGCCGCTGAGGCCCCGGTGATCGCGAGTACGTCGGGGTCGTTGTCGGTATCGGCGGAAAGAACCAGCGCGATGATCTGCGTCTCGTAATGCCACCCTTCCGGGAAGAGCGGCCGGATGGGACGGTCGATCAGCCGGCTGGTGAGGATTTCTTTTTCAGGCGGTTTTCCTTCGCGCTTGAAGAACCCGCCGGGGATGCGACCCGCGGCGTAGGCGTACTCCTTGTAGTCGACCGTCAGCGGCAGGAAGTCGATGCCTTCGCGCGGCGTCGCCGCATGGCAGGCGGAGACAAGCACCATGGTGTCGCCTGATCGAACGACGACGGCGCCGTCGGCCTGCTTGGCGAGCTTGCCGGTTTCAATGGAAATCGTGCGCGGCCCGATCCGGACCTCGCGCTTCTGCAAATTGACGTTGTGCATGTGCACTTTCGTTATTCGGCGCCCCATGAGGAACGCCCTACGTGTTACTTGCGGATACCGAGGCGGCGGATCAGCTCAGCGTAGCGATCGGAGTCTTTGCTCTTCAGATAATCGAGCAGACGCCGGCGCTGGCCGACCAGCTTGAGCAGGCCGCGGCGCGAGTGGTGATCCTTCGCGTGAACCTTGAAGTGTTCCGTGAGGTAGTTGATGCGGTCGCTGAGAAGCGCGACCTGCACTTCCGGAGACCCTGTATCGCTGTCGTGAGTTCGGTACGAGCCGATGATGCCGCTCTTGCGGTCCTTGGTTGACGCCACTGATGTAACCTCCACGAGCGGCCCAGAAACGCTGCGCGTCGTCTGTCAGCGAACCAGCCCGCCGTATGTATGCGTCCGCCTGCGCTGAAGCGTCGGCGGACCCGCCGTAGCGCCGGAGCGCGTAGGCGGGGATAACTTCTATTCCCGCAAAGACTTAATTCTAAATCAGTACAATGGCCGGGTGCAAAAGACCTGGCCGTGAACCGGGGCGGGCCATGGCCACCAGGCGGCCGTGACCGTCCATTAACCGCACCCAGTCGTCCGTTCCACAGCGTCCTTCGACCTCCTGGCCGTGCGAGACGCGGTTCCGGCCCTCTTCAGAGATCATGATGGTTGGAAGGGCGGCCAGCAAACGGTCCATCGGGACGAGTGCGACCGGTGGGGCGCCGTTAACGAGCTTTTCCAAGGTATTGGCTCCCTCCAGCGTGAACTCGCCGCTTCTGGTCCGCCGCAGCGCCTCCAGACACGCGCCAGTTTCCGTAATTTCGCCGAGCGAGTGCGCGAACGCGCGCACGTAGAAGCCCGCCGAGCAGACCAGGCGTACCTGCGCAGTGTCGCCGGTGAACGCGTCGAGTTCGGCCGTGGTGACCGTCACCGGCACGGGCGACAGCTCGACGGGCTGCTCCCGCCGCGCCATGTCGTACGCCCGGCGCCCGGCGACTTTCTTCGCGGAGAACGCTGGCGGCGTCTGCAGATAGCTTCCCATCAGCGAGGCGAGCGCCCGCGTCACGGTTTCGCGGTCGGGCTGGAGACCGGAGCGGCTCGTCTCGGCCCCGGTCACGTCGTACGAGTCGGTGGTCATGCCGAAGCGGACCGTCGCCTGGTATTCCTTGTCGGATGCGGTGAGAAAGCGAACCAGGCGCGTTGCCCGCCCGCACGCCAGGGGCAGCACGCCGGTCGCGAGCGGGTCGAGCGTGCCGGTATGCCCGATGCGGCGCTCGCCGATCGCGCGGCGCGCAACGGCGACGACGTCGTGCGACGTCAGCCCCTGCGGCTTGTCGATGACCAGAACGCCGTCTACCAATTTGTGTTCTTTGCGGTCTTCGCGCTCTTCGCGAGCTTCGCGGTTAAACAATGGCGGAAGCTGCCTCGATAGCAGCAGTAACTTTCTGCTCGAACACCGGCTTCCACTGCTCGAACGTCCCGCCGACACCGCAGCCGGATGCATTCTTGTGGCCGCCGCCGCCGAATTCCCTGGCCACGGCGTTGACGTCGATGTCGCCCTTGGAGCGCAGGCTGATGCGCCAGTCTCCGGCTGCGTTCTCCTTGAAGAAGACGACGGCCAGCACTTCCTTCGCCGACAGCGGGAAATTGACGAGCCCTTCCGTATCCTCGTAGGTCGCGCCGCAGTCCGACGCCATCTGCCTGGTGACCGCCATCGTGGCGATGCGTTCGGTCGGGTCGAGCTGCATGCCGTTGAGCACCGCGCGAAACAGTTTCAGGCGCCCGATCCGGTTGCTGTCGTAGACGTCGCGCGCGATGGCTGCGGGATCGACACCGGCCTCGGTGCACAGGCGGGCGATTTCGAACGTCCGTGCGGTGATGTTCGAGTAGTGAAACGACCCGGTGTCGGTGAGGACGGCAACGTAGACGTGCGTCGCGATCTCGCGCGTCAACGGCACGCCGAGTGCGGCCACCAGGTCGAACACCATTTCACCGCACGCCGCCGCCGACACGTCGAACCAGTTGAGCGCCCCGTACATCGTGTTGCCGGGATGGTGATCGATATTGATGACGAATCCGCGCTCGAGCCCGCCGATGGCGGGGCGTGTCAGGTCGCCGCACTCCATGACGATCACGGCGTCGCCGGGATCGGCCACATGATCGGTCACCAGGATCTGCTGCACTCCGGGACACGTCTCGAACTGTGGCGGAACCGGGTCGCGGCTGACCACGCGCACGTCCTTACCGAGGTCGGTCAGCGCGTAGGCCATGGCCATCGAGCTGCCGATGGCGTCGCCGTCGGGCCGCGCATGCGAGGTGACGACGAAGCGCCGGCGTTGCCGAATCGCCTCGACGATGTGGCGAAGATGCGGATTAGTCGTGGTCACGGTTCACACGCCGAAGCGCGTCGCGCGAAGGCGTGTCGGAGTCGCCATCCGTCATGCTGTCTTCGCCGGAGGCGGCGACGGCCGTTTTCCGCCGCTCGTCCTCCTCGTGGAGCTCGCGGAGGATCTGCTCGACGCGGTCCTGGTGGCCCACCGACTCGTCGAACTGGAACTGCAGTTCGGGAACGCGCCGCAGCCGCAGGCGATCGCCGAGATGGCGCCGGAAAAATCCGGTGGCGCGTTCGAGCGCCTCGGCCGTCTGCCGGCGGGCGGCATCGTCGCCGAGGGTCGTGTAATAGACGCGCGCCTGTTGCAGGTCGGGGGAGACCTTCACGCGCGTCAGCGTGATGAAACCGATCCCCGGGTCGTGCACGGCGCCGCGGCTGAGCAGCGTGCTCAGCTCCTGGCGGATCTGGTCGGCGACTCTGTCAGCTCTAAATCCCAAAACCCACACCCCAAGACCCAACTCCCAAAAATCCCAACGACCCGGGCCTTGTGATTTGGGGTTTGGGATTTGGGATCTGGGATTTATACCGGTATGGCAACCCGCTCCATCGTGAAGACTTCGATCACGTCGCCGACCTTGATGTCGTTGTAGTTCGCCAGGCCGATGCCGCACTCGAAGCCCGACTTTACTTCGCTGACGTCGTCCTTGAAGCGCCGCAGCGATCCGATCTTGCCTTCGTGCACGACGACGTTGTCGCGCAGCAGCCGGGCCTGCGTCTCGCCAGCGCGCGTGATGCGGCCTTCGGTGACCATGCAGCCGGCAATCGAGCCGACTTTCGGCACGCGGAAGACCTCGCGCACGTTGGCGGTGCCGAGGCGCACCTCCTTGAACGTCGGTTCGAGGAGGCCGGCCATGCCTTTCTTGATCTCCTCGGTCACGTTGTAGATGACCGAGTGAAGCCGGACGTCGACCTGCTCGCGCTCGGCCACGTCCTGGGCGTTGCGGTCGGGGCGGACGTTGAACCCGATGATGATCGCGTTCGACGCCGACGCCAGCAGCACGTCCGACTCGTTGATGGCGCCGACGCCGGAGCGGATGATCCGGATCTTGACTCGCTCGTCGGAGAGCTTCGTCAGCGTATCGGCGAGCACTTCGGCCGACCCCTGGACGTCGGCCTTGACGATGAGCGGCAGTTCCTTCACGCCGCCTTCGGCGATCTGATCCTTCAACGACTCCAGCGTGAGCCGCCCGCCCTTGGCGCTGAGCGCACGCTCCTTGGCCTGTCCTTCGCGGAACATCGCGATCTGGCGCGCCTTGGCCGCGTCCGCCACCACCTGGAACGAGTCGCCCGGCTGCGGCAGGCTCGTCAGGCCGAGGACTTCGACCGGCGTCGCCGGTCCAGCCGATCTGACCGGCCGTCCGCGGTCGTCGATCAGCGCGCGGACCTTGCCGACGACCGGGCCGGCGATGAAGTTGTCGCCGACGCTCAGCGTGCCGTCCTGTACGAGGACCGTCGCGACCGGGCCGCGGCCGCGATCGAGCTTGGCTTCCAGCACGGCACCCGACGCGCTGCGCTTCGGGTTGGCCTTCAACTCGAGGATGTCGGTGGACAGGAGGATCATCTCGAGCAGCTGATCGAGGTTCTGCTTCTTCTTGGCCGACACCGGCACCATCACCGTCTGGCCGCCCCAGTCTTCGGGCACCAGGTTCAGCTCGGCCAGCTCGCGCTTGACGTTTTCCGGATTCGAGCCCGGCTTGTCGATCTTGTTGATCGCCACCACGATCGGTACGTTCGCCGCCTTGGCGTGGTCGATCGCCTCGCGCGTCTGCGGCATGACGCCGTCGTCCGCGGCAACGACCAATACGACGACGTCCGTGACCTTGGCGCCGCGGGCGCGCATCAGCGTGAACGCCTCGTGGCCCGGCGTGTCGAGAAACACCACGCTGCGGCTGTCGCCGACGTCCACGTGGTATGCGCCGATGTGCTGCGTGATGCCGCCCGCTTCGCGTTCGGCGACGCGCGTCTCGCGAATGGCGTCGAGCAGCGACGTCTTGCCGTGGTCGACGTGGCCCATGACGGTGACCACCGGCGCACGCGACTTTATGTCCTCCGCTTTTGACTCTTCGCCCTGCGCCGACACCAGCTCCTCTTCGAAGCTCCGCATCTCGATCTCGGCGCCGAACTCACGGGCGATGTCCTTGGCCGTTTCGATGTCGAGCGTGCTGTTGATGGTCATCATCATCCGCTTCATCAACAGCTTGGCGAGGACGTCCTTCACACGGACGTCGAGCTTGTCGGCAAGGTCCTTTACCGTCATGCCTTCAGCCAGCGTGATGGTGCGCGTGATCGGCGGCGGAGCAGCCGGAGCGCTCGGCATCGCCGGCGCGGACGGCCTCTCGCGCCTGGTCTGCACCGGCCGCTGGCCCGGCCGCTGCTGGCCCATCGGCGGACGCTGACCAAAGGGCGGCCGGACTCCCGGTGGCTGGCCGGGCATTCCCGGCCGTGCCTGCCCCGGCTGAGTACGAACCGGCTGTGCGGGAAGCGGACGCGGTCCGCCGAGCATTCCCGGCGTCGTCGGACGCGGCGGTGGTGGATAACCGGGACGCTGGCCACCCGCGCCGGGACGCAGCGCACCCGCCTTGCCGGCCCCTGGTGTTGCCGGACGCGCGCTTGTCGGAGGCTGCGCGGCGGGCGGCTGGACGATGCGCGCCTGTGAGACTGGCGGGCGTTTGGCCGGCGTCAGCGGACGCGCCGGCTGCGGTGTCTTACCAGGCTCCTCGATGCGCAGCCGGATCGTCGGCGGCACGAACCGTCCCGCCGCTGCCAGCGGCGGTGGCGCTGTCGCCGCAGCCACGTCGGGCGGTGTTTCCAGCTCCGGCGCCGGCGCAGGTTCTTCGATTTCTGGAGCCGCGGCGACCGGAGGAGGCTCCTCGACCGCAGCCGCCGCGCGCGACTGCTCAGGCGGCGCTTCCGCGACAGGTGCCGGAGCTTCCTGCGCAGCCGGCTCGTCATGCAGTTCCTCGACCGGTGGCTCGGCGGCCGCGGCGGGCTCTGCGTGGATCGCGGTCATTTCGACTTCCGCCGGCGGCGCCGCGGTGGCCGCTGGCCTGACGACTTTGACCAGGCGTGGCGGCCCCAGGACGGGAGCTGTCGGTTTGGGCGGCTCCGCCTTCTTGGCGATGGCCGGCTTCTTCCCGCCTTTGGCCGGTACCGGATGTTCGGCGAACATGTCGCCGCCGGGCAGCGAGATGTTGCGCTGGCGGGCCACGCGTTCGACGAACGATCGTGCCACTACTTCTTCGATGGTGCTCGAGGCGCTCTTCAGCTCGATGCCGTGCTCGCGCTTGAGCAGCGACAGCACTTCCTGGCTCGTGGTGCCGAGGAGTTCCGCGACCTTGTAAATCCGAACCGTTGCCAAATTAGTTCCTTCGCCTCAGCGCTTTTCCGTTTCCATCTCCGGGGCCGTCTCGTCGATCTCCGGGGCCGTCTCGTCGACGTTGGCGGCCGGCTCTTCGGCGCTCGCTGCTTCAACGCTCGACGCGTCGGCGGCCGGCTCGGATTCCGCGGCTGCTTCCGCCGCGCCAACATCTTCCGCGACGGCTTCTTCGGCGTCGGGCTCGTCGCCGCCCAGCGCGCCGAACTGCTCCTCAACCTCCTTACGCTTCTCTTCCTCGCTCTTGATGTCGATCCGCCATCCGGTCAGCTTCGCCGCCAGGCGGACGTTCTGACCCTTCTTGCCGATGGCGAGCGAGAGCTGCTTGTCCTCGACGACCACTTCCATGACGCGCTCGGCATCGTCGACGATGGTGACGCGCTGGACCTTGGCCGGGCTGAGCCCGTTGGTGACGAACACGACCGGGTCGTCGGACCACTCGACGATGTCGATCTTCTCGCCGCGCAGCTCGCGGATGATCGCCTGGACCCGCGTGCCCTTCATGCCGACGCACGCGCCCACCGGATCGACGTCGCGTTCGCGGGAGTAGACGGCGACCTTGGCCCGGTCACCCGCTTCGCGCACGGCGCCGCGAATCATGACCGTGCCGTCGTAAATTTCCGGTACTTCCTGCTCGAACAGCTTGATCAGCAATGCCGGGTCGGTCCGCGACAGCAGGATCTGCGGACCCTTGGCGCTGCGATTGACGCCTTTGATGACGGCGCGGATGCGCTCGCCGGGCGTATAACTTTCGGCGCGCGACTGCTCCTTGCGCGGCAGCACCGCCTCGACGCGGCCGATCTCGACGATCAGGTCGCCGTTCTCGAACCGTTTGACCGTGCTGTTGATCACCTCGCCGACGCGGTCGTTGTATTCCGCGAAGATGTTCTCGCGCTCGGCCTCGCGCACCTTCTGGAAAATCACCTGCTTGGCGGTCTGCGCGGCGATG
>Ga0307405_10001374_pt1 | contig 10208 bp, 9 predicted proteins | sample 322Cmetagenome_2_FD_203311 | JGI IMG/M metagenome (GOLD analysis project Ga0307405, IMG submission 203311) | Maize rhizosphere microbial communities from greenhouse at UC Davis, California, United States - 322HYB-C-1 | ecosystem: Host-associated > Plants > Roots > Rhizosphere > Soil | place... | reverse complement strand
CCCGCGGCTGCACGGTCGGCCAGGTCTTGCCCGTGGCTCACATCGCGGGAACGGCTTATGCGTTGTTCGGCTTCTATGCGGGCGCCAAGATCGTGATTGCGCGCGAATTCGACGCGGGTAGCCTGGCAGCATTGATCGCGCGGGAGCGAATAAGCCACATCCTGCTGGCCCCGGCGGCAATGCAGATGCTGCTCGAACATCCTGAATCGGACGATGCCGATTTCTCGTCGCTCGAATATATAACCTATGGCGCCGCGCCAATCCCCGAGGTGCTCCTGCGCCAGGCGCTGGAGCGGCTGGGGTGCGGCTTCGTGCAGATGTACGGCATGACCGAGGCGGCCGGCGGGGTGGTCGCGCTGCAGCCGCACGACCATATCACAAGCATTGCCGGGCGTTTGCGGTCCGCCGGAACCGCCATGCCCGGCGTCGAGATAGCCATCGTCGATGACGGGTGGACCTTTCAGCAGCCCGGAACGACAGGAGAGATCGTGGTACGGTCGGCAGCGGTCATGGCGGGCTATTGGCGGCGGACTGACGCTGATGCGGATGTATTCGGAGCGGATGGCTGGATGCGCACTGGCGACATCGGACTCATTGACGCCGAAGGTTATCTTTTCGTGCTGGACCGCGCAAAGGACATGATCATCAGCGGCGGCGAGAATATTTATCCGGCGGAGGTTGAAAACGCCATCTTCGGGCATCCCGATGTTGCGGATGTAGCGGCAATCGGTGCGCCATCCAAACGCTGGGGGGAAGAAGTGGTGGCGCTCGTTGTGCCCCGGCCTGGCACTGCGCCCGATCTCACCTCGATACTCGCCTGGCTGAATGGGAAGCTCGCGCGGTTCAAGCTGCCCAAACGGCTCGTTCTCGTCGACACGCTACCGCGGAACGCCGGCAACAAGTTGCTACGTCGTGTGCTGCGCGAGCCATTCTGGCGGGGCCATGAGCGTAGGGTCAACTGATTTGCCCTGAATTGCATTGGTTATTGCCTTGCATCGGGCGGTCCTTGGCACATTGTCGCTTCGGGGCGAAGGCTGCGCTCCCCTGAAGGGACGGCAATGCGAGGATGAGATTCAATGACTGTGGAACAGAAGGCGGATAGGGAGGCGCTCTTCCAGCCTCTGCAAATTCGCAGTTTGGAGCTGCGCAATCGTATCGTCATGTCCCCGATGACCCGAGGCTTTTGTCCGGATGGTGTGCCGTCCGATGCGGTCGCGACCTATTATCGCCGCCGTGCCGAAGGCGGGGTGGGTCTCATCATAACGGAGGGTGTGGCTGTCGACCATCCGGCGGCGCTTGGAGATGCCGGACTTGGTGAGAATAACATTCCGCTGCTGGGAAGTGCCGCTTCGGTAGAGGGCTGGCGAAAGGTTGTCGCGGGCGTGCATGCTCATGGCGGCAAGATCATACCACAGCTGTGGCATCAAGGTGTGATGCGCAAGCCCGGCACCGGGCCCTACCCGGATGTGCCGAGCGTCAGCCCCTCCGGCATATGGGGTCCACTCGGCCGCATGACCTCCATCGATCCGAAAAGTATTCCCGCCGACCCAAATATCGGTGAACCGATGAGCGAGGAGCAGATCGAGGAGGCAATCGCCGCGTTCGTGCGATCCGCGGCCAATGCAGTGGAGGCCGGATTCGATGGGATCGCTCTGCACGGCGGCCACGGTTACCTGATCGACAACTTTCTCTGGGAGGGGACCAACCAGCGGAACGACCGATGGGGTGGCAGTCGGACGAAACGCTCAGAATTTCCTGCTGAGATCGTGCGCCGGATTCGCGGCGCGGTGGGCGATAACCTGCCGATCTTCTTCCGCTTCTCCCAATGGAAACAGCAGGACTTCCGCGCCACGTTGGCCGATAGTCCGGAGGAGCTGCACGAGGTTTTGCAGCCGCTTGCTGATGCGGGCGTGGATGTCTTCGATGCCAGCGTGCGCTATTATAATCGTGCGGCGTTCGAAGGGGATCCCACCAGCCTTCCGGGCGTTGCCAAGCGCGTCACCGGCAAGCTATCCATGGCGGTCGGCGGTGTTGGTATCAACTCGGGCATGTATGACCGCGACAAGGCGGCAGCCGTGGTCACTGATTTCGGTCCACTGCTGGATCGATTCAAGGCCGGAGAGTTCGATCTCGTCGCGGTCGGCCGAGCGATCATCGGGGATCCGCACTGGACTCACAAATTCCGAGCGGGCGAAGCGACCGAGCCGTACCGGATGGAGGCGGACGGCGTCTTGTCCTGAGTTGCAATCGCCATTTTCTCGGCTCTCGCTGTGGTGGTGCCCCGGCACGATCGCAGCCATGATCCATGCTGAGAAGGCTCGGTCGGTTTGCCGCTAAAGACGATCTAGGTGGAATTTCTATGTCAAACGTTCCGGTAATTGTTGATGTTATACGGTCGCCCATGGGGCGCGGTAAGGCGGGCGGTGTTCTCTCCTCCGTCCATCCTGCCGACCTTCTGATGCAGGTGATGGTCGGCCTCGTCGAACGCAACAAGCTTGATGCCGGTGCTGTCGATGATCTGATTATGGGCTGCGTCAGTCAGGCCGGTGAGCAGGCGGTGCCTGTCGGTCGCACGGCTTGGCTGGCAGCGGGCTACCCGGCGCATGTGCCATGCACGATGGTCGAGCGCCGCTGCGGATCGAGTCAGCAGGCGGTGCATTTCGCGGCGCAGGGCATTGCGGCAGGGGCCTATGACATCGTCATCGCGGGTGGCATCGAGTCCATGAGCCGGGTGCCGATGGGGTCGGCGCGTATGGGAGCGGATCCCCATGGCCTCGCCTATGAGAAGCGGTTCCCGGGCACCGTCGGCCAAGGGATTTCCGCCGAACTGATCGCCGCGCGCTGGGACATTTCTCGTGACGAAATGGACGAATATTCGGCGCAGTCCCATCAGCGTGCGGAAGCGGCGCGTGTTGCAGGCAATCTTGCGCGCGAAATCATTTCGATCACGACTCCCGATGGTGTGGTGAGCCAGGATGAAACCATTCGCGCATCGACTACATCGGAAGGTCTGGCGCAGCTGAAAACGTCGTTCAACAACGATGCTTTGGCGGAGCGCTTTCCGGAGATTCGCTGGTCTATCACGGCCGGCAATAGTTCCCAGATCACCGACGGAGCTTCGGCGGCGCTGCTAATGTCAGAGGCAGCGGCCAACCGTCTCGGCCTGAAGCCGCTGGCCCGTTTCGTGGCGTTCGACGTGGTGGGCGACGATCCTCTGCTCATGCTGACTGCACCAATCCCCGCCACGAAGCGCGTGCTGGCCAAAGCCGGCCTCAGTATCGACCAGATCGATCATATCGAAGTCAATGAAGCCTTTGCGCCCGTGCCGCTCGCCTGGCAGCGGGAGTTCAAGGCGGATCCTGCAAAACTCAACCCACGTGGTGGAGCAATTGCGCTTGGCCACCCGCTTGGCGCCTCGGGAACGCGTCTCATGGCATCTATGGTCAACGGGTTGCTGGAAACTGGCGGGCGCTATGGGCTGCAGACAATGTGCGAGGCAGGCGGCCTCGCCAACGCGACGATCATCGAGCGACTTTAAGCAGGGAACAGCGGATGGACACCATCAATATCGTAGCCGTCGTAACCGGGGGGGCTTCTGGTCTCGGCCGTTCGACCGCTGAGCGTCTCGTCGCTGGCGGCGCAAAGGTGGTGATCGCCGACCTAGTGCCGAACGGCGATGAGGTGGCGGCTGAGATCGGTGGGGGCACGCGCTTCGTCCAGGCCGACGTGACCGACACCGACCAGATGAACGCCGTGTTCGATGCGGCGGAGGTCATGGGCACTTTGCGCGCCGTGGTTCACTGCGCCGGCCGGGGAGGGCCGATCCGTGTCGTCGACCGTCAGGGCAACCCAGGGTCGCTCGAAGTGTATGAGACGGTCGTCAGGATCAACCTGATCGGCAGCTTTAACGTGCTGCGCCTCGGCGCGGCGCGCATGGCCAAGAACGAGCCCATTGATGGCGAGCGCGGCGTGGTGATCATGACCGCCTCGGTTGCGGCGTTCGAGGGGCAGATCGGCCAGATCCCCTATGCGTCTGCCAAGGCGGGCATCGTTGGCATGACCATCGTCGCCGCCCGTGACCTTGCCAGCCACCAGATCCGCGTCTGCACAATCGCACCGGGCACGTTCGATACTCCCATCCTTCAGCGGGTGAAGCCGGAGGTCCGCGAAGGGCTGGCGGCTGCTATTCCGCACCCACGCCGCCTGGGGCGGCCGGATGAATTCGCGATGCTGGTGCAGCAGATCATCGAAAATCCCATGCTGAACGGCGAGACGATCCGGCTCGACGGGGCAATCAGGATGCCCCCGCGGTGAGCGACATTCTGCTTTCCGAATTTTCGGAAGGAATTCTCATCCTGACGTTGAATCAGCCCGAGCTTCGCAATCCGATCTCGAGCACGACCGCGATCGACGCACTTTGCAGCGCCATTGAGGGTGCTGACCGTGACATCAACTGCCGCGTGGTCATCCTCACCGGGGCAGGCTCGGCTTTTTCGAGCGGGGGAGATTTGTCCACGATGCGGTTGGGCGGCGGTCTCAATGATCCTTCACCGACAAACACCCGACGCAATTATCGCCACGGCATTCAGCGCCTGCCCTTGTTGTTCGAAAGCATAGAGGTTCCAGTGATCGCGGCCGTTAACGGCCCCGCGATCGGCGCGGCCTGCGATCTGACCTGCATGTGCGATATTCGCATCGCCTCGGAAAAAGCGAAGTTCGCGGAAAGCTTCGTTAAGCTTGGTCTAGTCCCTGGAGATGGCGGCGCATGGCTGCTGCCCCGGGTCATCGGTTGGTCGAAGGCGAGCGAGATGGCCTTCACCGGACGGATGATCGACGCAGCCGAGGCGTTGGCATGTGGTCTGGTATCGCGTGTCGTTGCGCCAGAAGCTCTGATGGATGAGGCGCGGGGGCTGGCGATGCAGATCGCCGCCAATCCGCCGCATGCCGTGCGCATGGCCAAGCGCCTGATCCGCGAGAGCCGCCTGGCCAACCTATCCACGATCCTCGAGGCCTCCGCGGCCGCGCAGGCTCTGTGCCACACCACTCGCGACCATGAAGAGGCTGTCAACGCTTTCTTCGAGAAGCGGGATCCGAAATTCACCGGCAGTTAGTTGAGAATGAGGGTGAAGCGATGAGCGAAAACGCCGCGGTCACCAGTTTGCGGGCCGAAGTCCGTGAATGGCTGGCGCAGAACCTTTCCGACGACTGGCGTGAGCGTCAAAAGGGCGACGACATCCCTGCTTTTCTGGCGATGCAACGTGAATGGTTCGGCAAGCTCGTCCAGGCGGGCTACGCTACACCGCACTGGCCGGCCGGTTGGCCGGGCGGCGGCCGATCGCTGGCTGAACAGATCGCCCTTTTCGAGGAGTTGGCGCGGGGTGGCGCACCTCGCATGAGCCTGTTCTTCGTCTCTCTTTACCACGCAGCGATGACGCTGGTGGAGTGTGGAACGGACGCCCAGCGCGCGCGGCATCTTCCGGCGATCCTCAACGGCGAAATCTGGTGCCAGGGCTTCTCCGAACCGGGAGCAGGCTCTGATCTTGCCGGACTGCGGACGCGTGCGGAGCGCAAAGGCGATCGTTACATCGTCTCGGGCCAGAAGATCTGGTCGACGCTCGGTCACTTCGCCGATCAGTGTCTGTTGCTCGTACGGACCGACAGCAGCGGCGCCAAGCAGGCCGGCATTACCTTCCTGCTGATGGACATGAAGTCGAGGGGGGTCGACGTTCGTCCGATCAAGCAGATTACCGGGGACGAAGAATTTGCTGAAATCTTTCTGGATGAGGTAGAAATTCCCGTCGAAAATCTCGTGGGTAAGGAAAATGAGGGCTGGAAGGTCGCGCAGGTGACCCTTTCGTCCGAACGTGGCCTGACGCTTGTGGAGATGACCGAGCGCATGGCGCTTTCGCTCTGGCGGCTGGTGCGTACTGCGACCGGCGGTACCGGTGACGTCGCTGCGCTGGATCCCGCCGTGGCGCGGAGCATCGTCGATATCTCGGCTCGGATCGAAGCCATGCGAGCGATGCTGGCGACGCTGATGACGAACCGGATCGCGGGGCGTGAGGCCGCCGGGGATGCGTCTATCCTTAAGCTCGCCTATTCGCGCCTGTCGCGCGATTTCACGGCCCTGGGGTTGCGGCTGAAGGGTTTTGCCGCGATGCGCGACACGCAATATGTGTTGGGCGCCGGCTATGAGACCGGCAACTGGATGTTCGATTTCCTCAACAGCTACCAGTACAACATCGCCGGTGGCAGTAACGAAATTCAGCGCAATATCGTGTCCGAGCGGGTCCTTGGCATGCCGAGGGAGAAGTTGGGATGACGTCAGCCGTGGAAGACATGCGCATCGCTCCCGAAGAAATGCGGGAGGCCGCACGCCGTGTGCTGGCGGACAAGGTCGATCGTCGCGCACCGTGGGAAGGCAAGGTCGGATCGGCCGCGGCCCTTGAAGCCGATGTGGGCGAGCTCGGTTGGTACCAGTTGACCGTTCCCGAAGAGCTGGGCGGTCTAGGCCAGCGATTTGACGTGCTGGCCCCGATCTACGAGGAGCTTGGCAGAAGCCTTGCACCCCTGTGGCTTTCAGGGACGCTCGCGGCGGTCGATGCATTGGGGGGCATCGGCGGAGACGATGCTGATCGCGTGATCGCTGCCGTCGTTGATCAGGCGTTGCGGATCGCGCCGGTCGTTCTTCCGAATGGGCAGGGGCTTGGGAGTGCGCGCCTGCCAGTGGTGCCGGGTGCTTCCGAGGTGACGCATCTGCTGGTCGTTGATCAGGCGGGCGCCGCTTCCTTGGTGGATCGCAAGGCGCCGGGCGTCGGGGTCGAGGCGGTTGAGACCTGGGATCTCGGCCGATCCTATGGGGAGGTGACGCTTGCCAATGTCACTGACGTGGTGTGCCGGTTCGATGCTGCGGCCATCCTGCCCGTGCTGCGCGCGCATGGCGAGCTTGCACTGGCGTGGGACAGCATCGGCGCGGCCACCCAGTCGCTGTCCGAAACCGTCGAATATATGTTGGGGCGTCAGCAGTTCGGGCGACCCATCGCCTCTTTCCAGGCGCTCAAGCACAGAGCCGCCGATCACAAGGTGGCGATCGAACTCGCTCGCTCGCTGGTGAATCATGCGAGTGGCGTCTTCGCGGTACGCGGCGAAGGCTGGGCTGTGCTGGCGACGCAGGCTCGTATCCTCGCCTGCGAGGCTTTTGCCGCGATGACCGAGGATTCGATCCAGCTCTTCGGCGGGGTCGGTTTCACGTGGGAGTATAACCCGCATCTGTTTCTCAAGCGCGCGCTCATGAACCAGATCATCGGGGGATCGCCCGATGATCTGCGCGATCGTGTCGCCGAGGATGTCTGCCGGCGGGCGCTGGCGAGCGAGCTTTGATGCGTGGCCGGGCTGATTAGGAGAGTGCAGGAATGAAGGATGGGTCCGAGCCGCCGATCCTGGTCGAGATGCTCGACGATGAGATTGCTGTTATCCGGCTCAATCGCCCGTCGCGACTCAACGCGCTCACGCGTGAGATGGTGGCCGATCTCCAATATGCCCTCGTGGCGACGGCTGCTCGAAAGTCGGTCCGGGCGGTCATCATGACCGGCAATGGCCGGGGCTTCTGCGCGGGTCAGGACGTCGCAGCCGCGGATGCCCGCAACCGGACGTCACCGAGCGGCCTTGTCGAGCGTTATTATTGGCAGGAGCAGTTCGCTGGAATGGTCGAGCAGATCCGCGCCATGCCGCAGGTCGTGATCGCCGCCGTCAACGGCCCCTGTGCGGGAGCCGGAATGGCGCTGGCGCTGGCGGCAGACATCCGCCTCGCCGCACGCTCGGCGCGCTTCCTCAACGCTGCGGTGCGGCTCGGTCTGACTGCCGGGGAATCCGGAATGAGCTACCTTTTGCCCCGGCTGATCGGCGCCTCGCGCGCGTTCGAGATATTAATCACGGGCCGGACAGTGGAGAGTGACGAGGCAGAGCGTATCGGGCTGGTCGTACGCTTGGCCGACGAAGAAGCGCTTCTCGCCGAGGCGGAGGGCCTGGCGCGGCAAATCCTCGCCAACAGTCCCTTCGCTACCGAGCACACCAAGCGCGTCGTCTGGCAGAATATCGATGCCCCTAGCTTCAAGGCCGCGATCGAGCTGGAGAACCGCGCACAAATCCTCGCTTCGATGACCGAGGATTATAAGGAGGCCACGGCGGCGTTCACTGACCGGCGGCCGCCGCGATTTACGGGTAAATAGATCTGACGGCGGGCAATATCGCGGGTTGCCGCCGTTCAACCACCGGGCAGATGCGACATTTTAAGCTGGCACAAAATCGATCCGAAGCCGCGTTAGACGCAGGGTGCGGATACGCCATTTGCCCCGCTCCTTGACGTAGGTTTCTTTATAATGGCCATAGCCTGTCATCTCGCGAAAAGGACCGCCCGACGGGAAACGGAGCCGGTCCACCATCGGCCACACGCCGCTGGCGCGTTCGGCATCAATGATTTCGATTTCGGGCTCGGCACCATGGTGGACCGAAAGCAAGCCCACCAGCGATGCGGCCACTTGCCGGGCCGCGTGGTCGCCTCCGCGAATGATATCGCTCGTAGCGTCGTCGGCCGCATTGATGCCTGTTGCGGGATCGGTCGTCGATCCCCGATAGTCAAGCTCGACATCGTCGGCGAAGACCTCGCGTAGAAGCGCTTCTTCCTTCTCGTCAATGGCCCGGAAGTAACGCGCCTTGAGCTTGCGGATTTCTTCGATCGCTTCCAGTCGTTCGACTCGGTCCACTGTTCTCTCCATATAAGCCTGGCTGATTAGCTGGCCGAAAAGCCTCCGCCTGGAAAAATCTCGTCTTGCCGGGGGGATCGCGTGAGTTGCATTCCCCCGCTGGCCGGCAGGTTCAACCCTGTTAGATAGTGCGTGCCGCTCAGCATTATCGCGAGCTGCCCGAAATCTTCCGGTGTGCCGACGCGGCCGAGGGGTATCTCGCGCTCGAACACCGCTTCGGTGGCGGGATCCGAGAAGATATGGCTCGCCATCTCGGTCTTGATCGGCCCCGGCAGGACCGAATTGATCCGAATGCCCCGGCTGCCATATTCCAGCGCCGCATAGCGCACGAGGCAATCCGTTGCCGCCTTGGCGCAGGCATAGGGGAAAAAGGGCAGGAGAGGCTGGGCGGCCGATGAGGTCGAGAACAGGATGATCGATCCCCCGTCGCGCATCACGGACGCCATTTCTCGAACGAATACCACATGGGCAAGGAAGTTGACATCGAGTGATCGCTGGACGTCGGCCAGTTTCGCGTCTGCGATCGTAGCGAGTACAGGCTTGGCGGCGCAGTTGACGGCAATATCGACGCCGCCGAAATGATCACGGGCAGCGGCGGCGAGAGCGACGATCTCCTCTTCGTTGGCCGCGTTGCAGCGAACGGCGAGGCCGCCAATCTGTCGCGCCAGTTCCTCCAACGGATCGATGCGACGCGCCGCCACCACGACCTTCGCGCCGGCGCGGTGGAGATGGTCCGCCACGCTCCACCCCGTTCCGCCCTGCGCTGACGCGCCCAGCACGACTGCGACCTTGCCCTCGAGCTGCGCCGTCATCCTCAGATCTCCAGCGCTACGCTGCCGAAGGGGCGCGCTTTCGCCACATATTCGAGTGCCTCGGCAGCCTGATCGAACGGAAAGCTGCGGTCAAACAGCGGCTTGATCTTGCCCCTGTCGGCGAGTTCGGTGAACACCGTCCACGCATCGGCCCATTCCTCCGGCGTGCAGGTATAGACGCCATATCCCTGGATGCTGCCGCGATAGAGGATCAGGTCGGCAAGCGTGATCGTACTATCCCTGCCGGCGGCAAAGCCCAGGCATATAATCTTGCTATAACGCCGGATGCACTTGGCGGCTTGGGCGAGGATCTGCCCGCCGAGCGAATCGATGACGATGTCTACGCCCTCGCCGTTGTTGAGCGCGTGCACGCCTTCGGCCATCGACTGTTTGGAGAGGTCGATAACATTGTCGAAGCCCGCTGCGCGCGCCTGCTCCGCCTTGGTACTCGAACTTGTCGTGCTGATCACCTTGCCCGCGCCGAGCGCCCGCGCCAGCTGGTAGCCAGCATTACCGACCGAGCCGCCGATGCCGGGAACAAGCACGGTCTTGCCGGCCTCAAAGCCTGCTTCGATGAGCGCACGATAAGCGGTCGGGTAGGCAACCGCGGCCTGCGCGGCAGCACCGTCGCTGA
>Ga0307405_10001371_pt1 | contig 10219 bp, 9 predicted proteins | sample 322Cmetagenome_2_FD_203311 | JGI IMG/M metagenome (GOLD analysis project Ga0307405, IMG submission 203311) | Maize rhizosphere microbial communities from greenhouse at UC Davis, California, United States - 322HYB-C-1 | ecosystem: Host-associated > Plants > Roots > Rhizosphere > Soil | place... | reverse complement strand
CGGGAGGATCGTTCGAAGCGCGGCTTTGCCGCGAGCGAAACATCTTCGTGCCTTTGTGCCTTAGTGTGAGCCAAAAAATACTTCGCTCTCCACCGTTGGACACGCCCACAAACTTGGGCCAAGACCAAGCGCATGAGCTGGAACACATTCGGGCGGGTCTTCCGCATGACGACCTGGGGGGAAAGCCACGGGCCGGCGCTGGGCGCGGTGGTCGACGGGTGCCCGCCGGGACTCGAGCTGTCCGAGCAGCAGATCCAGCCGTTCCTCGACGCGCGGCGGCCGGGGCAGTCGAAGTTCACCACCCAGCGGCAGGAGCCGGACCGGGTGAAGATCCTCTCCGGCACGTTCGAGGGGCGCACGACCGGCACGCCGATTTCGCTGATGATCGAGAACACCGACCAGCGATCGAAGGACTATTCCGAGATCGCCGCGGCCTACCGGCCCGGCCATGCCGACTACGCATACGACGCGAAATACGGCTTGCGCGACTATCGCGGCGGCGGGCGCAGCTCTGCGCGCGAGACGGCGGCGCGGGTCGCGGCGGGCGCGGTCGCTCGGCTCGTGATCCCCGAGGTGACGATCACGGCCTACGTCGTCCAGATCGGCAACGACGCGATCGACCGCGAGGCGATGAATCTCGACACGATCGGCGACAATCCCTTCTTCTGCCCCGATAGCTGGGCGGCCAAGCGCTGGGAGAACCTGGTCGATGCGGCGCGCAAGGATGGCTCCAGCCGCGGCGCGGTGGTCGAATGCGTGGCCGAAGGTGTGCCCGCAGGCTGGGGTGCCCCGATCTACGCCAAGCTCGATGCGGACCTCGCCTCCGCGATGATGGGCATCAACGCGGTCAAGGGCGTCGAGATCGGCGACGGCTTCGGCGCCGCCGCGCTGCGCGGCGAGGAGAACGCCGATCCGATGCGCCCGGGTGAGAACGGGCGCGAGTTCACGGCCAACCATGCGGGCGGGATCGCCGGCGGCATCGCGACCGGCCAGCCGGTGGTCTGCCGCGTCGCCTTCAAGCCGACTAGCTCGATCCTCACCCCGGTCGATTCCATCACCCGCGAGGGGGAAGCGACGCAGGTTCGCACCAAGGGCCGCCACGATCCCTGCGTCGGTATCCGCGGCACACCGGTGGTCGCCGCGATGATGGCGCTGGTGCTCGCCGATCACAAGCTGTTGCATCGCGCGCAATGCTCATAACAGGTTTGTTGCGCTTTTGGAAAGTTCCAGCGCTGTGATCGATTATGTCGATGTTCGCAATCGCACAAAAACGCTTTTGTTGATCGAACAAGACCTTATCTGAAGCCTCGAGTTTCAACCCTCAAAGGAGGAATTTCAGACATGGGTATCATTGGCAGCACGATCCAACCGTTCAAGGCGACCGCCTTCCAGAAGGGCAAGGACTTCTTCGAGGTTTCGGAAAAGGACCTCGAGGGCAAGTGGGCCGTGTTCTTCTTCTATCCGGCCGACTTCACGTTCGTCTGCCCGACCGAGCTCGAAGACCTCGGCGAGAAGTATCACCTGCTCCAGCAGATGGGCGTCGACGTCTATGCCGTCAGCACCGACACGCATTTCAGCCACAAGGCCTGGCATGACACGTCGGAGAAGATCGGCAAGCTCGAATACGCGTTCCTCGGCGACCAGAACCACATCCTCGCCAACAACTTCGGCGTGCTGCGCGAAGGCGCCGGCCTCGCCGACCGTGCGACGTTCGTGGTCGATCCCGATGGCGTGATCCAGATCATGGAGATCACCTGCGAAGGCGTCGGCCGCAATGCCAACGAGCTGACCCGCAAGATCAAGGCCGCGCAGTACGTCCGCGCCAACCCGGGCCAGGTTTGCCCGGCGGCGTGGGAAGAAGGCGGCGAAACGCTGGCTCCCTCGCTCGACCTCGTCGGCAAGCTCTAAGGCTTAGCACCGAGCACAGAACCCGGGCTCCGGCCCGGGTCACGTGGAAGGCCCGGGGCACCTCCCCCTCCCCGCCCCGGGCCTTCATACGCCGCCGCCTCCCATCATTGCGGGGAGCGCGAGCGACGAAGCAATCCATGGTCCGGCCGCGCCGGTGCCGCACCGGCAACAGGCGCGTTCGATGGATTGCCCACCGCCTTATCGGCGGCTCGCAATGACGACTTACCGAAATCAGGAGTTCATCCATGCTCGACACCGCGATGAAGCAGCAGCTCAAGCAATACCTCGCCAATCTGCGCGAGCCGATCGAGCTCATCGCTTCACTCGGCGACGACGCGAAGTCGGGTGAGACGCGCGCGCTCCTGACCGAGATCGCCGAGCTGCACGAGCACGTGTCCGCCCAATTCGATGGCACCGATGCGCGCAAGCCCAGCTTCATCATCCGCCGCGCGTCCGACGCCGAGAAGTGGGTTCGCTTCGCAGGGCTCCCGATGGGCCACGAGTTCACCTCGCTGGTGCTCGCGCTGCTCTGGGCCGGCGGCCATCCGCCCAAGGCCGATCCCGAGACGATCGCGGCGATCGAGCGGCTCGAGGGCGACTACAACTTCGAGATGTATTTCTCGCTGAGCTGCCACAACTGCCCCGACGTGGTGCAGGCGCTCACGCTGATGGCGCTCCTCAACCCGCGCATCACGGCGACGCTGATCGAAGGCGGCACGTTCAAGGACGAGGTCGAGGCGCGCGACGTGATGGCCGTCCCCGCGACATTCCTCAATGGCGAGCCGTTCTTCGACGGCAAGATGAGCCTGGAAGACGTGCTGGCCAGGCTCGACACCGGCGCCGGCGAGCGCCAGGCGGCCAAGCTGGCCGAGAAGGAGCCGTTCGAAGTGCTCGTCGTCGGCGGCGGCCCGGCCGGCGCCTCGGCCGCGATCTACACCGCGCGTAAGGGTTTCTCCACCGGCATCGCGGCCGAGCGTTTCGGCGGTCAGCTCCACGACACGCTCGGGATCGAGAACCTGACCGGCACGACCTACACCGAGGGGCCGAAGCTCGCCGCGCAGCTCGAGAGCCATGTCGGCGAGTACGAGATCGACCTGATGGACCGCCTGCAGGCGGAGAAGCTGATCCCCGCCTCGCAGCCGGGCGGTCTGCACGAAGTCGTGTTCGCCAACGGCGCCTCGCTCAAGACGCGTTCGCTGATCCTCGCGACCGGCGCGCGCTGGCGCAATCTCGGCGTGCCGGGCGAGGCCGAATACCGCAACAAGGGCGTTGCCTACTGCCCGCACTGCGACGGCCCGCTGTTCAAGGGCAAGCGCATCGCGGTGATCGGCGGCGGCAACTCGGGCGTCGAGGCGGCGATCGACCTCGCCAAGATCGTCGACCATGTCACTGTGATCGAGTTCGACACCAAGCTCCGCGCCGACGAGGTGCTGCAGGCCAAGTTGCGCAGCATGGGCAACGTCGAGGTGCTGACCAATGCGCAGACGACCGAGATCACCGGCGACGGCAATCGGGTGAACGGCCTCGTCTACAAGGACCGCGCGAGCGGCGAGGAGCACCGCGTGGAGCTGGCCGGCGTGTTCGTCCAGATCGGGCTGGTGCCCAACACCGAGTGGCTCAAGGACAGCGGCCTCGCGCTCAGCAAGTTCGGTGAGATCGCAATCGACGGCGACGCGGCGACCAATCTTCCCGGCGTCTTCGCCGCGGGCGACTGCACGACCGTGCCCTACAAGCAGATCGTCATCGCCATGGGCGAAGGCTCCAAGGCGGCGCTGAGCGCCTTCGACTACCTGATCCGCACCGAGCCGGTCGAGGTGGCGCAGGCGGCCTGAGCCTCTCGAACGCCTGCTCGTCGGAGCGGATGGCGTGACCCGTCACCTCCGCCGCTTCAACACCAGATAAAGCGCACCCTCGCCTCCGTGGCGGCGGTGCGCTTTTCGTATGGCGGCGATATCGGAGCCGTGCGGACCCGCGGCGAGCCAGTCGAGGATCTTCGCCCGGATCGCGCCGCGGCGGCTGCCGCGGTCCGCGGCGTCCACCTGCCGCGGCTTGCCGGCGATCAGCAGGATCACCCGCGCGCCCATCGCCTTGGCCTGGAACAGGCCGCTCTCCAGGCGCGCGTGCGCCGCGTCGAGCGTGTGCCCGTGCAGGTCGAGCGTGAAATCGGGCGCCACGCTGCCCGCCTTGAACCGCCGCTCCCAATGCGAGTCGAGCCCGTCCTCCGCCTTGGCGGGAGGGGGACTGGCCGCAGGCCGGTGGAGGGGCACGGGCCGCGTTGGGGGCGCTGGCTGCTTGGCGGGTTTCGCAGGCGGTTTCGGAGGCGCTTCGGCCGGAGGCTTCGGATCGGCGGGAGCGGCCCCTGCACGGGGGCGGAGAGGGTTCAGCGGCGTCACCGTGGCGGCGAGGCGTTCCCATGCCGCCTTCTCCGCCTCGCTCAATCCGCGCGGAGCGCTCATCGCCCGTTGAGGCGCGCGACGGTTCCCTTCGGCAGCAGCACCAGTGCCTGGCCGCGCGCGCTCATGCCGCCGGCGATCCGCCGGGCATCCTCGCCCGCGCCCCAGAACGTGTCGAAGCGGTTCGCGCCCTTGATCGCGCCGCCGGTATCCTGCGCCACCCACAGGCCGTCGGCCTCGGGCCGGTCGACCTCGAGCCAGACGGGCGCCCCGTAAGGAATGAAGGCGGGGTCAACGGCGACCGAGCTTTCGCGCCGCACCGGCACGCCGAGCGAGCCGAGCGGGCCGTCGCCCTTCAGCTCCTGAAAGAAAATCCAGCTCTTGTTGAGCCGCATCAGCTCGCGGCCTTCCTCCGGGTGCTCGCGGATATAAGCCATGATGCCCTGCATAGAGCCCGAATACTGGCCCGGCCCGTCGCCGATCAGCCCGCGCTCGCGCATGACGCCGCCGATGCCGACGTATTCGCGCCCGTTCTGCCCGGCATAGCCGATGCGCATGACACTGCCGTCGGGCGCGACCAGGCGACCGGAACCCTGGATCTGGAGGAAGAAGAACTCGACCGGATCGGCCACCCAGGCGATCTCCAGCCCGCGGCCGGCGAGCGCGCCTTGCTCGATCTGCGTGCGGTCGTAGTAGAGCACGAAATCGCCGTTTTCATCGTAGCGCCCGAGCGGCGGACGGCCGGTACGCTCGCTCTCCGGCACGTTGTCGGGCCAGGCGCGAACCAGGTCGCTCGGCATGGCGTAGACCGGAATGTCGTAGCCGGGGATGCGGGTGCGGCTGCCGCGGATCTCCGGCTCGAAGTAGCCAGTGGCGAAGGCCGCACCATCGCCGATGCGGGCGGTTTCGAAATACTGCTGGAAGAAGTCGTGTCCGCGGCCCTGCGGCCAGGTGCTCGCCGCGTCACAAGCCGGGCGCCAGTCTCCAGGGCGGGTCAGCCCGCTCGCATCGGGGCGCGTCAGCAGCCAGCGGCAGCTTTCGCGGAACGAGGCGAGCGCAGTGTCGGCATCGGCGGCGCGGAGGCCGAGCGAGGCGAGGTTGGGGCCGGAGCTCACGCCAGCAAGGGCGGCGCTCGTCACACCGGCGGGCGGCGCAACCGGGGTGGAGGGACGCGGTCCGGTGCCCGGAGGCACGATCGTGCAGCCGGTCATCAGGGCCAGCGCGGCCAGTATCCCCCAGCGACGCATGGCCGGTCCCTCCCCTTTATGCCTGAAATCAGCCCTCGTCGGTCTCGTCGAGCAGCCAGTCCGGATCAGGCGAGTCGACCATGCGGCTGAAGGTCCACACGTCCCGGCTCTCGATCGCATCGTCGAGCGATCCGGCAATCATGTTGCCCTCGCTGTCGCGCGTCACCGCGGCAATATCGGAGACGAAGTTGACCGCGATCCGCGCCCGTCCGCCCTCGAGCGATGCGCTGTGGATCGTCGCATCCTCGATCCGGATCAGGCGGTTGTCGAGCGTCTCGCCCGCCTCTTCGCGCGCGGTGATCGCAGCATCAAAGCCGGCGTAGACGTCGTCGTCGCACAGTTCCCGCAGCGTCTCGCGGTCGCCCTTCCAGAACGCCTCAAGCACCATGGCGTAGGCGCCCTTGGCCCCTTCGAGGAAGGCGGTGAGGTCGAAATAGCGGTCGGCGGCGGCGATCTCCTGCACTCCGCGCTCCACCGCCGGGACGACACCCGCGGGGCGCGGCAGCGGCGCGTTCTGGCGATGCACCGGCGCCGCGGCATGGGGGGCGGCCTGCTTGCCCTTGTCGAACCGCGTCGGAATCGGCTCCTCCTCGTGCTCGGCACGACGGCCGAGGACCGAGTAGAGTCGCATGCCAAGGAAGGCGGCGATCATGGCGAGGATGACGATTTCGTAGATCACAGAAAGCTGTCCGTTTACATAGCGGACCGGCCAGACGCCGCATCCGGTTCAATCGTGCCCTAGATAGTGGCAAAATACAAATGGACAACGCGTATCGCCCCGCCTGCGATCCGGCCTGCCCCGTGCCGCAAGCGTGAGTTGCGGCACCGCGCGCGCGGTGCTAGGCGCGCGGGCCAAGGCTCGCCCCTGCCGGGCGGGCGCTCCGTACCATTCTCGACGAAAGCGTATTCCATCATGGCCGACGAAGGCGACGTCCTTACCGATCTCGATCTCGATCCCGCAACCGGCGGCAACGGCGCGGACACGCTGCCCGCTGCAGGGATCATCGCGCAGTACGTCAAGGACATGTCGGTCGAAGTGCCCAATGCGCCAGAGTGCTTCCAGTGGAAGGACGCGCCGCAGGTCGACGTGCAGTTCAACATCGCAGCGCGCCAGATCAGCGACGAGGTGCACGAGGTCGAGCTCAAGATCAACGCCACCGCGAAGGCGGAGAAGGGCAACGTGTTCCTGGTCGAAGTCGCCTATTGCGGCCTGCTCGGCATGCGCAATCTGCCCGAGGATCAGGCGCACGCCTTCCTCTATTCGGAAGCGCCGCGCTTGCTGTTCCCCTTCGCCCGCCGCATCCTTGCGGACGCGAGCCGCGATGCGGGCCAGCAGCCGCTGATGATCGACCCGATCGACTTCAACGGCCTCTACACGCAGCGCCTGCAGCAGAAGCGGCAGGAAGAAGCCGCCGCGGGCGGCGCTCCGACGGGCGAAGCCTGAGCTTCCGCGCCCCTCCCAAGGACGTAGCGGGAAGGGTACGGGTAGCATGAGCCTGCTCAAGAACGTCGGGACGATCGGGGGGCTGACCATGGTCAGCCGCCTGTTCGGCTTCGCGCGCGACATGCTGCTTGCCCGCGCGCTCGGTGCGGGCGGCGTGGCCGACGCCTGGCAGCTCGCTTTCCAGCTCCCGAACATCTTCCGCCGGCTGTTCGCCGAGGGCGCCTTCGCCAGCGCCTTCGTGCCGCTGTTCAATCGGCGTATGGCGAACCGCGACGACCTTTCCGAAGCGCGCCGCTTCGCCGAGGAAGTGCTCGCCTTCCTGATCCCGGTGCTGATCGTGTTCGGCGCGCTCGCGCTGATCGCCATGCCGTGGATCGCCGGCCTCTTCGCCAACGAGGGGATCGAGGGCGATCCCAAGCTGTTCGACCTCGCCGTGCTGATGGCGCGGATCACCTTCCCGTATCTCGCCTTCATGAGCCTCGCGACGCTATTCGCCGCCGTGCTCAACTCGCTCTCGCGCTTCGCCGCCGCCGCCGCGGCGCCGATCCTGCTCAACGTGTGCATGATCGTCGCGCTGATCGCAGGTATGACGCTGGGCGAAGGGGCGGAGGCCCGGCGCGCGACCGGCGAGCTGCTCGCGGTCGCGGTAACGGTGTCGGGACTGCTCCAACTCGTCTGGCTATGGGTCTGGGCGCGCAAGGCGGGCTTCCGCATGCGCCTTGGCCGCCCGCGGATCACGCACGGGGTGAAGGAGCTGGGGATTCTCATCCTCCCGGCCGTGTTCGGCGCGGGCGTATACCAGATCAGCCGCTTCATCGACCTGTTCTTCCTCGCCACCCTGCCCGACGGGGCCTATACCTTTCTCGCGATGGGCGACCGGCTGAACCAGTTGCCGCTGGGGATCGTCGGCATCGCGCTCGGCACGGCGATCCTGCCCTCGCTCTCGCGCCATATCGCGGGCGCCGACCACGACGCGGCCCAGCGCCTGCAGTCGAACGCGATCGAACTGGCGATGCTGCTCACCGTGCCGGCGGCGGTCGCGCTGTTCGTCACCGGCAGCGCCTTCACCCGCGCGTTCTACACCGGCGGCGCCTTCACCCTGTCCGACGCAATGGCGACCGGAGCGGTGACCTCGGCGCTCGTCGTGGGCCTGCCCGCCTACGTGCTGATCAAGGTGCTGGTGCCCAACTATTTCGCGCGCAAGGACACCCGCACCCCGGTCTATACCGCGATGGCGGGGCTCCTGCTCAACATCGCGCTCAACTTCGTCCTCGTGCCCCGCCTCGGCGTCGTGGGGCTTGCGCTGGCGGGATCGGCCGGGGCCTGGACCAACGTCGCGCTGCTCTACGCCCTGCTGGCGCGCAAGGGGCACTTCCGCATGACCGGGCGAGTCGCCTGGCGCATCGCACGGATCGCGATCGCCGCGACGCTGATGGGCACGGCGCTATGGTTCGCCATGCCCTGGGGCGCCGACTACTACGCTGGCGGCGTGCTCGAGCGCGTGGGGTCGATCGCCGCTCTGGTCGCGATCGGCGGGGCCATCTACTTCGTCCTCGCCACGCTGCTCGGCGTGCTCGATCGTGCCGCCATCGCCCGGCTGATGCGCCGCGAGGGTTGACATCCCCAGGCCGGGGCCGGAAGCGCTCCCCCCTCTTTCATCCAAACAACAGGATCGTCATGCGCGTCGTTTCCGGCATTCAACCCACGGGCAATCTCCACCTCGGCAACTACCTGGGGGCGATTCGCAACTGGGTACGCATGCAGGACGAGCTGGAGGACGCCAACCGCGCTCAAGCAGCCGCGGGCGATAGCGCAGACGAAAACCAATGCCTGTTCTTCCTGGCGGACCTGCACGCGATCTCGATGCCGCACGATCCGGCGGAGCTGCGCCGCGCGACGTTGGAGATGGCAGCAGCGCTGGTTGCCTGCGGGATCGATCCCGACCGCTCGATCCTGTTTAATCAGGCGCAGGTCCCCGCTCATGCCGAGCTACAATGGCTGCTCAATGGCACCGCCCGCATGGGCTGGCTGAACCGCATGACGCAGTTCAAGGACAAGAGCGGCAAGAACCGCGAAGGCGCCAGCGCTGCGCTGTTCACCTATCCGGTGCTGCAGGCGGCCGACGTTCTGCTCTACCAGACCACTCACGTGCCGGTGGGCGAGGACCAGAAGCAGCATCTGGAGCTCGCCCGCGATATCGCGCAGAAGTTCAACAACGACTTCGCCAGCGAAGACGCGCCCGTCTTCACCTTGCCCGATCCGATCACCCCGCCCGAGGCGGCGCGGATCATGAGCCTGCGCGACGGCACGGCGAAGATGAGCAAATCCGATCCGAGCGAAATGAGCCGCATCAACCTGACCGATGATGCCGACACGATCATGAAGAAGGTCAAGAAGGCCAAGACCGACGCCGAACCGCTGCCGTCTGACGCAGCCGGGCTCGGCGGACGGCCCGAGGCTTACAACCTCGTCTCGATCTACGGCGCGCTGGCAAGCACCTCCGTCGATGGAGTGCTGGCCGAATTCGGCGGGCAGGGCTTCGGCGCGTTCAAGCCGGCGCTGGGCGAGTTGATGGTCGAGGTAATTGCGCCGATCACCGCGCGGTTCCGCGCGCTGCTGGAAGATCGCGAGGCGCTGGACGCGATTCTCGCCAAGGGCGCGGCCAAAGCGCGCGAGCGCGCTGCACCGACGCTGGCGGCCACCTACGAGGCGCTTGGTCTCGTGCGCGGGTAACGGGCTTTTCCTGCATTCATTCCAAGGCGGGCAAAACAGGCGCGCTGAGCACGGACGTGTCTGATTTTGCTATACTTTTCTATGTTCTTATTCAATTCCCATTCAGCCCGCCTCCTTTACAACACGCCTTATCGATGACAGCGTAGAGCCGGCGTGAGGGACGGTCGCGCTATGCGTTACTGCTTCCTAAGGGGATGATACGATGAACACCCGCAAGAATGGTTGGGGCCGCACCCTCAAGCTCGCCGCCGTGCCGGTGCTGCTCGCCGGCCTCGCCGCCTGCGCCACGCCGTTCAAGGCCGACGTGTCGCGCTTCCAGTCGCAGCTTCCCGCGCCGCAGGGCCAGACTTTCGCCGTCGTGGCGGACGATCCGGCGCTCGCCGGTGGTCTCGAGTTCGCCCGCTACGCCGACTACGTCGAGACGGAGATGGAACAGCTTGGCTATACCCAGGCTTCGCCGGAGAACGCGACGCTGCTGGTGCGGTTCGATTACG
>Ga0307405_10001369_pt1 | contig 10222 bp, 8 predicted proteins | sample 322Cmetagenome_2_FD_203311 | JGI IMG/M metagenome (GOLD analysis project Ga0307405, IMG submission 203311) | Maize rhizosphere microbial communities from greenhouse at UC Davis, California, United States - 322HYB-C-1 | ecosystem: Host-associated > Plants > Roots > Rhizosphere > Soil | place... | reverse complement strand
TCGGTGACATTCGGTATGCTTGTGCTGACGTTTCTGCGGCCAAAGGCCAGCTCAAATGGTCACCTCAAGTCAGCATCCAGTCAGGCGTTCAACAGCTGGCTGACTGGGCAAAAACCGAATTCAAGACAGCGACGCTATAAAAGGAATTGCCATGGAAAATGATGAAGTCATCCGGGTTTACGTCGGCGCCGATCGCTCCCAATTGCTCGCGGTTCCCGTCTTGGAGTATTCAATCAAGCGGCATACCACGGCGAAAGTTGAAGTCATCCCGATGCTCGATCTGCCAGTGCCCGTCCCAAAGGATCCACGTAACGGCCAGCGCACAGGATTTTCTTTCAGTCGCTTTTGCATTCCAAAGCTGGCCGGATATAAAGGCAAGGCTATCTATATGGATGCCGACATGCTGGTATTCCAGGACATCCGCAGCCTGTGGGGCCTGCCGTTCAATGGCGCGAAGATTCTGATTCAGGAAGAAGTAAAATTTACCGACGTCACCATGGCCAAGGAAAACGCGCCAAAGGTCAGGAAAAAGCAGTGCGCAGTCATGCTGCTGGACTGTGAAAATCTTGACTGGGACGTGGAAAAAATCGTGCAAGGTCTGGATGACGGCCAGTACAACTATGAGCAATTGATGTCGGAGTTGTGCATTCTTCCCGAAAGCGAAGTGGGCTACAGCGTACCGTTCGAATGGAACAGCCTCGAACACTATGATCCGAACACCTGCCTGATCCACTATACCGACATGGGCACTCAGCCCTGGGTATCGACGCGCAACTCAAATGGCTATTTGTGGTTCGATGAGGTCCGCAGGATGATAGCGGCCGGGGTGCTTGATCTGCAGACGATAAAGGATGAAATTGCCCAAGGTCATTTCCGTCCTTCACTCATCAGCGAAATACGTTATGGCCACGTTATCCCACGCTTTTTGCGCCCACTCTTCAACAAGAAGAACGAAGCCGCAGACAAACTTTCGGGCTATGTGCCCCATAAGAGTGTCTATGATCAAAAGCGGATTCGCAATAAAGCCATAAAAGAATATGAGCGTTCGCTCAGCAGTGTTAAGGTCTAGAATTTCACATGCGCAGCTATATGAACAGTTTCAAAGCGGCCGTAAGGATTTCGCTGGCTCGAACCTTAGGCCTGAACATGTCGTCCAAAACCGTAGGGACTGCCAATAGCCCCGCGCGTGTACTTTTTGTTTCCAATGCCTTTATCCCGACGCTGCAGCTCAGTTTCTTCAAGCCCCTGGCCAACTTGATCGAACAGGGAGAATTGGCCGCCGAACTGTTAAGCGAACAGCAGATGAGGGAGCAATTCGGCAAGCGTTTGCGTGGAGCAGAAGTCGAGCAGTGGATCAACAAGCGGATTGCGCAGTTCAATCCTACCGCGCTAGTCTTCTGCCGATACAGTGGGCCGCATGCGCAGCACATCACCAAACTGGCTCGCCGTGCCAGCATCCCCACCATCTTTCATATCGACGACGATCTGTTGAATGTGCCCATGGAGATAGGCCAGAAAAAATACGCGCTCCATAATCATCCACTCAGACTCGAAACTGTCAGATATCTACTGCAAAATGTAGACCTTGTTTACTGCTCGACTGAACCGCTGAAGCAACGTTTCGTTTCCTATGGATTGAACGGAAACTTCAAGGTCGGTGATATTTACTGCTCAGGCAAAGTGCTTGTTCCGGCAGTGGATCGTCCGGTAAGAAAAATCGGCTATATGGGCTTCGACCATGCCCATGATCTCGAAACGGTGATACCCGCGTTGATCCAGGTGATGCGAAGGAATCCAAAGGTGGAATTCGAACTGTTTGGTTCCATTCCAAAACCTGCCGCGCTTGAAGAATTTGGAAGACGGGTCAACGTCATCCCCCCCGTCCCCAACTACGAAGAGTTTCTGGAAAAATTCGCTTCGCTAAACTGGGATATAGGTATTTGCCCACTGGCGAAGACCGATTTCAACGCAGTGAAGGCGAACACCAAGTGGGTTGAATACACTTCCGTCGGAACCGCCGTGGTTGCCACTGCGGGAACCATTTACGATGCCTGCTGTGCTGATGGTTGTGGTGTGCTGGCCAATACGACCAACGAGTGGGTAGAAGCATTGGAGACTCTTATAGCCGACAGTCAAAGCCGTGCGAAGCAGGTGGCAACGGCTCAGCAACGGCTACAGCAGGATTATTCTGTTGAGCGCTTGGAACTCCAGGTGCGTGAGGTCCTGGCGAGCGCCGAACGGTACATCAAGATGGAAAAGCAATGACCACCCGCATGCACAAGTGCTGCGGCTGCTGTATCTGTTTCTTAGCCTCCGTGCATTAAAAATACAGGAATCAAATTAAAAAATGCTATTTAACTCAATCGAGTACGGAATACTACTCGCCATCAGCTTAGCGGGGTATTGGCTATGCCCTTCCGTACGTGGCAGACAATGGATTGTTTTGGCTGCCAGCGCATATTTTTATATGAGCTGGAGCCAGGCTTTTGGCTTGATGCTGTTTGTGATGATTGGGTTAAACTGGATTTTAAGCAAGAAAATTGAGCAAGACAGGCGGCGCGCATGGCTGCTACTTGGTTGCGCCATGAATCTTGGTCTGCTCGCCTACTTCAAATACATGAATTTTTTCCTGGAAAATATCGAAGCCATTGCTAAGTTGGCAAATCCCGACTTCGAATCCAGCACCCTCTCGATCATTCTGCCGCTTGGCATATCCTTCTATGTATTTGAGCTGATCTCCTATCAAGTAGATGTTTATCAAGGCAAGATCAAGCACGAGAAAAGCCCGGTTGTGTTCGCGATTTTCGTGCTGTTTTTCCCGCACCTTATCGCCGGCCCTATTTGTAGAGCGGGGCAATTCATGCCCCAAATACATATCTTGCAAAAGCCAGACAGTGCAAGATTTTACAATGGTCTTTATATGTTTGTTGCGGGACTGGCATTGAAATCGGGCTTGGCCGACGGCCTTGCCCCTTTTGTGAACGTCATATTCAAGTCACCTGCCGACTACTCTGGCCTCGATAATTTGATGGCAACCGTGGGTTTCGGCATTCAAATACTCTGTGACTTCTGGGGTTATTCGCTGATGGCCCTGGGGGCTGCATTGTTGTTTGGATATATTCTTCCTTACAATTTCAACCAACCTTATGCCGCGCTATCTATTCGTGATTTTTGGCGGCGCTGGCACATCACGCTGAGTAACTGGCTTCGTGACTATCTCTATATTGCGCTCGGCGGATCGCGCACCGATGCCAGCTGGAAGGTTCAACGCAATCTGGCGCTAACGATGTTATTGGGCGGATTGTGGCATGGCGCAAGTTGGAATTTCATCATCTGGGGCGGTATCCACGGCGGAGCCTTGGCGATCAACCGATGGTTCGATAACGCAGCTATACCGCATACATTGAAAACCCTCCTGCGCTGGCCACCCCTAGCATGGGCACTGACCATGATCGTGGTTTTTGTCGCATGGATCTATTTCCGTGCAGCCAGTTTCAGCGACGCCATCTTAATGATCGAAAAAATCATAACGCCTAGCGACCATTGGAGCAGTACAAAGCTTGCACCTCTGTTTTTCGAATTACTGCTTCTGTACCTGCCCATTCAATGGCTTGTACATAGAACCACTTATAACTTTGACATATCAGGCCTCGCCATCTGGAAGCCCGCTTTTATTTTCGCGACCCTGACAATATTCACGTTCATTTATTATGTCGACGGCAATGACTTTATATACTTCCAATTCTAAAACTCTCAAAGCCACCGGCTTACGATCGATCCAGCTATATGCTTTGTCTGGAATGACCATACTTGCGCTTTTCCTAGGCGCAGAATTCGCTGTCCGTAAACACAGCGCTCTATCCAAACCAAGCACTGACATGACCGTCGCCGAACTCATGGAGGCATTGCCCAAGATGGATATTGCCGGACGTGAGATCGGCAACCAAATGTTAATGCACAACGTGGCACTCTTTAGCCAGACCACAGCGCCAGAGGCGGTCACCACGGGGTACGTTGGTACTTCCAGAAGCAAGGTCATCCGCCCTGAGCACTTTGGCTTGAAAGGAGCGGTCGTAGGGGCGGGAAACACCTACAATGAAATTACCTATGGGTTATTACTTCAAGCAGAAATCCTCAGGTTGAAGTTTCCCCATTTGAAACGTGTTTACGTTGAAACATCCATGCTCTTGAGGCGACCGGGTAGGTTGATAGTCGAGGAAGACCACCAAAAATACCTCCCGTTGCTGCGGAGTCTCAGTCAGCTTTGCGATCGACCGACAAATGTTCCGGGATGCGTTCCGGTGTTTGAAGCGTTAAATAAGCTCCCCGAAAGCGGAAATAAATTCCTGCACTCGGAGTTACTGGCACAACGCAGCAACATTAGGCTTTCCAGCCTAATTACAAATGAAAAAAATTCCATTCCGGTTTTGAGTGATCCGTTGTTGGCGGGGTTAAGCCCTAACGGAGAAAGGAAGAATCTTTCGGCGCCCCTAAGAGCTAAAGCAGATCAGACCAAGGAGATCACGAACGAAAACGTGAAAGTTCAACGTCTTCGGGATATTAGCAATAATGCCCCTTGGGACGGTCTGTTTGATCTGTTTGCGTTGTGGGGAAAGAAAAACAATATCGAGGTCATCCTATTCCAACCTCCCGTACGCTCTGACTTGTACACTTATCAACTTCAATATGGTCTTGATGGTCATACCGCAGATCTTCGACGCGTGGCGGAACAGTACGACATTCCGTTTATCGATCTGAATTCGCCCCAACAGGGTTTTATGCAAGACTGGAGCCTTTTCAGCGACGAAGATCACATGGAAACTTGCGTCGGCAGTGGATTGCTGACTCTGGCGCTAGACGAAGGCTACAAGGAGTACCTGAAGGGGCATAATCTAATGCCCAACCTCAAGCGTGCTGCGATTGAAGAAAGAGAAAAGAGCAGTTTATCGGTTTGCAACAAATAGCAGAAATATCGCTATGCAGTCAATAACGGCTCTTATATCAGAGGATGTACCTACACATGATTGATCGGAAAGTAAACTGGGTTATCCCACCCGCACTGACTCAGGACGAACCGTTGTTACTGTTCTCCAGTTGCGATTCAGGATATCTTAGATATGCGATCTCGTTGATCAGAAGCGTTGATCTTTATTCACCTGGATATTCCTTTGTTCTTCATATCATTAACCCTGACCAACAATCGCTTGAACGGATCAATGACTTGCGTTCAGGATTGCGCCATACGCGTCTATTCGTGTCCAGGGAAGACACCGATCTCACTTCGCTTCCCTTAAAACAAAAGCGAGCTTATTACGCCAGCGCTCGCTTCCCTCGGCTACAAACCCTGCTGAGCGAATACGCTACACCTGTATTTAGCATGGATGCAGACTCTCTGGTAGTTAATCCAATTGAACTGGATTTTTCAGACAAAGCAAACGCAGAACTGATTATTATTCGGCGTGATCAGGTCGAAGGCACGCCTGAGCATCTCTCGATCGCCACCGGCTCTATCTGGTTCTTACCCACCCCTCGGGTAGTTGAACTCCTAAAAGATGTGGCAGATGAAATAGATAATCATTTTGAAAACCAGACGTTAAAATGGTTCATCGACCAGATTGTATTTTTCAAAAAAATGCAAAAATTTAAAAAAATTCACTATTTCAACCTGAAACAAAAATATGCCGACTGGCAGTTTAAAGAAACAAGCATTCTTTGGGCGGGCAAGGGTGGGCGCAAGCTGTACGATATGCGCTTCTTTATACTGCAGGCACTGTTGTCGGATGATGAAGAACGACGGGTACTTGCCAATCAACTCGTAGCCAATCTACAGAGCAATAGCGATTTACTTTCAAACGAGTGGATGTTTGAACGCCTGAGAGTAGCTCGGAACGTCTCGGCACGTATTACGCTGTATATTCCAAGGCTAGACCTACCTTGGAAACGAGGAGCTGTCGCCAACGCCGCGCCGCCAATCCCGAGCGACGATACGATTGATCTCCGCTTGTATTGGAAAGCTTTTACTTTGCGCTTGGCCAATTCCATTCAACGAGCGGGAATGCCAGTAGATATTATTGAAGTTCCCGCTTGGACAATAACCCGTCAGAAAATCGAAGAGAATTGCTCAGCGTTGGCCTTAATTCCTCATCGCTGCAAACTTGACTTCGAGGATGGCCCCACGCCTGTCATGTTTTACATGCAGGAATTTTTTCGCTGGGTGTTCGTGGTCAATGACCAAGGCTGGAGCGCTGCGTCAAGTGCTTACCCGGTGGATCTGCAGTCTCTGCCACAACAATCTCAAGGGGCCTACGACCATTATCGTGACCGTTTGCAGGACGGAAAAATCGGTAGTAAATTTTCCCAGCCAGCCCCGAGAACCAAGGAAGAACTGCTACGTGAAGGACTGATTCCTGCCTTGTACAATACACAGGGAATCAAGACTGATACTCCTCGACCGTATATTTTCTTTCCCTTACAGATTCCCACTGATCAGTCGATTCGCTATTTTTCGGATGTTTCCGAAGAAGATGCTGTTGCGGCGCTTATTACCTGGGCCCGGGCTCGTGATATAGCCGTCGTGCTCAAGCCTCATCCCGCTAATATGAAAAGCATGTCGCCATTTGAACGATATGCGGACGGTGCCACGGTGTTATTCAGTAATGCCAATGTTCATGATCTGACGAAGCATGCGAGCGGCGTCTATACAATCAACAGTGGTGTAGGCTTTGAGGCTTTGCTACAGGCCAAGCCCGTGGTCACATTTGGCCGGGTTGAGTATGATTGCGTGACCTTCAATGCCACACTCGGCAACCTTGATCAGGCGTGGGAGTTTGTTTCAAACACCAGTAAGGCGGAGCTGGAGAATCGCTATCGACGCTTCGTTGACTGGTTCCTCGGAAGCTACGCAATTGACATGTCGCAATCCGAGACTCTCGATAATCGCTTCAAGGAAACAGCCGAAGCTATCGTAAGCAAAGCTCATGACTTTCTCAACAAGGGCAACAGCCATTAAAACCTTACTCAACATAATGGACTCCGGCGTAACCCTAGCATTACGCAACATCCGCCTGCAGATGCGTGAACATGCCCTGGGATATGCATGGGCGTTGATCATCCCCATGCTCTATGCCATCTGTTACATATTCATTAAACGTGAGCTGACCGGAAATGCCACCGATCTTTCGGAGCAGGCGGGATGGGACATTCTTCGTGCCTTTGCCGGGATTACTCTGTTCCAATGCTGGATGCAGATAGTTCAGGAAATGGCCAATTTCATACGCCGTCAGCGCGGCCTGTTGCGAGGGCTGGACGTCGGCCCAACGCCTTTTGTACTGGCAATTGTATTTGAGGGCGGAATTGCCGTTCTGATTCGCAGCGCTCTGATCATTCTTGCCATTCCGCTTCTCGGTCTGGCTTTCCCGACAGGCATATACCCTTGGTTAATATTTATAGCGTGTATTTTGGCGCTGCTGCTATCGGCAACCACTATAGGTTTGCTGCTGGCTCCTTGGTCGGTGCTATATGCCGATGTGCGCAAAGCACTGAGTTCGATAAATCTGCCGATCGTCCTGATTTCGCCAATTTTCTACCCTGCAACAGAGAGATTGGACAGCGTGCTTTATTGGATAAATATTGTTAACCCTCTGGCGTCACCACTAGCAGTTCTGTCCAGCGTGCTACAGGGACAGAGCGGAGGCGTTTATATGCTGCCCATGCTTGTCGCCAGTGGAATTTCGCTATTGTTACTGACATGGTTACTTGTTCTGTTGCGTCGTCAGGTACCTATTTTATTAGAGCGGATGGGTAACTGATGGAAGTGCTACTTGAAGTCCAGGGTCTCTGGAAGAAATACTCCCGCAGTCTGAACGCGTCGGTACGTCATGCGGCCAAGGACCTGCTGTCGAATGCGACCGGCATGACAGACCGGAATATTGACCTGCGTGACTCGGAATTCTGGGCCCTCCGCGACGTCGATTTCTCGCTGCGACGTGGCGAGGTCATTGGCGTACTGGGCCACAATGGTGCGGGAAAAAGCACCTTGCTCAAATGTATCGCCGGAAAGTTAAGGGCGGACAAGGGAAACATCGTACGACGCGGCGAGCTAGGGCACTTACTTGAAATGAGTGCGGGCTTCGCACCAAGCATGACCGGACGCGACAATGTTTCGGTACGCGGACGCTTGATGGGAAAGCGTGGTAAAGACTTGGCTCATTATATTGCTCAAGTCGAAGAGTTTGCGGAAATCGATGAATTCTTTGATTCACCAGTGCAGTTTTATAGCTCTGGGATGAAGTCACGCCTCGGCTTCGCAGCCTCCTCAGTGATAGAACCGGATATCCTTATCATTGATGAGGTGCTCGCCGTCGGCGATCTGGCGTTCCGCATGCGCTGTTATGAAAGGATCAACGAGCTTTCGCGAAATGCTGCGGTTATTTTTGTTTCGCATTCCATAGGACAAGTCGCTCGGCTGTGCGAACGTGGGCTATATCTTGAGAAAGGCCGCGTTTTATTTGATGGAGGCGTGCAGCAAGCGATCGAACTCTACCAAGATAAACTGGGCCATCATAATGAGAAAAAACGCGGGCAAGTATTCAATCCAGAGCTTGTCGCCCTTGAGTTACTGGTCGCCGGATCGCCTCTTGTCTCCGGTCAACCCATACAGTACGGAAGCCCGCTGTCGTTGAATATCGATATTTCCAAGCTGCCGGCCAATGCTCAAGTGCGAGTCTTATTGAGAGACACCGCGCAAGGCGTGCTGATGGACTGGAATTCGGTACGCGCAGCACTTGCCTGGCCCGACCATGCCAGTATTTTACATGTTGAACTTGGCAGCGCTGAACTTTCTCCAGGCGCATTTTCGATTGCAGTACAAGTCATGAGTCCAGACGGAGTGGATCATCTCAGCCTTTCGGAAGCTGTTCCTTTCCGGGTAGCTGGAGAATATCACTATGCCGTTCCGGTTCAACGAGCGGCCCAGTGGTCGTTTAAGTAAATGTTCGAAACCAAATTTTAACGGAATGTTTGTATGACAAGCGTACAGCGACAACCCCTTCTGATTGGTGGCGCTCCCCGCAGCGGCACGACCGCTCTATTGCAGGTATTGAACTCGCACCGCTCGGTTTATATTTCTTCGGAAGAGAATCTTGTCAATACAGGGAAGGTATTGAGCAAGCTTCTTGGTACCCGCGAGCGACGTGCCCGTACGCTCACCGGAGGTATGCGCTCACTGTCTCACCGTGAAACGTTGACGCTCGACAATATTCATAGCCATAATTTTTCCGTAAAATCCGTCTGGCCAGCTATTCTCTATATGTATAAATGGCACCATAAACGTCATGCCGAGGGCGAACCCTTGGTCGTCTGGGGAGATAAATATCCTAACTACTACAAAGAAATTGATGAAGTATTAGCCTTGCCCCACGCTCGATACTTGCATATTACCCGCAATCCCTATGACGTGGTTAACTCCATGCTGCGCCGTACCGAGATGTCCAAACAGGGCAAGGATTGGTGGAAAGCAATTACCGATATCGATCAGATGATTGAAGCATGGGCCCAGGCCTATTCCACGATCCTACGTATCGAAAGGAATCCGAACGTTTTCCATATGCACTACGAGAGCCTTGTTTTCGACTTCGACAAGACGATGGACGGGCTAAATAATTTTTTGGGCGTTGACTTCGCGTACGAAAATTTGATGGTTGATGACCCGGACAAACATTATGAGCGCGATTTTATCAGCGAGGAGATCGAACAGCGCATTTCTTCCAACTCTCAAGTCAGCGACTACGTCAATACATTTCGGAATCACCCAGATTTGGCCAGCGTAGCAGCTTCACTTAGCCTGTTGAAGTCGCTTTAGTTTGGAATCTGAAAATGCAGAGACTCGCCTGAATTCGTATCACCGTTCGCTATGAGTAAAAAGGAACACTATGAACACTGAGCCAACACTGACGGAGACCGGCGCGCGAATTTTCATCGCGGCCACACCTGCCGAATGGTTGCCAATGCGGGTGCTTGAGTTTTCTATCAGAGAAATCTCATCGATTCCCGTGGAAGTGTCGCCCATATACTCATTCGAGCGATCAATCCCCGTACCGGAAGCATTGGAAAATCGTCCGCGAACACCTTTTTCCTTCCAGCGTTTTCTGATCCCTGAGTTGTGTGGTTTTTCAGGTAAAGCCATCTACCTGGACGCAGACATGCAGGTATTCCAGAACATTAC
>Ga0307405_10001364_pt1 | contig 10244 bp, 7 predicted proteins | sample 322Cmetagenome_2_FD_203311 | JGI IMG/M metagenome (GOLD analysis project Ga0307405, IMG submission 203311) | Maize rhizosphere microbial communities from greenhouse at UC Davis, California, United States - 322HYB-C-1 | ecosystem: Host-associated > Plants > Roots > Rhizosphere > Soil | place... | reverse complement strand
GGTCGAGCGCCGCCGCGCCGAACGTCGCGCGCACGCGCCGGGAGGTGGCCCAGTACACCGTCCACGCCAGCGCGATCGCGAGCTGCCGCAGCTGCTGCCGCGTGCCGTCCGCCCCCGGCGGGGCGGCCATCGCGTCGGCGCCGACCAGGCGAACCAGCTGCGGGTGGATGAGCTGCGTCGCGAGCACGTCCACGAGCAGGTACGCGCTGCTGACGGCGAGATAGGCGAACCAATATCGCGGCGCGTAGCGGCTGCGCCGCCCGAGGAGGAACAGGCCGCCGAGCACCACGGGGAGCGAGATGCCGGACATGGCCGTCTCGAGCACGGCGAGGGGCTGCATGCCAGTCATCGCTGCGCCGATGCCGATGGCGCCGACGTAGTCGTTCCACGCCTCCCGGGCGCGCGCGAGCCAGACGACGACGCCGGCTGCCTGGCCTAGCGTGAACAGCGCGAGCCATCCGCCGAGGCCCGACAGGCGTGACGAGGGCGGGAGCCACGGCGTGCCGTCCGCGGCCGCCGGGGCCCGTGGCGCCCGCCGGATCCACCGGGCCAGCCCGACGCCCACCGCCAGCAGTAGCAGGACGGGCCAGAGCGCTGTCGGCGAGGGCAGGGGCGTCGGGGGCGGGGTGCGGAGTGTCGCCAGCGTCGCCGGCGGGCCCTTCACCAGGCGGGCGCGCCAGGTGCCCTGCTGGCCGGCGCGCTCGCCGCCGGTGATCTCGAAGCGTCCGCCGAGCCCCGGGTCGGCGAGCCGCGAGCTCCAGAGGATCGTGTCACCACTCGCCGCCCCCACGGTCACGATGCGCAGCTCGGGCCCTTCGTACCACGCATGGGCGCTGCCCGTGCCTCGCGCCGGCGCGCCGAGCTCGATGACGCCGGAGAAGGAGGTGTCCGTGCGCGAGAAGAGCGTGAGCCGCAGGGACCCTTCGGCCTCCGGGGTGGCCTCGTTCATGACGGAGCCGACGTACTGGGTGGGCGACCGATCGGCGCATGCGGCGGTGAGGACGAGGAGAATGGCGAGGAGGAGTCGCTTCACTGGCGATGCCGGGAGGGAGGGCACCACGGGAGTACGGAAGGCGACGCCAAAATATGGCTCGTGGGCCGGCGGCGCCACGTGGATCGGCACGCCCCCGCCGCGCGAGCGAACGATGTCTCGCGCACTCGATCGAGGCGGACGCGCGTCGAACCTAACGGCCAAATCGTGATGGCGGCGGCTGGCGCGGGCTGACGACGGGGCGACCCGTTACACTCCCGCATGGACAACGTCACCCACTCGCTCGCCGGCCTGGTGCTGGCCGAGTCGGCAGCGCGGCTTCGCGCCCGCCGGATGGGCCGGGAACCGTCGGCGCGCTTCCGCGCAGTGGCGGCGATCTCGTCGCTGATCGCCGCCAACCTTCCCGACGCCGACCTGCTCTACACCGGCGTCGGCGGCGACCGGCTCGCGTACATGCTCCAACACCGAGGATACACGCACACGGTGGTGATCGCGATGCTGGGCGTCGCGCTGCTGTGGGGGGCCGCGTTGCTGGCCTGGCGGTGGCGCGCGGGGGTGGCTCCGGCATGCGAGGACGCGCACTGGCTCCTCGGGCTGCTCCTCGTGAGCACGCTCAGCCACCTCGGACTCGACTGGACGAACAGCTACGGCGTACACCCCTTCTGGCCGTTCGACAATCGCTGGCGGTATGGCGACGCGGTGTTCATCGTCGAGCCGTGGTTCTGGGTGATGGCGGTGCCGACGCTCGTCGCGGCGAGCACGAGCCGCGTCGCGCGCGGGCTGCTCTCGCTCGTTCTGGCGATCGGGCTCGTGCTCGCGTGGCGCGTGGACCTCGTGTCGCCGGGTGCGGCGGCCGCCCTCACCGCTGGCGCGGCGCTGTCCGTCGCGCTCGCGCGCGTGCCGCGCCCTGGGGCGCGGGTCGCGGTGGCGGTCGCAGGGTGGGCGGCGGTCACGCTGGTCATGATGGCGGGCGCCGCGGTGGCGCGCGGGGCGGCGGTGCGGGCGGTACGCGCCGCGGATCCGGCGGCCGAGGTGCTCGACGTGGTCGTGACTCCGCTACCGGCGAATGCCGTGTGCGCAAGGGTGATCACGGTCGAGCGGTCGGGTGCGACGTATCGCGTGGCGACGGCGCGGGTGAGCGCCGCGCCGCGAGTGACGGAGGCTTCGCACTGCCCCGCACGGGATGATGCAGGGACGGTGTTCCGGACGTCGCCACGGCGGTCGACGCCGGCGATGCGGTGGGACGCGGAGTGGACGGCGCCGCATGCCGCGCTGCCGACGCTCGCGCGCGAGAGCTGCCCGGCGCTGGCGGCGCTACGCTTCATCCGCGTGCCGGCCTGGCGCGCGGTCGACGACTCGACGGTCATGCTCGGCGACGTGCGCTACGGCGGCCCCTCGGGGGACGGGTTCTCCGACGTGAGCGTGCCGCGACGGTCGGCGTCGTGCCCCGACCCCGTGCCGCCCTGGACGCCGCCGCGCGCGGACCTGCTCGGGCTCTAGGTTCCGAGCCGCCCGAGCGCCCACGCCGCGTGCTCGCGCACAAGCGGCTCGGGATCGTCGAGCGCCCGCGTGACGCTCCTCGCGCGCGCGGGCGCGTGTCCGTGACGCTCAGGGGCGAGATCGTCCGGCCGCCGTCGGCGCCCTCCGCGTGTTCTCGAGGATGAGGACCGCCGGCCCCGCGACTGCTGCCGGACCCGCGCTGCCCCGACCCAGGTTGCCGAAGGCGCCAAGCTGCGCGAAGGCGCCGAGCACGAGGTCGTCGTCGCCGTCGCCATCCACGTCGCCAGCATCCATCCTGAGCCATCGGCCGCGGTCCGCGCCGGCGACGGTGGAGGCCCGGAAGCGCAGGCCGCCGAGGTTCTCCAGGTAGACGAAGGGGAGGGGTCGGGGCGCTGCGGTGTCCGTGAAGAAGGCGATCGCCGCCAGATCCACGTCGCCGTCGCCATCGAAGTCGCGAGCGGCGACGTCGTACGCGCCGGGCATCGGCAGGAAGTACCGCTCCGCGTAACCCGTGCGCCCGTCGTTCACGAACACGCGCACGCCGTGGTACGGCTTGACCGGACCGGGAAAGTCGCCGGCGTCGCCGTTGGTGTACACGATGTCGTCGCGCCCGTCGCCGTCCACGTCGGCGAGCTGCATGGACGTGGAGCCGTACGAGGCAGGGAAGCGGAGCAGGCGCTCGCGGGCGAAGCCGCCGTCGGGCGCGCGGCGGAAGAGCGACACGCCCTCGTCGCCCTGTGCCGTCAGCGCCAGCACGTCCGCGCGGCCGTCGCCGTCAACATCGCGCACAACGGTCGCGACGGTGCCCGGCTGCTCGGCGAGCACGTGGCGCTGCGCGCCCGCGGGCCGCCGCTCGTACCACGCGAGCCGGCCGGTGAGATTCCCGAACTCGCTGACGACGACGTCGTCCACGCCGTCGCCGCTCAGGTCGGCCCACGACGCGTGCACCGGGCGCTGGAGGCTGTCCACGCGCCACGCCGGCGCGGGCGCCGCCTCGCCCGGCCGCCAGCCCGGAATCAGCGCCACCGAGCCGCTGGGCGCGTCCGACGGGTTCAGCCTGCCCGTGAAGACCACGGCGAGCGTGTCGCCCCGGGCCTGCACGTGCGTGACGGGCGACGGCGTCGGCCAAGTCGCGAGGGTTCGGCCGGCGCCGTCGAGCAGCGCGAGGGTGCTGGCGCCGAAGGTCGCGTCGCCCACGTAGATCCGGCGCCGCGCCGCGTCGATCTGCACGAGCGCCACCATCGGGCTGGCGACCCGGAAGTCGGCGGCGCGCGCGCGGAACGGCGCGATCCCCGTCGCGACCGCCGGCACCGCGGGCCGCGGCAGCGCGGCGGGCGCCGCGCCGAGGTAGTACGCCTCGATCCGCTCCCACTCCGCGCGCGACAGGGCGGGCGTCTTGGGGAACACGCCCGCCTCGCGCACGTGGCGTCCGTCGGACGTGCCGTCCTCCACCACCTCGACCGCCGCCGGGTCGCCGGCGACCGCGAGCCCCAGGCGGCGCGCCATGCGCGGAAGCACCCAGCGCTGCCACGTCGCGCTGTCCAGCTCCGCGGGCGACGGCAGCATGTGGCACGAGGCGCAATACCGCGTTGCGAGCTCGCGGCCCTCCGCGGCCTGGCGGCCGCAGGCGGCGGCGGCGAGTGCCGCGCCGGCCGCCGCCGCGCGCGCGCGGCTCCTCCGCCGGCCGCTCACCGTCGCACCGCCTTCCCCTCCAGCCGCGGCAGCTCCGTCGGGCCGAAGCTCACGTTGTACCCGGAGTCGAGCAGCAGGCGGTCGCCGTCGAAGCGCAGGTCGAGCGTCGAGTAGAACGGCGTCTCCGGCAGCACGAGCTTCACCGTGAACACGCTGTCCGCCGTCCACACGCCACTTGCCGCCACCGCCGGCCGCGCGGGCACGCTCAGCACGCGCTCCATCCCGTTCGCGAACCCCGTGCGGCTGCGCACCCAGGTGCCGAGCCCCATCGGGGTGCGCGTCTCGCCGGCGGCGGTGCGGACGAGCAGGGCGGGCGACCGCGGGGAGAGGTCGAGCGCGAGGGCGCGGACGCCGCGGTCGTTCTCGGGGAACTCGTACCACCGCCCCGACACCCGACCGGCGAGCGGCGACGTGGTCTTGCCGGCAGGCCTCCGCATCGTCAGCCCGGCGAGCGCCGTCTGGAGCGCCCGACGCGCAGCCGGATCCTCGGCCAGTGCTCCCGGCCGCATCGCGGGCAGCAGCGTGTCCCACACGAGGTCGAGGACCGCCTGCATGTCGCGCACGCCGCTGGTGATCGCGACCACGGCATCCTGCTCGGGGAGCACGAGCATGTACTGGCCGAACGCGCCGTCGCCGCGGTACGCGCCGTGGCGCGAGCGCCAGAACTGGTAGCCGTAGCCCTGATCCCAGTCGCTCCGCGGGTTGGAGCCGTTCGAGGTCTGTCGCGCCGTCGCCGAGTCGGCCCACCCGTCAGGGAGGAGCTGGCGGCCGTTCCACCGCCCACGCTCGAGGTAGAGCAGTCCGAGCTTCGCGATGTCTTCCGTGCGCGCGCGGAGGCCGTAGCCGCCGATGGTGACCCCGTCCGGATTCGTGTCCCATACCGCGCGCTCGATGCCGAGCGGCGCGAAGAGCCGCGGCCGGACGTAGTCGAGCACTGTCTGCCCCGTGCGCTTCTGCACGATGGCGGAGAGCATGTACGTCGCCGGCGTGTTGTAGAGGAAGTGCGTGCCGGGCTTGAAGGGAACAGGGTGCGCGAGGAAGCGCCGCACCCACGTCGTGCCATGCAGCGAGTCGGTGGTCGCGGTCTCCAGCCAGAACGCGGGCTCCGTCTGGTGCCCGGTGTTCATGCGCAGCAGGTCGCGGACGCGCATCTGACGGAGGTTCTCAGAGGGCTGTGGGGGCGCGTCTTCCGGGAAGACCTTCAGCACCTCGTCGTCGAGGCTGAGCTTCCCCTCGGCCACGGCGAGGCCCACGGCGGTGGAGGTGAAGCTCTTGCTCAGCGAGAAGAGCACGTGCGGCGTAGCCGCGTCGAACGGCCCCCACCACCCCTCGGCCACGACGTGTCCATGGCGCACGAGCATGAGGCTGTGCATGGCGTCGACGCCCGCGTCGGCGGCCTGCACGAAGGCGCGGATCGCGTTCGAAGAGATGCCCTGGCGCTCCGGGGTGCTCCGCGGAAGCGCCATGCCCTGAGCTCGGGCGCGTACGGCGCCCGTGAGCGACGCGAGTGACAGCGCGAGCAGCAACGGGCGGGCGTACGAGCGGCCCGGCAGGAGCGGTTGGAGTGAGCGCAGGACGCGCGCGGCGCGAGCCCGAGCCGCAGGAACGAGGACGTCGCTGGTATCGATCATGGCCGTGGGTGCGTGGCCTCGTTGCGGACGGGCCTGACTGGTACTGATGAAACCGAGTTGTTCACAGGCGTGCGGCGAGGCATTGAGCCCGGGTGGGGAAGCCGAGCGCACGGTGGCGTCGGGTCGTGTCGTAGCAGGTGAGATAGCGCGGCAGGGCGGTGGCGCGCCAGGCGGAGTTGCGGTACGCCGGGGCGTCGGCCCACTCGGTCACCAGCGTGGGATGAAGGGATCGGCCTTCCGGCGTCCGTCTCCTCGGCGATCCGCTCGCGAAGAGCCACCGAGGCAGACTCCGACTCGATGCGGCCGAGCGCCCACGCAGCGTGCGAGCATCCTTCCCGGCGAGCGCCTCCCGCGGCGCGAACGCCGGCGCGCCCTCGCCGTGCAGCCGACGGAGGCGCTGCGGGCGGACGGGTAGCGCGGCGGCGCGACGCGCGAACCTACCCGGGGCCGTCTGGTGAGGCCGCGCGAACTCTGCACCGCCGAGGGCTCGGTCCCGTCTACTCGCCCGACGGGCGGCGCAGCCGGACGCCGCTAGGCACCACCGCGGCGAAGCGTGGCGTGCCGTCGGCGCCCCAGGTGAACCGCTGCGCGCGCACCGACCGCACCACCCGGGCCCCCGTGTCCGGCGTCTGGCCGCCCCAGACCGCGCGGTCCTTCGCGTGATAGACGATCCAGCTCTCGCGGCCGTCCGGCGACACGGTGAAGCTGTTGTGCCCCGTGGTATAGGCGCCGCCGTCGGGCCTGCCGTCAGGCGCGCCGAGCGGCGCGAGGATCGGCGTACGGCGTTTGGTCCACGCCGCCGGATCCACCGGATCCGCGCCGGGCGTGAGGGTCATTAGGCCGACGTAGTAGTGCGGCGTGGCCGTGTGGCCGGCCGAGTAAGCGAGGAAGACGCGGCCCTCGTGCACCAGCGCCTCGGGCGCCTCCACCCAGTACCCCGCGTCGCGCTCCCAGCCGGTGGCGGTGCGGCGCCAGCCGTGCTCCCACGGCTCCGTGCCGCGCACGATGCGCACCCCGGGCCCGCTGACGTGGGTCGGTCCGGACATCGGCGCGATGTAGACGCCGTTCTCGGGCCCGCCGGCGCAGTAGAGGAAGTAGAGCCGCCCGTCGGGCAGGACGAGCACGCTGCCGTCGATCGCGTAGCGTTCGAACGCTGGGTCCACACGCACGGGGGGCTCGTAGGGGCCTAGGGGATCGTCCGTCCGCGCTTCCAGCACGTAGTGGCGGTGATGATCGTCCACGCCGTCGCTGGCCGTGAAGTACAGGTACCAGCGCCCGCCCAGCCGGTGCAGCTCGGGCGCCCAGATCTGGCGGCTCATCGGCCCGCTCGGCGGCGCCGACCACACGCGCATCTTCCGCAGCGCCGCGCCGAGCCCCGTGAGCGTCGGTGACTCCCAGACCCAGAGGCCGCCGTCGGGCTCGAGGGTGGCGGTGAAGTAGTAGCGCTCGCCGTGGCGAACGATCCACGGATCGCCCGCCTCGGTCGCGACGATCGGGTTCGCGAAGGTCCCGGTCGCGGGCGCACTCGCCTGACGTTCGGCGGCGGGGGTCCCAACGGACGGATGGGCGCACGCCCCCAGGACGAGCACGCACGCGCGGATCGGTCGGAAGCGCCACGAGCCACGCGAGCCACGAGATGACCGGAAGGGAGGCATGATGGAACGGGGGAGGGCGTGGATGCGACGGCCGTGCCCGAAAGACAGTCGCCGGGGACGTCTCGGAAATTCCAGGCATGCGCCGAATGGGTCAACGCCGCGTCGTTGCGGCGAGGCGCGGGGTCCGGTGGCCCGCTCCCGCTACCGGCGCCGCACGCGGTCCAGGGCCCACGCGGCGTGCTCGCGCAGGAGGGGCTCGGGGTCATCGAGGGCGCGCAGGCGCCCGCGCTGTTCTTTACATACATAGCGCTGCCATGTATAATGCTGCTATGTACGCGGGCATTCGAGTTCATGAGCGCCGCCCGAGGCGTGAATTCATGGAGATCAACAAGGACCTGATCGCCGCTTCCTCGACACCCATCGTCCTGGCGATCCTGGCCGAACAGGACAGCTACGGCTACGCGATCCTCCAGCGGGTTCGCGAGCTGTCCGGGGGGCGCATGGAGTGGACGGACGGGATGCTCTACCCCGTCCTCCATCGGCTCGAGCGGCTCGGCTACGTCGAGGCGCGGTGGGAGGTCGCGGAGAGCGGTCGCCGTCGCAAGTACTACCGGATCACGTCCGAGGGCCGGGCTCAGCTCGCGGAGGAACGCAGGCAGTGGCAGACGGTGGACGCCACGCTGCGGGCCATGTGGCAGGCGCTCGCCGTTCCCGTTCCCACCAACCACCCGCCGTTCGCCGCACCACTACCACAGGGCGCCTGACGATGCCGGATTCAACTCACGCGGTACCGCTCGAGGAGCAGGTCGACCAGTGGCGGAGCTACCTCCGCCGCCGGCAGGCGATCCACTCCGTCGATGTGGCGGAGCTGGAAGACCATCTGCGCGAGCAGGTAGCGGTCCTGGTCGACGCGGGGCTCGCCGCCGACGAGGCGTTCCTGGTGGCGGTGAAGCGCATGGGCGACCTCGATGCCCTCTCGCGGGAGTTCGCGCGGGAGCACTCGGACCGCCTCTGGAAGCAGCTCGTCGTCGGCCCCTCGGATTCCGGGGAGCCACAGGCCGGGGCCCGAACGGAGGCCATCGTCGCCTTCTCGCTTGCGGTGGCGGCGGCGCTCGCCATCAAGGTGCCGGCGATCTTCGGGATCCAGTTGGACCAGGACGCCGGCTTCTACGCCCGTAATCTGAGCTTCTTCGTGCTGCCCCTCCTGACCGGCTACTTCGCCTGGAAGCGGCGGCTCGACACCAGCACGCTCCGCTGGCTGGCCGTGGCGTTCGCCGCGGCGGGTGTGTTCGCCAACGTCTATCCCTTCGCCCCGCGCGGCTCCACCGAGGCGCTCACGGCCCTGCACCTGCCGATCGCGCTCTGGCTGCTGGTGGGGATCGCGTACGCCGGCGGCCGCTGGAACGCTGTCGGGGGCCGCATGGACTTCATCCGATTCTCTGGCGAGCTGTTCATCTACTACGTCCTGATCGCGCTCGGCGGCGGCGTCCTCACGGCGTTCATGGCGATGCTCTTCCAGGCGATCGGGATCGACGTCGAGCCCTTCTTCGAGTCGTGGCTGCTGCCGTGTGGAGCGGCCGGGGGCGTCGTGATCGCCTCCTGGCTGGTGGAGGCCAAGCAGAGCGTGATCGAGAACATGGCGCCGGTGTTGACGCGCCTCTTCACGCCGCTCTTCGCCGCCGTGCTGGTCGCGTTTCTGGGGACCCTGCTGTGGACCGGACGCGGCGTCGACATCGAGCGGAACGTGCTGATCGCCTTTGACCTGCTCCTGGTGGTGGTGCTTGGCCTTCTGCTCTATTCCGTCTCCGCCCGAGATCCCCGCTCGCCCCCCGGTGCCTTCGATGTCGTGCAGATCGTGCTGGTGGTCAGTGCGCTCCTGGCGGACGTGGTCGCGCTGTGGGCCATCGCCGCGCGCATCACCGAGTTCGGCTTCACCCCGAACCGCGTGGCTGCCCTGGGTGAGAACGTGATCCTGCTGGTCAATCTGGCCTGGTCTGCCGTGCTCTACGTCCGCTTTCTGAGAGGGCGCGGATCGTTCACGAGGCTCGAACGGTGGCAGACGAACTACTTGCCGGTGTATGCCGTGTGGGCGGCAATCGTCGTGATCGTCTTTCCACCGGTGTTCGGATTCATCTGACAGCGCGCCGATAGAGCCGTTCTCCGCACCGTTCCTCATCGTTCCTCCCTGTTGCTCGCGGCTGTGGCGCTCGCGGGAGGACGATGCCCGCCTGGTACCCTCTGCCGGACGTGACGTAGCGGGCCGCCGCAGCGCTGCCAGGGCTGACGGCGGGGGATACAAACACCTGACATCTGCTCCCCTTGCTTATCTACACGAGCAGTCGCATTTTCTCGTGTAGATAACCGAGGCCACGCCCATGACCCGCCCCACCGATCTCGTCCAGGGCACCCTGGACCTCCTCATCCTCCGCACCCTCGCCGCCGAGCGGATGCATGGCTGGGCCATCGCCCAGCGCATCCAGATCCTCTCGAAGGACGTGCTGCAGATCAACCAGGGCTCGCTCTACCCGGCGCTCCAGCGCCTCGAGCGCCAGGGGTGGATCCGGGCGGAGTGGGGGACGTCGGAGACGAACCGGCGCGCCCGCTTCTACGAACTCACCGACGACGGGCGCGCCCGGCTCGCCGCGGAGCGCGCCGACTGGGAGCGCCTTTCCGCCGCCATCTCGCTCGTCATGCGCACCGCCTGACGGAGGATTCGACATGCGCATCGTTCGCCGGGCCGCGGCCCTAGTCCGCGCCCTCTTCCGGAACGACCGCATCGAGGCGGACCTCGCCGAGGAGATGCGGTTCCACATGGAGCGCGACGTGGAGGCCAAC
>Ga0307405_10001362_pt1 | contig 10254 bp, 10 predicted proteins | sample 322Cmetagenome_2_FD_203311 | JGI IMG/M metagenome (GOLD analysis project Ga0307405, IMG submission 203311) | Maize rhizosphere microbial communities from greenhouse at UC Davis, California, United States - 322HYB-C-1 | ecosystem: Host-associated > Plants > Roots > Rhizosphere > Soil | place... | reverse complement strand
TTGCTCATGACTGGCTTCGCGGTCGGCGCGGAGTTCGACCTCGCAGCCTACCTGGTGAGCCGAAAATTCCCGCTGAACCTCTACAGCACCCTCTTCGGGGGTGTCTATGCCACAGTGGCCATTGGCGCCGGCATCGGGCCATTCCTCGCGGGACGGCTCTTTGACATTTCCGGCAGCTATGTCTCGTGGCTCTGTCTGGCAGCGGGACTGCTGCTTGCAGCCGCAATGATCTGCCTCACGGAGCGTGCGGGCGTCAAGCACGCGAGCGGCACGGTCGCAGCGGCGGGTTCGAGCGAGCGCTGAGTTCGCTGCGCCTTCCTTTTGCTCGCAATGCACAGCCTCCGTGCGCTCCTCGGCCCACTGCGAGTTTTCGATGCAGTGTGCCGCGCCAAGGGGATCACGCGCGCAGCCCAGGTGCTTCATGTGACGCCCGGTGCAGTCAGCCAGCAAGTCAAGCAGCTGGAGGTCGGGCTCGGAGCGCAGCTGTTTCAAAAATCCGGTCGCGAGATCGAGCTCACCGCGGTGGGCAAACGACTGGCCCACCGCGTCTCGGATGCTTTCGATCGCCTGAACGATGCGCTCAATGACGTGGTCGACATCCAGCTGGACAAGCGGCTGCGCCTGAAAGTGACGCCAAGCCTCGCCATCCGATGGTTGGTGCCTCGCCTGCGCGGCTTCTACGCGCAACACCCCGACATTGACCTCGAGATTTCGACCATTGCGATGGCCGACGACATCCGGCTCGAAGGCGCTGACTGCGCGATCCGGCATGGCATGGGAGAGTGGGCCGATGTCGAGTTGGACCACCTCTTCGACGACGAATTTCTTCCTGTCTGCGCACCCAACCTGGCCAGGCATTTGAAGACACCTCAAGATCTGCTGCAAGCCAACCTGCTGCACTCGATGATGCGGCCGGAAGCCTGGGCCCTATGGTTCAGTTCGGCCGAACTTGTAGATTCCCCGCGTCTGCATGGAATCACGTTGGCGAATGCTGCGTTGTGCTACCAGGCTGCGGCTGATGGACTGGGGATTGCCATCGCCCAGCGCGCCTACGTGGACGATGACCTACTCAGCGGGCGGCTCGTCATTGCCGTGGATCACGTCGCCAGAACGGAGGCCGGGTACTACCTGGTCTGCGATCCCCTGAAAGCGGCAGAGGCTCCCGTGAAGCTCTTCAGAGATTGGATCCGTTCTGTCCGGTAGCAAGGGGTATCGAGGAAGGCGTCAAAGACTGATCGCCGCGATCCCCGCCAGCACGATCACCGCGCCGGCCATGCGGCGCATGAGATGACCCTCGCCAAACAGCCTGCATGCAACGAGTGAGCCAATGACGATGGACGACTCGCGCAGGGGCGCGACGAGCGCCACCGGCGCCTTCAGCATGGCGGTGAGAACGAGGATGTAGGCGAGCGGGGAGAACACAGCCACGATGAGAATCGGCACGGCGTCGACACGGATGGCCGCTCGGATGCGATGGCGCCGGCGCAGCAAGCTGGGGGTCAGGATCAGGCTTTGCAGCAGCAGCGTGGCCGCGTAGTAGCTCACAGGCGCCAGGTGCAGCGCAACGACCGCGTAGCCGTCCCAGACAGTGTAGGCGGCGATGGTCGCCCCGGTCGCGGCGCCCCAGAGCAAGCCCTGCAGCGGCCGGCGGCTTGCGTTCCTGAACGGGTTGCCGGTGACGACGAGAATGCCCGCCACGACCAGCGAAGCGCCGAACATCGCGGCCACGGTCAGCTGTTCGTCCAGCAGGAGGATCGCGAACAGCATCGCCAGCACCGGCCCGGTGCCGCGGGCGACCGGATAAACCACCCCCAGCTCGGCGCGTTCGTAGCCGGCCTGCAAGGTCAGAGAGTAGGCAGTGTGCAACACGGCCGAGACAGCGGCGCCCGCCGCGAGTTGCCAGCCGAGCACCTGCTGTCCATCCGCCATGAAGGCGAGGCTGATCGGGACACACAGCAGCGCCGAAGCGTAGGTGTAGGCGCAGACGAACAGGAAGGCATCACCGCGCTTGTACTTCGAGGCCAGGTTCCATACCGCATGGGCGAACGCCGCGGCAAGGACTATCGCGACGGTGCCGGGCAGCATCAGGCGATATCGGGCAGGTCGATGCCCGCCCGTTCGGCGCGGCGGCTGCGCCGCGAGTCGCGCAGCGCGACAGCCGCGACCAGCGCGTCGATCACCACGAGCTGCGCCAGCCGACTCCCGGCCGCGGCCATCTGGGCCGTCAGTGGTGCCCCGCCGACGACAAGCGCGATGTTCGCGAGGCTCGCCAGCGGCGTGTCGTACTGGTTGGTGATAGCGATGAGCGAGGCGCCGGCAGAAGCTGCCGCATCGGCGATGGCGAGCGTCGTCGAGGTGCGCCCCGTCGAACTAATGGCGATGACGACGTCACCGCGGCCCAGGAGCCGTGTCGCAATCATTGCCGACAGATGGTCCGCGATGCCGATGCTCGTCACGCCGACCGCGCGCAGTCGGAAGACCGCATCGGCGGCGACCGTCGCGGAGGGGCCGGCTCCGAACGCGATCACCTGGCGCGCCTGCTCGATGGTGCTGACCGCCCGCTCGAGCGCCGACGGCTCCAGGGCTCCGCCGAGCGCCGTCAGTGCGTCAGTGCCTGCGCGGATCGAGGCCTCGAGCACCGCAGCGGTCGTCGCACCCGCGGTGAGCACGTCAGATGGTGCGAAGAACCCGGTGGTACCGCGGGCACGCGCGATCTCGATCTTGAGTTCGGTGAAACCGCTGAACCCGATCGCACGCGCGGCGCGGATCACGCTCGGCGGCGAAACGCCAGCGCGGGCAGCCACCTGCGCGGTCGTGCTCACGCCCACGAACAAGGGATCGGCGAGCAGGAGCTCAACGACCTTTGCCTCGCTGGCAGCCAGATCGCCGGTTCGGGCCTGGATGCTTCCGATCCATTGCAACAAGCGCTCGTTGCCCGAAACTCCATTACCATCTTCTTTCATATCAGGTAATAGATTACATTGCACCGGTGACGAGCGCAAGCACGGCGTGTACGGAACGCTCAAGGGACGCTCGAAGGAGTCTGTGTTCATGAATACAACAAGGGCTGCATCCATCGCGGTCGTGGGTCCGGGTGCCATCGGCACCGCGATCGCGGCGGCACTGCACGAAGCCGGTCGTACACCGTTGCTGTACGGCCGCACACCCCGGGCGCGCCTGACGCTTCACGATGGCGATCGCCTCATCACTGTGCCCGGCCCGGTGCGGGTGGATCCCGCAAAAATCGGCGGGACGGTTGACCTCGTGTTTCTGGCGGTCAAGGCGACACAGATCGAGGCGACGGCAGACTGGCTCAACGTGTTGAGTGGCCCGAAGACCGTCGTGTGCGTTCTGCAGAACGGCGTCGAGCAGCTGGAGCGGGTCGCTTTGCATGCCCGGGCCGCGCAGGTCGTTCCCGCGGTCGTGTGGTTCCCTGTGCAGGCCCAAGCCGACGGCTCGGTGCGCCTGCGCGCAGACATGCGCCTGAGCCTGCCAGACACGTCGCACGCCCGCGTGGTGGCCGAGACGCTGCAAGGCACACGCTGCCGGGTCGAGCTGGCCGCGAACTTCCACGCGCTGGCCTGGCGCAAACTGCTGCAGAACGCGGTGGCCGGACTCATGGTGCTGACACACCGCCGCAGCGGCATGTTCGGCCGGTCCGATATCGCCGCGCTCGCCCTTGCCTATCTGCGGGAATGCCTGGCCGTGGCGCGCGCCGAAGGCGCAGAACTCGACGACGGGGTGCCCCAGGAAATTCTCGACAGGTTCCAGGCCTCTCCCGCAGACATGGGCACGTCCATCCTCACGGATCGCGAAGCCGGCCGGCCGCTCGAATGGGATATCCGCAACGGTGTCGTCGCGCGTCGCGGCCGGGCTCTGGGCGTCGCGACGCCGATCAGCGATATCCTGGTGCCGCTGCTCGCGGCCGCGAGCGATGGCCCTGGCTGATCCTGCGGCCGCTGCGCGCACCGTCGCGCCTCTTCCTCTGCGGCGCCCGCAATCCTGCGTCGAGTTGCTGTCCAGCCAGTGTGCGAACACCGGCCTTCCCGGCCCACACCCTAGTCCGCTTTGAATCCCGAAGCCTTGACCACCGGCTCCCAGAAGGCGCGCATTTCGCCGAACCGGGCTCGAGCCTCGGCCGGCGAGCTTCCCGCCTCCACGAAGCCGAGCGTGCGGATCTTGCGCGCGAACTGCTCGGTTGCCACCGCTTTTCGGATCGCAGTGCTCCATTCGGAGACGACGACCGCAGGCGTTCCAGGCGGCAGGCAGATGGCCAATACGCCCACGGCGGTGAGCTCCTTTCGACCGAGTTCGCCGAACGTCGGAACGTCGGGCAAAAGCCGCGAGCGCTGCGCAGAGGTGACTGCCAGCACGCGAAGCTTGCCGGCGTTGTGATGCTGCGCGAAGTCTCCGACCGTCGAACTTCCCGCGGCGACATTGCCACCGACGAGGTTCACGATCATCGGGGCTGCGCCCTGAAACGGCACGTCCTGCAGCGGTGTGCCGATGACCTTGGCGATCTGCAATCCCAGGAAATGGGTCGGGCCTCCCGATGCGGCATGGCCGAAGTTGGCATGCTCGGGATGCGCGCGCACCCATGGGGCATATTCGGCAAAGGTCTTGACGGGCGAGGATGCGGGTACAGCCAGCGCCATCGGAAACTCGACCACCGTCGACGCCGGCAGGATATCCCGCTGCGCAGCGTAGTTGAGCTTGTTGAAGACGAACGGATAGATCGACTGCAGGAAGTCAGGACACAGCATGGCCACGCTCCCGTCGCTCGGCGCGGCACGCAGCGCATCGACCGCGATCTTTCCACCGGCGCCGGGTTTGTTCTCCACCACGACCGTGCGATGGAGCGGCTCATGCAGCTGATCCGCAAGCGCTCGTGTGACCACATCGAGTGTCCCGCCAGGCGAGAAGCCCACAAGAATCCTTGCGGGCGGGCGGCTGGCCGACTGCGCCATGGCCGACGACGTGCCGACGGACACGGCAACGATGAGTGCGAGGCTGCAGAGCCAGGGGGTACTCGGTTTGTTCAAGAGTTGCTCCAGGGAAATTCAGCGAGGTCACGTCGCTTGCTGTGGCGTCGGCACGAGGCCACTCGGGGGTTCGAGCGCGCAGCGACCCACGACGCTTGGCGCCTGTGTGCGAGGCACAGTCAGCGTCCGCGAAAGACCGGAGCGCGCTTGTCGGCGAACGCACGGCGCCCTTCCAGTCGGTCCTCGCTGTCCCTGAGCACGCCAAAGGCCTGGCGCTCCAGTTCGAGTCCACCCGCAAGCGGCAGCTCCCGTCCGGTCATCGCCAGACGCTTGGCTGCAGTCATCGCCAATGGCGCATTGGCGGCCATGGCGCGTGCCAGGTTGACCGCCGTTTCCTGCAGCACGGAAAGGGGAACGACCTTGCTGACCAATCCGATTCGCAACGCTTCGTTCGCATCGATGCGCTCGCCCGTCAGCAGCATCCACATCGCGTCCGACTGGCCCACCGCGCGAATCAGGCGTTGCGTGCCCCCGGCGCCTGGGATGCTGCCGACGCGCACCTCCGGCAAGCCGAACTGCGCGTTGTCGGAGCAAATGCGGATGTCCGCAAGCAAGGCCAGTTCCAGTCCACCACCCAGGGCATAGCCATTGATCGCGGCGATGACAGGCTTGTCGGTCTGCAGCGTGCCGAAATTGGAATGCCGGGTCCCGGCGCGAAAGACCTGACGAGCGGCGCTGTCGGCAGGCGGCATCGTCTTCTTGAGGTCTGCACCTGTGCAGAACGCACGCTCGCCCGCGCCGGTCAGCACGAGGACGCGGATGCTCTCGTCGCTGGAGACCTCGTCCCAGATCGCGAGCAACTGCTCGTTGGATTCCGGGTCGATGGAATTCATGGCTTCGGGCCGGTTCAGGGTGACGATGGCGACGCCATCCTGGACTGTCTTGACGATGGGCATGGGTGTGTCTCAGTTCGAAGAAGAGTCGGCGGCGATGACCGCCTCGATGTTTGCTGGCGGCATTCCCAGTTCGACCAGCACCTCGCGGGTGTGCTGTCCGAGGGTGGGAGCGGCCCGTCGCGCCTGAGGCCGCTCGCCAACCGCACCGATGACGCTGCGTGGCATGGTCAACGCACCTGCGACCGGATGCAGCAAGGTCTCTGTGAGCGCCGTTTCGACGAAGGGCGCGGACTGCGCGACCTCGGCATAGTTGTTGATCGGCCCGCAGATGATGTCCACGGCCGCGAACTGCTCGAGCCAGAAGGCACGGGGATGCGCAAGCATGCGTGCTTCGAGCAGGCGCAACAGCGCCTCGCGGTGCTGCAGCCGATCCTTGTTTTCGACGAAGCGTGGGTCCGATGCGAGTTCAGGCGCACCGATGGCGGAACACAAGGCCTGCCATCGCGCGGGGTGATAGGCCGCCACCATGATCCATCCGTCGGCGCAACGCAAGGCCTCGTTCGGCGTCGAATATGGCGCTGCGTTTCCTTGCGGGCCGGGCACATGGCCGTCTGCGAAATAGGACGCGAAACTCACATGCTGCAGCGCGATGGCGCTGGCGAACATGCTTGCTTCCACATGCTGGCCCAGCCCCGTGCGTTGGCGATCCGCGAGGGCAGCCAGGATCGAGATGGTCGCGAACGACCCCGTGACAAGATCGACCACGGGCACCGGCACCTTGCACGGCTGGCCGCCGGGCGCGCCGGTGACGCTCATGAGGCCGCTGACGGCCTGCAGCACGCCGTCCACCCCGGGCAGGTTCCTCGCGGCCCCGTGCTGACCGTACGCGGAGACGGAGCAATAGATCAGCCGCGGATTGGCCGCAGCCACCGTGGCGTAATCAAGCCCCAGGCGTTCCATCACGCCTGGGCGGAAGCTCTCCACCAGCACGTCCGCCTGCGCGACCAGCTGCAGCGCCGCTTGCCGGTGGGTCGGCTGCTTCAGATCCAGCACGATGCTGCGCTTGTTGCGATTGAGCGCAAGGAAAGGAACGCCCTCGCCATGAACCCATGGCGACAGCGCTCGCGACAGATCGCCTGTGGGGGCTTCCACCTTCACGACGTCGGCCCCGAGGTCGGCCATGCACAGCGTGCACGTGGGACCCGCCATGACCTGGGTGAAGTCGATCACCTTCAATCCGCTCAATGCATTTGCGAGCATGCAACCTTCGATCTCGTAAGGTGTTCTTCTTGGATCCGCATCGGTTCACTACACCGACGGACTGCTGAGACTGCGTCCACCGCAAACGTAAAGCAGCTGCCCCGTGACGTAGCTGGAGCCTGGTTCTGCGAAGAATCGAACGGCACGACCGATATCTTCCGGCTGGCCGATGCGCTCCATCGGCACGGTCTTGTGAAGACCCTGCCTGACCTCTTCGGTGAGCGTTTCAAACAGCGGCGTCTCGACGATGCCCGGCGCGATGGCATTCACGGTGATGCCCTTGCGCGCATATTCCAGCGCCAGCGAGCGGGTCAGGCTCACCACGGCGCCTTTGGAAGCGGAATAGGCCGCCTGGCCGCGATTGCCCAGCCAGGCACGCGAACCGATATTGATGATGCGTCCGAACCGGTTTTCCGCCATCTGGTCTAAGACCGCCTTGGAGCAAATGAATTGCGAATGGAGGTTGACCTCGATCACCCGACTCCAGAACGCCAGGTCCATCTTGGAAACAAGCTTGTCTCCACCGATGCCGGCGTTGTTGACTAGGATGTCGATGCGGGCATGGGATGCCAGCAGTTGAGCCACCGTCGACTCCACCTGCTCCACGGAGCTCACGTCGACCTTGAAGGTCTTCACGTCGAACCCCTCGCTCGCAAGGCTGCGCTGGGCCGCTTGCAAGGCTTCGTCGTCGAAGTCCCACAGCGCGATGCGGCAGCCGCTCTGCGCAAGCTCGCGGGCGATGCCAAGGCCGATGCCCTTCGCGCCTCCGGTGACGACGGCGACGAGGCCTTGCAACGAGGCAGGCGCGGTTGGATTTTTCTGGTTCATGTCGACCCGATCAGAGCGAAAGAATGTGGATGGCGCAGGCGGCGTGATCCACGCCCCAGATACCGCCGCCAGTCACCTGCGTGAGGCCGATTCGCGCCCCCTGCACTTGCCGAGCTCCCGCGCGGCCTTGCAACTGCTCGCAGACCTCCACGATCTGTGCGACGCCGGTTGCGCCGGGCGGATGTCCCTTGGCGAGAAGGCCGCCACTCGGATTGACAGGCACCCGCCCGCCCAGCGCGGTCGCACCGCTGTGCAGCAACGCAGCCGCGTCGCCGCGATCGCAAAGCCCCAGCGCTTCGTAGTAGAGCAATTCGGAGATGGTGAAGGCGTCGTGCACTTCCAGCAGACTGAGATCCTGTGGTCCCACACCGGCCTGCTCATAAGCCAACTTGGCGGCACGCGCCGTGATCTCGGCCTCCGTCATATCGACCGGTGTGGTTTCGAACAAGCCGGACTGCACCACGGACGCCAGGACCTGAACCGGCTTTGCAACGCCTTGAGAAGGTCTGGTGCTGAGCACGAGGGCCGCTGCACCGTCGACCACGGCGGGACAGCACTGCAGCAGCGTGAGCGGCTCGGCCACGGGGCGAGACGCAAGGATCTCCTCGCGGGTCGCTAGCTTTGCAAACTTGGCGATGGGGTTGAGAACACCGTGCTTTCGGTTCTTCACGGAGATGTCCGCAAGCGTCTCAATCTCGAGCCCGCGCTCATGCATGTAGCGCCGAGCGCGCATGGCGTACAAGGCGGGCATGATCATGCCCCGCCTGTTGTTCCAGTCTTGCTGGCTCAGCTGCAGCGGCCCGCCGCCCAGACCGCTCAGATGGTCCATCCCGAACACCAGGACGGTGTCGTACTGCCCGACCTTGAGCGCCTGCAATGCGAGATTCAGTGCGGTCGCGCCGCTGGAGCAGGCGTTGTCCACGTTGTAGACGGCGCCCCCGTGCGCATGCAGTTCACGCAGTGCACGCTGCCCTGGCAGCATGGCCCCGAGCGCGTTGCCGCAGTAGAACGCCTGTACGTCGGAGAGTCGCGTGCCGGCATCTTCCAGGGCGTCAAGAATGGCCGACTGGACCATGGCCTCTTCGGTGAGCTCCGGAAAGCGACCGAAGTCGGTGATTCCCACGCCGGTGATCATTGGTTGCTTCATTTCATTGCTCCTGGAAGGCGTAGTCGGGTGTGCCGTCCGGCAATGCGAAGGGCACCACGCGCACGCGGCTTTGGATCGCAGGCGGGCTTCCATCGAACAGGAGCCGACCGAAGGCGCGAACGCCCGGCTCGAAGTCGACCATCGCCAGTGCGTAGGCGGGCTTGTCCTTGCCGGGATGGACCACCGTGAAGCTGTAGAGGGACCCGGTCGGGCCGAGCTCTATTTCCTCGATCGGCTGGTCGTTGTGAACGAACTCGATCGGCGGAAACTGGGGGGGCTGCCCGCCCGCCTGTGTGGCCACAAGCACCATGCCGCCGGGGGTTTCACGGATGGGGGAATCCGTGCGCTTGATGATCTTCAAAGGTGTCTCCTGTTCCGGTGGCGATGGCCACGGCAACAGGAAGTGTGGTGACCTGCGGCCGCCCGGTCATTGGATTTGTGCTGCGCACTCTTTAGCTTTCCTAAAGAGTCTCAAGCGTGTAGTTCTGCTAAAGCCAGAGCAGCCAAACTGCAAGGACGGGCGTCATGCGGACGCGCATACTGAATGAATGAAAGAACAAATCAGCGTTCCAGTCACCTTGATGCGCGGCGGCACAAGCAAGGCTGTTTTTCTCGCGCAGCGTGACGTGCCGTCCGATCCGCAGGCGCTGCAGCGATTCCTGCTGGCGCTGTTCGGCAGCCCCGATGTGCGCCAGATCGACGGGCTGGGAGGCGCTGACATCCTCACAAGCAAATGCGCAATCATTGGGCCGCCGTCGAGACCTGACGCAGACATCGACTACACCTTTGTCCAGATCGGGATCGATCAGCCCAGCGTTAGCTTCGAGATCGTCTGCGGCAACATTTCATCGGCCACCGGGGTCTACGCGCTACAGGAGCGCTTGATTCCCGTGCAGGAGCCCGCCACCACGGTGCGCGTGCACAACACCAACACCGGCAAGATTCTGCGCATGGTGGTGCAATGTGCGCACGGCGAGCCCCGCGTGGAAGGCGACACCGAAGTGGATGGGGTGCCCGCCAAGGGCGCCGAGGTCGCGTTGGACTACTCCGGCACCAGCGGGGCCACCACGGGCAGGTTGCTGCCCACCGGGCAGGCACGTGATTCGGTCTACGTCTCCAAACTCGGTCGCGAGATACCCGT
>Ga0307405_10001360_pt1 | contig 10256 bp, 8 predicted proteins | sample 322Cmetagenome_2_FD_203311 | JGI IMG/M metagenome (GOLD analysis project Ga0307405, IMG submission 203311) | Maize rhizosphere microbial communities from greenhouse at UC Davis, California, United States - 322HYB-C-1 | ecosystem: Host-associated > Plants > Roots > Rhizosphere > Soil | place... | reverse complement strand
ATCTGCAGGGTCAAGGCATAGCGACCCAGGCGCAGGCCACCGTTCAGGTCGAGCACCTGCGCGGCGCTGCCCGTGGCGCCGTGGGCCAGGGGGCGGGGCGCGAGATAGCGGAGCTGGGCGCCGCCATGGAAGCCGGTGCGATGCATGGCCTGGGCCGCCAGCGCACCCAGGAAGCGCGGAGCCCCGGGCACGGGATCATCGGTGTCAGTGAAGCGGGCATCGACCGCGCTGACGTCGCCGCGCAAGCTCAGCCACGCGAGCGGCTGATAGGTGACGTCGAGCTCCAGCCCGAGCCGTCGCGACGGCTGGCGCGCCAGACTCGCCCCGGACAGATGGTCAAATAGCACCTCGCTGCCCAGCCAGGTGCCGAAGGCGCCCAGGCCCATGGAGACGCGCTCGGCGAGACGGCCGCGCGCGCCGAGCTCCGCGGCATCGGTGCTGATGATGCGCGCCGAGCGGCGCTGGTCGTCGTCCATGCCGGGCATGCCCGGCTGGTCCGGATCCATGGCCGGGTTGGCTGCGGCCAGGACCGCGCGCGCCTCGGGGCTGCGCAGGCCGCGGCCGTAGGCGCCAAACAGCGTCCACGCCGGCGCCAGGGCGAACGAGGCCGTGAGCCGCGGCGACACCGCGGTCATGAAGTCGCTGGCCACCGCATCGCTGCGCAGGTCGCGCGCGTCGATGAGCGCGGTGTCGAAGCGTGCGCCGGCCTCGGCGCGAACGCGCGCATGCGGCCGGACGCGCGCACCCACGTGCACGTCACCCGTCAGCTGCAGGGCCGTGAGCGCCGGGCCTTCGAGCCAGGCCATGCCCATGGTGTCGAGCTGCTCCTCGGACTGCTCGACGCGCTCCGCGAGCACGCCCGCGCCCCCCAGCAGCGACAGCGCCGGCGTCAGATCGTGCTCGTAGATGGCGCGCGCGCCGCCGCTCAGCGACTCGTGCGACTGCGCGCGGCGATCGCCCATCTCGGGATGGATCAGGAATCCCGTGAAGTTCTCGTCGAGCTCGAGCGCACGCCAGCCCAGGTGGGCGCGGGCCTCGAGCCGGCCGCTGCTGCGCTCGTCGTGCAAGCGCAGCCCGGCCAGGGCGCGATACGAGCTGCCCGAGCCGCCGTCGACCACGGTGTCGTAGAAGTCGATGTCGCCGTGCTCGACCGCGGCCACGGGCACGGTGCCCGGCTCGCCGAAGCGCGCGGCATACACACCGCCCGTGAGCTCGACGAAGCGGCTGGCGTCGGGGCCGGCGTCGAGCCCGGTGTCCATATCGACGCGCAGCTGGCCCAGGCCCGAGGCCCGGCGCGCGCTGCGATTCTCGCCAAAACCTTGATCGCTCACCGCCTCGACGGCTGCGAACGTGGCCTCGCTCTGGCCCTCGGGGGCCACGATGCCCAGCACGCGGTGGCGGTTGGTGGTGCCGATCTCGTACTGCACGCGCGTGCCGCGCTCGCGCCCGGACACGCCGAGCTCGAAGCCGAGCGAGCCGGCCGTGGCAAAGCTGCCCTGATCGAGCTCGAACGAGCCCTTGCGCGCGTGCAGCGTGCGCACGACCTCGGGGATCACGAAGCCGACGTCGACGTAGCCGTGGCCGTGCACGTTCGACATCTCGTTGATCGGGATCCCGGCCACGCGTACCTCGATATCCGAGCCGTGCACGGCGTCGAAGCCGCGCAGGAAGATCTGCGGGGCCTTGCCCTCGCCGCCGTGGCGGCTGATGTGCAGCCCCGGCACCAGGCGCAGCAGATCGTCGGCCGTGTGCTTGCTCGTGGCCGTGATCGTATCGGAATCGATCGCGCGCGCCGTGGCCGTCCCCGGGCCGACAGGCGCCTGGCTCTCGATGATCACGATCTCGTCGGCAGCCGTGATGATCGACTCGTCGTCCGGCGTGGCCAGGGGCTGCGCAGGAGCTGCGGTAACCGCAGGCTGCACAGGAGCCGCAGGTGCCGCGAGCTGGGCAGGGAGGGCGGGCGCCTCGAGCTGCACAGGGATGGCGGGCTGTGCAGCGACCACGGCCGGCGTGAGCCCGCCCAGGAGCATTCCTGCGAGCGCGCTCATGCGCGGCCGAAGTCGAGGAGCTTGGTCTCGTCGCGTCACGCCTGCTTGTACGCCACCGTCGCGCATCTGGATTGTTCGCACGGGCAGATTCTCGCGCGGCCATTGCGTTGATAGGCGTCCTGCCGACGACCGCGAAAAAATAACGCACCTCGGGCAATCCAATCCCGGAGCGCCGCCGTAGAAGCCCGTGACAGTCACGAGGAGCCGGTCAACGCGCTCCCCACGCCATGCCACCCCCGGGGCCAATCATGTGCCCCGGAAGAAAGGAAGACTGCATGTATCGTAACGGGATAGTTCTGTCACTGCTGCTGGCCGCACTCCCGGCCTGCGGCGACGACGGCGGGTCAGACCCGCCGCCGGATGGCGGGCCGCTGCCATCCGTAGCACCCACCAAGGTAACCCTGGTGGTCGACGGCGACGAGGCCGGCTTCGAGTCGCCCCTGGACGCGGTGTCCAGCCCGGACGGCGCCACGTTCTACTTCAGCGCCACCGCCAGCGCCGAAGTCGCCGAGGGCGAGTCGGACTCGCGGGCGACCATCTACAGCGTGCCCTCGGCCGGCGGCGCGGTCGCCATCCTGCATCAGGGCGCACCGCTGCGCGAGCCCACTGGCTTGCTCATGTCGTGTGACGGCACGACGCTGTACATCGCCGACATCGGTTTCACGCCCGGCGACGAGGCGCCCGAGGACGACGACAAGGCGCCCGCGGCCATCTACACGCTCGACATTGCCAGCGGCACGCTCGCGCCCCTCGCGGCTACCGGCATCGGCGAGGCCGCCAGCCTGGCGCTGGCCAAGGACTGCGACACCCTGTACGTCAGCGGCTACACCCCGGACCGCGTCCCCGCGGTGTTCAGCCTGACTCCCACGGGCGGGGCGGCCACGGTGATCAAGTCCGGCGATCCGCTGGTCTCGCCCAGCGGCGTCTATGTCGACGCCGACAAGGTGATCTGGCTGATGGATCACCAGCCCAACGAGGGCCTGAACGGCAAGCTCTTCGCCATCACCCAGGATGGCGAGACCACCGAGGTCGCGGCCGAGCTGCGCCTGAGCGAGCCCGCGGGCGTGTCGCTGATCGCGGCCGGCGGCATCGCGGTGATCCCCACGCGTGACGAGAACGACGTCACGCAGCTGATCACCGTCGATACCGAGACCATGGCCACGACCACCATCAGCGCGCCCGAGATCGTCGAGCCGTCCGGTATCCGCACGGCCACCGGCGCACCGATCATGGCCCTCGTTGACGCGGACGGTCATGCCATCTACCGCGTCGAATGAACCGCCCACCCGCACCAAGACCTCTTTCCATCCAGGAGATGATTTCATGAAGACCAAGAGAATCGTTTCATTGACCACGTGCGCCGCCCTGCTGGGCATGGGCGCGTCGGCCATGGCCTCGAGCCACCGTGAGGCCCCGGCCATCGCCGAGGACCAGTTCGCCGACAACACCGACGTCTACTCCTTCATCAGCCCGGAGAACCCGGACAAGCTGGTGGTGGTCGCGAACTACGTACCCCTGCTCATCCCGTTCTCGGGCCCGAACTTCTACAAGTTCTCGGACGATGTCGCCTACGACATCCACTTCGACAACAACGGCGACGCGAAGAGCGATCAGATCTATCGCTTCTTCTTCGAGACCACGATCCAGACCGGCGACACGTTCCTGTACAACACCGGCGTGGTCGACTCGCTGACCGACGCCAACCTCAACGTGCGCCAGACCTATGACGTGGTCCGCCTGAACGGCCGCGGCGTGTTCCAGCAGGTGATCGCCGCCAACGTCCCGGTGGCCCCGTGGAACGTCGGCGACCGCTCGTTCCCGAACAACACCTACGAGGGCGTCGCCCGCACCGCCGTCACCACCCTCCCGGGCGGCGAGCGCCTGTTCGCCGGCCCGCGTGACGAGCCCTTCTTCGTCGATCTGCACGTGTTCGACCTGCTCGGCGTGGGCGGCTTCCCGTCGACCGACGGCGTCAACGTCATGTCGATCGTGTTCGAGGTGCCCATCGCCAAGATCGCCCAGGGCGGCGCCCGTCCCGCGGCCAACGTCACCGGCAAGAACGCCGTGGTCGGCGTCCATGCCACCGCCAACCGCCGCCGCGTGAGCATCCTGCGCCGCGGTGGGCCGGAGCGCGACCGTGGCCAGTTCGTCCAGGTCTCGCGCCTGGGCTGGCCCCTGGTCAACGAGGTGATCGTCCCGCTCAAGGACAAGGACAAGTTCAACCGCTCGCGTCCCGAGGACGACCTCGACAATATCGGCGCCTACGTGCTCTTCCCCGAGCTCACCGGCCTGCTCTCGGGCGTGCTCGGCCTGCCCTGCCCGAACACCGCGAGCGGTGGCCGCACCGACATCGCCGGCCTGCTCTCGCCCAGTGGCACCACGATCGCCGACCTCCTGCGCATCGACATCCGCGCGGGCCAGACGTTCGCGAACTCGGGCTTCCCCAACGGCCGCAAGCTCGAGGACGACGTGACCGACACGCTGCTCACCGTGGTGTGCAATGCTACCGGCACCGTGGTTGCCGATGGCGTCGCCGGCAACGACCTTCCGTTCACGGCGACCTTCCCGTTCCTGGCCCCGCCGCACTCCGGCAACAAGATCGCCGCGAACTGAGCCCACATCCAAACCATCGCACGTGACGTAACCCGGATCAGAGCCGGGCGCGTGCGCGCGATGGTTTCCCTTTTTTGCGCATCCCGGCGCGTCTGCCAACGAGGTATGTCGATGACGTCTTTTGCTTCGATTCGCCGAACCGTGTGTGCCTTGCTGCTCGCCACTGCCGCCGCGTGCTCGGCGTCGCCGACCACGGGGAGTGCAGCGGGGAGCACGGCGACCACGGGCTCGCCCGCGTCCGAGCACCGCGCCGGGGTGGGCACGTCTACCAGCGCGTCTGCCAGCGCCCCGGGGAGCGCGCTGCCCGACGCCGCCTTCGCGCTGGCCTACCAGGCCGCGCCCGACAGCAGGATCGCCCGCGCCCAAGCCGCGGTGCGGGACAGCGCCACGCCGGCCACCTACGTCGCGCTCGCCGAGGCCTTGCTCGCGCACCGGCGCGAGACCGGCGACCTCGCCCTCCTCGGCTATGCGCGCGATGCGCTGCGCGCAGCCCAGGCGCGCGCCCCGCGCGACCCGGCCGTGATGCGTACCGAGCTCTACTTCCTCATGGAGGAGCATCGCTTCGCCGAGGCCCGCGACGCCGCGCGTGCGGTCATCGCGCTCGACGCCCGCGACAGCGGCGCGCACCTCCTGCTCAGCGACGCGCTGGTCGAGCTGGGCGAGTACGACGAGGCCATCGCCGCGCTGCAGCTGGCCATGGATCTCGAGCCCGACCTGCGCGCGTACAGCCGTACCGGTTACCTGCGCTGGCTGCACGGTGACCTGGAGGGAGCGCTCCAGGCCATGGACACGGCCATGCGCTACGCCGGCGCCAGCATGGAGCCACGCGCCTGGGTGTACGTTGACATGGGCTGGATGCTGTGGCACGCGGGCAATCTCGACGTCGCGTCCACGGCCGTGGAGCGCGCCCTGGCCCTGGTGTCCGATTATGCGCCGGCGCTGTCGCTGCAGGCGCGGGTGCTGGCCGGGCGCGGCCACGCCGACCAGGCTGCGGCCCTGCTGGAGAAGGTGGTCGCGCGCGTGCCCACGGCCGCGGACCACGTCTATCTCGCCGAGCTCCATGCCGCCGCCGGCCGCCCCGAGCAGGCCGCGGCGCAGCTGGCCCTGGCCGAGGCCCTGGCCGCGCACGACCCCTTGCCGGTGGCCATGCATCACGTCCACGCGGGCCAGGATGGCGCGCGTGCCCTGGCCCTGGCCGAGGCCGCCCTGGCCGAGCGCAAGACCGTCTACACCCAGGCCGCGCACGCCCTGGCGCTGCTGCGCAACGGACGCACCGCCGAGGCCGGCACGGCCATGGAGCAGGCCCTGCGCCTGGGCACGCCCAACGCGCGCCTGGTGCTCGGCCGCGGCCTGATCGCGCTGGCCGCGGGCGACGCGACGCGGGCCCGGGAGGCGCTCCAGAAGGCAGAGAAGATGAATCCCCATGCCGACCCCCTGCTGCTCGCCGAGCTGCGTCAGGGGCTCGCGGAGGTGCAGCCGTGAAGACATCACCGATATTCGTCGCCGTGCTGGCCGTTCTGGGCCTGACCGTACAGGGTTGCGAGGAGCGGGCGGTCGCGCCCAAGGCCGACCAGGCCGGGGCTGCGATCAGGCAAGCGCCCGAGACCGAGAAGCCCGCGACCGAGGAGCCGCCACCCGGGACACCGGTAGCGGACACGCGGACACAATACGATCTCGCCACCGCGATCGCCGCGGTCGAGAAGATGCCCAGGGATCAGGCCGCGCTGGAGCTGCCCGAGCTCCGCCGCGACTGGGTCGCCCGGCGCTATCAGTGGAAGGTCGACGTCATCCCGGCGCTGTGCGCCAGCGTCGAGCGCTGCAACGTGCTGCCCTTCGACACCGGCAAAACCGATCGCAACATCACGCAGGGCTGGATGCCGCGGCTCGAGCTCGACGAGGCCGACTTCGCCTCGATCCAGCGCGCGTGCGCCAGCGCCGAGCGCTGCACGATCACGTTCCGCGGCACGCTGAACAAGCTGGTCCTGTCGACCGAAGAATTCACCGCCCTGGGGTTCAGCGATGTCGAGATCCTGTGATCGCCCGCGCACCACGGCCGTGGCGCTCGCTGCCGCTCTGGTGATCGCGCTGCTCGCGTGGCCTCGTCCCGCGGCCGCGCACCAGGCATCGATCGCGCACAGCACCGTGCGCGTGCAGCCCGGCCAGAGCGCGGTCGACTACGAGCTGATCCTGTCCCCGGCCAGCGCCGCCGAGATCCTGGAGCTGCCCCAGAGCACCCCGGTCACGGCCGAGCACGTCGAGCGCGGCCAGCCAGCGCTGCTCGCGTACGCGCAGGCGCGCATCGCGATCGGCGACGGCCCGCACGCCTGCGTGCCCGCGGCCGGGTCCATGCATGTCCGCCGCGAGCAGGCTGGCGACGTGGTCCTCTCCTGGCGCATGGACTGTCCGCGCGCGCTGGCCACGCTGGTGCTCGATTACCAGCTCTTCTTCGACCGCGATCCCCTGCATCGCGGCCTGGTCCGCATCCAGCACGGCGAAGAGAGCGTGGTATCCGAGCTGACGGCCGCGCAGCGCAGCTTTGCCTGGGAGCTCGGCGCGCCGCCGCCGGCCACGGGCCTGGCCTTCGTGCAGAGCGGTGTCGAGCACATCGTGTTCGGCTTCGATCACATCGCCTTCCTGCTCGCCCTGCTCCTGGCCGTGGTCGTGCGGCGCCCGCCGGGTATGCGCACGACCTGGGAGACCCGCGACCTGGGCCAGAGCTGGGGCCGCACCGCGCTGATCGTCACCTCGTTCACGATCGCCCACTCGCTCACCCTCATCGCGGCCTCGCTGGGCTGGATCGCGCTCGACTCTCGTCTGGTCGAGTGCGTGATCGCGGCGTCGATCGTGTACGTGGCCGTCGAGAACATCATCCGGCCCGACGCGCGCCACCGCTACCTGGTCACGTTCGCCTTCGGCCTGATGCACGGCCTCGGCTTTGCCTCGATGCTCGCCGAGCTCTTGCCGCCGAGCGGCGTGGTCGTGCCGCTGCTCCTGTTCAACGCCGGCGTCGAGCTCGGACAGCTGGCCATCGTCGTGCTGCTGCTGCCGCTGCTCTGCCTGGGCGTGCGCCTCATCGGCGCGCGTACCTACCGGCTGGGGTTCTTGCCGTTCGGCTCGGCCATCCTGGCCACACTGGGCGGCCTGTGGCTGATCGAGCGTTTGTTCGAGATCACGATCCTCGGCTTCTGATCCCGCCGGGGTGCTCCGGAGCACACAGGAGACCATGTGCGCCCCGGCCATGATGAGGTGCGTCACGATATGCTTTGGTCTCTGTGCTTACAGCGGTATCCCTGCTGATAAAAAGCACTTGTCTTCGGGACGAGCTTGGGTGAAATGTTATCTCGTTCCCAGACGAGGGAGCTACCCTCTGACGGCCCGGAGCATGGCTCCGATTTACCAAGCAAAGGATGACCACCATGGAAAAGAAGCAGGACCAGAACCAGAACCAGAACCAGAACGAGCAGAAGATCGAGCGTGCCGAGCGCGTCCTCAAGATGAAGGTGAAGACCAACGTGCGTGGCGGCCTCGGCGGCAACGCTTCGGACAAGGAGTGGATGGAGTAATCTCCTTCCACCGGTTCTCGGTTCCCTCCCCCGACCCCTTGGGCGCGGGGGAGGGCACTTCTCTCTCGACCATGGATCCCGATCTCCAGCATCTGCTGCAGTCAGACGCTCCGGCGAGCCGGACCGCGCTGTATCTGCGGTTGCTCTACAGTCCGAGCTGTGCGCGCGCAGTCCATGCGCTGCTGGGCGGCACCGAGTCGTGCGCGCCACAGACCCTCGCGTTTCTGAAGAGCATCGACTTCGAGCGCCTGGGTCTGGAGCAAAAAGCGCGACTGCGCAACTTGATGTATCACCTGGGCGAGGCGTTTCCATGCAGCTGGAGGCTCATGGATGTCGATCTCCGCCGCGATCTCGTCGAGCGCTTCGTGGAGACGCCGTCCTTCTGGCGCTTCCCCGGACGATCACTGCCCGAGAGCTTCGCGCTCGTCGCCTGGCAGATCTTGCGCGAGCGGCAGCGCTCGTTCCTCGCCGATGTCGTCCGCCTGGAGGGCGTGCTGTCGGGCTTCGCCACCGCTCCATCCAAGGCTGCGCCCTGGCAGAACCTCGCCGGCGCGGATCACGAGTGCGTCGCGACGACAGCGGGCGAAACCGCCGAGCGGTTCCCGTCGCAGTGGCAGCTCCTCGACGACGACAGCCAGCTGCCCACCCCCAGCAGCGCCGCCGAGCTGATGGCACGTGCGCCTGCGCCGCATCGCATCTCGCTCACCCTCGACCACGATGGTGACATCGAGATCGCCTGCGTTCGCCTGGCTACCTGAAGAGGAGTTTTGCATGTCGGGCGTTTTCGGTTTTGGCCTCGACTACAAGTACGGAGCCCGCTACCCGGGTGGGATCGAAGGCCTGTGCGAGCGGTACCGCGACCGGCTCTCGCATCTATCCATCGTGGCCATCGAGACTGCCGACGAGGCGCGTAGCTTTCGCCAGCTGGCGGGAAGCCTGCCGGTGATCCATCACCTCTCGAATGTCGCCCCCGGCAACCCCAGCGGGCCGGATCTGGAGCGGCTGCGCAAGCAGGATGCCTTCTCCGGCATCCTGGAGGCGGTGTGGTGCGGCGAGGACATCGGCGTCTGGCAGCTGGGGCCGTATCCGCTGCCTTACTTCGCGCCGCCGGTGTTCGACGCCGACGTGGCGCGGTGGATCGGCGAGGGCGTCATACAGATCACCGAGCGTTCACGCGTGCCCTTCCTGGTCGAGACGCCCTCGTGCTCGTACGTGACCGGCACCATCGATCTCGGCGAGTTCTTCCGCACCATCACGGACACGGCCGGCTGTCCGATCGTGCTCGACGTCAGCCACGTGTTCTCCTACGCGCTCGCCGCGGAGAGGCCGGCGCTCGAGGTTCTGGCCAACATCCCCCTCGAGCGCGTCTGGGAGATCCACATCGCGGGCGGCCGCGTCGATGAGGCCTATCCGTTCCGCTACATCGACAGCCACAGCGACCCCATCATGAGCGGTGTCTACGAGGTCCTCGCCGAGTCGGTGCGACGCTGCCGCAACCTGCGCTGCGTGACCTACGAGATCGGCGTCGGCCTCACCGCCGAGATGATCGAGCATGACGTGGCCAAGCTCGAGACCATCCTCCATGGCGCGTCCATGGTGCCGGACTTCTCCGTGCCCCAGGAGTGGCCATCGTGAGCCGTGCGCCGCGCTCTCCGCGAGACGTGCTACTCGGCAACCGACCCGCTGCGCTCACTGGACGGGGCAGCCGCGTGTTGCTCCTCGACAGCGGCATCGACCCGGCCCTCGACATGGGCGGGCGTCTCGTCCACCTGGACGATGACGCGGAGCTCGAAGCCGCCGACCGCAACAACTCCCACGCCTGCCGCGGCGCGAGCCTCTGCGCCGAGGGAGCGGAGGCCGCCGGGCAGGAGGGCGGCGCGCTCGGGATCGCGCCCGAGGCCGAGGTGCTGAGCGCACGCTACGCGGCGATCTCGTCCGATGGCTACGAGGGCTTCATGCGTCGCGTGGTCCGGAGCCACGGACGCATCGACGTGGTGGGGCTCGCCTACTCTGCGCGCGACAACCATCACCT
>Ga0307405_10001359_pt1 | contig 10262 bp, 12 predicted proteins | sample 322Cmetagenome_2_FD_203311 | JGI IMG/M metagenome (GOLD analysis project Ga0307405, IMG submission 203311) | Maize rhizosphere microbial communities from greenhouse at UC Davis, California, United States - 322HYB-C-1 | ecosystem: Host-associated > Plants > Roots > Rhizosphere > Soil | place... | reverse complement strand
ATTCCGACTGCGAGCCCCCGAACAGGTCGGCGACGTAGAGAGTTTCCTTCTCGGCCACCGCGGCGAGGAAATCCGCCTTGAGGGCCGCGAAATGCTCCGGCGTCATCGAGGCATTGTTGTCCCACCACACGGTATTTTCGGTCTCGGCGTCGCGGACGATGAACTTGTCCTTCGCGCTGCGGCCGGTGTGCTTGCCGGTCTCGACCACCAGCGGGCCGTGCTTGGCGCGCCGACCTTCGCCGTTCGCCAGTGCATGCTCGGTCAGCTCGCTCGAGGACAGATTCGCGTGAATGGTGGCGCGAGTTTCGATACCCTGGGTGGAAAGCGGGTGTGACAGCGGGGTGCTCACTTCAATCTCCTGATCGCACCGGAGGCTGCCCTGCGGGCGCCAACGGCGAGTCGTTCGCATACGAATGCACGGAATGTCCCCCGCGCATAATCGCGCGCTGCGGCTCCGTCAAACGCCTACCTGCCCGCGCGCGTTGTCTCGCCGCGCGGAAGCGTCTAACCGTCAGCTCGTATCACGGCCCTGATGACGGAGGCGAAATGGCTGAGGCGGAGCGGTCTCGATCCGACGGCGAGAAGATCATCGCGCTGGTCGATGACGACCGCAACATCCTGACGACGGTTTCGATCGCGCTGCAGGCCGAGGGCTACGCCACCCGGCTCTATTCCGATGGGGAGACCGCTCTCAAGGCACTGCTGGAAAGTCCCCCGGACCTTGCGGTATTCGACATCAAGATGCCGCGGATGGACGGAATGGAACTGCTCCACCGCCTGCGCCGCCACTCGGCCCTGCCGGTGATCTTCCTGACCAGCAAGGATGACGAGCAGGACGAGGAAGCGGGCCTGGAGCTGGGCGCGGACGACTATATCGCCAAGCCTTTCAGCTTGCGTCTCCTGCTCGCACGCATCCGTGCCATCCTCCGCCGCGCCGAAGTGCTCGGCGAAGGCGTCGAGCGCAATTCGGACGATACGGAGGAGCCGGGCGAACCGCTCGTGCGAGGGCGCCTGATGATGGACCCGGCGCGGCATCACGTCGCTTGGGACGGCAGACCCGTTTCGCTGACCGTGACCGAGTTCCTCCTGCTCGAAGCGCTCGCCGCGCGGCCGGGCGTGATCAAGTCGCGTAATTCGCTGATGGATGCGGCCTATCCGGACGACGTGTTCGTCGACGACCGGACGGTCGACAGCCACATAAAGCGCATGCGGCGCAAGTTCAGGGCGGTCGATCCGGAGTTCGCAGCCATCGAGACGCTCTACGGGGCCGGTTACAGCTTCAGCGATGGCTGAGAGCGGGTTCCGCGACAAGATCGACGCACGGCTGGACCGGCTGAGCTGGTCCCGGCGGCTGTCGCTCACCACGCGCATCCTTGCGGTCAACCTGCTGCCGCTGGCGCTGCTCGGCGGCGGCATCTTCTATCTCGATACCTACCGTAAGCAGCTCCTCTCCGAACGCTACAAGCTCGCCCGGATCGAGGCGCAGATCACCGCGGAGGCGCTCGCCGGCGCATCGCGCAAGCGGCAGGAAGCGCTGCTGATCCAGATCGGCAAGGAACAGAAGATGCGGCTGCGCATGTTCGATGCCGAGGGCCGGCTGTGGGCCGACAGCTTCGCTCTCGACGAGCCCGCCTTCGAGTTCGACGACGTGGGCGACGATTCGTTCTCGATCGAATTCGCCCGTGTGCTCGATCGGTGGGTGGACACGATCGTCGGCGCCGACCCGATCCCGGACTATATCGAGCCCGAAGAAACGATCGCCGATGCCTGGCCCGAGCTTGCGCGCGCTCGCGAGGAAGGCCTGTCTCAGATCCAGCTCCGCGACGCGCCCGATGGAACCCCGGTGATCAACGCCGCGGTGCCGGTCGGGCTCAACGGCGCGACGCTGCTGACCACGCGCAACGCGATCGACATCACCGAGAAAGTGCGTGAGGCGCGCTCTACGCTGGGCATGGCGGTGTTCTTCGCGCTGCTCGGTTCGATCTTCCTCTCGCTCTACCTCGCGCGCACGATCGTTCGCCCGCTGCAGTCGCTCGCGCGCGCGGCAGTGCGCGTGCGGCTCGGGCGGGAGCGCGAGGTCGAGGTGCCGCGTCTGCCCGATCGGCGCGACGAGATCGGCGCCCTCGCCCGTGCCGTCTCAGACATGACCAATGCCCTGCGTCAGCGGATCGACGCGGTCGAGCACTTCGCGGCCGACGTCGCGCACGAGATCAAGAACCCCCTCGCCAGCCTGCGCAGCGCGATCGAATCGCTCGGCAAGGTCGAAGACGAGGATCTGCGCCTGCAGTTGACCGGCATCGCCGCGCACGACATCCGCCGCATCGACCGGCTCGTGACCGAAATTTCCGACGCCAGCCGGGTCGATGCGGAAATCTCGCGCGCGATCTTCGAGCGGCTCGATCTCGGCAACCTCGCCGCCGCGATCATCGCCGCGCGTGAAGATCGCGCGGAGAACGACGAGCACCGGGTCGAACTGAGCCGCTCGATGGGCGACACGCAAGTTATGGGCGTCCCCCTGCGGCTCGAGCGGGTGATCGAGAACCTGCTCGACAACGCCGTATCCTTCTCACCGCCGGGCGGCGTGATCGAGGTAACCGTGGCCCGCAGCGAGGACGATCGGGTCACGCTCTCCGTCTGCGACGAAGGACCTGGCATACCCGAAGATTCACGCGAGAAGGTGTTTCAGCGATTCCACTCCGTCCGCCCGGATGCAGAGGCGTTCGGCGATCATAGCGGGCTCGGCCTTGCGATTGCGCGTACGATTGTCGAAGCGCACGACGGCACCCTGGAAGCGCGCGGCCGGCCCGACGGACGCTCCGGCGCCTGCCTCGTGCTCAGCCTGCCCGCTGCGGCCCGGTCGCGGCGTTGAGCGCGGGTCTGCTCCGGCAGGCGACCTGTGTCGCGATCGGCGGCCGCGGTGTGCTGATCGAGGGGCCGCCGGGCGCCGGCAAGAGCGGGCTGGCGCTCGAACTGATCGACCGGGGCGCCGTCCTCGTGGGCGACGACGGTGTCAAGCTCGAGCGGAGGGGAGAGGCCCTTTGGGCGCTGCCTCCATCGAATATCCGCGGCCTGCTGGAGGCCCGCAACCTGGGGCTGCTGACCTTTCCGGCGACGGAAGCGCCAGTCGCGTTGAAGCTCGTGCTCGATCCCAATGCGCCGCGCTTCATCGATGCCGCAGAGGTCGCGGAGATCGCCGGCGTGCCTGTCCCGATGCTTGCGTTCGACCCCCGCATTGCGCCGGCTGCCGTGCGCGCCGAACTGGCGTTGCGCACCTACGGACTGGCTCTGGGGACGCCGCCCGCCTGACCCCTTTCTTTCATCCACACAACGGGCCACATCGTCTCCATGGCCGACGATTCGCCTGACGACCGCCAGCACATCCTGCTCGTCACCGGACTTTCCGGCGCGGGGAAGACGACCGCGCTGCGGGTTCTCGAAGATCTCGGATGGGAAGCGATCGACAACTTCCCGATCCGCCTGCTGGGCCGTCTGATCGGCGGCACCGCGCACGACGGACCGCGTCCGCCGCTCGCCATCGGCTTCGATTCGCGGACCCGGGGCTTCGTGCCAAATGAGATCATGACCAAGGTGAAGGAACTCGCCGCCCGCCGCGATCTCGTCGTCACCACCCTTTTCCTCGATTGCAACAGCAGCGAACTCGAACGCCGCTACAACGAGACGCGCCGCCGCCACCCGATGGCGGACGGACGCCCGGTCCGCATCGGCATACAGGCGGAACGCGAATTGCTCGAACCCCTGCGCCGGTGGGCGGACGCGGTGGTCGACACCTCCGACTTCTCGAGCAACGATCTGCAGCAGGCCATCCGCGCCCATTTTGCGGGCAGCGCCCCGCGCGAGATGGCGGTGATCGTCTCCAGTTTCGGCTTCGCCCGCGGCACGCCGCCGCTGGCCGATCTGGTGTTCGACATGCGCTTCCTCGACAATCCGCACTGGGTGCCGGGCCTGCGCGAACAGACCGGGCTGGACGCCGCCGTGGGCGAACATATCGAGCGCGACGAGAGCTACGGCCCGGTTCTGGAGCAAATCCGCGAACTCGTGCTCAAGCTTCTCCCGCGCTACGCCGCGCAGGGAAAGAGCTACGTCAACATCGCTTTCGGCTGCACGGGCGGGCGGCACCGGTCGGTCTATACCGCCGAGAGGTTCGCACAGGCCTTGCGCGACGCGGGATTTTCGCCCACGATCATCCATCGCAATCTGGGATCGCGCGCGGCCGACGAGATCGAAGGCCCGCAATGAGACAACGCCCTTTGGCCATGGTTCGCATGCCCCACCCCCGACAGTCCGGACAAAGTCCCTTCGCATGATCGGCGTCATCCTGGTCACCCACGGCCGCCTGGCCGAAGAGTTCGTCCGTGCGATGGAGCATGTCGTCGGCCCGCAGGAAGCGATCGCCACCGTCTGCATCGGCCCCAACGACGACATGGAGCAGCGGCGCAAGGAAATCGCCCAGGCGATCAAGGATGTTGACGATGGCAGCGGGGTGGCGGTGCTGACCGACCTGTTCGGCGGCACGCCGTCGAACCTCGCGATCTCGCTGCTTGAGGCTGGCAAGGTCGAAGTCGTTGCCGGGATCAACCTCCCAATGCTGATCCGCCTCGCCGGCGTGCGCAAGTCGCACGGCGTGGCGGAGGCGGTGCGTGCCGCGCGCGATGCGGGGCGGACTTACATTACCGTCGCTTCCGAGCTGCTCGGCCAGCACGCGAAAGCGTGCTGATGCCGCGGCGCGAAGTTAACATCGTCAACTCCCGCGGCCTGCATGCCCGGGCGAGCGCCAAATTCGTCAATATCGTCAGCGAACTTCCCGCCGGGGTTGACGTGCGCGTTGCGAAGGACGGCTACGAGGCAGCGGGCGGTTCGATCCTCGGGCTGATGATGCTCGGCGCGGCCAGGGGCGACACGGTCGAGATCGTCGTCGAGGGCCCCGGCGCCGACAGTGTACTCGACGAACTCTACGTGCTCGTGCGCGACGGTTTCGGCGAGGATTGATGGCGGCCATTTCCCGGCAACGGATTACCGGATTTTCCAATCCGACCGTCAAGTTCCTACGGTCCCTGCGCGACAAGAAGCACCGGCGGCGCGAGCGGCGGTTCCTCGCCGAAGGGCTACGCCTTCTGACCGACGCGCGCGAATCCGGAATCCTGCCCGAGTTGCTGGTGATGGCGGAAGGGCGCGACCCGCATCCGCTGACCGATGCGCTGGAATGCGCAGTCGCCACTGCCGGCGGCACGATCATCGAGACCTCGCCCGATATCCTCGCCAAGATCACCGGCAAGGCGAACCCCCAGGCGATCGCCGGCGTGTTTGCCGAGCTCGACACCTCGCTCTCCTCACTCGACCGGACGGCCGCTCCGATCTGGCTGGTGGCGCAGGCGCTGCGCGATCCGGGGAATCTCGGTACGATGCTGCGCACCGGCGATGCGGTCGGTGCGGCCGGCCTGATCCTGATCGACGACTGCGCCGATCCGTTCAGCGTCGAAGCCGTACGCGCAAGCATGGGCGCGGTATTCACCCAGCGGATTGCACAGGCGCGGTGGGAGGAATTTCTCCCTTGGCTCCGCAGCGGGGACGGACAGCTCGTCGCCGCGAGCCTGCGTGATGCCGTGCCCTATCGCGGGGCGCCCTATGCGCGGCCGTGCTTCATTCTGATCGGCAACGAATCGCGCGGCTTGCCGGAGGAGTACGAGGCCGCCTGCGATCTGCGCGTGACGATGCCCATGCGCGGCCGCGCCGACAGCCTCAACGCCGCCGTCGCGGGTGCGGTGCTCGCTTACGAGGTTTTAGCCGCTCTCGATTGATATTCATTCACCAGCCACTCAGCCAGGCAGCCCTACGCCGGTGGCCGATGATGAGAATCGCCCTTGCCCTTTCCGTCGCCTTGCTCTGCGCGGGCTGTGTGGCCCGGCCGGCCGCGCCCGAACGGCTCTCCGAAAGCGAATGGGGCTTCATCAAGATCGACGAGTACGAACCGGTCCGCGCCGAAGGCGCCCGGATTTCGTTCGGCGAGGAGAACATTTCCGCCAGCGTCGGCTGCAACACGATGGCCGGCAAGTGGCGGGTCGAGGAAGGACGGCTGATCGCGGGGCCGCTCGCCGGAACCAGGATGTTCTGTCAGGGCAACGTGTGGGAGCAGGAACAGGCGATCGCGGCGTTGCTGGTCGCCGCACCCACGCTCGAATGGAGAGACGATAACCGTTTGATCCTGCGATCGAGCGGTCATAGCGCCGAACTGGCGCGGCTCAGTCCCCCGCCACCAGGCTCGTGATGCTCCATTTGCCGTCGCGGCTCGACGCAAGCAGGCGGTAGTCGATCAGGCTGCGCAGTTCACTGGTGGCGATATAGCCGCGCTTGCCCTTCACCGTCGCGACATGCTGGAACGGCGCCTCGGGCTGCAACCCGTCGATGAGTTCCACCACGTCCCACGACACTTCCTCCAGCGTCTCGGCATCCGCTTCCGGCGCCATTCGCAGCGGCACGTTCTCGCCGGTGACCATCATGCCCGCCATTGGATCGACGGTGTCGATTTCCTGGGCGAAGTACCACGGCAATGTGATGCTGCTCTGCCCCTCCGCCGCGCAGCCCAGCGCCAGCAGCGAGTCGAGCTCGTCCCACAGCGTCGGGTTTTCTCCGTCCAGCCGCGCGCGCAACTGCGCGGACCCCGCGCCTCCGCCGAAATCCAACTTCACGTCGGGCGCCGCGAGCGCGATCAGCGCCTCGGCGTCGCGCGCCTCCACCGCCTGCGCGAGCTGCTGACGGAAGGCGTCGGCGCCAGGCAGCCCGGTGCATTCGTCGCGCGGGGCATAAGGCCCCTCGGCGAGCTTGGCCGGCATCTCGCCTGCGGCTTCCTCGACCAGCCCCTCGGCCGCGTCCTTCAGCTTCTCCGACGGTGCCTTGCCTTCCCCGCACGCGGCAAGCGCGAGCGAAAGCGTTATGGCAAGGCAGATCGTCGGGCGCATCGGCAGGTCCTTCGTTATTCGTTGTCGTCCCCCGCTGGAGGCAACGCAGGCTCTTCCGTAGCGTCCGAATCTTCCGCGGTATAGCGTGGCGCGCTTTCGACGAGCGGCACGTCGTCGATTTCGCGCTTGCCGATCTCGATCCCCTTGTCCTTCAGGCGCCGGCCCGAAGAAAGCACGTTGCGCTCGAAGCTGCCGACGAACTTGTTATAGTTGTTGACCGCGGTTTCGAGCCCGCCGCCGACCCGCTTCATGTGCTCGGCGGCGATGGCGAGCCGGTCGTAGAGCTCCGCGCCCGCCTTGCCGATCTCGATCGCCTCGCGCGCGATCGTGTCCTGCCGCCAGACCTGCGCCACCGTACGAGCGATCGCCACGAGGTTGGTCGGCGTCGCCAGCAGCACGCGCTTCTCGAAGGCGAAGTCCCACAGCTCCGGATCGTGTTCGAGCGCGGCGGCGACGAAATGCTCGCCAGGCACGAACATCACCACGTAGTCGGGCGCCTCGTCGAACTGGCTCTGGTAGCTCTTCGCCCCGAGCGTCTGCACATGCCCCCGCATCGACCGGGCATGGAGGTCGAGATGACGTCGACGTTCCTCGTCGTCGTCGGCCTCGAACGCTGCCTGATAGGCGTTGAGCGAAACCTTGGCGTCGATCACCAGCTTCTTCTGCCCCGGCACCCTGACGATGGCGTCGGGGCGCAAGCGGCCCTCGTCCGTCTCCATTGAATGTTCGAGAATGAAGTCGGTGTGCTGACTGAGGCCGCATTGTTCGAGCACGTTCTGCAGCGCCCGCTCGCCCCAGCGTCCCCGCGCCTTGGGCGCATTGGTCAGCGAGTTGCCGAGCCGCTGCGCCTCGCGCCGCACTTCCTCCTGCCCGCGCTGCATTTCGGTGATCTGCTGGTGAAGCCGCGCGAAGGCGTCGGTTCGCTTCTCTTCCAGGGTAGCGACCTGCTCCTCGTACTTCCTCAGCCGATCGCCCACAGGTTGGAGCAGCGCCTTGATCTTCTCTTCCGACGCCTTCTCCGAATGGCCGAGCCGTTCCGCAGCTCGCTCGAGGAATCGCTCCTGCGCCGCACCCAGGACCTTGGCGCCTGTGTTCTCGAATTCCTTGAGCAGGTTGGCGCGCGACTCCTCAAGCAGCCGCTTCTGCTCCTCGAACGCAGCGCGTTCGGCCTTCAGGCTCGCCAGTTCCTCACGCGCAGCATCAAGCCTCGCGGCGAGGTCGTCGGCCCGCGCAGCGCGCTCGCTCATCGCCGCCAGTTCGGGCGCCATGCGCGAGAGCTTCCCGGCGAGCTCCTTCGCCTCGGCGTCACGCTCGCCATAACGCACTTTCCAGTCGGCCGCGGGGCGCGAGCCGAAGAACCAGCCCAGTCCGGCGCCGACGAGGAGTGCCAGCAGGGCGACGATCGTTGCAGTCATATCCATCACGGGAACATAGACGGAACGGCGGCGGCGCGAAAGACCTGTGCGGAACTATCCCCCGCCTTCGCTCGCTAAGCCAGCGAAGGAGGCATCCCCATGTCGATCAAGGAAATGATTTCGGAGCACCCGCAGGTGGGTGCGGATTTCAACCAGGCGCTGGCCGAAGCGGTAAAGCACGCGATGTATTGCGCGGCGATTTGCAATTCCTGCGCCGATGCCTGCAGCGCCGAAGATGCCGACATGCGCCGCTGCATCCGCCTGTGCAGCGACTGTTCGGACATTTGCGAGGCGACGTATCGTGTGGCGACCCGGCGCACCTCGGGCAATGTAGCGGTAATCAAGTCGATACTGCAGACTTGTATCGAAGCGTGCGAAGTCTGCGCTGCCGAGTGCGAGAAGCACGATCATGCCCATTGCCGCCGCTGCGCGACGATGTGTCGCGAATGCGCCGACGATTGCCGCAAGGCGCTGGAGGTCATGAATGCCCATGCGTGACGGGCGAGCGGCGATCCTGGCAATGGCAGCCGTGCTCGCCGCCTGCTCGCCAGCCGCAGACGATAAGACGGCCGCGCAAGCCGCATCTCCCGCGACTGAGGAGAGTCCAGCGACGCAGCCCGAGGCTGACGGAGAGGAAGCCGGACGGGGCACCACACTACCTCCGTCCGATGCCACGTTCCGCTACATCGGACGCTGGGCTGAGAGCGTCGATCAATGCCGCAATGAAGGTTGGACGTTCACCAGCAATCGCCTGACGGCACCGGAGGACATCTCGTGCGAGTTCATGCAGATCGAGAAATCGCCTGGCGGCTATACGGTCGACGCGGTCTGCACGATCGAGGGCGAGGAAGAGGACAACAACATCACCCTGCGCTTCGCCGAATCGGCCGGCGCCATGCTCGTGGAAGGGGCGACCAGCCTGCCGGAGACGGGCCTCATTCCGTGCGAGCCAGGATGAGGAATCCGACCATCCGCCGGTGATCGGGACAGTACGAGAGGGGGTTCACCCTCCGTCGTGCGGCTAGGCGCCCACCCTCTCCAACAGGCCGGCATGCTCCAGCGCCTCGTCGACGGCCTTCTTCGCGTGCTCGGAACATTCGACCAGCGGCAGGCGCACGCCCGGCAGGATCCAGTCGTGAACCCGGCTGAGCGCATACTTGACCGGCGCGGGGCTCGCATCCTCGAACATCGCGTAGTGCAGCGGATAGAGCAGATCGTTGAGTTCACGCGCGCGGACGAGGTCGTTGTCGGCGCAGGCCTGTTGGAACTCCGCGCAGAGCGCGGGGGCGACGTTGGCCGTCACTGAAATGCAGCCGACCGAACCCGCGGCGTTGGCGGGCAGCGCAAGCTCGTCATCGCCAGATAGCTGACAGAAGTCCTTGCCGATCCCCATCCGGTGATCGGTCACGCGGCTGAGGTCGCCGCTCGCATCCTTGATGCCGACGATGCGGTCCGGATAGCGCTTTGCGAGCTCGCACACCGTCTCCGGCTCTATATCGGTCACCGTGCGGCCCGGCACGTTGTAGAGCACGATCGGCAGGTCCGAATGCTCGGCGAGATAGCTGAAGTGGGCGATGATGCCGGCCTGTCCGGGCCGGTTGTAGTAAGGCGCGACGCAAAGCCCCGCAGCGGCGCCGGCCTTCCTCGAGAAGTTCATGTGCAACAGCGCATTGCGCGTGTCGTTGCTGCCGCATCCGGCAATCACCGGCACGCGCCCGGCGGCCTGTTCGATGCAGATTTCGATCACCCGGTGATGCTCGGCGTTGGAAAGCGTCGAGGCCTCGCCCGTCGTGCCGCAGGGCACCAGCGCCTTGCTGCCGTTCTCGATCTGCCAGTCGACCAGACGGCGGAAAGCCGCCTCGTCGAACGTTCC
>Ga0307405_10001358_pt1 | contig 10263 bp, 10 predicted proteins | sample 322Cmetagenome_2_FD_203311 | JGI IMG/M metagenome (GOLD analysis project Ga0307405, IMG submission 203311) | Maize rhizosphere microbial communities from greenhouse at UC Davis, California, United States - 322HYB-C-1 | ecosystem: Host-associated > Plants > Roots > Rhizosphere > Soil | place... | reverse complement strand
CAGTGCCGTCAGCCACCGGCATCGCGGACCAGGTTCACGCTGAAGCTGTCGAGCGGGGCACGCTCGCGAAACGGCACGCCGCGCATGCGCAGCCATGGCGGGGGCGCGGCGCCGTCGAGCGACACTTCGACGCAGCCGCGGAAACCGGTGCTGAGGGCGTCGAGCACCAGCCGGTACCGGCCGCCGGCGTCGGTGGTCGTGGAGTGATGCGCCGTCACCTGCTCGGTACAGTCGTCGCGGCGGAATCCCCGCCCGTACACCGCGATGGCCGGCGCCGGTGCGCCACCGGGGTCTGTGACGGCACCGTAGATGACCACCCGGGCACTCGGGTCTCCGCGCTGCTCGGGCTCGAGCAGCCCGCAGGCCGCCGCCACGAGGGCGGCAGGGGGCGGTATCAGTGTGCGCGCGAAGTTCGTCGCCGTAGGTCCTCGACGGGTGCGGGCCTTTGCCTAACGTCGGAGCCCCGAGGCCGCCGCGAGCAGCGGACGGACCAAGATGCGGCGCCGCAGCGGTCCGCGCCAGCACGCCCGAGGCGCGCGCCGAGCGGGGCCCCGGCGTGGGCGCTCCGGCAAATGTGACGCGCCGCACGTGCTTGCTCCCTCCGGCAATTCGCCGTACCTTCGTCGGTGAGACGCTTACCGCCCCACCCTCTGCCGAACGGTGCGCGAGCTGCTGAAGCTCGGTCCCGCCGGCGCACCGCCCGGGATACCATGGTCGGAAGCCGCCCCTCCGGTCCCCAGGGCGAGGTCACGCAGATCCTTGCGTCGCTCCGTGCTGGCGACCACGATGCACTGGACCGGCTGTTCCCGCTCGTCTACGGCGAGCTGCGGGTCCTCGCGCGCCGGCAGCTGCGACGCGGGGCCCCGGGCGACACGCTGCAGGCCACGGGGCTCGTGCACGAGGCCTACCTCAAGCTCGCGAGCGCCGACGCCCTCAACGCCGAGAGCCGCGGCCATTTCTTCGCCATTGCCGCCCGCGCCATGCGCCAGGTCCTCGTCGACCAGGCGCGCGCCAGGCACGCCCAGAAGCGCGGCGGCGGCTGGCTGCGCACGACGCTGAACGACGGCCACGACGCCGTCGACCTCGGCGCCAGCGACTTCCTCGCGCTCACCGAGGCGCTCGACGAGCTCGATCCGCGCCAGCGGCAGGTGGTCGATTACCGGTTCTTCGCCGGCCTCGAGGAGCAGGAGATCGCCGCGATTCTCGGCATCTCGGAGCGGACCGTCCGCCGCGAATGGGTGAAGGCGCGTGCGTGGCTCTTCCGCTCCCTCGTACTCGAGCGCGATTCCTGATCACCTGGCTGTCTGACGATCCGACCCTGTACCGCTCCTGGGACGGCTGCGAGCCGCAGTCGATCGAGCATGGGCACGTGTCCGTTGCCGGAGCGCTTTGTCGTGAAGGAGAGTTAGCACCAGAACAACCCCGACTTGAGGAGACCGTCTCATGGCTCGCTGGACGCCCGATCCCACGTTTTACGCCTCCCCTACTCTGGCCATGGAGGCGCCGCCCGAGCGCTTGGCGTACGTCACCCTCCTCGGCGGCGCCGGCACCGGCCGGCCTGACGCCCTCGGCGTCGTCGACACCGATCCGGACTCGTCCGCGTTCGGGCGCCTGGTCGGGCAGGTCGAATTCCCGAACGGTGACAACGAGCTGCACCACTTCGGCTGGAACGCCTGCAGCTCCCACCTCTGCCCGTACGCGCCGAACGCGCACGTCGAGCGCCGGTACCTGGTGGTGCCTGGCACGCACTCCTCGCGCATCCACGTGGTGGACACGAAGCCGGACCCGAGGAAGCCCACGCTCGTCAAGGTGATCGAGCCGGAGGCGGTGGCGGCGAAGACCGGATACGCCTTCCCCCACACCGTGCACTGCGGGCCGGACGGGATCTACATGAACGCCCTCGGCTCCCAGACCGGCGACGGGCCGGGCGGCATCTTCGTGCTCGACCACGAGACCTTCGACGTGGTGGGACCCTGGGAGCAAGAGCGCGGCCCGCAATATCTGGCGTACGACTTCTGGTGGCACCTCGGCCACGACACGATGATCACCAGCGAGTGGGGGACGCCGAACATGGTGAAGGACGGCGTGAACCCCGAGCTGCTGCTCGGCGGCAAGTACGGCCACGCCCTGCACGTGTGGGACCTACGCCGGCGGCGCCACCTGGAGACGCTCGACCTCGGCGCCGAGCAGCAAATGGTGTTGGAGCTGCGGCCAGCGCATAACCCGAGAAAGACCTACGGCTTCGCCGGTGTCGTGGTCTCCTTGAAGGACCTCTCTGCCTCGATCTGGCTCTGGTACCTCGACGAGAAGAACGGGAACGGCAAGGGTCAGTGGAAGGTGAAGAAGGTGATCGAAGTTCCCGCTGAGCCGGCGGCCGAGGAGGACCTGCCGCCGCTCCTGAAGGGCTTCAAGGCGGTTCCGCCGCTCATCACCGACATCAACCTCTCGCTCGACGACCGCTTCCTGTACGTCAGCTGCTGGGGCACGGGCGAGCTCCGGCAGTACGACGTCTCCGACCCCTTCAACCCGAAGCTCGTCGGCTCGGTGCACATCGGCGGGATCGTGCGACGCACGGCGCACCCCGCCGACCCGGGCAAGCCGCTGAACGGCGCTCCGCAGATGGTGGAGCTCAGCCGCGACGGCAAGCGCGTCTACATCACGAACGCGCTGTACACGCCCTGGGACGCCCAGTTCTACCCGGCGGGGATCGGCGGCTGGATGGCCAAGCTGGACGTGGGAGCGAATGGCGGCATGGCACTCGACCGCCGCTTCCTCACGGAGCTCGACCCAGGCGTGCGCGCGCATCAGGTCAGGCTCGAGGGTGGCGACGCCTCCTCGGACTCGTTCTGCTTCGCCTGACGGAGACCACCGTTGCGTGTGGCGTGTGGCGTGTTGGTGCCGCTCGGACTGGCTCCGGCGCGAGTGGCATCCTGAGCAGCGGTCACACGCCACACGCCACACGCCACACGCCACACGCCACACGCCACACGCCACACGCCGCCCTCACGTGCCATACCTCGCCCTCGCCCTGCTCGGCGCGTTCCACGGGATCAACCCGGGGATGGGCTGGCTCTTCGCGGTCGCCCTGGGAATGCAGGAGCAGGAGCGGCGCGCGGTCTGGCGAGCCCTCGTCCCGCTCGCCGTCGGACACGCCATCGCCATCGTCCTCGCGATCGCGGCGGCGAGCGCGCTCGGTCTCGTGCTCCCGATGCGCTACGTGACGTGGATCGTGGCCGCCGTTCTGCTCGGCTTCGGCGCGTACCGCCTCGTCCGCCATCGCCACCCGCGGTGGGGCGGCATGCGCGTTGGTCCCAGAGACCTGGCCATCTGGTCGCTGCTGATGGCGACGGCGCACGGGGCCGGACTCATGGCGCTCCCGTTCGTGCTGCGGGCGTCCGCGCCCGCACCGCACGCTGGCCACGCGGCCTCGAGCGCGCTCGTGGCGACATCCCACGCGACCCACGCGGCGCTGCTCGCGGCCGACCTGCCGAGCACCCACATGGCCGGCCTGGCGGCGGCGCTCGTGCACACGGGCGGCTACCTGCTCGCCACCGGGGTCATCGCCGTGGTCGTCTTCGAGAAGGTGGGCCTGCGCGTGCTGCGGCGCGCGTGGGTGAACCTGGACCTGCTGTGGGCGCTGGCGCTGATCGGGACCGCGCTGCTCACGCTCCTGCTCTGAAGACAGCGCGATGTCGCGCCCGACGTCTACCGAACCTCGCGAGCTGGCAGTCGCGCTCGAGCGCAATCCCGGGCTGCCCACGGGCACCGGGGAGCGCTTTTCCGGTTACGGCATCATGGGCCTGCCCTTCGCGTCCGGGCACGTGCTGGCGCTGTGGCGGTTCCCGAGCTCCTCTATCGGGCCGGGTTACACGTCGGTTTGGCACCGGGATCCGGCCGGCCGCTGGACGTTTTACGCGGACGTCGCGCCTCGGCTCGCCTGCGCGCGGTTCTTCGGGCCGGGCATCGAGCGCGCCGTCGTCGACGCGGTGCGCGTCACGTGGACGGGTGCCCGCAGCTTCGTCGTCACCGTGCCGAGTGCCGGCCTGGCGTGGGCAGTGCACCTCGGCGCGACGCCGGTGAGTCGGCTGCTCAACGCCGCCGCGAGAGCGCTGCCGCAACGTACGTGGCGCAACCCGCGGGCGCTCGCGGCACTCGGGCTGGTCATGAGTCGCGCGTTCGACCTCGGACGGCTCAGCCTCTCCGGCTCGGCGCCTAACGGCCAACGCTTCCGCGCGACGCCGCGGGTGGTTTGGCCGGTGGAGGCGAACTCGGCACTGCTCGGCGGTGAGTCGCTCGGCCCCGTCGATCCCCAACTGTCGCAGAGCCGCCTCGGTGACTTCTGGATTCCGCGGCGCGGCGTATTCGTCGTCAGTCAGGCGTTCTTCGAGGGCGCCGGCGACGAGCGCGCGGGCGCCATCGCGCAACGGGATGCCGGCCGCAGCGAGGCCGTCACCACGAGGTGAGTCGGCCCGAGCATCGCGAACAGCGCGCGACCCTGTGGTGCTCCGCGCACAAGCCGCCGAGCAACGGGGCCACGTGTGCGGAATCGCGGCCACCCTCTCCGTAGCACGCACCGTACGTAGCACCCACCGTTCGCCGACATGTCCGATCGAGACTCCGAGCTCTTCCAAGACGCCGCGGCGCGCGCCGCACGCTATCTCCGCGACCTGAGCGCGCGCCCCGTCCGCCCGACGCCGGAATCGTTGCGCCGACTGCCCGAGCTGGGGGGCCCGCTCCCCGACGCGCCCACGGATCCGGCGGCCGTTCTGGCACTGCTCGACGACGTGGGGTCCCCGGCCACGGTCGCCACCGCGGCCGGCCGGTACTTCGGGTTCGTCACCGGCGGAACACTTTCCGCCGCGCTCGCGGCGAGTTGGCTCGCGGCGGCGTGGGATCAGAACGCCGCACTCGCGGTGATGTCGCCCGTGGCGGCGACCCTCGACCAGATCGCGCTCGACTGGCTCGTCGACGTGCTCCGCCTGCCGACGGGCACGGGGGGCGGCCTCGTGACCGGTGCGACGATGGCGAACCTTACCGCTCTCGCCGCGGCGCGCCACGCGCTCCTCGCGCGCGCGGGGTGGGACGTCGAGGCCCGCGGCCTCTTCGGCGCGCCACCGCTCACCGTCGTCGTGGGCGACGAGGTACACGTGAGCGTGCTCAAGGCGCTCACCATTCTCGGGCTCGGCCGGGAGCGGGTCGTCCGCGTACCGACCGACGACCAGGGGCGCATGCGCGCCGACGCCCTACCCCCGCTCGACGCCGCGACGGTGCTCTGCCTGCAAGCCGGGAACGTGAACACCGGGGCATTCGACCCGGCGCGCGAGCTCTGCGCGGCCGCCCGCGCCGCGAGCGCCTGGGTGCACGTGGACGGCGCCTTCGGGCTCTGGGCGGCGGCGGCGCCGGCCCGCGCCCATCTCGCGAACGGGTTCGCCGAGGCCGACTCGTGGGCCGTGGACGGCCACAAGTGGCTCAACGTGCCGTACGACAGCGGCTTCGCCTTCTGCCGCGACCCCGAGCAGCTCCGGGCGGCGATGGCGTTCCGCGCCGCGTACTTGCTGCGCGGCGGGGAGCGCGACCCCGACCACTACACGCCCGAGATGTCCCGCCGCGCGCGCGGCGTCGAAGTGTGGGCGGCGCTGCGCTCGCTCGGCCGCGCCGGAGTGGCGGACATGGTCGAGCGCACCTGCGGCCACGCCACGCGGTTCGCGGACGGGCTGCGCGCGGCCGGACACGAGGTGCTCAACGACGTGGTGCTGAACCAGGTGCTCGCCCGCTTCGGCGGCGACGACGGCGTGACGCAGCGCGTCATCGACGCCGTGCAGGCCGACGGCACCTGCTGGTGTGGCGGCACCCAGTGGCACGGCCGCGCGGCGATGCGCATCAGTGTCTCGTCGTGGGCCACGACCGAGGACGACGTCGAGCGGAGCCTCGACGCGATGCTGCGGGCCGCGGAGCGCGTGACGGGACGGCTCGCCGAGCGCGCGGTGTGAGCGCGCTCCTGTCGACGGCGCCCGCGGTTCGGGGCGTTAGGCGGCAGGCCAGCGCTGGCCCCGGTGGCGCACACCACGACCCCGGCCTTCAAGAGTACGACACGCCCGGGTAGAGCAGGTTCACCGCGCCGGAGAAGATCGGGCCGAACACCAGCGGGAACAGCTTCCAGGCCACGAACATCCCGACCAAGCTCAGAGCCGGCGTGCCCCACATGACGTCCTGGTACCGCCGCGCCGCGTCGCGGCTCAGCACCAGCGGCATCGCGCCGCTCCCGTCGAGCGGAGGCAGCGGGAGCATGTTGAACGCGGCGAGCATCACGTTGAGCGAGAACAGTACGCTCAGAAACGTCGCCGCCCCCACCCACACGCCGCCGGCGTGCGAGGCCGCGACGGCCCCGAAGCGCACCGTCTCGGGGGCGTAGAACACGCCGGCGCTGGCCCCCACGCGCAGGAGCACGGCCGCGGCGAGCGCCAGCGACAGGTTGGCCGCGGGCCCGGCGAGCGCCATCAGTGCCGCCCGGTCGGGGTGTCGCCGCGCCCAGGCGGGATCGTACGGCGCACTGGCGTACCCGAACGGCCACCCGGCAACGAGCGACGTCAGGAGCGGGAGCACGACCATGCCGAACGGCTCGCGCCGGATGTGCGGGAGCGGGTCCAGCGACACCTGGCCGCCGTGGTACGCGGTCAGGTCCCCGCCTCGCATCGCCGCCCAGGCGTGCGCGGCCTCGTGGAGCGTGGTCGAGAAGAGGAAGACGACGTAGTAGACGAGGGCCTCACCGAGATCGACCACGGGCACCTCAGCGCGGCCAGCCGACGGCGCTCACCGTCGAATACGTCCCCGCCCGGTCGTACGGCGCCGAGAGGCGCCCGTACGGCGTGTCGGCGTAGATCCGGCCCAGCACGCGGTAGTTCACGGACCCCGTGCTGAGGACCGCGCGCCCCGCCCCGCCGGCGCCACCGAACGTGAACGACGCCGGCACCCTGACGAGCGCCGAGTCCTCGGCGGGCACGTCGACCTCGGTGTCGTGCACGCCGCTCGCGAGCTGGTTGTCGCCCACCATCACCCGGTAGGCGATACGCGGGTCCTCGAGCGGGTAGCTGTTCGGGTTGTACACCCGGAGCACGATCTCCATCGCACCGCCGGTGAGGCCCACACCCGCGAGGCGCACGTCGCGCAGCGACACCCGCGGATTGTCGAAGGGCGGCGCGCTCTCCGCCGCCGCGGGGCTGCCCGAGACGGACGACCGCCCCGACGCACAGCCAATAGTTGCGGCGAACGCGGCCACCGCGGCGACGACCACCGATCTGCGCATTGCTCCCCCAGGGCGTGAGAGGCCAGTACGACTCAGCCCACCCTCGGCACTCCTGGCGGGCTCTTCCGTATCAGACTCTTCAACTCCCCGACGAGCAACGAGCGCTGAATTGCGACGGCTCTCGGCTCTCGGCTCTCGGCTACGGCGGGGAACAGCGGGAGGAGATCCCTCACGCCGAGGTGTTCCTGACAAACGCTTCAGCCGAGAGCCGAGAGCCGCAGTTATTCAGACCAGCAGCAGACCCGCGTTCAGGGCTCCGGTGCTTGTACGCGTCGACCGTCTTCACCGTGATCCCGAGCTGTCGCCCGATCTCCGGGCTGTTGCAGCCCTCGGCCACCATCCGCAGCACCGTCCGCTCGCGGTCACTGAGCGCGTCGTAGCGCGCCCGGGTGCTCTGCCCCCCGTTTGCGCCGCGCACGACCGGCGGAGCGGCGGGGCGCGCCCGCCTGCAGGAGCGGCAGCAGCTGCTCGCGGTCGGTGTGCACCGTGAGCACGAGCACTCGTGTCTCCGGCACCTGTTCGGCCAGAACCCGTGTTGCCGCGACGCCGTCGCCACGCCCCATCTCCAGGTCCATGACCACGACGTCGGGACGCACACGTGCCGCCACCTCGATCGCCTCCTCGCCTTCGGCCGCCTCGCCGCTCGAGGCGCGTGCTGGTGCCTGCCTGAAGCTCGCGCCGCGCCGCCTCTCGCGCCGTCAGGCGGGGCGCGGAACCTGTATCGGGTGGAAGCCGATAGGTGCCGTCGAGCTCCGCTCGCCTGGTTCGCCCGGGCGACGCTCCAGTCTGGCGCGTGGCCTGCCGTAGCAGGCCCGGGACGCCGCCGGCAGGAGTACGAAGTGGACTCCAGAACCGCGCAGCCGCGGGACCCTGTCAGCCCTCGGTCGACCGCCTCGGCGCCCGTTCACGTAGTGGAGCACCGGAGCCACGCTCCGGGGGAGTGCACGCGACCCGTGTCCGCCAGGATCGAAGACTACGCCCTGCTCGGCGACTGCGAGACCGCGGCGCTCGTCTCACGCGACGGCTCCGTCGATTGGCTCTGCTGGCCGCGATTCGACTCAGGGGCGTGCTTCGCCGCGCTCCTGGGGGACTCGCAGCACGGCCGGTGGCGCATCGCCCCGGCGGATCCGGGGGCCCGGGTGCGGCGCCAGTACCGCGGCGACTCGCTCATCCTCGAGACCGAGTTCGAGACCGCCGACGGAGCCGTGACCCTGATCGACTTCATGCCGCTGCGCGGCGCGGCGTCGGATCTCGTGCGAACGGTCGTGGGTCGGCGCGGGCGCGTCGCGATGGCGACGGAGCTGATTCTCCGCTTCGATTACGGCTCGATCGTTCCGTGGGTCAGCCGCCGCGAAGACGGGTCGCTCATCGCCATCGCCGGCCCCGACATGGTGGCGCTGCGCACTCCGGTGCCGCTGCGCGGCGAAGGACTCACCACGGTCGGCGAGTTCACGATCGGCGCCGGCGAGACGGCGTCGTTCGTGCTGACGTACGCGCCGTCGCACCTGCCGCCGCCCGTCGCCGTGGACCCCGACGCGGCGCTCGCGGACACGGAGGCGTTCTGGCAGAAGTGGAGTGCGCGATGCACGTACGCCGGCGAGTGGCCCGACGCCGTGCGCCGCTCGCTCGTCACGCTGAAGGCGCTCACGTACCGCCCCACCGGGGGCATCGTTGCCGCCCCCACGACGTCGCTGCCGGAGCAGCTCGGCGGCACGCGGAACTGGGATTACCGCTACTGCTGGCTCCGCGACGCCACGCTGACGCTGCTCGCGTTCATGGACGCCGGCTATTACGACGAGGCGGCGGCGTGGCGCGACTGGCTCTTGCGCGCGGCCGCCGGGAGCCCGGCGCAGGTGCAGATCATGTACGGCATCGGCGGCGAGCGGCGCCTCACCGAGTGGGAGGTTCCGTGGCTACCCGGCTACGAACGGTCCGCTCCGGTGCGCATCGGGAACGCGGCGCACGGGCAACTTCAGGTGGACGTCTATGGCGAGGTCATGGACGCGCTGCACCAGGCGCGGCGCGGCGGGGTCGCCGAGAGCGCCGAAGGCTGGAAGCTCGAGCGCGCGTTGGTTTCGCACCTGGAGACCATCTGGGACCAGCCTGACGAGGGGATCTGGGAGGTGCGCGGCGGGCGGCAGCACTTCACGCACTCGAAGGTGATGGCGTGGGTCGCCGTCGACCGTGCCCTGAAGGGCGCCGAGCGGGTCGGACTCGACGGGCCACTCGACCGCTGGCGCGCGCTGCGGCGGCGCATTCACGCCGAGGTGTGCGAGAAGGCGTTCGACTCCACCCTCGGCGCATTCGTGCAGGCCTACGGCTCGAAGCAGCTCGATGCGAGTCTGCTGCTCATGCCACTCGTGGGCTTCCTCCCTCCCGAGGACCCGCGCGTGCGGGGTACGGTCGAGGTCATCGAGCAGCGGTTAAGGGTCGACGGTCTGCTGCTGCGCTACGACACGGCCTGCACGAGCGATGGGCTGCCGCCGGGCGAGGGCGCGTTCCTCGCCTGCAGCTTCTGGCTCGCCGACAATCTCGTCCTGCTCGGCCGCCACGAAGACGCACGTGCGCTCTTCGAGCGGCTGCTCGCGCTGCGCAACGACGTCGGGCTCCTCGCCGAGGAGTACGACACGATCGCCCGCCGGCAGGTGGGAAACTTCCCCCAGGCCTTCTCGCACGTGGGGGTGATCGACACGGCGCTCAACCTGTCGCGCGCGGCCGCGGCCCAGCCCAGCGGGCCGGCAAAGGAGCGCGCGGCGGCAGGCCTGTCAGGACCGTAAGTACGGCGGCTCTTTGAACTGCGGCTCTCGGCTCTCGGCCCTCGGCTCTCGGCGACTCCGGGAACGGCGGGAGGACGTGCCTCCTGCCGAGATCTTCCTGACCACCGCTCTAGCCGAGAGCCGAGAGCCGAGCGCCGAGAGCCGCCCCATAACAGCGCCCGGTTACGGGCAGTTGCGTCACGT
>Ga0307405_10001357_pt1 | contig 10268 bp, 13 predicted proteins | sample 322Cmetagenome_2_FD_203311 | JGI IMG/M metagenome (GOLD analysis project Ga0307405, IMG submission 203311) | Maize rhizosphere microbial communities from greenhouse at UC Davis, California, United States - 322HYB-C-1 | ecosystem: Host-associated > Plants > Roots > Rhizosphere > Soil | place... | reverse complement strand
GGTGATGGTGGACGTGGGCGAGGTTGACGTGGAGGTCGGCCAGGTGGCCACCCTGCTCGGCGACCCGGCCAAGGGCGAGCCGGGCGTCGCCGAATGGGCGGCCGCCCTGGACACGATCGACTACGAGATCACCTGCGGCCTCTCCCCCCGCCTCCCCCGGGTCCACCACCGAGGCCGCCCCGCCGGCCGCCCGCCCAAGGTGGAGGAGGCGGTCGGGTAGTGGCGGCCAGGCAACGATTGGCCAGCCGGAGACGACCGGGGCGGAACGGCAAGCGGCCCTCCCCGCCCCTGACCGTGCGCGGGATCGGGCTGCTGGCCGGGGGGCTGCTGCTCGGGGTCGGGGCCGGGGTCACCCTGGAGAAGACCCTGGTGGGGCGGGACCGGCGGCGGGAGGATCCCGAGGCCGGGGAGCGGTTCGGGAGGATCCGGGGGACACCGGCCAAGGTGACCGGCCACGACGGCACCCGGCTGCACGTCGAGGAGCTGGGGGAGGGGCCCTGCCTGGTGTTCGCCCACGGGTTCTCGCTGACCCAGGACGCCTGGCACTACCAGCGCCGCGACCTGCCCGCCCGCTACCGCTGCGTGTTCTTCGACCAGCGGGGCCACGGCCGCTCGGGCCGGCCCCGCAACCACGACTACTCGCTCCAGGCCCTGGCCGGGGACCTCAAGGCGGTGCTCGACTGGACCGGCGAGGAGCGGGTGGTGGTGGTCGCCCACTCCATGGGCGGGATCGCCGCCCTCCAGTTCGCCGAGCAGTTCCCCGGGGAGCTGGGCGGCCGCGTGGCCGGCCTGGTCCTGGTCGGCTCCACCTACCTCGACACCGTCCGGGGCATGACGGCCGCGGTCAGCGCCTGGGGGGCGGCCTGGGCCCAGCGGACCCTGATCACCGGCGCCTTCCACTTCATGGGCCAGGACCCCGTCCGGGCCCAGCAGCTCCGCCGGCGTGGCAGCGACCTCGGCTACCTGGGCACGCGCCTGTTCGGCTTCGGGTCGAACCCGTCGCCCAGCCAGGTCGCGTTCATCGACCGGACCCTGGCCGGCACCGACGTCGAGGTCTGGGCCAAGGTGTTCCCCAGCCTGGTCGACTTCGACCTCTCGGAGTCGCTGGAGGCGGTCCGGGTGCCCGCCCTGATCGCCACCGGGGACAGGGACCGGCTGACCCCGCCGGCCGCGGCCCGGCACATGGCCGAGAAGATCCCCGGGTCGCGGCTGCTGATCCTGGAGGACGCCGGCCACTGCGCGTTCCTGGAGGAGCACGAGGTCCTCGACGCCGAGCTCACCGCCTTCGCCGACGAGGTCTTCGCCCCGGCGAGGGCGGCCGCCCGGAAGCGCCGCCGCCCCGGCGTCCGCCGGGCCAAGGGATCCTGAGGCGGCCCGGTGAGCCTCGGGATCGAGGACCTGGCCGTCGGGCACTGGACCGACCCGGTCGGCCTGACCGGCTGCACCGTGGTCGTGCCGCCGCCACAGAACGTGGCCGCGGCCAGCGTCCGCGGCGGCGGGCCCGGCACCCGCGAGACCGACCTGCTCCAGCCCCAGGCCCACGTCGAGGGCGTGTCGGCGGTGCTGCTGACCGGGGGGAGCGCGTTCGGGCTGGCGGCCGCCCAGGGGGTGGTCGACTGGTGCGAGCGCCGCGGGCTCGGCTACGGGCGGTTCGGGCGGCCGATCCCGATCGTGCCCGCGGCCGTGCTGTTCGACCTGGCGGTCGGCGACTGGGAGGCCCGCCCGGGCCCGGCCGAGGGCGAGGCCGCCTGCCTGGCCGCGACCACCGACGACGGCCCCCAGGGCAACGTCGGGGCCGGCATGGGCGCCACCGTCGGCAAGACCGCCGGGCCCGACCACATGACCAAGGGCGGCCTCGGCTGGGCGGTGGTCGAGGCCGGGCCGGTCACGGTCGGCGCCCTGGCCGCGGTCAACGCCGGCGGGGACGTGCTGGCGGAGGACGGGACCATGCTCGCCGGGGCCCGGGTCCCCGGCGGGGCCAGGACCGCCCTGCGCGAGCGCCTGGCCAGCCCCAGCGGCGACGGCGAGGTGCCGGTTCCGCCCGGTGGCAGCACCACCCTGGGGGTGGTGGCCACCAACGCCGCCCTGACCAAGGGCGAGGTCCACCGGGTGGCCGTGCAGGCCCACGACGGCATGGCCAGGGCGATCTTCCCCGTCCACACCAGCTTCGACGGCGACACCGTGTTCGCCCTGGCCGTGCCAAGGGTGCCGGCCGCCATGGACCTGGTAGCCTTCTTGGCCGAGGAGGCGCTCGCGGCCGCCATCCGCGCCGGGGTCCGGGCCGCCGGCACGGTCGCCGGCATCCCGGCCGCCTCCGACGCATCGAGGGGAGCAGGAGGAGGGTAGCGTGCCGCTCTACGAGTACCGCTGCGGGGACTGCGGGCTGCTGTTCGAGGCGCGGGTCCCGGCCGGCCGGGCCGACGCCGAGACCTGCCCCGACTGCGGTTCCCAGGCGCGCCGGCTGCTGAGCCTGGTCGCGGCCCCGGTCCGGGGGAGCGACGGCGCGGCCATGCCCGTCGCGGGCGGCGCTGGCTGCTGCGGCGGGGCCTGCGGGAACTGCTGAGGTGCCCACCGAGCTGGAGGCGGTCGCCGCCGAGGCCGCCGGCTGCACCCGCTGCCGCCTGCACCAGAGCCGCACCCAGGTCGTGTTCGGCCAGGGCGACCCCCGCGCCGACCTGATGTTCGTCGGCGAGGCCCCCGGCCTCCACGAGGACCGCCAGGGCGTCCCGTTCGTCGGCCCCTCGGGCCAGCTCCTCAACCGCCTCCTGGAGGGCATCGGCCTGCGCCGCCAGGACGTCTACATCTGCAACGTGGTCAAGTCACGGCCCCCGCAGAACCGCGATCCGCAGCCGGACGAGATCGCCGCCTGCCGGCCCTGGCTGGACGCCCAGATCCGGCTGGTCGACCCCAAGGTGGTGGTCACCCTGGGGAACTTCGCGGCCAAGACGCTGCTGGAGACGACCACCGGGATCACCCGGCTGCGGGGCCGGACCTACCCGTTCCAGGGGCGGGTGCTGCTGCCGACCTTCCACCCGGCGGCGGCCCTACACGCCCAGGGGCGGCGCACGGCCGGGCCGAGCCCGCTGGAGGCGATGGAGGACGACTTCCGGGTCCTGGCCGAGCTGCTGGCCGCCCACGCCCCGGTCGAGGGCCGGCCGACCGAGCAACTGGGGCTGTTCTGAGCCATGGGCGCCCTGCGGCTGTGGTCGGCCGACGAGACGACCACCAAGGAGATCGGGGCCGCCGTGGCCGGCCTGCTCGACCCCGGCGACGTGGTCGGGCTCGCCGGCGACCTCGGCGCCGGCAAGACCCGGCTGGTCCAGGGGGCGGCCGACGCCCTCGGGGTCGAGGGCCCGGTCCTGTCCCCGACCTTCATGCTGGTCCGCGAGTACGACGGCGACCCGCCCATGCACCACGTCGACGCCTACCGGCTCAGCGGCCCCCTGGAGCTGGAGGACCTGGGGCTGGAGGATGTCCTCTCGCCCGACGCGGTGGTGTTCGTCGAGTGGGCCGACCGGGTCGCCGCCGCCCTCCCAGACAGCTGGCTGGAGCTGGTCCTCCACATCGGTGACGACGACCACCGCGAGATCGAGGTCCGCCCCCACGGTCCCGCCTGGGCGCGGAGAGCCGGCCCCCTGACCGCCGCCCTGGAGCCGTTCCGCGGGAAGCCTCGGCGGACCGTTCCGACCGAGATGCCCTGAACCGCTGGCATTTGGGGCCGGGGCGGCGGCTTATCCTCGCGAGATGGACATATTCCTCGACTCTGACTCGGGATCCTGGGGCGAGCACCAGCTCCAGCACCGCTACCAGACCCAGGAGCGGGCCCGCCGCTTCTACCGCCGGCAGATGCTCGGCCGGCTCAACGAGCGGATGGTCGAGTTCATCGGCCGCCAGGAGATGGTCTGGGTCGCCACCGCCGACGCCAACGGGGAGTGCGACTGCTCGTTCCGGGCCGGCCCGCCGGGCTTCGTCCAGGTGCTGGACGACCGGACCGTCCGGTACCCCGAGTACCGGGGCAACGGGGTCATGGCCTCACTCGGCAACATCGCCGAGAACCCCCACGTCGGCATGGTCTTCCTCGACTTCGATCAGGAGCGGATCGGGCTCCACGTCAACGGGACGGCCCGGATCGTCGAGGCGGGCGGCGACGGCGACGGCGCCCGGCCGCGGGTGGAGCGCTGGGTCGAGGTCCGGGTCCAGGAGGCCTACATCCACTGCCGCAAGCACCTGCCCCACCTGGTCAGGATGAACGGGGAGGGCCGGGACTGGGGCACCGACGACGCCCGGGCCAAGGGCGGCGACTACTTCGGGACCGCCTGCCAGGCGCCGCCCGCTCAGACCCCCGGCTGACGCCGCCCGCTCAGGTCCGGGGCCCCGGGCCGGCCAGGAGGCGCTCGCGCAGCGACGCGTCGGTGGCGGCGTCGATGGCGGTCCAGGCCATGGCCACCGCGCCGTCGAAGACCGCCTGGTCGGCGGCCGGGGTGGCGCACTTGGCGGTGAACTCGGGCTGGTGGTTGACCGCCGGCAGGGCGTCGATGCCGATGGTTGGGTGGATCGAGGGCAGGGCCAGCGAGATGTTGCCCATGTCGGTCGACCCGGCGCCGCGGTCGCTGTGGTCCGGGAAGCTGCGCCCCAGCGCCTCGGCGTTGCGCTGGTACAGGGCCGACAGCTCGTGGTCGTGGCGCATCTCGGAGTAGGGGTTGGGGTCCTTGGTCAGCTCCAGGGTCGCCCCGGTGGCCAGGGCGCCGGCCTCGAAGCAGCGGGCCACCTTGTCGGTGACCTCCTGGAGCTGCTCCATGGTCTCGGCCCGGACCATCCAGGTGGCTTCGGTGTGGGCCGGGATGATGTTGGCCGCGTCGCCGCCATTGGTGACGATCCCGTGCACCCGGTCGCCGGACCGCAGCTGCTGGCGGAGCAGGCCGATGGCGGTCTGGGCCACGACCAGGGCGTCGCCCGCGTTGACGCCCAGGAACGGGTAGGCGGAGGCGTGGGCCTCCTTGCCGGTGTAGGCGACCTGCAGGTGGTCGACGGCGATGATCGGCATCTCGGGGTTCTCATAGGGCGAGGGGTGGACCATCATGGCCGCGTGCGCGCCCTCGAAGGCGCCCCGCTGGAGCAGCAGGATCTTGCCGCCCCCGCCCTCCTCGGCCGGGGTCCCGAGCACGGTCACCCGCAGCCCGGCGTCGTCGGCCACCCTGGCCAGGGCCAGCCCGGCCCCGGCGGCCATGGCCGCGATCACGTTGTGCCCGCAGGCGTGGCCGACCCCGGGCAGGGCGTCGTACTCGGCGCAGACCACCACGTGCAGCGGCCCCGACCCGGCCCGGGCCGCGAACGCCGTCGGCAGCTCCCCGACCCCCCGCTCGACCTCCAGCCCGGCCCCGTCCAGCAGCTCGCACAGCCAGGCGCAGGCCCGCTCCTCCTCGAACCCGAGCTCGGGGTTGGCGTGGATCCGGTGGCTGAGCGCCACCAGCTCGTCCCGTGCCCGCTCGACCCGTTCCCGGGCCGCCTCCTTGGCGTCAGCCACGTCCGGTCCTCCTTCGCTGGGGGTTGCCGCCATCCTACGGCCGGGGGACCAGGATGGCCCCGCTGGCGTCGTCCCCGGCGACCAGGGTGGCGGCCCGGCCGTGAGCCCACCACCACAGCCCCACATACGCGCAGACATGGGCGTCGGCCAGGTCCTCGACCGCCTTGAGCCCCGCCCCCCGCAGCGCCTCCAGCCGTCCCAGCTCCCGGGCCAGCCGCCCGTCCGGGCGGAGCCGCAGCGGCGGGTCGGCCCCGGCCAGCCGGCCGAGCACCGCCGCCACCGCCCGGAGCCCGGCCCGCCGCGCCTCGGGCGGCCCCTTCTTGTAGCGCACGGCCCTCGCCAGCCCGCCCAGCTCCACCAGGGCCGGCGCCGGGAACACCTCCACCGCCCACCAGCCCCGCCCACGTCCGGGGTCGCGCGGCACCGTCAGATAGGGCCGGGGCGACCGCCCGATCAGCTCCATCGCCCGCACCCGCCCCCCGAGCAGCCCCAGGTTGGTCGGGTACGGCCCGGCCCCCACCCGCCCGTACCGCCGGGCCAGCTCCTTCTCACCCCCCCGGCTGGTCCCCGCCGGGTTGGTCACCACCAGCGGCGCGTCCAGCGCCACCACCGCCCCACCGGCGTCGTGCGCCGCCACGAACCCGAGAAGCTCGTCGTCGGAGGTGGCCCACCCCTCGCCCACCACCCTCCCGTCCGGGTCGAGCACCGCCACCCCCGACGGCCGCCGCCGACCCCAGGCCAGGTCGATCCCGATCAAGCGCATGGGATGGACGCTACGCGACCTCGCAGCGGTTGCGGCCGGCTCGTTTGGCGCGGGTGAGGGCGGCTTCGGCGCGGTCGAGGAGGTCGCGCCAGGCGTCGGGGGGGCGGTGCTCGGCGACGCCGAAGGAGGCGGTGAGGGAGGGGCCGTCGGGGCCGAGGGCGGCGCCGATGGCGGCGGTGCGGCGGCGGACCCGCTCGGCGACGCACCAGGCGGCGTCCAGCTTGGTGCCGGGCAGGAGCAGGAGGAAGGCCTCGGCCTCGAGGCGGGCCACGGTCTCGCCGGTGCGGCAGGACTCGTGCAGGAGGCCGGCGAAGGCCTGGAGGAGGCGGTCGCCGATGGCGTAGCCGAGGCGCTCGTTGACCTCGGCGAAGCCGTCAAGGTCGGACAGGATCATCGACACCGGGCCCATGCCCAGGCGGGCCAGGCCGGTGAGGGAGCGCAGCCGCTCCTCGGCCGCCCGGCGGTTGGCCAGGCCGGTCAGCGAATCGGTGAGGGCGGCCGAGCGCAGGCTGACGTCGGCCAGCCGCAGCTCGTCGTTGAGCGACTTGGTGCGCAGGGCCAGGCCGAGGCGGGTCACGATGTCCAGGCCGCCGACGTACAGGCCCGGCACCTCGGCCTCGCCCCCCGGGGCCGGCGGGAGCTCGCCGGGGAGGAACAGCACCGGGATGGCCACGGTGGCCGGGTCGCGCTGGAGGCTGGCGTAGAGCTCGTAGCCGGAGCGGTCGGGCAGCATCGGGTCGAGGAGGATGACCTCAGGGCCCTGCTCGTGGGCCAGGCGCACGCCGTTGTCGGCCGACCCCGCCTCGAGGACCTCGTGGCCCTCGGCCCGCAGGGTGGCGGCCGTGTCCGCCCGCGAGCGGGCGTGTCCCTGGACGATCAGCACGCGTGCCATCAAGGTTGTTCTCGGGACGGCGCGATCCCAGGTTGAGGTGCCACAATACGTTTTCCGCCAGCATCGCTCGAAAGGTCTTCGTTGCTCGTCCTCGCCATGGACACCGCGACCCCGGTCACCGCCGTGGCCGTCGGGTCGGAGGCCGGCACCCTGGCCGAGGTGGCCGTCCGCCACGAGCGCCGCCACGCCGAGGTGCTGGTCCCGGCCGTCCGCTGGGTCCTGGAGCAGGCCGAGGTCGACCCGGGCGCCCTGGCCGGGGTGGCCGTGGGCACCGGGCCGGGGCTGTTCACCGGCCTGCGGGTCGGGGTCTCCACGGCCAAGGCGCTGGCCCAGGCGTGGGGGCTGCCGATGGTGGCCGTGCCCAGCCTCGACCTGATCGCCTTCGCCCACCGCCACGTGCGGCGGGCCATCTGCCCGGTGATCGACGCCCGCCGGGGCGAGGTCTTCTGCGCCCTCTACCGCCACGCCCCTGGCGGGGTGGTCCGGCTCACCGGGTACCAGGTGCTCCGGCCCGACCAGCTGGCCGCCGGGATCGAGGCCAGGGGCGAGGAGGTCCTGCTGTGCGGGGACGGGGCCCTGCTGTACCGGGCGGCCTTCGAGCACCTGGGTGAGCAGTCCGAGCTCGGCGGGCTGACCCAGTCCTCGCCGTCGGCGGCCGCCCTGGTCGAGCTGGCCCTGCCGCGGATGCTGCGCGAGGAGTTCACCAGCCCGCTCGAGGTGACCCCGCTGTACCTGCGCCGCCCCGACGTCGACCCCAGCGTGGAGCGGCGGCTGGAAGCGGAACGGACGGGGGGCTCGTGATGGCGACCATCCACCCGCCGCGGCGTCAGCTCGACGACCCCCGCCAGCCGGTCGGGATCGAGCTGGTGCCGATGCGCCGCCGCCACATCCCCCAGGTGCTGGACATCGAGCGCCAGGTCTACCCGCGGCCCTGGACCATGACCCTGTTCCTGTCCGAGATCGTGCAGCGCTCGACCCGCTTCTACATCGTCGCCAAGGCCCGCCGCCAGGTGGTCGGCTACGCCGGGCTGATGGTGTTCGGCGACGAGGCCCACGTCACCAACATCGCCGTCGACCCCCGGGTGCACCGGCGCAAGGTCGCCTCCCGGCTGCTGTTCGCGCTCGTCACCCAGGCCCGCCGCCGGGGCGCGACCGCCTGCACCCTGGAGGTCCGGGTGGCCAACCACGCCGCCCAGGGGCTGTACCACCAGTTCGGGTTCGCCCCGGTGGGGATCCGCAAGAACTACTACGCCGAGACCGGCGAGGACGCCCTGATCATGTGGGCCGAGGGCCTCCAGTCGACAGCGTACGCCGAGCGGCTGGCCGGGCTGGCCGCCCGCATCCCCGAGCCGAGGGAGCTGTAGCCGTGCTGGTCCTGGGGATCGAGACCTCCTGCGACGAGACCGGGGTGGCCCTGGTCGAGGACGGCCGCCTGGTCCGCTCCAACGTGCTCGCCGACCAGCAGACCCTCCACGCCCGCTACGGCGGGGTGGTGCCCGAGGTCGCCTCCCGGGCCCACGTCGACCTGCTCCACCCGGCGGTCGAGCAGGCGTGCGCGCTCGGCGGGGCCCGGCTGCCGGACGTGGACGCGATCGCGGTCACGGTCGGGCCCGGCCTGGCCGGCTCCCTGCTGGTCGGGGTGGCGGCGGCCAAGGCCTACGCCCTGGCCCTGGACAAGCCCCTGATCGGGGTCAACCACCTGGTCGCCCACGTGTACGCCAACGTGCTCGATCACGGGACCCTGCCCCTGCCGGCGGTGGTGTTCGTGGTCTCGGGCGGCCACACCAGCCTGCTGGCCATGGACGCCAAGGGGGCGTTCCGGGGGCTGGGCCAGACGATCGACGACGCCGCCGGCGAGGCCTACGACAAGGTGGCCAGGGTGCTGGGCCTCGGCTACCCGGGAGGGCCGGTGATCGACCGCCTGGCCCGCGACGGCGACCCGGACGCGGTCCGGTTCCCCCGGGCCCTGCTGGACGACGGCTCGGACGACTTCTCCTTCTCCGGGCTCAAGACGGCCGTGCTCCGCCACGTCCGGGCGGCCGGGCCGGACCTGAACGTGGCCGACGTGGCCGCCTCGTTCCAGGAGGCGGTGGTCGACGTCCAGATCGCCAAGGTGGTGGGCGTGGCCAAGCGCGAGGGCCTGGACACGGTGCTGCTCGGCGGGGGGGTGGCGGCCAACTCGCGGCTGCGGGCCCGGCTGGCCGCCGAGGCCTCGGACCTCGGCATCCGCCTGCTCGTGCCCTCGCCCGCCCTGTGCACCGACAACGGCGCCATGGTGGCCTGCGCCGGCAGCTTCGCCCTGGAGCGGGGCGAGCACACCCCCCTGGACGTCGGCGCCGACCCCAACCTCCAGATCATCCCCGGGTTCGGCCGCCGCGCCCCCCGCCGGGCCAAACGGCGCCATCGGGCCGGTTGACGGAGGCCGATGCGAGTTCCTAGGATGCGGTTAGCACTCGGCTTTGGTGAGTGCTAACATCCGCGCCGAACGTGGAATCCCTTCAGGCCCACCCGCCGGGTCGGGCCACACGCACGAGGAGGAAGGATGAGCGTCAGCCTGCAGCCGCTCGAGGACCGCATCGTCGTCAAGCCGAGCGAGGGCGAGGAGATGACCGCCTCCGGCCTGGTCATCCCCGACACCGCCAAGGAGAAGCCCCAGGAGGGCGAGGTCCTCGCCGTCGGCCCCGGCCGCTTCGAGGACGGCAGCCGTGTGCCCCTCGACGTCAAGGTCGGCGACAAGGTCATCTACTCCAAGTACGGCGGCACCGAGGTCAAGCTGGCCGGGGACGAGGTGCTGATCCTCTCCGCCCGCGACGTCCTGGCGATCGTCAACAAGTAACCGAGGTAGCGCAAACCATGGCTAAGCAACTGCTGTTCGAAGCCGAGGCGCGCCGTGCCCTCGAGTCCGGGGTCGACAAGCTGGCCAACGTGGTCCGGGTCACCCTCGGCCCCAAGGGCCGCAACGTCGTGCTCGACAAGAAGTGGGGCGCCCCCACCATCACCAACGACGGCGTGACCATCGCCAAGGAGATCGAGCTCGAGGACCACTACGAGAACCTCGGTGCCCAGCTGGCCAAGGAGGTCGCGACCAA
>Ga0307405_10001354_pt1 | contig 10283 bp, 7 predicted proteins | sample 322Cmetagenome_2_FD_203311 | JGI IMG/M metagenome (GOLD analysis project Ga0307405, IMG submission 203311) | Maize rhizosphere microbial communities from greenhouse at UC Davis, California, United States - 322HYB-C-1 | ecosystem: Host-associated > Plants > Roots > Rhizosphere > Soil | place... | reverse complement strand
GAAACGGCATGGCGTCGGCGCTGCTGGTGTGGGCCCGCCGCGGTGACCACGCCGCGGGGAAGGGGGCAGGGAAGCAGGGCCCGTACCACGCGCCCTCGAAATCGTTGGGCGCCCAACGGAGAGCGGCCGAGCCCGCACCGCCGGCCGGCGCACTCGTCGGCCCGCGGCGCTGGTGCGAGATTGCAGGCGGGCCCTTCCTCCGTGCCGGTTTCCTTCTCCGTCTCACGCCGATGACCCACCCGCCACTCCCCGAGCCCTGGCTGCGCGGTCCCGTGCCGGGCGTGCCGCCCCTCCTCCAGCCCGTCGCGCACGCGCTCCAGCAGGCGGCGGAGGACGTGCGCCGCGTCGTCGGGCCGCTGGCGCCCGAGCTGCTGCTCGCCAGCCCCGGGGGCGGGGCGGCGACGGTCGCCTTCCACGTGCGCCACGCCGCGGGGAGCCTCGACCGGCTCTTCACCTACGCGCGTGGCGAGCCGCTCGACGCCGAGCAGCGCGCCGCCCTCGCCGCCGAGCAGGCGCCGACGCCGGCCGACCCGGCGCGCCTCGTGGCCGACTTCGAGGCGCAGGCCGAGCGCGCCCTGGCGCAGCTGCGCACGACCCTCGAGGCCGCGCTCGGCGAGGCGCGCGGCGTCGGGCGTGCGCGGCTCCCGTCCACCGTGCTCGGCCTCCTCTTTCACGCCGCCGAACACACGCAGCGGCACGTCGGGCAGATCGTCACGACGGCCCGCGTCGTCTCGGGCGGGCCACCGGCCGGCGCCGCCTAACGACGAGGCGCCGGGGCGAGGAACGCGCCGAGCGCCGCGAACAGCTCGTCGGGGCGCTCGACGTAGGGGACGTGGCCGCAGCCGTCGAGCGCCACCAGCTCGGCGCCGGCGGCGCGCGCGACGTCCTCCGACGAGGCGAGCGGGATCGGGTCCTCGCGGCCGTGCACGACGAGCGTGCGGCAGTCGAGCACGGCGAAGGCGGCGGCGAGGTCGGCGCGGAGGTCGTGGTCGCCGAGGCTCTGCCACACCGACTGCTGGACGCGCCCGACGACGCGGAACGGCGTCAGCTCGCGGGCCAGGCGCGGGTCGGCGAAGTAGCCGGCGACGCTCAGCTCGAAGGCGCGCTGCCGGTAGCCGTCGGGGTCGCGCTCGCGCAGCCCGGACGCGGCGAGCTCGTCGCGCAGCGCCTGCACGGCCGGTCCCTGCTGCCGCCGCGCGAACTCCTCCTCGAACCGCCGCCGGTAGTCGCGCGTGACGGGCGCGGGGTCGATGAGGACGAGAGTGGCCGGGCGCACGAGACGCTCGTCGCGGGCCGCCTCGATCACGTAGAGCAGCGCGAGCAGCCCGCCCCACGAGTAGCCGACGAGGAGCAGCGGCTCGCCGGCCGGCAGTAGCTCGCCGATCACCGCGCCGAGGTCGTTCACGTGCGTGCGCCACGTGACGGGCGTCCGGTCGTCGGTCCGCGACCGGCCGCCGCCGCGCTGGTCGTAGAAGAGGAGCTGTCGCGTGCCGCCCGTCTCGCCGAGCCGCCGCATCTGCGGCAGCAGGTAGAGGTGGTCCGCGCCCGGTCCGCCGTGCAGCACGAGCGCGCGCTCCGCGTCGCCCGTGCCGTACGCCGCCCAGTAGAGCGGTACCGCGGTCGAGGTGGTGAAGCCGGAGGCGTCGGGGTCGGGAAGCGGGAGAGGCATGCAGGCAGTGTACAACCCGAGAGAATCGACGCGAAGGGCAAAGGGCGAAAGAAGAAAGAGAGATCTGCGCACCCGCCGACCAGCAGTCTTTCTTCTTTCGCCCTTCGCCGCTCGCTTCTCGCGCCTCGTGCAACTTGCGTCCACCACCGCCGGGTTTATGTTGCCCGTCGGCCCGCGGCGGCCGCTTTCAACGACAGGAGGCCCTATGCACGCCCGCGTGACGCACGTCTCGATCCGGCCCGGCAGGATGGAGGAGGTCCAGCGCATCTACCGCGAGACGGTGGTGCCCGCGGCCGAGATGCAGGAGGGCTTCCTCGGCGCGATGATGCTCGCCGACGAGTCGCGAACGAGCGGCATGTCCATCACGCTCTGGGACTCGCACGACTCCGCGTCGGCGGCCGAGGCGAACGGCTACTTCCAGGCGCAGATCGCCAAGTTCGCCGATGTCCTCGCCGCCCAGCCGTCGCGCGAACTGTACGAGGTGGCGCTGAACCACACGGCGGCGGCGATCGAGCGGTCGCACTGCTAGGGCGGTTACTAGTTGCTGGTCGCTGGTGACTAGTAGCTGCTCGAGATCGAGACGAACCCATCGGTTCGTCATCATGAGGGGGGCCCCGGCACGCCAGATGAAGGCGCTGCCGCGGCCCTTGGCGTTACTAGTGACCAGCGACCAGCGACCAGAAACCACCCCCTGCCACTTGACCGTGCTCATCCATGACTCATCCATTACTGTGTCATGGACACTGCCCGTCACCGTTATAGACAGCGCCCTGTGGCACAACGACTTAACTGACGCTATTGGGCCTTAATTCGAGTAAACATCTGGCACCGGACCTGCCCTAGTACGCGGTGTTCCTTCACCCGACGCGGCCCCTCGTGAGCCGCGTCGCGCGCGACCGGAAGCACACCCGACAGGACGGAGTTGCCAATGCGCCGCCATCGTACGCTCGTGCTCGTGCCCGCGCTGCTGCTCGGTGCGGCCTGCACCCGCGGGGACGACGCCCAGTCCGCCACGGCGAGCCCGCTCGACCGTGACCTCACGCTCTCGGCGCAACTCCAGACGGCGAGCGCGCTGCCGTCGGCGACTGACCTCCTGGCCTCGGGTGGGGCCTGCCAGCGCGGGCCGGCGCCAGCGACGCCGACCGCCGCGCAGCGCGCCCAGGCCGTCGCGTTCGAGCAGCGTGCCGCGGAGGCCGAGTTCGTCGGTAACGTCAAGGCCGCCCGCGACCTGCACCGCCAGGCGGCGCGCCTCGACGGGACCAGCGAGGAGATCGCCTACCGGCTCGCCCGCGCCGAGGAGGCCGTCGGCGACAAGGCGGCCGCCGTGAAGGGCTACTGCCGCTTCCTCTCGCTCGCCCCGACGGCGGCGAACGCCAAGGACGCACGGGCGCGGCTCAGCTCGCTCCTGCCGAGCCCGACGACGCAGGTCGCCGCGCAGCCTGCGACAGCTTCGACGCCGGCCAGCACGCCGGCGACCGCCGCCCCGCGGACGGTCGCGACGGCGCGCGGCAACCGGGCGCGGGCGCGCACGGTGTCGGCCCCGGCGGCGGTCGCCGCGGTCACGCCTTCGCCGGTGAGCGCCACGCCGGTGGTCACCCAGACGCCGGCCGAGTCGAGCGCGGCCGCGACGGCGAGCGGTCCGACGCCCGATAGTACGGTCTACACGAGCTCGGCGGGCGAGGTGGTCGCGCAGCAGCCGGCGCCGGCTCCCGTTGAGACGCCGAGCGCGCCGGCGCCGGCCGCGCGCCGCGGGACCGATCACACGGTCCGCAACGCGGCGATCGGCGCCGCGGCAGGCGCCGCGGTCGGAGCGATCACGAGCCGCAGCGCGAAGGGGGCCGCGATCGGCGGCGTCGCCGGCGGGATCCTCGGTGCCGTGATCGGCCGCGTCACGCGCACCGACGGCGGCGGCACGACGACCTTCCGCACGCCGGGGTGGGCGCACTAACGGCGGGGAGTCGGGACTAGGGAGCAGCTGAAGACCGAAGGGCGTGAGACGTGAGATGGTTTGCCTGCCATCTCAGGTCTCACGCCCTTCGCACGACTGCCCACTCGCGATTCCCGGGCCTTACCCGAACTGTCCCACAACTCTCACTGTACTGAGATGTACGGCTACCGTGTCCTCGATGCGGCGTCCGTAGCCGCCGGCGATCGTGACGGCGACGGGAATGCCGACCTCGCGACATGAGTGGAGGACCATCGCGTCGCGGCGGGCGAGGCCGTCGAAGGTGAGGCGCAAGCGTCCCAGCCGGTCGCCCTCGTGCGGGTCGGCGCCGGCGAGGTAGAGCACGACGTCGGGCGCGCTCGCCGCCAGCACGCGGGGGAGGTGCAGGGCGAGGGCGTCGAGGTAAGCGTCGTCGCCCGTGCCGTCGGCGAGCTCGACGTCGAGCGTGCCGGGCACCTTGCGGAACGGGTAGTTCTTCCCGCCGTGCATGCTGAAGGTGAAGACGCTCGCGTCGCCGGCGAAGACGGCGTGCGTCCCGTTGCCCTGGTGGACGTCGAGGTCCACGACCGCCGCCCGTCTGACGAGCCCGCGCCGCTGCAGCCGACGGATCGCGACGGCGACGTCGTTGAAGACGCAGAATCCCTCGCCGTGGTCGGGGAAGGCGTGGTGCGTGCCGCCGGCGAGGTTCATCGCCACGCCGTGCGCGAGCGCCGCCTCGGCGGCCTCGCACGTCCCGCCGACCGCGCGATACGAGCGCTCGACGAGCGCCTCCGACCACGGCAGCCCGATCAGCCGCTGCTCGGCCGCCGTGAGCCGTCCATCGGTCAGCCGCTCGACGTAGTCGGCGTCGTGCACGGCGAGCAGATCCTCGACTTCGGCGCGCGCCGGCTCGTGCAGCCGCTCCCGCGCCACGAGCCCCTCGGCCAGCACCCGGTCGCGAAGCAGCGCGTACTTCGCGATTGGAAAGCGATGGCCCTCGGGGAGTGGGATCGCGTAGCGGGCCGAGGACCAGGCATGCAGAGGTATCACGGCTGAGACGGACCTCGTACCCGTCCCTTGTCCTATTTCACCATCGCAGCCTGCTGCCCGCCGCTCGCCGGCATCTTGTAAACCACCCCGCCCTTCATGACCATCGTCACCCGCTCGGTGGCGGAGATGTCGCGCAGCGGGTCGCCGGCGACGGCGACGACGTCGGCGAGCTTGCCGGGGGCGAGAGTGCCGAGGCGGTCCTGCCAGCCGAGCAGCTTGGCGGCACTCGACGTCGCGGCGACCAGCGCCTGCATCGGCGTGAGGCCGCCCCAGTCCACGAGCAGGCGGAACTCGCGCGCGTTCGCGCCGTGGGCACCGACGCCGGCGTCGGTGCCGAAGGCGATCGGCACGTTGAGCCGCGCGGCGAGGCGGATCGAGTTGCGCATCGCCCGCGCCGCGGCGAGCGCCTTGTCGCGGCGCAGCCCCGTGAGGCGTCCGCCCTTCGCCGCGTTCTCCACCGTTTCGCCGGCCATCAGCGTCGGCACGAGGTAGGTGCCGCGCTGCGCCATGAGGCGCGCGCCCTCCTCGTCGAGGAAGGAGCCGTGCTCGATGCTGGCCACGCCGGCGCGCACGGCGAGCTTGATCCCCTCGGCGCCGTGGGCGTGGGCGGCGACGCGGCGCTCGTCGAGCTTGTGCGCCTCGTCCACCGCGGCGCGCATCTCGTCGAGCGTGTACTGCGTCGTGCCGACGGCGTCGCCCTCCGAGAGCACGCCGCCCGTCGCGCAGATCTTGAGGACGTCGGCGCCGTACTTCGCCTGGTAGCGCACCGCCTTGCGCACCTCGTCGGCGCCGTCGGCGACACCGCTGCGGTAGTCGTTGTCGGCGAGTCCCGGGCGCCAGCCGTTGTCGTCGCAGTGGCCGCCGGTGATCCCGAACGAGTGCCCCGCCGTCTGCATGCGCGGGCCGGCGACGACGCCGGCGTCGATCGCCTGGCGGAGCGCCATGTCGTCGAAGTTCGGCGCGCCCAGGTTGCGGATCGTCGTGAAGCCGGCCATCAGCGTGCGGCGCGCGTTGTCGGTCGCGAGGATGGCGCCGTACGACGCGTAGTCGCGCACCGAGGCGACGTCGGACGCCGGGTCGGCGAGCGTGCGCCCGATGATGTGGGTGTGCATGTCGATGAAGCCGGGCAGCAGCGTCGCGTCGCCGAGGTCCACGACGCGCGCCCCGGCGGGGACGGCGACCACCCCCTCGCGCCCGACGGCGACGATGCGGTCGTCGGTGACGACGACGACGGCGTTCTGCACCGGCGCCGCGCCCGTGCCGTCGATCAGCCGCGCGGCGCGGAGGACGACGGTGCCGCTGCCCTTGACGGGGTAGGCGGGGGCGGCGGCGGCGGAAGGCGGCGCGGCCGAGGGAGGCATGGGCGCCGGCGTCTGCGGCTGCTGCGCGGCGACGGCGTGCGGTACGGCGGCGAGGAGGGCGAGGACGAGTGCGCGACGCATGGTATACGAGAGGAGGGGTAGGCCACGAACCGCCGGGCGGTTGTTGGTCACTGGTTACTAGTTACTGGTAGCACCCTCGGGATGCGTCCCGTGCCGTCACCAGCGACTAGTAACCAGCAACCAGCAACCGCCCGGCGGTAGTAGCGCGTCGCTAGTTCCCCCTCCGTCCCAGCGTGGCTCGCACCGTCTTCCGTTCTGCGCCTCGCACGACGACGATCTCCACCGTCTCGCCCGGCCGGTGGGCGTAGAGGGCGTCGGAGTAGGTGTAGAGGTCCGTCACCGCGACGCCGCCCAGCTCGACGATCACGTCGCCGGCGACGAGGCCGGCCGAGTCGGCCGGGCTGCCCGGACGCACGCCGGTGAGCCGCAGGCCGCGCGTCTCCGACGCGCTCATGTCGGGCACGGTGCCGAGGTAGACGTTCGACCCGGTGCGCGAGCCGGCGGCGCGGGCGGGCGGGCCGGCGCGGACGGCGGTCAGCCGCTCGGGGCGGTCCGCGAGGGCGCGCACCGTCCGCTCGGCGAGAGCAACGACACGCGCCACGCCGCCGGCGTCCACCTTGTCGTCGTCATCGGTCGCGCGGTGGTAGTCGTCGTGCAGGTCGGTGAAGAAGTGCAGGACGGGGACACCCTTCGCGGCGAACGACGCGTGGTCCGAGGGGCCGAAGCCGTCGCCGAGCGCGGTGACCTGGAGCCCGAGGTCGGCCGACGCCCAGCTCAGCACGCCCGGCAGCTCCTCGGCCGTCGCCACACCGTAGACGATGACTTTCGAGTCGCGCAGCCGGCCGACCATGTCGAAGTTGAGCATCGCCTGCACCGAGTCGAGCGGGACGGGCGCGTGCTCGACGAAGTGCTGCGAGCCGAGCACGCCGAGCTCCTCGCCGCTGAAGTTGACGAAGAGCACCGAGCGGCGCGTCGGGGCGCGGGCGAGGAGGCGCGCCAGCTCGAGGACGGCGGCAGTGCCGGAGGCGTTGTCGTCGGCGCCGTTGCGGATCGCCTCGCCGGCGTCCGGGTCGAGCGAGCTGCTGGACGTGCGGCCGAGGTGGTCGAAGTGCGCCCCGATGACGACGTACTGGTGGCGGAGCGCCGAGTCGCGGCCGGGCAGCAGGGCGACCACGTTTTGCGTGGCGAGCGCGGCGGGTCCGCCGGCGTGGGCCGCGAACACCGAGCGGGCGGCGAACGGCTGCATGAATGAGCGGCAGGCGGCGCTCGCCGCGGCGGCTGCGCGGGGGGCGCGCGAGACGACGTCGGGCGCGGGACACCCCGTACCGACGGCTGGCGCGGGCTCGACCGCGGTCAGCCCCAGCGTCACGTAGCGCCGGGCGATGAAGGCGGCGGCGCTGTCGTTGCCGGGCGTCCCCGTGCCGCGCCCCTCGAGCGCGTCGCTGGCCAGGAAGGCGACGTCGCGCCGGACGGCCGCCGAGTCCGGGCGGTCCGAGGGGGCGGTCGAAGCGGGCGACGCGACGGGACCGGGCGCCGAGCCGGCGCGGCAGGCGGCGCCGGCGAGGGTCGCCGCGGCGAGCGCGGTGAGGGCGCGCGCCGCGCGGCGGCGCGAGGAATGGGCGGGCATGGCGGCGGGTCGCTGGAGGGCTGGAGGCAACGTTACGCGGTGGGCGTGGCGAGAGAAGGACGACGAGGGACGGCTCTCGGCTCTCGGCTCTCGGCTACTACACCGGTCACGAGCCGAGAGCCCGCAGCCCACAGCCGAGAGCCGTCCTCTCGTGACTACCCGCCCTCCTCTCGCGTCATTTTCCTGCCTACCCTCGCCTCCGCGCACTCAATGGATTTCTCGGTCACCTTCGCCCGGCACTTCTCGCGGCTCGTCTGGTTGCTGCTGCACGAGCCGGCGAACGTCGGCGAGCAGAAGGCGGCCCTGCGCGCGCTGGTCACCATCTCGAAGGAGGGGGGGGTGACGCTCGGCACGCGCGAGATGCGCCTGCTGGCGAACGGCGCCGCCGTGCCCGAGGCGCTGAGCGGGGTCCCCGACCTCGCCGCGCAGCTCATCGGCCACTCGGTGCAGGCGATCGAGGTCGCCCGCGCCGCAGCCGCCGCCGACCTTCTAGGAGTGGCGCGCGCACTCGCCGTCGAGCCGGTGCCGGGCGACGACGGCCGCGCGATCCGCGAGAAGGTCGCCGCGCTCGGCGCCACGACGGTCACCGTGCGCGTCGGCGAGGGGGTCGGCGTCGGCTTCGACCTCGACATGGAGATGCTCTCGCACGAGGAGAGTGAGCGCGCGGCGGCGGGCGGCGTGGCGGGCGCGAGTCGGCCGGCGGCGGGCGGCACCGGGACGTCCGTGGGCGCGTCGCCGATCGTGTCGTCCGAGTCCGAGGGCGCGATGCTCGACTTCGCCGCGCCGCGCGCGCCGCGCGATAGCCTCGCCGAGCTGCTCGACGAGCTGCGGAAGGCGCAGTCCCCGAACGCCGCCGCGCGCCTGCTCGACGAGGTCGTCGCGATCACCGACCAGTCGGTGCGCGACGGGCAGCTGCTGACCGTCGCCGACGCCTACGCGGCGCTCGTGCGCGGCGAGGAGGCGGCCGGCGACGGGCCGCTCAAGCGGCCGTACTCGATGGCGATGCGCCGCCTGACGAAACCCACGGTGCTGCGCATCGTCGCCCAGATGCTGGCCCAGCGCTCGGCGCGCGAGGAGGAGTACTTCAACGCCCTCTCGCGGGCGGGGGACGACGGCGCCGAGGCGCTCATCGAGCAGCTCACGACCGCATCCTCGCTGTCGGACCGGCGGACCTATTTCAACGCCCTCGTGCGGCTCAACACCGGCGTGCCGGCGCTCATCCACATGCTCGGCGATGCGCGCTGGTACGTCGTGCGCAACGCGGCCGACCTGCTGGGCGAGATGCAAGTCGCCGAGGCCGAGACGCCGCTCGCCGACCTCTTCCGTCACGATGACGAGCGCGTGCGCCGCGCCGCTGCGGCCGCGCTCGGCAAGCTCGCGACGCCGCGCGCGTCGCAGCTGCTCCACCAGGCGCTGCGCGACAGCGCGCCGCAGGTCCGGACGCAGGCCGTCGTCGGGATCGTCGCCGGGAAGACGAAGCAGGCCGCGGCCGTGCTCGGTGAGGCGCTGGAGGCGGAGACCGACAGCGAGGTCCAGCTGGCGATCCTCGCCGCGCTCGGACGCCTGGCGAGCCTCGACGCGGTGCAGCGGCTGATCAAGCTCGCCGAGCCGGAGGGGCGGTTGTTCAAGAAGAAGCCCGTCGGGCACCGGGTGGCGGCCGTGCAGGCGCTCGGCGAGGCGCGGACGCCGCTGGCGATCAACGCGCTCTCCAACCTCCTCACCGACAAGGAGAAGGAGGTGCGCGACGCCGCGGTGCGCGCCGTCCGGAACTCGGCCGCAGCGAAGGCGACGGCGTAGCGATTAGCGAGACCTAACGCCGATCTCGGTGGCGAAGGAATTGCTGCGTGGGCGCCTCCCGCGCGCGTCTCCGTACGTCGCGCGTGCCGGTCCCACGACAAGTGCTCCCGGAGGGCCCATGACGCGTCTCGTTCGTCTCGCCATCGCCGCGATCGTCGTTGCGCTCACGCCACGCATCGCGCACGCCGAGGGGCCGCCGCTCTCGTCCGTGCGCGTGTTTTGCCAACCGGGAAGTCTCAACAACTGCTTCGCCTTCGCCGTGCAGAGCACGGACGGGCAGCTGACCTACTACCTGCAGAACCTGCAAGGGGCGGTGCAGCCTGGCGGTACGCCGTTCCGCATCTCGAGCATCCTTCTCGAGGACCGCGCGGCGACGATCGCCGCGAACCAGCAGATGCGCTACCTGGAGGCGACGCCCGCCGGCGTGCCGGTGTCGAGTCCAGTCGTCGCCTCGATCTTCAGCACGGAAGGGAACGTCCGGCGCGACCAGCAGCACCTGATCATCGACTCGAATGCACTGCCGTTCTTCCAGCGGCTCTACTTGGCGACGATCGGCGGCATCTACGGCTGCGCGACGCCCTTCCTCAGCGACGCCGAGCAGACCGCGTTCTCGATCGCGCAGACGTGTTTGCCGAGCGGGCTCGACGGCTGGCTCCGCTTCGACGCCCTGTCGCTGCTCGTGGACAACCTCGGCAATCCCCTGCGCCCGGGGAGCCTGGAGGATTTCTACATCAACATCGCTGGGTGCACCGTGCACGTCGGCTCGCTGAGCGGCGGCGGGACGGGGAACGACTGCTCGACGAGCATCTCCTACGCCGCGCTCCAGGCCCAATT
>Ga0307405_10001353_pt1 | contig 10285 bp, 10 predicted proteins | sample 322Cmetagenome_2_FD_203311 | JGI IMG/M metagenome (GOLD analysis project Ga0307405, IMG submission 203311) | Maize rhizosphere microbial communities from greenhouse at UC Davis, California, United States - 322HYB-C-1 | ecosystem: Host-associated > Plants > Roots > Rhizosphere > Soil | place... | reverse complement strand
CCCCGTCCCCCGGGCTCAGGAAGGCGTACTTGCGCGAGACCTTGAGGCTGCGAGTGTTCTGCGCGCGCCACCGGGCGAAGAGGATCATCTGCGCGACCTTCTTGGCGTGGTCTGAGGTCGTCGCGAGCGGCAGTTCGATCGTCAGGTCCTCGTTCGCCTCCGTGACCTGGCGGGATTCCTTCTCGCTGGCCGTTTGGTAGTCAAACGTCGGCTCCACGTAGCTGACCGTGACGCTGCGCGGCAAGTCGATCTCTTGGGATCGATTGAGCGGCATCGCGTCCGCAGGTTCGGCCCCATCCTCCGCCTGCCCCAGCTCGTCGTAGCTGATCGTCGCCTCGGACGTAATGTCCTCGTACTTCTTGAACTTCGCGAGGCCATCCTCGTCCACGATGTAGATCGCGAACGCAGTCAGCAGTGGCTCGATGTTGGCGCGCGCACTCGCTGGGTTCTGGATCTTGTAGCCGCGCAGCGTGTCGGTGTCGGGGATTGCGCTGACGTCGTACCGCGTCTCGATTGACCGGTCGCAGAGATCGGCAATGATGTCGTTTACCTTGACGTCATCAATGTCGACCGCGTTGAAGCGCAGGACGTTGTACGAAAGCGTCTCGTCTTCGAGGTTTGGGCCGATGATGGCAATTTTCCCGTTGCAGTAGAAGGTCTGCATCAACGTGGTATCCGACGTGCCAATGAAGACATCTCCAGTGAGAACCTCGTAGCCCGTCGCCGTCCGCCGAAAGACTCCCCCTACCGCACCTCCGCCGCTGCCAATCACGAGCGCGTAGACGCCTGTGCTGTTGGCAGTCATGATCCTGGCGCCCGAAGTCGCAACCATGCCGGGCAGCGAGAAGGTGTCGATCTCGACTCCTGTCGCGGCTGTAAGCGAGGTCACTGCCGTTCCGTCGCTCTTCATCATGTGGACGATGCCGCCGTAAAAGGCAGTTGGGCCGAACCCGTGACTCGGTCCCGGAGTGAACATGCCGGTCAGCCCATCCAGAAGCACGTACCCCGTCGCCAATGAGCCGAAACTGGGGACAAGGACTGTTAAGCCCGTTTGCTCGTCGAACGCGGCCCAATCGAATGTATAGATCGTGTCATCCATGTGGACAAACTTCCCAAGCAAGGCCGAGGCTCCCGTCATGGCATCGATGCGGTATGCAGAAACCAAGTCGTCGGCAAAATCCAGGCTGCTATCAAACACCAGTTGCAGGTATGCCGGGTCTCCCCCGACTATCGGGATCAGGTTCGAGGGGTTGACGGTGTTGGGGTCGTAGCCGGCCTCTTGGGTGAATAGCCCGATCGGCACAACTGCGCCGGCCTCGGCCTGCGCCGCTTGGATCTGGCGAGGCCATGCGTGCCCCACCACGTCGACCAAGGAGTGAACTACGCTTGAGGAGCCGATCATTCCGATAATGGTCTGGTTCGTGTCGCGGGTGTCTGGGGTATTCAGGAGTTCTGTTATCTCAGTACCCACGGTCGCATTCGTGGACAGCACGAAAGAGAACTGAGGCACCCGACCACCAGGGCATTGGATGCCGCGCATCGCGATCGATACGATGCCCTTGTAAGCCGGCACCGTGCCAGGACCGCCCGCATAGATCTCCTCGATCGCGTCGGGCAACTGGTCGGCGTGCCCTTGGTACAGCGTGAAGAACGAGAACGGGTTTTCCTCGCTGGCGAGCGCTGCGGTAACGGGAATGCCTGAACTGGCGTCCCATTGCAGCTTGCCATCAACGAAGATCTTGACGATGTTCGTGATCGATCCATCGCGCGGGGTCTCATGCAAGGCAATCCGCATCTGCACGAAGTACGTGTAGCTGGTGTTCTCTGCTCCGCCGCCCTTCCCCACCTCAGTCGTGTTCGCGAACTCCAGCTTGTCGGTCGACCAAATGACATTCCCGCCGATGCGCTCAGTCCCGTACAGGATCGGGATGCCTGCGCCATAGGTGCTGACCTGGACCTTGAGGTCATCCAGGCGCGGGCCTTCGGTCTTCTCCTTCGGCGTGAGCAATCCGCCCACCAGCGAGCCGACCATGAAGCCAAGCTGCGGATAGCCGAAGAACGACCCGACGACACCACCGACGACGCCGAGCACCGACTGCATGCTCATGCGACAACCCCCGGATAACGGAAGCAGCCGATGAGGCTTGCCTGCGCGAACTGCAGATAGACGTCGTTGAACTGCGCTTCGACGACTTCCCGCGGGTGGCGCGCCTGCGCGTGGATCATGGTCAGCACGCCGGGCGCCGGCTTGTAGTTGCCGATGATTCCGATGTGGGGGTTCCCACCGCATGACAAGACGACAACATCGCCCAAGCGGAGGTTCGCGCGCTGGATCTCGATCAGGTGCTCGCGGCAGAGCGACAGCATCTCGGCGGCCGACGACAGCCGGGGATAGTCGGTCTTGTCGAACTGGGTGAGCCCGAGGTCGTGTGCAACCTTTATCACCAGACCGGCGCAGTCCATCGCGTCATCACGGCGGGCTTGGTGCGCCCACTTTGCCCCAAGGTAGCCCCGAGCCGTGGCGACGATGTCGGCCCCAGAAACAGGAAGGGCTCCCGAAGGAGCCCCGTTGGCGTCTGTTGCGGCAGTCATAGGTTCGTCCCCTCCGTGCCGCCCAGGCCAAGCACCTTGTCAGATCCCGGCACCAACGGAAAGCCGCCGAAGTTCGGGCCGTTGTTCCACTTCGCCTTGCAGTCCTCTTCGAAGCGCTTGCGGCAACCGGGTGTCAGTGAGTAGGTGTCGCCCACTGCCGGGTTGAACGGAAGCGGTAGGTGCAGCACGAAGCTGCCCGAGTCGAAGGAATAGACCTCCATCGAGAACCCTGCGTTGTCGCCGCTGGTCATTGTGAGCACGCCCGCGCCGAAGTAGTCGGATGCCTCCGCGCGAGAGCTGTCGGAGAACGCGCGAAGGCTCGCGACGCTGGTCAAGGCGCCGGTGACGGTCAGAGGGCCAAGGTCAACCTCGCACTGCGGCCGATAGAGGGTCCCCTGCGAGCCGAACAGCAGATGGCAGCCCTTCGTGAACACCCGCCCGACCACCTTCTGCAGCGACTGGGTGACGCCGCGCACCTCGGCGGTGAAGGCGCTGCGCCCGGCCTTGACGTCCCCGATGTTCCCGCTCTGCAGCGACAGGATGCCCATCGTCAGGTCGCGGTAGTTCACCTCGAACACCGTGACGAAAGCCCCATCCCACAGGCCGGCGTACAGTTCTTCCTCGTCGACGCTCTCCGCAGCCATCGTGCCGTTCACCTCGGAGTTCGCGACCGCGGCGCTGGCCTCCTGGCTGATGGCTGTCGGGTTCAGGCCTTCCTTGGAGCGGTAGACCTCGCCATTGATCAGGAGGTCGCGCGCGCACGTCGTCACCCGCACAATCTCGCCGTCGCGGCGCTCGAAGCGCCACTGGCGGGAGATGGTCGTCGAGCCCAAGGCATAGTGAGCCTTGAGTGCTACCCCGATTGTCTTGCTCATGCTTCGCGGACCTCCATGAGCACCACGTTCGGCCCGGCGATTAGTCGATCCTCGATGTCGCCCCCCAGGATCACATCCCAGTCGAGATCGTCCGAGACGAAATGAACCGGCACATGAAACTCGCCGGCCCATGTAAGAGACTCGTCCGGCTGCGGGTACTTCTTGCCAGTGCCGGCCACCGTGATCGTCTTGCCTGCCGTGTTGGTGGCCAACGTGTAGACGTTAGAGCTGCCGCCCGAGATGTTCGTGATCTGGTGACTGAGGTTGTTCAGGAGCGCGGCATCCGCCCCCGTCAAGTCCTGTAGCCAGAGTCGACCGCCGATGACTAGGCCCGACAGCGCCGCCGCGAGAGTCACTTGCGTTGTGGCGCCCACCGTGACACCCGTGACATTCTGTGAAGCATCGGCTACGAAGGTCACATAGACCGGCGCGGCGCTCAGGCCGATGTTCCCGGCGCCCACACCCACCGTCACAGGCGAGCCGCCTCGGAAGACCGAGGGCGTGCCGTTGGGCCGCGTCCGCACCCGGAAGCGCGTCCGCGATGTGCTCTTGGGCCTCGTGAGTTGCCCGAGGATGTAGAGGGGCGTTCCGTTGCCGAACCCCGGCGTGCCGAATTGGACGCCTGCCATGTAGCCCTGCAGCGCTCCATCGGCCACCGTGACGGCATGGTGGATCGGGTCTTTGATCAGGAAGCCGAAAGCACCAGCATCGGTATCCTCATAGACGCCTTCAACCTCCGACCAGGCCGCGACGCTCATGGGCTTCGCGCCGAAGGTGTACTGCGAAAGCGTCACATCCCGAACGGCGTTGACGGTTTCATAGCCGCCCTGGTTGGCTGATCGATCGTTCTGCCTGGTCGCCCGGCCCGAGGCGCTCATCAGAAAGACGCACTCGTCCATGACGACATCGGACTTCACAACAATGCTCATGCGTTCCTCCGAGCGCGCTGGATTGCCATGCCCGCCGACTTGGCCGCCTGGTCCGTTGTCTTGCGATCCGTGCCGGCCGCGAAGGACTGATGAATGTTCACCACAGAACCACCGAAGTCGCCGCGGTCCAGATTGGCGACGCCGATCTTCTTGGTCTGCTCTGCGGTCAGGACGTACTCGCCCTTATGGACGAAGCCCGCGGGGTCGTTCGCTGCGCCAGGCCCGGTGAAACCCCCATCAGCGAAGCCCTTCATCTTGATGAAATCGCCCAGAGCATCGCCACCACCGCCAGAGGCACCGCCACCGAACAGGCCGGACAGAAGGCTGCCGAAGTTGAAGCCCCCGCCGGAACCACCGCCGCCGAATAGCGACTTGGCCAGATCCTTCGCAGCCATTCGCGTGATCTCGCTGATCACGGCGTTAGCGAAGTCTCGGAAGGCTTCCTTCGCGGTCTTGGCCCCGGTGATGAAGTCGCCGAACGCATTGCCGGCTGCGTCGCTCAGCAGGTTGTTGAACTTGTCGGCCAGAGGGTCGACAGTCGCCTTCAAGCCTTCCAGTTGAACCTTGAGGCGCTCGATGGCCTGGGTCTGCTCAGGAGTGCGCGACGCCGCGTCGAGTGCCTGGAACTTCTCGAGTTGCTCCTGCATGATGGCGATGGCTTCCCGGCGCGCTTGGCCGGATGCCTTCAGGCTTTCAATCTCGCCCATCGTCCCGCGCTCGCGCGCTTGGGTGATCCGCTCTTCAGCGATGGAGAGGTCTCCCTGTGCCAGCGAGAACTTCTGTTGCAGGGCGCTGATGTCAGCCTGAGCCTTGGTGTACTCGCGCAGCCGGTCGATCTGCTGGACCGATGCGAAGTCGCCGGAGGCTTCGGCCAGCGCGCGCAGCTGGCGATTTGACGCATCGAAGCGGATCTCGGCGGCCTTCCCGAGGTTGCCATCCAACTCCAGAATCTTGGCGTTGACCTCGTTCAGGGAATCGCGGTAGGCCTGGGTCGCCTGCTGCTGTTTGATGCCCATCTCGATCGCGGAATTTCCGGACTCGCGCTGTAGCTTCGCCTGCTGGACCAGAAGATCGTTGATCTTGCCTTGAGCGTCGGCGCGGTCGGTTGCCTTGGGCGCCTTGGCCTGAAAGTCCTGCAGCGCCTTGATCTGGTCGTCGAGCGCCTTGCGCTGGGCCGCGGTCGCCTCTTCGGCGTTGCCGCGCAGTGCCTCGTAGTAGTCTTTGACCGAGATCAAGCCCTGCGAGTTGTAGAGGTCGAGGATCTTGTTACGGTCGGCCAGGAGTTCCTTAGCCTGGTCGCCCTGCGCCTTGAACGCCTTCAGGTCGTTCTCGAGTTGCTTCTTCGTTGGGTCGTCGGCCGCGCCACCCTTGGTTTTGTCTGGAACCCCGGCATACTTCAATGTTCCTCGCGGGTCGACCGCCTTGCCGTTCTTGCCGAGGTCGGTCCGGCGCGGATCAAGTGCAGAAAACGCGGAGCGCGCTCCCTGCGCCAACTGATCTCGGAACTGCTGCACGTAGGTGCGCCCGGCGGCCTTTCCCGCATCGGCGACGACCTTCTCCCCAAGTTCGTTCAGGCCGTACCGCTCACGGAACTGTCGTCCTACCTCACTTGCGCCGGAGAAGTCGAACTTCATAGCCCTATTCACGGCCTCAGCGCTGCTGACGAAGAAGTCCGCGAAGACTGCGAACTCCCGCTTCGTCGTCGCCATACGATCAAGCATCTCCGCCAGGAACTCGCCAGCGCTTTGAGCAAAGATCCTTACTCCCGAATTCGCGCCCAGCGCCGTTGCCTCCTTGCTGAGGCCGGTGAACTCCTTGAGCAGGTCCACGACGACGGTTGTGAGCGCGGTCGTGGCGGGCAGCGCCTGCGTAGCCGCGGCCGAGGCGTAGAGCGTGAGCTCGGCCTTTGCGCGGCCCAGCTGGTCGGCGTAGTTGTCGGCAGCCTGGATTTGCTCGTCGGTCAGAATCTTCTGCCGGCCGAGCTCGCCCAGCGTCTTCAGGAACGGGAGCAGATCGGCACCACTCTTGCCGAGAAGATCGACCGCGACCGCCGTCTTGCCAGCGCCATCCTTGAAGGTCGCCAGTTGCTGCGCCACGCGTTCGAGCTGCTCCTCCGGCGCCAGTTTCTTGAACTCGGCGATGGGGATGCCGAGCGCCTTCAGCGCGGCGCCGGCAGCCTTCGATTCATCGTCGACGCCGGTCAGGTTTTTGGTTAGCTTGACCGAGGCTGCGGCGATCGTGTTGATGTCGGTGCCGGCCACGCCAGCGGCGACCGCGAAGGACGCGAGGCCCTCCGCGCTGCCGCCAGTCTTCTCGGCGATGTCTTGGAACTGAGCGGCCTGTTCGATCAGCGCGGGGAAGGCCGAGGCGACTAAGTCAACGCCCTGCTTCAGGTATTGGCCTAAAGCCTCGCCAACGGCATAGCCCGCGACGCCGATGGCTTTCACCGATGCCTCGATCTTCTTCGCGCTCTTGTCGGCGGCCCGCTCCGCCTCCGTCATTCCGGCAACGAAACCGCCGATCTTCGCGACGAGATCGAGCGTTAACGTGCCAAGGGACTTGTTAGCCATGCTTCTTTCCCTGCTTGCCGGCAAGAATCGCCAGGATGTCTTGCGGCGTAGCTATCCGTTCTTCTTCGGGTTGTCGAGGCAGCCAGTCCTTCAACTCGGACTTACCTCCGGCAGCGCGGTCAACGCGCCAAGTAAGCAGGGCAAACGCACGCTCGGTCGCTTCGGAGCCGAGCGCGGGCAAGCCGTGCTTCTTGATGTACGCGCGCCACGTCAGCCACTCGTCGTAGCTGATGTTTCGCTTGGCTTCAGCAATCGTTCGGCCGCCGACTCCGCAAAGGACCAGATGAATCCAAAGCTCGTCGGCGGCTGTCAGTTTTTTGCGTCTGCCTTGCCGAGGCCGTTAACCTCGTTGACGGCCTTCACGAAGAGGGTGCCCAGCTCAGGGTCGAGTTGCAAAGCCTTGTCATACGGGATGACGGCTTTCCCCTTCTCGTCGCAGATCGAGTGCGCGATGTACTTGGACATCTTCGAACGATCCGTCTCGTTGCCGTAGATCACCTCGATCGCGCCAAAGGATTGCTTTCGGACGAAGATGTCGAACGTGTGCTCGACCTCCTTGCCGTCGACCTCGTGCTTCCAGGTGACTTGTTTCTTGACCGGCGTTTCGGAAACGAACGCGCCGGCTGCCATCAGGTCGGAGAACTGCATCTCAGACCTTCGGGATGAACGCTTGAGCGCCGGACACTTGGATGCCGACCGTCGACTGCACAACCGCGTTCAGCGCGAAGTTGAACGGGAAGCTGTTCATGAAGCCCTCGAAGGTGATCCACGAACGGGTCGTCGGCAGGTTGAAGTCTCCGGCCGTGTCGACGGTCGTCGGGGGGGCGGTGCCGTCCGACAGACCAACCGCCCATTTGAGCGTCAGGCCGGCCTGCTTGATCTCGTACAGCTTGATGTGGTTGGCGTCGGCCGGGTCGGTGTTGATGCCGAAGGAGGCGGCGCCAGGCGTGGCCAGGCCAGCGACGTACTCGCGTTCCGCGCTGTTCAGGCAGGTCGTTTCGATCTGGTCGATGGACGAGTCGATGCCGTCGATGGAAGTGACGCAACCGATGTCGATGAGGGATTCATCGCGCGGATCGATAGCGTATAGGTCGGTGCCTTGCGTTTTGAGGGACATGGAAAACTCCAGACGTAAAAAAGCCGCTATCGAAGCGGCGCGGGTTGAGAAAACATTCCGGTCATCCCGGTCTTGCGGACACAAAAAAGCCCGCACGCGGCGGGGCTCATGTGGTTCGGTTCGGTATCAGCGAGGCGTCCAGAAGTCGCACTGGAAGCCGAATCGGTTGTTTAGGGTCTCGGGATCGACGGATTCGCCGAGCCAGGACGTGATGTGTGCGACCGGTTCGATGGCATCGCGCAGCGCCGCGGCCACGGTTCGTGCCGAGTCCGCGCTGCTGGCGTAGACGTCGATCTGCAGCGTGAAACTGTCGATGTCCGGCGTGTCGCCTAGGTAGTTCTCCGGGCTGCCGAACACCCGCTGCCACACGGCATAGGGCTTGGCGACGTTCTGCGGCGCCAAGCCGAACTGATAGAACCGGATCGGGCCGGTGCTGGTCTTCAGCAGCGCAACAGCCGCAGAGCTCGCAGCGATGGCAGGAAAGATGGCCGGGTACATCGTCAGCCTTTCGCCTGGCGCTTCAGCGCGCGATCCAGAGCCTTGTCGTACTGCTCAAAGAAGACATCCACAACCTTCTGCAGGTTCGCATTGATGGCCGGCACGAAGAATGGGCGAGCCCTCATCTTCTCAGTGCCGAACTCGAGCAGACGCCAGTGCGGTGTGGGGCCGCCAGCGCCTTCATCGGTGTTGTCCTTGGGCAGTTTTGCACCGCCGCTCACGCCCACACGAAACCCGAGGTCGCCGGTGCTCTTGTTGAGCCGGCCGTTCCACTTCTCGGTGATGTTCTTCGCGATGGACCGGCCCGTCTCGCTGTCGTCAACGGTCTTCGCATTCTGGCGCGCGGCATCGCGGATCACCTGAGCCGCCTTGCGAAGCGCAAACCGACCGCCCTTCTTGGCCATGTCGTACTTGACGGATTGAATCTTGGCGATGACGGAATCCATCCCGTTCAGTGTCACCTTGACGTCGAAATCAGCCATGAGCGACCACCAGTTCATCATGCTCGGCGAACCAGTCCTTGGACCGGCGAGCGTTGCGGTAGTGCTTGAAGGTCGGAATTCCCGCGGTCCAGTGCAGCACCTTCGCGCCGGCATCGTCCTGGCCTTCGTCGATCAGGACATTCCACTCCGGCGACAGCGCGCCGATCTCCGCCCCTAGGAAGTGCTGAAACTGCAGCAGTTCAATAGGGTTGGCCAGCGCCATCATCTTCGGCGTTGCCGCGAACCAGGCCGAATGTTCGCAGTTCACGATCATCAGGCTGGCCCAGTTCTTCCGGTCGTAGTTGCTCTGCTCGCACTCCATCTCCGTGCCGATGTACTTGCGGGCGTGCTGGCTCATGTAGCCCGGATGCTTGACCACTTGGACCGCATAGGACGGATCGAACAACGAGTCGAGTTCCGACACATCGCCGAGCATCAGCATGTCGCAGGCGTCCGCGAAAATCGCGTGCCCCTTGAACCCGCTCAGATACGGAACCAGAAAGCGCGAAAGCGTGAAGGTGTTCGATCCCTGCGGCAGGCCCATCGCAGCGAGCGGAACGATGCTCACCGGCTTCGAAGCGCGCTTGATTACGCTTTGCGAGAAGACGTGGAACCCGATCGCTTCCCGAGGGTCGTAGCCGCAGAAGAGACGGATCATGGCTTCCTGCTCACAATCCGCATGTCGCGGTGCTTCCGTCCGCCGAGGTGCCACTGCGTCGGCTCTTCCTTGATGTCGACGAAGCCGTGTTCCTTCAGGAACGCGCTCAGCGTCTCCGGCGACCAGCCCCATTTGTGAATCATGTGCGGATTCTTCAAACGGTCATCGCCGAAGACACCCCACATTCCCTGCTGGTCAGGATGCTTGCCCGGCCGCGTGAACCCGTTGACGATGTTCGCGCAGCACTTGATGAGGTTCGGCAGCTCAAGGATCAGAACGCCTCCGGGTTTGAGCAGTCGCTTCCATTCCATGGCCAGATCGTCGCACTCCCAACGGTAGAAATGCTCGAACCCATGGATGCACATGATTTCATCCGCGCATCCGTTCGGCAGAGGAACGGACACGGCGTTGCACAGGATGTCCGGCACCGCGTCGCCGGTCGGCACGATGTCAATGTTCTTGTAGCCCGGCAGGATCTTCGTGCCGCAACAGACGTTAAGTCGCATCAATGATTCCCGTGATGAATTTCCAGCACTGAGCGGATTCGTCCGCCCGCCATTGCCA
>Ga0307405_10001352_pt1 | contig 10290 bp, 9 predicted proteins | sample 322Cmetagenome_2_FD_203311 | JGI IMG/M metagenome (GOLD analysis project Ga0307405, IMG submission 203311) | Maize rhizosphere microbial communities from greenhouse at UC Davis, California, United States - 322HYB-C-1 | ecosystem: Host-associated > Plants > Roots > Rhizosphere > Soil | place... | reverse complement strand
TGCGCCTGACCGCATCGCTGTCGTTCTCGGTACATCACATTGCACCGCTGCTGAAGGAATACACGAACCGCTACCCGAACGTGAACGTGCACGTCGAGGTGTCCAACCGGTACTACGACCTGATCGACAACAACATCGACGTGGCCATCCGTACCCGCGAGTTCGAGAACGACTCCAGCATCACCATCCGCCGACTCGCCTCCACGCGCCGCATCCTGGCGGCATCACCCGGCTATCTTGACTCGCACGGCGCACCCCGCACCGTCGAGGAACTGGCGAACCGCCCCGTCCTGCTCTACACCTACAGCAATCACCCGAACGAGTTCACGTTCCGCCGAAACGACGAAATCCGCGCTATCACCGTCAAGGGCTTGTTGGAATCGAATGATGGCCAGGTGCTGCGCGCCGCCGCGCTCGACGGCATGGGCATCCTGGTGCAGCCCAAATATATCCTGTACGACGACTTGGTGGCCGGACGGCTCGTGTCGGTGCTGGACGACTGGGACCTGCCGCGGCTCACGATCAACATCGCTTTTCAGAGCCGCCGGCATATTTCCGCCAAGGTGCGAACCTTCATCGATTTCCTGGTGGAGCACTTCGAGCGGATGGACTACGACCGGAAGTGGACGAGCTTTGATCGAACACTCGGATATGGCGACAGCGCAGCCGACTGATCAAAGCAGGAAAAGTTCGAAACCTTTGCCGACTTCATGCCTGGGGCCAAGCGATGACAACGGCATCGACGTAGTCCCCGACTCGCGTCAATTGGCGGCCGTCCTTCTGCAAACAGGCGCATGCTTCGAGGTGGATGAGCGCATGCGACCAGCTCCTCGAAACCACAGGTCACTCGGGGGACGGGTTTGCAGCGGTTGCGGTCGCTCGGCTCGATAGATGCGAATAATCGCAAGTTGCCGCTCTGCGGCCACTCCCAGCGAGGCTGGATCTTGTACCCTTCGCTCCGCTTACCGCGTGCACGAATCGCGGCTCCACAAAATGAGGCGGCAGTGCCATGGCCCTACGGTTTCGTAAGTCAATCAAGCTCGCGCCCGGCATCCGGATGAATCTTTCAGGCAGCGGTGCTAGCTGGACGCTCGGACCGCGCGGAGCCTCTATCGGCATCGGAAAGCGCGGCACGTTCTTGAACTCCGGGATCCCCGGAACTGGCCTTTCTTCTCGAACCCGACTGTCAGGCAGTAGCGCCACCCCCCGGGCTCAGCCGGCCCGAATGGCTGCAACAACTCAGACGCAGCAGCAGACCGTCTCGCTGCGGGTGTCCGTGTCCGATGATGGCGAAGTGACGTTCACCGATATGACTGGTGCACCGGCTAGCGAGCAACAAATGGCCTTGGCCAAGCTCCAAGCCAAAGGACAAATTCGCGATCTCCTTGAAGAGTGCTGCTTGAAAATCAATGAGCAGGTGGAAGCCTTGGAGCGCCTTCACGAGAAAACACCAAGCCCGCACAAGAAGCCCACGTTTGAGGCCCTCGACTACCCGCAACCGCAACCTGCCCTGCCCGTTCCGCTCCGGGCCAAGTGGTGGGAGCATGCATTGCCAGGTCGGCGTCGGCGCGTGGCGGAGGCCAACGCGGAAGCGCTAGTCGAGCACAAGCAAACGCTTCTGGACTGGCAAGGTGCCAAGCAACTGTTTGCAGTCGAGGCAGAGCAGCAGCGCCAGTTGGTAGAAGTCGGCATCTACCGTGACAAGGCGGCTATGGATTCCTATCTGGAGATGGCCCTTCAGGCTGTCGAATGGCCCAGGGAGACCAACGTGACGTTTGATCTGCTGGACGAAGGGCGGTTTGCCTGTTTGGATGTGGACCTACCCGAGATCGAGGACATGCCCACACGCACAGCCTCAGTGCCGCAGCGCGGCATGCGCTTGTCTGTCAAGGATCTTTCACCCACAAAGGTGCAACGGATGTACGCCGCGCATGTGCATGGTGTGGCCTTTCTCCTGATCGGCGAGACCTTCGCGGCCCTGCCCCTGGTGCAGAGGGTGATTCTGTCGGGCTACACGCAAAGGCGCAGCGCAGCCACCGGCCAGATTGCCGACGAATACTTGCTCTCTGTGAATGCGACCCGAGACGAATGGTCGCGCATCGACTTTGCGCACCTGCAGGCTATCGACGTGGTCGAAGCGCTTGCTCAGTTCGAGATGCGGCGGACGATGAGCAAGACAGGGATCTTTAAGGCCATTGAGCCGTTCGAACCACCTGCGGCGTAGCGCCGAAGCGCTTCGGGGTGCGCATCGCAGCGATAGAGCCGATTCGCCTGGACGCACCGAGCGTCGACAACCGGCCTGGATAAGACTTTCAATTCAACGGCCTTAGCTACCAATCATCGTCACATTCGATGCTCGGTGCCTCGTTCTCATCCCATGTTCATGGGAGAACGCTCGTAAACCCCTGCCCGACCACAGAAGCGGGGGTACACACTCCAGCGCTCACCGGAACGAGGAGATGTCATGAAGAAGGTTGCAATACTGATCGCCGCGCTTTGCTGGAGCTGTGGAATACTTGCGCACTCAGGAGGCACTGACAAGAACGGCTGCCATCGCGACCACAAGAATGGGGGCTCTCATTGCCACTAATGAGCCCCTGGAAATTCCAAGCTATCTCACAGCAAAATTCGATCTGTGATCTGGCTTTGCCAGTCCAAAACCCGCTTCGCAGCGGTTGCGGTCTGTCAGACTTAGCTGCGACCGTCCGGTGTGCGAACACGTAGCGATTCGGAGGATGACTGCGATGAGGGGAAGCCGGAATAAAAGGTGGGCCGCCACCCTTTCCGTGGTGTCGGGATGCTCCGATCGCTTCTAGTCGCTCTGTTTACTCAGATCTTTCCGCGCACTCAGTCTGCTATCCATCCTAGGAGTGTGACTTGAAGAAAATCGATCTGCACATTCATACCGTCAAGACGATCAGCGATCGGAGTTTCGAGTTCAGCATTGATACCTTTAAGAGGTACGTTTCTGACGCAAATCTCGATGCGGTGGCAGTCACCAATCATGACATCTTCGACGCAGAGCAGTTCCAACTCATCAAAGATGCGCTACCTATCGTCGTTTTCCCTGGCATCGAGATCAACGTCGACGCCGCACATGTCCTCGTGATTGCGAGGCCGGCAGATCTCGACGACTTCAAAGCGAAGACTGCTGAGGTGTCTAGCCGAATCACCAAGCTAGGGGACAGCATCACCGTCGATGAGCTGGTCGCCATCTTCGGAGACCTAGCCAACTATCTCGTTATCCCTCACTACGACAAGCGACCCGCGATTACTGGCGAAACGCTCGATAAGCTGAAGCCCTATATCAGCGCTGGAGAGGTAGACAGCGCGAAGAAATTCGTCCGCAATGCTAAGGATCCAGCCAAACCGACCCCCGTTCTCTTTAGCGACTCACGTATGGCTGCCGATTTCACATCGTTGCCGACGCGGCAGACCTTTATCGACTGCGGCGACGTGACGCTTGAAGCGCTGAAGGCTTGCCTGAAGGATAGGGCGAAGGTGGCGCTGTCAGAGCGCCACGGAAACAAGCTCTGGCAGGTGTTCGACGACGGCCAGCAACTTTCTACCGGCCTGAACGTGTTAATTGGTGCCCGATCCACAGGGAAGAGCTATACGCTCGATCGGATCTCGAACGAGGTTCGAAACATTAAGTACATCAAGCAGTTCCAACTCGTTCAGCATGACTCGGACAACGATGAACGCGAGTTCACAACCAGCGTCGAGCGCAGACGCAGCATCGTGATGGACCAATATCTCGCGGGTCTGAAGCGAGTCCTTGAAACTGTCATCAAGGTCGATCTTGAGGCAAATGAGCGTCGCGTTTCCGAATACATCACGACGCTCTTGCGGTCCGCGGAGGAAACGGACAAGCGCGATGCATTTTCCAACGCCGCGCTATTTGATGAGGTGGAGTTCCCTGTAAAGAACCCTGAGAGCCTTGAGAATCTGATCCGCTCCATTCAGCATCTCATTGAGAACGTCGAGCACCGACCAATGATTGAGAAGCACGTGGAGCGCGCGGCACTAAAGGGACTGGCGCGCGAATTGATCGAGCTTTTTCGCGCGCAAAGCGCAGACGAAACTCGAAAGAAATTGGTTAATGAGCTCGTCAGAGACATTAAGCAAGGGCTCAGCTTCCACACATCGGCTCCTCAAGTGCTGGATGTGGATCTGTACAACGTGTCGCTGGATAGAAGGAAGGCGGCGCGATTCTCTGAAATCGTCGAATTGATCCGCAAGACCAAAGTCGTATCCGAAGAAACGCTGCAAGGCTTCAAGATCGAAGTCCGGTGTGAATCCTTCTCCGGAGCCGGTGAAATCAAAATGGCTCACCGAACTCGAGCGGCGTTCGGCGACGCCTTCAAGAAATACAAGAGTCCCTATGCCTATCTTGGGGAAATCAAGATAAACGAAGATGTCGCTCCCGCGGATTACTACAAACTGTTCGCCAAGGTGAGTTGTCGCATCCTCAACAAAGATGGGTATGCAGTGTCAGGAGGAGAACGGTCGGAGTTCAGACTTCTGCACGAGATCTCCGATGCCCGCAACTACGACTTGCTGTTGATCGACGAGCCTGAGTCTTCGTTTGACAACCTCTTTCTTAAAAGTGAGGTCAACCAAATCTTGAAGAGCATTTCCGAGACGATGCCAGTGGTGGTTGTCACCCATAACAGCACCGTCGGTGCGTCGATCGGCGCCGACTACCTGCTCTTCACGACTAAGACCATTGAGAACGGTGAGGCTCGATACCGCATCTTCTCAGGCCATCCAACGGACAAGATCATGAAATCGATGGATGGCCAATCCATTGCAAGCTATGAAACGCTGTTGGACTCGCTCGAGGCAGGTGTGCAAACTTATGAGAAGCGGATGGAGGCGTATGAAGCTATTAAAGATCGCTGACAACCATGGGTACTTCTTGGCGGCAGACAATTCGTACGTCGCCGTCGATCGGATCACAAAAGAGGACCTCCTGAGATTGGTGGGTTACGCCATTGACGAAGAAGCTGCCGAGTTGGACGAATTCGATGGCGAAGCGATCAGGAATCAAGCGCACAGGGTAATCTACAAGAGCGTCGCCCTGAAGCTCGCAGATTTGCGCAAACGCCGCACACAGTTCATTGATGAAGCCGCTCGGCTCTTCTTGGAAGAGTACGAGAGCTATCGCACTTGATTTTCTCCGCGCGCAGATCGCGGGTCTTCCTTCGGGTTGCGCTGTCGGGCTGTGTCGCTAGACACAAATCGCATCTTGAGCATGCAGCTTGAATCGCTAATGCGTGCATCGCTCCCGGTGCTTGCCATTGCTTGAGAGCGGCCGCCCTGCGGGCGCGCATCTCGCATCGTTCAACGCAAGTGGTGGGACTGCAACTGCCTTGCGCTTGGGTTACAGCTCATACGATGCTTGAACGTCTGCTTCTGACAAGACCGGTCATTGGGAAGTCAACTCCGAGCGGCACCAACCAGTCTGAAGCGGACCTCTATCAGCCAGAGGCTCAACACTCCCGGCAACTAACGACTAGATGCTACGCGGCCGAGATGTCTTGCACCCCGAACCGCTGCCGATAGTTTCGTGGCGCCACGCCCAGGTGGCGCTGGAAGGTTACCCGCATGCGCTCCTCGTCGCCGAAGCCGCACAGGCGCGCGATTTGGTCCACGTTGCTGGGCGAGTCTTCGAGCAGGCGCCGGGCCGCCTCGAGCCGGAACACCTCTACGGCTTTGCGGACGTGCGGCCGGTCTTCTGCTTGTAGACGTGTGCGCGTTTGCGCGGGCTCAGGCGGGCCCCGTCGGCCCACACGTCGACGTCCAGATCGGCCCGCTCCAGGTTGCCCGCGATCCAAAGGTTAAGTTCGTCGAACATCGCGGCAGAGCGGCCGATACGCCCGGTGGGGTTGTCTCCGCGCGGTTCATTTTTGTTGTCTCTTTTCTTTTTTCGAGCAGGTGTCAAGTGCGGCGCCGCGGTGGCGAAGGCGGCGGATGCACGTCGTGCACCACCTGCCCCGCGCTGAGCGTGTTGATGGTCGCGCCAGCGATGTCCATCAGGATTCGGCTGCGCTCCGCCGTGAGCGACACGGTGAGGTGCTGCACCGGCTGGGCGTCGAGGTCGTGCAGCAGGCGCACCATCTTCAGGAGCGGCGCGCCGGTCTCCACCTGCAGCAGCCGCGCGCGTGCCGGGTCGGCCACCTCGGCCGTGATTTCCTGCACCACGCGGCCGAACTTCACGCCCTGCGCCAGCAGGATCTCGTAGAGCGCGTGCTTGCGCAATGCACTGGCCGACACGCGCTTGCCGAGCCGCGCCGGCACCCAGGCGTCGGTCAGCATGACCGGCACGCCGTCAATGCTGCGCAGGCGCAGCGCGTGCACGGCCTTTTCGTCAGGCGCCAGCTGAAGCAGCGCGGCCACATCGGGCGGCGGCAGCGATTGCGCCACCTCGAGCACCTCGACGTCGGTTTCCAGCGCCGCCTTGCGCAGCCCGTCGACCAGCCCGAGGCTGGGCCGCGCGCGCACCTGCGGCAGGTCGGCGCGTACGAAGGTGCCCAGCCCGTGGCGGCGTTCGATCAGCCCGAGCGATGCCAGGTCGGCCAGCGCGCGGCGCACGGTGATGCGCGACACGCCGAAGCGCTCGCCCAGCGCCTCTTCCTTCGGCAATGCGCCGGAGGCATAGACACCACGGGTGATTTCATCGCGCAGCACGACGAACAACTGCCGGTGCAACGAAGTGCCGGGGCCGCGTTCAAGCGAGGGAGCAGATGCGGGAGGACGTGCCATGACAGAAGGGAAAAACGAAGGTCGAGCATAGCAAGAGGCCCGCAGGCCGGTGGCGGGTGGTTGCAGAATCCGCTCAGTTGTATTTAGAATATAAACACATAAACTCAAACACCGCCGGACAAGGCCCGCCATGAACTCCTCTTCCACGCGCCCCACGCTTCGCCAGTTGCTCGACGGGCCCGGCATGATGATTGCCCCCGGCGCCTACGACGCCATCGGCGCGCGCCTGATCGAACAGGCCGGTTTCGCCGCCGTCTACATGACGGGCGCCGGCACCTCGGCCGCGCGCGGCTTTCCCGACTTCGGCCTGCTCACCATGAGCGAGATGGCCGACAACGCGGCAGTGATGGCGCGCTCGATCAGCATCCCGCTCATCGCCGATGCGGACACAGGCTACGGCAACGAGCTGAACGTGACGCGCACCGTGCACGAGTACGAAGCGCGCGGCGTGGCAGCCATCCACATCGAGGACCAGATCTCGCCCAAGCGCTGCGGGCACCTCGACGGCAAGGAGGTGGTGTCGCACGAGGAGTTCGTCTCCAAGGTGCGCGCCGCTGTGGAGGCGCGCCGCACGAAAGACTTCATGGTCATCGCGCGCACCGACGCACGCGCCATGCGCGGGCTCGATGAAGCCATCGACCGCGCCAACGCCGCACTGCAGGCGGGCGCCGACATGGCCTTCGTCGAAGCCACGCAGACGCTGGAAGAAGCCGCTGCCGTGCCGCAGCGCGTGCACGGCCCCTGCCTGCTCAACGTGGTGCCCGGCGGACGCACGCCGGTGTTCGACCTGCGCGAGGCCGAGGCCATGGGTTACAAGCTCGCGATCCTGCCGGGGCTGATGCTCAAGGCCGCCATCGAGGCGGGCGACGCGGCGCTGGCGGAGCTCAAGGCGACGTTCAAAGCGCCGACGGTGAACGCCACCGTGGCGCAGACCTTCCGCCGCTTCGGCGCCGACGAGTGGGACGCCCTGCGCACGCGTTTCAACGCGGGCGCCTCGATGGAAAGCCGCTGACATGGCGCGCACCCTGTTCGACAAGCTCTGGGACGCCCACGTGGTGCGCGAGCTCGGCAACGGCTGGGCGCTGCTGCACATCGACCGCCACCTGCTGCACGACCTCTCCGGCCCGCCCGCGATGGCCGAAGTGGCGGCGCGCGGCCTGCCGCTGCACAACCCGGAGCTGGACTTCGCCACGCCCGACCATGCGGCGTCGAGCCAGCCCGGCCGCGTGCCCGGCACCTTCCCGCTCGGCGGCCGGCTGCACGGTGCGCTGCGCGACCTCAGCGCGAAATCGGGTGTGCGCTTCTACGACCTGGGCCAGCCGGGCCAGGGCATCGTGCACGTGATGGGGCCCGAGCTGGGCATCGTGCTGCCGGGCCTCACGGTGATCTGCGGCGACAGCCACACCTGCACCAACGGCGGCCTCGGCGCGCTGGCCTTCGGCGTCGGCTCGTCGGAAAGCACGCACGCCCTGGCGACGCAGACGCTGCGCCAGCAGAAGCCCCGGCGAATGCGCATCCGCTGCGACGGCGTGCTCGGCGCGGGCGTCACCGCGAAAGACCTGGCGCTGCACCTCATCGGCAGGCTGGGTGCCGCGGCGGGCGTGGGCTACGCGATCGAGTTCGCGGGCGAAGCGGTGCGCGCACTCGACGTGGAGGCCCGGCTCACGCTGTGCAACCTCACGGTCGAACTCGGCGCGCGCTTCGGCCTCATCGCGCCCGACGCGCGCACGGTCGACTGGGTGCGCGGGCGCCCCTTCGCACCCACCGGCGCAACCTTCGACGACGCCGCCGCGTACTGGCTCTCGCTGGCCTCCGACGACTGTGCGGAGTACGACCGCGAAGAGACGATCGACGCCGCCGCGGTCGCGCCCACCGTCACCTGGGGCACCAGCCCCGAAGACGCGATCGCCATCGACGGCACCGTGCCCGACCCGGCGCAGGCGGCGGACGATGCCTCGCGCAGCGCCATCGAAGCCGCGCTCGACTACATGGGACTCGCACCGCGCGCCACCATCGCGGGCACGCCGGTCGACTGGGTGTTCATCGGCTCGTGCGCCAACTCGCGCCTGACCGACCTGCGCGCCGCCGCCGACGTGGCGCGCGGTCGGCACGTGGCCGACGGTGTCACCGCGTGGGTCGTGCCCGGCTCCGAGAACGTGAAACGCGCGGCCGAAGCGGAAGGGCTGCGCGAGGTGTTCGAGGCCGCAGGCTTCCAGTGGCGCGAGCCGGGCTGCAGCATGTGCGTGGCCGCCAACGGCGAGCAGGTGCCGCCGCAAGCGCGCTGCGTTTCCACCTCCAACCGCAACTTCGTCGGGCGGCAAGGACCGGGTGCGCGCACGCACCTGGCGAGCCCCGCGATGGCCGCAGCGGCCGCCGTCACCGGCCGCATCACCGACGTGAGGACACTGGCATGACCATGACCCCCTTCACCGCCGTCAGCGGCGCGGCCGCGCCGCTGATGCGCGCCAACGTCGACACCGACGTGATCATCCGCATCGAGCGTCTCACCGCGTTCCAGCGCGACCAGCTCGGCCCCTATGCGTTCGAGGCGCTGCGCCTGCGTGCGGACGGCAGCGAAGACCCAGCTTGCGTGCTCAACCAGCCGGCCTTCCTGCGCGCGCCCGTTCTGCTGGCCGCCGAGAACTTCGGCTGCGGCTCGTCGCGCGAAGGCGCGGTGTGGGCGCTCATGGGCCTGGGCATCCGCTGCGTGATCGCGCCGAGCTTCGGCGACATCTTCTTCAACAATTGCTTCCAAAACGGCGTACTGCCGGTGCGCCTGCCGATCGCGCAGGTCGAGGCGCTGGCGGCGCAGTGCGCGAGCGGCGCCCCGGTCACGGTCGACCTGCAGGCACGAATCCTCACCGCGCCCGACGGCCGTGTGTCGTCCTTCGATATCGACCCGCTGCGCCGCGAGGCACTGCTGCATGGCCTGGACGACATCGGTCTCACGCTGAAGGACGATGCGCTGATCCGTGAATGGCAGCAGGCCGACCACGCGCGTCGGCCCTGGGCCTGGCCCGTGCAGGGGGCCGCCGGTTGACCGCACCCCAACCCTGACGCGCCGCCCGATTCATTCCATTCAAAAAAACGGAGACACCGTGTCCATCGAACGCTTCAAGAAATCCAAACCACCGCCGGCCCTCGGCCTGCTCGCTGCAGCCGCGCTCCTGTCGCTCGCGCCTCTCGCGCTTGCGCAAACCGCCTGGCACCCCGAGCGCCCCGTGACGCTCGTCGTGCCCTATGCAGCCGGCGGCGGCACCGACGCGACGGCGCGTGCCGTCTCCAAGCAGCTCAGCGTGATCTGGGGCCAGCCCGTGGTTGTCGAGAACATGCCGGGCGCCGATGGCCTCATCGGCACGCGCCGCGTGATGGAGGCCAAGCCCGACGGCCACACACTGCTGCTGCAGGTGCCCTCGATCGTCGTCACCAAGTACACGCCGGGCCTGAAGGGCATCGACCCGCTCGCGCGGCTGGAGCCGGTGACGGCCGTGTCGCAGTCGCCCGCGGCCGTGGTCGTGAGCG
>Ga0307405_10001349_pt1 | contig 10295 bp, 11 predicted proteins | sample 322Cmetagenome_2_FD_203311 | JGI IMG/M metagenome (GOLD analysis project Ga0307405, IMG submission 203311) | Maize rhizosphere microbial communities from greenhouse at UC Davis, California, United States - 322HYB-C-1 | ecosystem: Host-associated > Plants > Roots > Rhizosphere > Soil | place... | reverse complement strand
CAAGGGCACGAGAACGGTCGGCCACGGCGTGAGCTTGCACTACTTTGCCCAACACCAGGCGGAGACATTGAACCCGGAACATTCTATACTCGAATCGCTCGGAGAAGTCTCGAGCACCGCGGAGACAAATTTTTTGCGCGGGCTCGCCGGCGCGTTTCTCTTTTCGGGCGCCGACCAGAAAAAGCCGATCAAAGCGCTCAGCGGCGGCGAGCGCAACCGTGTGGCACTCGCGAGAATGCTGGTGGAACCAGCCAATACGTTGCTGCTCGATGAGCCGACGAATCACTTGGATCCGGCCTCGGTAGACGTGCTCACCGATGCGATGATCGACTTCCCCGGCACGATCATTTTCATCTCTCACGATCCCACCTTTCTCACAAGAATCTCCACCCGTGTGGTGGAGATCGAAGACGGGAAGGCGCGCAACTTCTTCGGGGACTATGAGTATTACTTGTGGAAGAAGGCACAAGGGTTCGAACCAATCAAGGAATCCAGCGACGAGTTGGGTGTGAAGCAGGGAAAGGCGGGTGGCCCGACAAAAGCCATGGCCTCGCAAACAGCGCCGAAGTTTCCAGCCGGAGACCGCCGTGACTTGACCAAAACGCAGGCGCGGCTCGAAAAACAAGTGGCCCGGGCGGAAGCCGAAATCGCCGAGCACGAGGCAAAAATCAAGGAACGCGATCAGATGCTGGCGGACCCGGCGGTGTATCAGGAATTTTCAAAGTGGAACGGACTGCATCAAGAACAGGACACCTGGAAGCAGGAGCTCGAACGGCTCACGGCCAGATGGGAATCACTGTCCTCGGACTTGGCTGATGTGAAACAGAAACTGGCGGCGATCGCATAGAAAGACAGGCGGCTCACGTCATCTGCTATGCGCTGGATTTAATCGTCTCCTCGAGATAGTAGTACAACCATTTATTTTTTTCTTTCGTCACGATTTCATCCCATACCACACCGATAAGATAGCCCTTTTCCCACGTCTTCACCCAGGCCACGGTCCCATCCAGCCTTTCCTGTTGCTCAACCCGATCCGAGTCGAGAAATGCGAGTGAGACGATGACTTTTTCGCCATTTATCAGCTTGTCTTTGGCATGCAGCCCAGCACCCACCCGATTCACGTTATCCAGCACCGCCGTGATAGCCTTCGCACCGGCCTTGGGCGACACCAATGCGGAACCGACTAACGTGGCCCGCACGAGCTTCCGCCGCTCGTTGGCGGCCGCTGACGACGCATGACTTTTCGAGTGGGCACGCTTCATGGGGCTAAGTATAACCGAATAGAAATCTTTGTCCAACGCCGGCAGTCCAGTCTATTTCCCCTTTGGCTTGTAGTACTTGCGTCCTTTCAGCCCCTCGGGCAAATGCTCCTGTTCCCGCTGTGCCTGCGGATCGTCATGGACATACCGGTAGCCTTTGCCGTAACCCAAATCGCGCATCATGGACGTGACGGCATTTCGGAGATGCAGGGGAACGCCCAGATTTCCCCGGGCCCTCGCATCCGACAGCGCCTCGAGGAGTGCGGTGTACGATGCATTGTCCTTTGGTCGAGTCGCCAGAAAGGTTGTGCCATGCGCGAGGTTGATCTGCGCCTCGGGCAACCCGACGAACTGAACAGCCTGTGCCACAGCCGCCGCGACGACAATGCCCAGCGGATCGGCATTGCCAACGTCTTCCGACGCAAAAATGACCAGACGTCTCGCGATAAACTTCGGATCCTCGCCTGCTTCCAGCATTCTCGCCAGCCAATAGACGGCCCCGTCGGGATCGGAATCGCGCAGACTCTTGATATAGGCCGAGATGACGTTGTAGTGCTCTTCTCCGGATTTATCATAGCGAAGCGTTTTTTTAAGCAGGGCCGCTTCTACCGTGGCATCGTCAAGCCGTCTGCTGCCGTCCGGTTGCGGGACGGCTTGCTCTGCCACAAATTCCAAGGCCATGAGTAATGAACGTCCATCGCCGTTCGCAAAGCCGATCAGGCGTCGACGTGCGTCTTGGTCTATCTGAATTCGGCGGCCGCCCAATCCGCGGTCGGCGTCCGTGAGGGCCCGGTCGAGTATGCGCTCCAAGGCTTCGTCGTTCAAAGGCCGCAGCACTGCCACCAACGAGCGCGATAGCAACGGTGCCACGACTTCGAAGGAGGGATTTTCTGTTGTGGCACCCACGAGAATAATCGTGCCTTTTTCTACATGAGGGAGGAAGGCATCCTGCTGAGCTTTGTTGAAACGATGGATCTCGTCGACGAACAGAATCGTTTTCTGTCCGCTGGTCCTGAGCCGATGTTCGGCTCCTTTCAGGATTTCCCGCAATTCAGGAATCCCGCTGGTAACCGCGGAGAAGGCGACAAAATGGGCCTTTGTTGATCGTGAGATCAGATGGGCTAACGTGGTTTTGCCGCAGCCGGGCGGTCCCCAGATGATCACAGAGGACAAACGATCGGCTTCAATCGCGCTGCGGAGCGATTTCCCCTTTCCAACGATCTCCTCCTGCCCCGCGAGATCATCAAACGATTGGGGACGCATCCGTTCAGCCAGAGGCGCGTTCGCGGCGCCTTCACGCTTCGGAACGTCAAACAAATCGGCGGCCGGTTCATATGGACGTTTCATGCCAACCCTCGACGACCAAAATTCTATACGCCCCTCCGGATTCAGCGCAAATTCAACTTCGGTAGTCTTGACCGTGCGGGACGGCGGTGTTACGACACGCCAAGGACTTCGATGAAGACTCAGGTGCAGGGTGTAACGATTGCCTACGACGATCAGGGAGCGGGCCTCCCGATCGTCTTTCTCCATGCCTTCCCACTCAACCGCAGCATGTGGTCTGAGCAAGTGGCCGCGCTCAGCCGGGGGTTTCGAGCAATCGCGATCGACTTACGCGGGCACGGTGAATCGGACGCTCCGTTCTGGCGGTACAGTCTCGAACAATATGCCTTGGATGTGAAGGAGGTACTTGCGGGCCTGGGGATCCGTAAGGCCATCTTCGTGGGGCTTTCGATGGGTGGATACCTCGAATTCACCCTGTACCGTCTGTATCCCGACCTCATGCTCGGAGTCGTCCTGGCGGACACCCGCGCCGAGGCCGACAAACCGGAACAGATTCAACGGCGCTACGACCTCGCTCAACAGACTGCCGCCATGGGGCCGGCGGCAGTCATTGCCGAAATGCTGCCAAAGCTACTGGCCCCGAAGACCTACGAGCGGAACCCTGATCTAGTCGCTCGCGTGAAGTCCATGCAGGCAGCGGCGCCCGTCCCGGGAATTATCGGCGACCTCATGGCGATAGCGGAGCGGCCTGATTCCACAGATCTCTTACCGTCCATCGCGGTTCCCGCGCTGGTGATCGTCGGACAAGAGGATGTCTTGACCACGCCGGCTGACGCCGAACGGATCGCCAACGGCATCCATGGCGCCCGACTCATCGTGATTCCGAATGCTGGCCACCTCAGTAACCTCGAGCAACCCGAGCGTTTCACCTCGGCCATCGAAGCGTTCGCGACAGGCCTGCAGAAGACCAACGCTTAAGCTTCACCGACGGCGTTTCTTCTAATCAGTTTCAAAAATTCGTTTCGGGTCTGTTCCTGCGTCCGAAACGCCCCCAGCATGGAGCTGGTGACCGCGAGAGTATTCTGTTTTTCCACCCCTCTCATCATCATGCACAAGTGGCGGGCTTCCATGACAACGGCGACACCGTGGGCATCCAACTTTCGCTTGAGCGTCTCGGCGATCTGCGTCGTGAGCCGCTCTTGTACCTGCAGTCGCCGAGCGAAGGCATCGACGACGCGCGGAATCTTGCTGAGGCCGACGACCTTTTTGTTCGGCAGATATCCGACGTGACATTTTCCGAAGAATGGCAGCATGTGGTGCTCGCACATACTGAAAAAATCGATATCTTTGACGATGACCATCTCGTCGTACTCGATGGGAAACAAGGCGCCATTGAGCAGTCGTTCGATGTCCTCGTGATACCCTCGGGTCATAAACAGCAGGGCCTTGGCGACTCGCTCCGGCGTCTTGAGGAGCCCGTTCCGGCTTGGAGACTCGCCCAGCGCACGCAAGAGTTGGTTGACCAGACCGGTCATCGTCGTAATGTCCTGAGGAGCGGTAACGGCGGGAAGATCTTCCACATGTGTGATTGAGGCGCTGCGGCGGCGTCTTGGCATAGGCTCTCTTATGCTCCGGTTAATGGACAGCGGCAGGCGCCGCATATTCGAAATAATTATCTCGGGTCTCGATCAGGCCCACTTTTTCAAGGGAGCCTTCGGGCATCTTCTCGACCAGGAGGTCCCAAATCAATTTCACCAGATTTTCCCCCGTCGTGGTCGTGTGAATAAAGGCAGGGTCTTGATTCAAGTCCTGATGATCAAAGCGCGAGACAATCGTCTTCTCAACCATTCGATCGAGGTGCTCGAATTGATAAACTTCTTGTCCCGTCTCACTCTTGACCGTGACCAACACGACGTAGTTATGACCGTGCCCATTGGGGTTGTTGCACTTTCCGAACGCCGCCCAGTTTTGTTGAGGAGTCAAAAAATCAGTGTGCAGTCTATGGGCGGCACAGAAGCGATAGCGTCTGGTCAGGCTCACGTGCGGCATGTGGTTCGTCCTGAATCGGGTGCCGGCTGAGGCTCAATCGTCGAAAACACAAAAGCCAGGGCTACTAATCGAGCAACCCTGGCTTTGTCATCTTTCACTTGTCCCCGGCCAGCCGAGGTCACGCCGCTTTATGCGCTGAATGAGCTACCGCATCCGCAGGTGGTCTTGGCCTGGGGATTCTTGATCGAGAAGCCCGATCCCTGCACGCTGTCGACATAGTCGACCTCGGCTCCCTGAAGGAGCGGTGCGCTCTGAGAGTCCATGATGACTTTCACGTCGCCTTTTTCAATGACCGTATCGTCCTCGGCCATTTTGGATTCGAATGCCATCCCGTACTGATAGCCGTGACAGCCGCCGCCGCGGACATAAATCCGCAACCCGACAACCTCTTTTTCTTCTTTCATCAATTCGTGAATTTTCTGTTCGGCAACCGGGGTAATCGTGACCATCGTGCTCCTCCTTCTCATCAGGCGAAGACCGCCTGTTGGCTTAGTGTAACACCTCTTTACCGAATATCAACACCCTGGGCTTCTGATTGGATTGTCGGCGCTGCCCACTTGGTTTCTGGAACCTTCACCACCACGTCACCAAGGACCTTTGCCTGGCACCCGAGCCGGTGCCAAGGCTCGCTAAGGGCTTCCCGATCCAGGAGATCCTGTTCCTCAAAGTCGATCTCAGAAAGGTGATCGCTACCGCTTTGGACCTCCACCCGGCACGTCGTGCAGGAGGCGTTGCCCCCGCAATCATGATTGAGGGGAAAGCCGAGCTCTTTTGCCGCATCCAGCAGCGTCGTGTTGACCGGAACTGTCCCGCTTTTTCCTTTTGGGTGCAGAAATGTTACCAGCGGCATCCACCCTCCTTCAGTGGGCAACTGCCTCAACAGGAACCGACGGATACGGACAGCGTTGCAACCGAATATGTTCTTCATACTCGTGACGGAACAGCTTCACGCTGCTCTGCACGAGCACCGATGCTCCCGTCACCAGCGTACAGTATCCCGTTCCTTTGACGAAGCCACAGAGCTGTAACAAGCTGTCCAAATCCTTTTGAGTGCCCTCGCCTGCTTCGATTTTGGTCATCAGAGTGGCCAGATTGATCGTGCCCATTCGGCACGGTGGACATTGCCCACAACTCTCGCCTTTGAAAAAGTTCGAAAACTTCAACGTCTGTCTGACCATGCAGGTGGCATCGTCGACGACAATCACGCCCGCCGAACCTAATCCCGTCCCAGCCTTCTTTAACGAATCAAAATCCATCGGCAGATCGAGTTGATCGGCCGTGAGCATGGAGAACGACGGTCCGCCAGGAAACACGGCCTTGATCGTTCGTCCGCCCGGTACACCACCGCCGCACTGCTCAATCAATTCACGCACCGTCACGCCCATCGGCATTTCATAGACGCCAGGACGGTTCACGGCGCCGCTCAATGAGAACATCATCGTGCCCGGACACTTCTCCGTCCCCACTTGTGTAAACCACGCCGCACCCTTGTGGAGAATGCGGGGGATATTGCACAAAGTCTCCACGTTGTTGACCAGCGTCGGCTTGCCGTATAACCCGTAATCGGTGGGATAAAACGGCGGTTTTTGCCTCGGCATGGCAGGTCGTCCTTGCATGGACTCCAGCATGGCCGTTTCTTCCCCTGCCACGTAGCTTCCGTGTCCCTCAAAGACCTGGAGGTCAATGTCGATGCCGCTGCCGAGGATATTCTTGCCGACTAAGCCACGTTCCTTTGCCTGAGCCAATGCTTTTTTCAGATTTTCCCGCTCTTCGTGATATTCGTGATTGACGTAAATGAAAGAGGCCTTGGCCTGTGCCGTTCGAGAGGCAATGAGACAGCCTTCGATCAGTTGATGGGGAATTGTTTTCAGCAGGTACCTGTCTTTAAAGGTGCCGGGTTCGTGCTCACCGGCATTGCAAACAAAATATCGTTCTTTGACCCGGTGGTTCAGGACCTTATCCCACTTGACGCCGGTCGGGAAACCGGCACCACCCCGGCCACGCAGTCCCGAAGTTTTGAGTTCTTGAACCACTTGATCTGGCGTCAGTCCCTTGACGCACTTCTTCCAGGCCTCATAGCCTCCGACTTTGACATAGGCGTCAATGTCCCACGGAGGCCCATCGGTCTTCTCAATGAGGCGTGCTTCCGTCAAAGTCATCAAGTTCCTTCCGGCCCCAGAGCCAAGAAAGGTGAAAGGGTACTATAAGGGCCGCCTCGGCCATCCGTCAAGGTGAAGTGGCCAGAATAGGCCTCAATCTCAACAGGTTAGGACGAGAGCCCTACTCGGCAGTGGGTATAATGGCCGATAGGAGAGGCCTTGACTGGTCGAGAGGAATAACCGGCTGGTCCCTACACCAGCCGGAGCAAAAAGGGGCTTATTTCAAGTGGCTGCCCGCACCCATGAAAAAGAGCATGGGGATCGAAAGCAGAAAATTGACTCGAGACGCCAATAAGGCGGTCCGTCCCCATTGCGCCATATCCGCCGGGGCGGGCGTACCTTGCGCCGCTGCGGTGACCGCAGCAATGATCTTCTTTTGATTCGGCCAGATAATCGCATGGACGTTCACCATCATAATGATGCCGAGCAGCCCACCGATTCCCAGCGCATAGGCACCGGTTCCCCCGTTCATGTACAGCTTCATGTAGAGAATGATCCCCGCCAGCACGGTCACCGTCGCTCCATGCCGGAACCAGTTCAACGCGGACGGCATCAGTTTGGGGATGACGATATTCTTCGTGGGACCTTCTAAGCTTTTCAGAAACGCGGCATTGATCAGGTTGAAGAAATACAGCAGGCCGATCCAGGTGATACCGGCCAGGAAATGGATCCAGCGAATGACGATTCCGGTCCAATCCACCTCTCCGGCTCCTATGCCTGTCATGCCGAGGTATAAGACAATCAAGACGAGCGCCAGTGCGAAACCTGCGCCCATGGTCTGCATCGGATCTTCAAGAAATTTCATAGCATCTCCTCATTCGGTGCACAGCTAAGCCGCTTCTGTACGTGAGCCCTTCCTGCTTGTCAAGCGAGTCAGGGCCTAGGCGTTCGTTGCATTCAGTTCGTCATCACGCGGTCAACCGTCGCGCACAGTTCGCGCACGGCATTCGCCGACGCTTCGAGCGCCTTCTGCTCATCCGGAGTCAGATCATAAACCATGATCTGCTCTGCGCCCCCTTTTCCGAGCGTCACCGGGACACCGATGACGACGTTCCGCAGCCCATATTCGCCGTCACAGAAGACGGCACAAGGCATAACGCGTTTCTGGTCCTTGTGAATCGCCTCGACCATGTCCACGGCCGATGCGGAAGGCGCATAAAATGCACTGCCGGTCTTGAGCAGTCCGACGATCTCCGCTCCGCCGTCGCGCGTCCGTTGTACAATAGCCTCGAGCCGGTGTTTCGGCATGAGGTCTGAAATCGGCTTACCCTTGACGGTCGTATAACGCGGCAGAGGCACCATGGTGTCGCCGTGCCCACCCAGGACCATGGCTTCAACGTCCGGAGCGGGAACGTTGAGTTCTTGAGCAATAAAGGTGCGCATGCGAGCAGAGTCGAGGACGCCGGCCATGCCGATGATGCGCGACTTGGGCAACCCGCTGACATTTCGAGCAACATGGACCATGGCATCCAACGGGTTGGTCACGAGGATCAGGATAATGGCAGGAGAACGCGAGACCAGCTCCGTCACAACCGAGCTCACGATCTTGGCGTTGGTCGCGAGCAGTTCATCCCGGCTCATCCCGGGCTTGCGGGGTATTCCCGACGTGACCACAGCAATAGAGGACCCGGCCGATTCCTCGTACCCGTTGCTTCCGACGACTGTCGTGCTATAGCCGCAGACGGGACCCGCCTGAGAGATATCGAGCGCTTTGCCTTGAGGCACGCCTTCCACGATATCCACCAGCACGACGTCGTAGGCATCTTTTTCCGCCAGCCGTTGCGCCGTTGTTCCACCGACATTGCCTGCTCCCACCACGGTGATTTTCGGTCGCCCCATACGCCCTCCGCCCACCTCTCTAAAGCGCCTGGATGCTCACGGCCGCCGCCCGAAGCCGGCCATGAATGTCCGCTCCTAGTGTTCGTGTTCCGTCCACCCTGCCACTTTGAAGTTGATCGTGCATACGAAATTTTCGCCGTGATAAAAATTCACCTTGATTTTCTTTTTGCCATACGTTTTTGCCAGAAAGTCTTCAGGGTTGTCTATGAGTTCTTGATACGCCCCCGGCGGGTACTCGCCGAGATCGTGAAACACCACAATCATTCCCGTTTTCACTTCCTGCAGGATCTTGACGGAGCACTGAGGGTACACCTCCCAAAACTTGGCTTCGATCATGGCCTTTGTCGGTTCCAGCCGCTCTTCGCCCGGCGTGAAGCGCTGGGCAAACTTGGCCAACCGGCGCACATAGGGATACTGATGGCCGGTAAACAGCTTATACAACCAGGGAGGCACAGACCTATGTCCAGGTTGATCAGTCATGCTTCCGTTACGGTTATTCTTGTCATCAACGTCCAACATTCGACACCCGTTCGATTCACCTTGCCGCTAGGTAGCGAACCGCCGGTAAATGCGCGGAAGCCTGGCTGGAAGAGACTCTACTCGGTCGATGACCGTATAGTGCACGTCACCATACATCCGGCGCATATACGCGTCGGCTTCGCGATCGATGGTGACGCAGAACGGATGGATGCCATGTCGATTGGCCTCCCGTAATGCCGCCTTCGTATCCTCGAGGGCGTACTCCTCCTTATAATCGCCGTCGAGCGGCCGACCATCGCTCAAGAGCAAGAGAAGACGGGTCTTTGCCTCTCGCCTCATCAGGGCGGCCGCTGCATGGCGAATGGCTGCACCGTCGCGGTTCTGTTGTCGGGGACTCAGGCCGCCCAACCGTTGTGCGGTAGCGGGACCCAAGCGCTCGTCAAAACCCTTGATCATCAGCACATCGACCGACCCTCGTCCCTGGCCGGAATAGGCATAGAGTGCGTATTGATCGCCCACTGCCTCCAACGCCTCACAGAGCAGGACGAGACTGTCCCTCTCTACGTCTATCACGCGGCGGCCGCCTTCGAGCTGGCGTCCGGTCGATCCACTCACGTCGACCAGTAATGCGACCGCGACATCGCGATCTTTTTTTTCTCGCCTGACGTAGACCCGATCGCTCCCTTCGAAGCCCGCGGCTTGCTCGGCCGCTCGTCTGACGACCGCATCAAGATCCAAGTCTTCACCGTCGGCTTGTCCGGCCAGACGGCGAAAGGCCGGCGGTCGCAAGCTTTCAAAGAATCGTCGAAGCGACCTGATGTCACTCCGATGTGTCGTCAACATGGCCGACACCGTTTCATCTGAGCCGCTGTCCGCCCGACGCTCCAGCACGCGACACCAGTTCACACGATAGTCCTGAAGCATGTAGTCCCACTCGGGATAGCGAATCGTCTGCCCGCCTGGCACGGCCGATTCGTGCCTCAATTGAGGTTGGACATCGAGGGTCAGGAGTTCCTCAACGACGGCCGGCAAGGAGTGCCCGCCGCCAAGCAGGTCACCACCGTGCGAATGTTCTTCTCCGAATTGGCCTCTCTCCGCGGGTATCCGTTCTGTTGAGCCGCCTCCGGGCGGCTGGACCTCCGAGTCCGACTTCTCGACATCTCCTCCGATCATTTCCGGGTGCATCTCCCCCCGATAAAACGCATTGCTCACAGGACGATAGTCA
>Ga0307405_10001348_pt1 | contig 10299 bp, 10 predicted proteins | sample 322Cmetagenome_2_FD_203311 | JGI IMG/M metagenome (GOLD analysis project Ga0307405, IMG submission 203311) | Maize rhizosphere microbial communities from greenhouse at UC Davis, California, United States - 322HYB-C-1 | ecosystem: Host-associated > Plants > Roots > Rhizosphere > Soil | place... | reverse complement strand
TGTTGACCTGCAGCGCTCGAGCGGTGCCAATGCCATGACTGGCGATGCCCAGTGCAAAGCCGCGGGCTTCCCAATCGTCGATCTTCATGCGGTTCATCAAGACCGGTCCGGCAATTGCGCCAAAGATGCCGGTGAGGATTACCAACACAGCGGTCAGTGCTTCAATTCCCCCGAGTTGCTCCACGATCGCCATTGCGACAGGTGCTGTTACAGACTTAGGGGAAATCGTGACAAGCGTTGCCCTGTCGGCACCGAGAGCCCAGGCAATGATGACTGCGCTTGCCGAAGCTGTCACTGATCCGACGAACAGGCTGACGAGGATCGCGCGCGCCGAACGTTTAAGCGTGTCGATCTGGCGATAAAGCGGAATGGCAAGCGCCACGGTAGCCGGCCCCAGCAGGAAATGGATGAATTTGGCGCCATCGAAATAGACGGTGTAGGTTGTATTGGTCAGTGTCAGAACAGCAATCACGATCGCAATTGCCAGAAGGACGGGATTACAAGCAGAGTTCCGGCCGGATTTCTCATAGGCCCAGCTACCGATTTGATATGCGATCAGCGTCAGGACGATATGTGGCAGCGGGCCTATTATCAGATGGTCCCAGATGGTTTGCACGTCAGTCATTGGCGCCAGCGTCGTTGGCGGTTTGCAGAGACGCATGGCAATTCTTTCGACGGCCGCGGTTCAGCCTTGCCATTGTCGCAGCGGTTACGGCGATTGTCAGCAGGCTCGAACAGACGATGGCCGCGCCCAGAGGAAGCAGGTTTGCCTTCAGGATGGCGACGCTGCCCATGATGCCGACGCCTGCAGGCACGAACAGCAGTGAGAGATTGGACAGCAACGCATCTCCAGCCTTTTCGAGGTCTTCTGGCAGATCGCCCCAGACAACGAGAAGTCCGAGCAGCAGGACCATGCCGAGCACGGGGCCGGGAAAGGAAATGCGGACGACTTGCACGACGACCTCACCGGCAAATTGGCAGGCGAGGATCAGCAGAAACCACTTCAACATGGGGCTTGAATCCATTGTTCAGAGCGTGTTTGCGTTAAATTCGAGTCACGCAGCGTGCTCTATGCTTTTGATGTCGCATCGTGCGTAAAATCGGTCCCCGCTTTTGCGCACGATGCTCTAAATTTGACCGCAGCGGGTTGAGCCCAGGGCCTCCGCAGTTCCATCAGCGACTGTTTGCGAGCAGGAGGTGTCGCAAAGAATTTGGAACTAGATAGGCTTGTTCTTGCTGCTGGTCCAGGCCGCGCCCAGCAGTTCGTTGCTGGGCAGGCTGTTATCCAGAACCTTGCGGGCAGTTTCTACACCCGCGATCGGCAGACTCGCCGGGTCAAGCAAGCCGATCTGCACGAGTACTGATGCTTGATCCCAATAGATGTGCTCATGCGCGACTTTGTCATCCCTGAAGTTCACGATAGCGACCATGGCAATTTCGACGGGCTTGCCGGTCGGTGCAATGCCCGGCAACATCCAGTCGATCTGTGAGCTGTGCGTGAAGCTGAAAATCATCTCGTCGACGATCTGGCTTTCACCCACCGTCCTGCTGACGAGGGTCAATTTCGTGTCGTCAGGATTGCCGCCAATGAAATGATATCGATAAAAGCGCTTCAGTGCATCGTGCCCCACGCCTCCTGCAAGAGTGGGGATGTGGTTGACATAGGGTTCGGCAACCATCGTCGCCATCGTCGCGTCGACATCACGCGTGTCGAACTCGTAGCTGCAATGTTTCTCCCAGAGCGCGATCATTTCTTCAGTGGTCATGAACCTGCATCCTGCAAAAGATCGGCATCAAGAGTTCGAAAGAGCCACGACCTCGTCAATGGTCAAATGACGCGCCGTTTCATCGGATGAGAAACCCCCGTCACACGTGTAGCCGCGCCTGGACCACTCAGGATTGCGGGCTGTAAGCCACTGCCCTGATCATGATCCCCTGATGCGGGTGCATGAATTCGTTGACGCCGACCGTGGTGCGGGTCGGGCCATCAGGCGGAAAGAAGGTGGCGTAAACTTCGTTGTAGACGCCATAGGCTGACATGTCGGTCAGATAGGCGTGAAGATCGACGATATCCGAGATGCTGGAGCCCACATCGTTGAGCATTTCGGCGAGCGAATTGAGGATGTAGCGGGTCTGTTCACGGAAATCGATGTCGAAGGTGCCATCTTCGTTGAAGAGGACGCCTTCGAAGCTGTTGTCCTCGCGGCGGGCGCTGGTGCCGGAAATGAAGATGAAATTGTCCACGCGCTTGAGGTGGGGATAGTTGCCGAGCGGCCTTGCACGGCCTCCGAAGATCTTGCTTTGCGAGAACAGGTGGCGCTCCACGCTTTTGGAGGTTTCGCGCAGGCGATTCTTCACTTCGATCACGCGGTCGTCATCGAGCCGCGAGGCGGGCGCCGAAAGCGCGATCGCGGCAATTACCCTGCCGCTCGAATTGTGCAGCGGGACCGCGACGGACCGGAGGCCGTCTTCCCATTCACCATCGTCGACCGCGTAGCCGCGATCCGCAATCCGGTTCAGCTCGGCGGTCATGGCCTCTGGCGAGGTGATCGTGTTTTCGGTGAACTTCACGAGTTCGAGGTTGGCGGCGAAGGCCTTGCGCTGTGTTTCACCCATTGCCGCAAGGAACACTTTGCCCCCGGCAGTACAGTGCAGGGGGAAGGGGCGGCCCACGTCCTGATTGATCAGCAGCGATCTGTCGGGCAGCGCAATCGTGGAATTCATCGCCTCGTTGCCGACGCGGACGACGCAATGCAGCGCTTCGCGGAATTCGAGAGCCAGCTCCTCAAGGTGCGGCTGGATCGCGTCGAGTAGAATGGTGTCGCCATCGACCTTGCCACCCAGATCCGAAAGCGTCGGACCCAGCTGAAACCGCCCGTTGCGCGTCCGCACGATCGCGCCTTCGCTCTCCAGCGTCAGCAGGAAGCGATGCACGGTTGCAAGATTGGAGCCCGTGGCCTGCGCGATCTCCGTGGCTGACACGTCTCGGCCCATCGATGCGATGGTCCTGAGGAGGGCGAATGCCTTTCCTACGGAGCTGTTCTTGGGGGTTAGAAGGGGGCCGCGAATGATGTGCTTCCTTTGAAAGAACGGACGTAAAACTGCCGCTGCGGCATATCAGCGGGCTAGGTGACGCGCAAGTTGCTGAGGCACTTGGCGGGAACGCCGAAATCGCCGCGAAAAGCTGCCAACAGTTGCGTTGACATGACTGAAGCATGATGGCACGATCTCAATGCATAATCTAATTATCTCATTTAGTAAGATATGCTTTTGGAGTCGGAGGGAGCTGGGGGTTTCTGAGGTTCGGGTCAGCACATCAGCAGTCGTTTGCTGGGAGTGTCTCCCAGCAAGAGGCATGAGCCGGACGTGACCGTCCGCGGCGCAAGCGGCCAATCGGGCGCAACGCTGAAATATGCTGCAGGATCACCAGGGAATTCCCCGATGCCGGACTTGGAATCAAAGGAGTTCACGATGAGTTCAATTCTTCAGGAATTTGTCCAGGCGTTGAAGTCGAGGAAGGTCGAGATCATCGACATGAGCCACACGCTGCAACCCGCTACCCCGGTCATCCAACTGCCGGAACCGTTCAACCAGACGCTGCCGTTCCGCATCGAGGAAATCTCCAACTTCGACGAACGCGGCCCCAATTGGTACTGGAACAACATCCATCTGGGCGAACATACCGGTACGCACTTTGACGCGCCGATCCACTGGATCACCGGCCGCGACTATCCCGATGGCTCGGTGGACAAGATCCCCGCCGAGAAGCTGATCGCTCCCGCCATCGTCATCGACGTCACCGCCAAGGTCGATGCCGACGACGAATATCTGATGACGCTGGACGACGTGAAGGAATGGGAAGACGAACACGGCATGATCCCGGAAGGTGCCTGGGTTCTCGTCCGCACCGGTTGGCAATCTCGCTATCCGACCGAGAAGTTCCTGGACAACAGCCGCTGGCCCGGTCAGCACCCTGACGTTCCGGGCTTCCTTGCGCACGAGCGCAAGGTCATCGGCGTCGGCACCGAACCGGTTGGCACCGACGCTGGTGCAGCGCATTCGTTTGAAACCCGCTGGCCTTGCCACCACCACATGCACGGCACCAACCGCTACGGCCTGTCGAGCCTTGCCAACATGGACAAGCTCCCTGCGACCGGCGCCGTGCTGATCACGCCGCCGCTGAAGATCATCAAGGGTTCGGGCAGCCCCTGCCGCGTGTTGGCACTGGTCGAGCGTTAAGATCCGTCTCCTCCTCGCGGGTTTGCCGTGGGGAGGAGAATTGGCGGTTCACGGCGGCTCCAGGCCGCTGGCGGATCAAGGAAGCAAAAAGAGCCCATGCACTAGGGCGTGCCTGGGCTCTTTTTGCTTCCTGCAACAATTGCCGGCGGAGGGGTCAGGCCAAAGGGGGCTCCGCCTTCGTAACTCCGGCGACGCCCCAATTTTCGAGTTCGACCTCGGTCACGATGACCCGAACCTGTGCGGGTTGGACCTTAAGCGTGGCCACGATCGCGTCCGTCACGCGCGAGATCAGCAGTTTGCGATCTTCGGACGATCTGCCCTTGAGTATCTTGATGCTGGCGATCGGCATGACTTGTCCTGGCGCTTTAGGGGCTCTGCCGGAATGCAGCCTTGCCGGCCGGCATTTCCCTGTTGTCCTGACTGACAGCCAAAGGCCCGGAAAGCGTTTCTGCTTTCCGGCCTTGATGGTCAGAAACCGATGGCGGCTATGCCAGCCATGGCGGCCAACTCATCATTGTCGCTGAGGTCGCCGGTAACCCCGACCGCGCCGACGACTTCCTTGTCGGCGTTGCGGATCAGCAGGCCACCCGCAGCAGGGACGATGCCGTCCGAGCTGATCATGCCCAGCGAATTGACGAAAGTGGGCCGCTCGGCTGCCATTTCGTTCAGGGCACGCGAGGAAAGGCCAAGGGCGAGGGCCCCGTTGGCCTTGCCGATCGCGATCTGCGGACGCAGGTTCGAGGAAATGTCTTCGCGCGCCAGGGCAAGCAGATGGCCACCGGGATCGAGCACGGCGACCGTCAGCGGCTGAAGGTTACGCGCGCGGCCGTCCTTCAGCGTTGCTTCGATCAGGGCTTGTGCCTGTGCGAGAGTAATACTGCGTCCTGCCATTGATATACCTTTGCAAAATCGGGATTTGAACGAGGCGTGCCTTCAGGCGTGAGCCGACACCAGCGAGTTCAGCTCTCGCAGGCGCAGCGGCGGATAGATAATCAGGCACATTGCCAGGGTCGTGAAACCCTCGATCGGCAGGATGCCCGGCAGCACATAATGCGACATGATCACGGCTGCGATGAGGGTGGCAACGCCCGACCAGTTGACGGATTCCGCGTTCGCCACCTTCGTCGCCAGCTCGTTGTCGAACATGCGGCGGACGATGTAGAAATCTGCGACGATGATCCCGGCAAAGGCCGTGGTCAGCACGCCGAGCATCGTCACCCATGAATTGATCAGTTCGAGCAGGTTGCCATAGATCATCAGCAGGCCGATGGCGTTGCCGAGGATCACGAAGGCGAGGCGGCCGGGGCGGAAGCTGAGGGCGTCGAACAGGTTCGAAAGCGAAAGCGAGGCGCTGTAGGTGTTGAGCACCTGCGTCTTGCCCTGGGCAAGAACGAGCAGGAGCGCACCCATCGTCCCGCCGAGCACGACGAAGGCTGCTGTGATGCTGTCCGGGCTCTGGAGAGCGGCATGCCGCGCAGCTTCCACCGTCAGTCCCTGAACCTGGGTGTAGAACTGGATCAGGGCAGGGCCGCCCGCATAAAGGATCACGCCGCCGGTCACCATCATCAGAAGGTCCATCGCGATGTTGCCCATCAGGGCGGCAATGCCGATGTCGACCGAGCGACCCGCATAGCGGCCAAGGTCGGCATCGAACAGGGAGAGCGCTCCCGCTGAACCGATCAGGACGTTGATGGCGAAGATGAACTTTGCCTTGTCCGTGGCCGCGTCCATCTTTTCAAGCGCCTCGGGCGGGAATTGCGAGCCGAAGGAAAGCAGTTCGCCGATGGTGTAATGGCTGCCCGCAACCGCCACATACATGACATAGGCGAGGACCAGCAGCGACAGGATCAGCGAGATCGAGAAGACCTTGGCCACGAGCTTGAAGCCATAGGCCGTAAGCAGGATCCACAGCAGCGTCATGCCGCCATAGATCAGGATCTTGGTCGTGACCGTGTCCTCGAGTTGGAAGTAGAACACGAAGCCGTGATAGAGCAGCGCATTTTCGAGGGCGAGAAAGCCGATGATCATGAACGCGCAAATGAGCGATGAGATCACCGAGCCCTGCCGACCGAAGCCGTAGAAGCGCGAAAGGACCGTGCTGGACAGGCCCGAGCGATAGGCGATGTGACCGCAGGCCCCGCCAAGCAGCGCGCCAAATATCGTCACGATCGATCCGGCGATCAGGCCGATCTTGATGCCGGCCACAAAGGTCACCAGGGCGCCGAAGAAGATCTGGACCAGGGAGACCACCATGCCGGTCGTGTTCCATGTGAGCGAAAGCCACCCCTGGCGGAGTTCCACCGGGACCGGTTCCAGGGCGTGGTCCTCAATCTATTCCGTAACACTTTCGTGGGTCATGTCTAATTCGCCTCTCGCGATGCGTCTCTGGGACGGGCGGACAGGGATCGCACGTTGCGGTGCATCGTGCGGGGCAAGCAATCGTTTCGAGCCACTGCCGGATTTTCCCGGCCTTGCCCGCGCCCTTGCGGCTTCGGTTTGATATCTTTAATATTAAAATATCAATCTTTGTTAATGGGATATAATGTTGTTGCAATCTGGCGTCAAGCAGACCCGAAAGTGTCAAAAATGGTGAGATTTCAGTAGGAAATGAAGGTGACGCCCTGTTGCCCCGACCTCGCTCTCCAAATGGCATCCTGACCCATCGGATCGCCAAAAGCGCAGGCCGGCCCTGTTGACTGCCGGCCAAAGCTATGTAAGGTTGTTTTCACATATTACGAGTTCATTCTCTCATTTTTTGAGATTTATAAGGAGCCAGTGGTTATGTCGGGAGAAGGCAAGATTGTCGCGGGGTTTGTTGCACCTCATCCGCCCCATCTGGTCTATGCTGAAAATCCGCCGCAGAACGAGCCTCGCTCGGAGGGCGGCTGGGAAACGCTTCGTTGGGCTTATGACCACGTTCGCCGCGCAATCAACGAACTGAAGCCCGATGTCCTGCTGGTCCATTCGCCGCACTGGATTACCCAGGTCGGCCATCATTTCCTGGGCGTTAAGCATCTGAAGGGGAAATCGGTCGATCCAATCTTCCCCAACCTGTTCCGTTACAATTTCGACATGCAGATCGATGTGGATCTGGCCGAGGCTTGCTGTGCGGAAGCCGAAGCGGCCGGCCTGGTGTCTCAGATGATGCGCAATCCCAATTTCCGCGTCGACTATGGCACGATCACCACGCTGCACATGGTTCGTCCGCAGTGGGATATTCCTGTCGTCGGCATTTCGGCGAACAATTCTCCTTACTATCTGCAGCTTGGCGAAGGCATGGAGCAGATGGAACGCCTGGGCGTGGCAACGCGTGAGGCTATTCGGAAGAGCGGAAAGAGGGCCGTGTTGCTCGCCTCGAATACCTTCTCGCACTATCATTTCAAGGAAGAGCCAGTTCCGCCGGAAGACATGAGCCGCGAACACCCGGAAAGGTATGACGGGTACAAGTGGGATGTCCGCATGATCAACCTGATGCGCGAGGGCAAGATCCGCGAAGTCATGGACCTCTTCCCGCAGTGGGTCGATGAGGCCTTCGCCGAAGTGAAATCCGGCGCGTTCCCGTGGATGATGTCAGCGATGGATTATCCCACCATCCCGGCCGTGCTGCACGGATATGGTTCGGTCATCGGAACAGGCAACGCGGTCATGGAATGGCGTCTCGCCGCCTGACCCTTGGTTCCTTGGAGGTTTATGAAATGAGCATTGTTTCCGCGTTTCTCATCCCGGGTAACCCATTGCCGTTCCTTCGTCCCGACAATCCGCCTTGGGCGGGGCTGGCAGAGGGCGCGCGGGCAGCCGGCAAGGCACTGGCTGAATCCAGGCCTGATGTTCTGCTCATCTATTCAACCCAATGGATGGCGGTGCTGGACCAGCTTTGGCAGGCACGCGAACACAGCACTGATGTCCATGTGGATGAGAACTGGTACGCGTTTGGCGATCTGCAGGCCAATCTCAGGGCCGATGTGGACCTGGTCCACGCCTGCGTCGAGGCTGCCGTTGCCGCAGGTATCAAGTCGAAGGCTGTAGATTATGACGGTTTCCCGATCGATACGGGAACTATCGTCGCCACCGGCTTCGTCAACCCGACCGGCGAGATCAAGGCAGTGGCCGCGGCGAACAATCTCTATCACGATTTTGCCATGACCGAAAAACTGGCGAAGCTGGCTGCCGAGCAAGCCGAATTGCAGGGCAAGCGGGTGGCGGTGATTGCTGTCGGCGGGTTGTCAGGCAAATATATCGACGAAAAGATCGACATCGCTGCTGACCATTTCGGCGGCGAGAATGACGACGTGCATAACCGGAAACTTCTGTCGCTCATGGAAGCGGGGGACGTGGCAGCGTTGCGAGCCTGGCTGCCCGACTATGCCAAGGCGACGGGCGCCGACATGGGCATGAAGCATCTCGGGTGGATTCTCGGAGCTACAGGCGGCTTCCGCGGGGCCAAAACGCTGGCCTATGGGCCGACCTATGGTGCGGGCGCTGCAGTGGTTCAATTCGAACTGTAAGTCTTTTTTGCAACTTGATAACCTGAATCGGTGCATCGGATGTCTAAAACCCAATATCGAAACTTCGTTGGTGGCCAGTTCGTGGCAACCAACCGCAGCTTCGAAGATATCAATCCGGCGACCGGCAAGGTCTACGCTGACGTCCACGAGGCCGGAGCCGATCTCGTGGATGAAGCCGCCGACCGTGCCCGGAAGGCGCTCAAGGGGGATTGGGGCAAGACCACTCCCGAGCAGCGTGCCGCATTGCTGGACAAGATCGCAGACGGGATCGAGCGCCGCTTCCAGGACTTCCTTGAAGCGGAGGTTCACGACACCGGCAAGCCGGCATCGTTGGCTGCCACGCTGGACGTACCACGCGGCGCCGCAAACTTCCGTGCGTTCTCCTCGATGATCCGCACCACCGGCGGCGAGGTTTTCGAGACCCCGGCCCCGGACGGGTCGATTGCGCTGAACTACACGCAGCGCCGTCCGCTCGGCACCGTCGGCGTCATTTCGCCATGGAACCTGCCGCTGCTGCTGTTTTCATGGAAGGTCGCTCCGGCGCTCGCCTGCGGCAATGCGATCATTGCCAAGCCTTCCGAAGAAACGCCGGGCACGGCAACGCTGCTGGCGGAAGTCATTGCCGAAGCGGGCGTGCCGGACGGCGTGTTCAACCTCGTCCACGGCTTCGGTGCGAACTCTGCGGGCGAAGCGATCGTCAGGTCGTCGAAGGTCAATGGCATTACCTTTACCGGCGAATCCGGGACCGGTGCAACGATCATGCGGCAGGCTGCCGAGGGCGTGCGTCCCGTATCGTTCGAACTGGGTGGCAAGAATGCGGCCATCGTTTTCGCGGACTGCGATTTCGAAGAGACGATCGCTGGCGTTGCGCGGTCGAGCTTCCTGAATACCGGGCAGGTCTGCATGTGCACCGAGCGCGTGTATGTCGAGCGGCCGATCTACGAGAAGTTTGTGGCTGCCCTGACCGCGCATGCTAAGGGGATGCGCGTTGGCGATCCGTGGGCCAAGGATACCCAGCTTGGCCCGGTGATCTCGCAGAAGCACCGCGAGAAAATTCTCGGTTACATGGCTCTCGCCCGCGAGGAAGGGGCAGAAGTGATGACCGGGGGCGGTATCCACGCTGCGAGCGAAAGCCTTGGTGGCTGGTTCATCGAGCCGACCGTGTGGACCGGCCTCGCGCAGAATTCGCGCTGCATGCAGGAAGAAGTCTTTGGGCCGGTCTGCAACGTGCTGCCGTTCGACACCGAAGAAGAAGCCGTCATGCTCGCCAATGACAGCAAATATGGCCTCGTCTCGGCCGTGTGGACTTCGAACCTCAAGCGTGGGCATCGCGTTGCGGCGCAGATCGACGTTGGGATCGTCTGGCTGAACGCCTGGTTCCTGCGTGACCTGAGGACTCCTTTCGGCGGCACGAAGCTGTCCGGCCTTGGCCGCGAAGGCGGGCATCATTCGCTCGACTTCTACTCCGAACTCAAGAATATTTGCGTGAAGCTATGACCAACATGATTGAAAAAGCCGCAGAATTGCTGCGCAATGCCGAGGCGGCAAAGAGCCC
>Ga0307405_10001347_pt1 | contig 10301 bp, 5 predicted proteins | sample 322Cmetagenome_2_FD_203311 | JGI IMG/M metagenome (GOLD analysis project Ga0307405, IMG submission 203311) | Maize rhizosphere microbial communities from greenhouse at UC Davis, California, United States - 322HYB-C-1 | ecosystem: Host-associated > Plants > Roots > Rhizosphere > Soil | place... | reverse complement strand
GAGGGGGGGCTTTTGCTCGCGGAAAACGTTGTGCAAAACCGACACGGCGCCATAGAAAAACGAGCCAGCTACGAACCCCTGCCTCAGACCACCTATCTAGACACCAATCTCTCGGCGACGGGGCCCGAGCCTGCGGTAACGCAGCTCGCCGCGCGAGAAGATGAGCTCGTGGCGATTGCTTCTCCTGTGCAACAAAGTGAGAACGCACCGGGCTTCTACCCTCGCCTCTATAGTTACGTCCCATCCCGTCAGCACTGGGTGATGCGCAACTCGGTCCCGAGCGTCAAAACAGCCCGCATCCATTCTCATCGTAGCCATTTTAGTCATTACGACAGCCAGGTTACGTATACCAACGGACTGTATGTCCATTGGTATCTTGCTGTTGATAACGAGACCTCGGTCAGCAATCCTCTTTTCGTTCGAGCTACGGACAAAGAGACAGGCGCCTTGGTCCATCTTGATCAGCGCGTTGCTTATGTAGCGTTTCGCCGAACGCTGGTCACTGTCTCGATGGGCATCTATTCGATTTGCATGTTTCTTCCCGCAGGGTCGGCGTATGTTTTTGTTGTTGTTTTCAATACAGAAACGGGGCAAACCTCGACCCACACGCTTTGGTGGGGAGAAACCGAGGCGTACATCCATAGTTTCGACGCCTGTGCACTGGCCAACTCGGCGCTGTATGTGGCCTATGCCATGAGCGACGGGCTTCGCATCCTGCGTTACGCCCCTCCTCCGAGCCTTTCCCCATCGGGGGGTGGCAGTTACTGGAATCCGACGCCTGATTACCTCTTTGGGCAACCTGCTATTTGTGTAAACGCGGCCAAAGTAGGAGTTTGCTACGTCGCGACAAGCATGACGACCGAAGAGAGAGCGATCTATAGCCTCCTGAGGGACACCAATTTTCTCGGGTCCGATCCCATCGCGGAAATCTACACGCCCTACCAACCCGACGTGCCCACGCCTGACGCGTGGGAACAAAAGCTTGGCTGCGTCCTCGACGGGGATAACCAAGTCCATGTGCTGATTCAAGACAAACTCGCCGAAATCGAGGAGTCTTATCAGGGACACGGGCTCATTTACATCAAAATGAGCCCGTCCAATACCGTCGCTTGGACGGTGGCTAGACCATGGATTAAACTCGCCCTTTTGTCGGGATTGACAAGCAAGTCTATGCGATTGTGCAAGTGGGGAAACACGGACACACGCAAGTGCTTTGCCGCCTGCCGATGGAAGACCGGTCTTCTGACGTTGAGCTCGTAGCCACCGCGGTCTTGTGTCGTAACGTCACCCGCGATCCCGATGTGTACGCCACTCCCAGCGGGCTTTTCCGCGTCGAAGCGGTCGATCTAAGTGGCACCTATGTGTTTCCATCCCTGTCCGCCTTTGTCGTCGAGAGTGCCTCAGAAGCGGCGGCTATCGTGGATTTGGTCGGAACCGAGCTTATTTATCTTGATTTCGTGTCCTTTGTCCCCTGGCTACGGTCGATGGTGCAAGTGCATCGAGCGCTGCTCATGAGTGGGGGGATCGTGGGCTATTACGATGGCGATCGCGTGGCCGAGGTGGGGTTTTTGGTCGCGCCCGAGCTCAGGGCCACGGTGGTGGAGACCAACGATCCGGAGGCGGATCTGCCTGATTCTGTGCAGGCCGCGGGCGAAGTCGAAGAAGGCACCTATCTGTATGTGGGCGTTTTCGAGTATATTGACCGGCTAGGCACCGTGCATCGGTCCGCGGTTTCTGAGGTTGTGTCAGCCACGGTGCTCCCCCATTCGTTTCCGGCTAACCGCTTTGCGGTATCCGTTACCGCTCGTACGATAAGTTTGTCCAATCATTATGACCATGCCGGGCCCGTATCGCGGGTGATGTTGCAAGTCTATCGCACGCTTAAAAACCAGCCAGGGCCCTTTTATCGGCTTACGCATCGCTCGAGTTCCAACGCCGTCGAAGAGGCCGTCGAATGCAAGCCTGATGTGGCTTTTGCTGACTTTTACGATATCAAAAAAGATGAAGGCGTAAAGAGCAATGGCAAGGGGTATCTTTATACGGATGGCGGGTTGCTGGAAGATCAGCAGCCCCCGTCGAGTCTAGGGCTGCTGGTGCATCGCTCGCGGGTGTGGCTTATCAGCGCCGAAGATCCGCGTACGATTTATTATTCGAAACTGCTGGTGCCTGGCGAAGTGCCCGCGTTTAACGAGGCGCTCAGCGTACGCCTCGATGATGCGGCTGATACGGCCGTAGCCCTCGCCTCGCTGGATGACAAGTTGATCGTCTTTACGCCCTCGTGCCTCTATTACATCGTAGGCGAGGGGCCCGATGATACCGGCGCCAATGGCAGTTTTTCCGGTCCTTTTCTGGTTTCTTCGAACCAAGGCTGCGCGGACGCCAACTCCGTCATTGCGTTCGCAGGGGGCGTGTTTTTTGCGACGGGGCGAGGGCTATGTTTGCTCGACCGAGGCCTCAATGTGAGCTTCCCAGGGGCGAGCGTGATCAAAACGATCACGCCTGGGGCCTCCTTTCAAGGCGCGTCGCATGACGCCTCGCGGTCGCGCATCTATTGGATTGTGCGACAAGACTCGCAGTCTCTCTTTATCGTATACGATTACCTTTTTTCTTTTTGGTCGACGCACACCACCGTTCGCCCCGACGACCAAACCCTGTTTCACACGTTGGTCGCTGGGGGGGTGCATTATTATGCAAGCGACGCGGCTGTGTTGCGCGCGACTCGGTTCGGGGGGCTCGTGGGGTACGACGGGGCGACGCGTGTGCCTTCGCGGGTATCGACGGCGTGGCTACGGGTGAGCGAAATCGCCGGCTACCAGCGCGTATGGCGTGTCCATATTACGGCGGAAAAGCGCACGAACCATCTTCTTACGGTCGAGATTTACAACGACTTTAATGACATCGCGCCCGTCCAAAGCTGTCAATTTGATTTTCAAACGGGCCCCCCGTACGAGGTGCAGCCTGAGCAAGTCGTCGTGCATGTGGCTCGGCAAAAGTGCCAAGCCATCCGGATTGTGGTGCGCGACGACGAGACCCCGGACAATCCCGGCGAGGCGGGCTATGATCCAAGCGTTGCGACGGGGTTTTCGCTCGCCGCAATTACGTTGGAACTAGGGACAAAGCAGGGGCTTTTGAAGCTTCCTGCTTCCATGCGGAAATAAAAAAGGAGGCGCAATCTCATGGGGTTTTGGGGGGATGTGGCGAAGTGGGGCGCGACCGCGGTAGGCGCCGTGGGCGGCTTTGCTGTCGGCGGGCCCGCTGGGGCGGTGGCCGGCGGGAGCCTCGGCTACGGGCTCGGCGCGGCGCTCGATGGGGCGATCGATGGAAAGGAGGGCGAGGGGGCGGCCCCCTCGGTGGCAAGCGCGGGGGCTGTCGGCAGGCCTCGGAAAGCCGTGCCTCCGCCCCCGGAGCATCCGGGCCCCTATTACGAGCCGACCAACTCGACCGAAGCGAGTCGCAATAGCGGAGGACGCGCGGCCTATGATAAGGCGATAGCCGAGTACAATACAAAAAAAGCCGCGTGGGATAAGCTCGCCTATGAAGCCGAGCATCCCTACGAGATAGCTGCCCCCGACGCCAAGGCCGGCGCGTACGGCCCTACGGGCGACCCGGACTATGCTCGCAAACAGTCGCGCCATATTGAGCTCGACCGGCAAGCGGCAGAGAAACGACGGGGCTATACGTTCGACCTCGCCGAAACCAACCGCGATGCGCTCGCGAGTTATGCCGCGCGTGAGCAGGGGCAAGCGGCGCGTGGGCTGCAACTGGACGCGTATGGGCAGTATGCCGACGTGCTTAGCGGCAAGGCCCCCTCACTCGCTGAGCTGCAAATGCGGCAAGGCCTGAGTGATACGCAGATGGCGGCGCAAAACATGGCCGTTTCCGCCCGCGGGGGGGGCGGTAACCAGCTTTTGGCGATGCGCGAAGCGCAGCGACAAGGGGCGCTTGGGGCGCAGCGGGTGAACGCGGAAAGCGCCATGCTGAGGGCGCGCGAGATGGAGATGGCACGGTCTGGCCTCATCGGGGCCGCGTCGCAAATCAGGAATCAGGATTTCCAAGTAAGGAATCAAGATTTGCAGTCGCGGGGCATGTCCTTTGACCAACAACAGGGCATGGCCGATGCGTATTATCGCAATCGCCAAGCGAATGACCAATACGGCCTAGGGCTACTCGGTGCGCAAGCGCAAGTCGACCAGTCGGCGACCAACGCTCGTATGTCCTACGAACAGATGCTGCAACATGGGCGGATGGGGACCATGCAAGCCACCCAAGGCGTCGACGTAGCCGAGATGGGCGCCAATGCGGGGATGGCCCAATCGCAAATGCAGGCACAAAACCAAGCAAATCTAGCCTACTACGCGCAGCAACAAGAAAACGCACGAGCCAACGAGCGCATGGTCGCCACGGGGCTCACGGCAGCCGCCAGCATGTATGGAGCAAAGCACTAAGCCATGGTCTACGATCGCTTTCTAGGGCGGGATGTGGACGGGGGGCTACTTTTTGGCGATACCGCATCGGGGCAGACCCTCAAAACGGCCCCCTCCCCCGAGTCCCTCGAACGGGCGCAAATGCTTTCGGGCGGCACCCTCACGGGGGGGGAGTTGCCCCCGATGATCGGCCTCGGTGACGACGGCTTGACACGGCCCGCCTCGGCCGACCTTGCGGGGGAGGTGATGCGGTCGCGGCTCGACGAGCGGGCTCGCCTCATAGCGGACTTTTTGCCCCCGACGGGGGAGGGGTCGACCGAAGGGGCCGATGGCCCCGTCAGCGGCGCGGGCGCCGGCGGCGCGCCGCAAGGCGGCGGGCAAGGGGGCAGCTCCGGGGAAGCGGGCGGAGCGCCTGGGCGGGGTCACAACGCAGGGCATGGCGAGGCCGATGCGGGGCCCGCCCCGCGTCCCGGGGCCGCGGGGCCCGTCGGTGGCATCAAGTTCTCGGGCTCGGGCGGCCCAGGCCCGCGCAACTATTGGGCGGAGGCTCGCGACGCGCACCTTGCGCAGCTCGAAGGGGGGGGCGGAGGCGGCGGAGGCGGGGGCCCTGCGCGTAGCGTAGAGACGCCTACGGGGCGGCAGGTGGTCAACGAGGGGGCGCCGTCGCCCGAAACCATGGTGCGGCTGCAAGGCGTCGTGCGGCGCGACGAAGAGCTGGGGAAACGGCAGCTGGCCGAGGACGAGGCCCAGAAGGGGCGTGAGGCCCAGTGGCTCAAAGAGCGGGGGGACCTGGAAGCAAGGCAGGACGCCGCGAGCGCGCGGGACGACGCGGCGTATCGGGGCCGTCAAGAGGTCATCAACCAACGGCGCGAGCAGCTCGATACGGAGATAGGCGACGGTAAGATCGATCCAAACCAGTTTTGGGGCAAGATGCCCATGGCCAATAAGGCGATGGCCCTTATCGGTGTGATGCTTGGAGCCAAAGCGGCCGGCTCGCGGGGCACGAACGAGGCCATGGGGATACTGGAAAAGGCGATCGATCGGGATATCGACGCGCAGAAGGCGAACCTCGCCAAAAAGCAATGGCAGTCGAGCGAGCTTGGACGTCGCTATCAGCAAAACCGAGAGCTGATGGGCGACGAGAAGGCGGCGAGGCTGGAGACCAAAGCGGCGGCGCTACGGGCCTTTGACGCGCAAACCAAGCAACGGGCGATAGCGACGGGCTCAAAACAAGCCGCCCTTGCAGCGGAGAAACTCTCGCTGAAAGCCGACGAGCGCATCGCGCAACTCTACGCCGAGGCGGACGCACGGGTCAAACAGTCCGCAAGCTTTGGCTACCGGCAAGTCGGAGGGGGCTTGGGGGGTACAAGTAGTTCCAAACGGAAACAGCAGCTTAAAGAGATAGCTGAGCTCGATGACAAGGCAAAGAAAGCGGGGGACGGTGAGGTGCCACGCGCGATGATCGTCGATGGCGAAGCGTACGAGTTCCGCGACGACATCCCGCCCCCGGAGCGAGCCGAGTATGCAAAGCAACTGATGGCGCTTGATGCGGGCATCGAAGGGATGAGCAAAGTGCAAGACGAGCCTCTCTACGATCGCTGGTGGGGCACCTCCGCCCACGATGCGCGGGCCGTGATGGCCGGGTCCAATCTCAACAAGGGGTTTGGGGAAGGGGCCATGACCGAGACCAACGAGAAAATGTTTAAAGGGACGACGGGCGGCCCTCTTGGCGCCCGGGGGGCCGAAGCCTTGAAGGAATCCGCCCGCGACCGGAAAGCCGGCATCCTCAAAAACGTGATGAAGCCCAAGAAAACAGGGCGGTGAGCGCATGGCAACCGACGAGGCCCCGCAAACGCAAACGATGTATGGGCCTGACGGTCAGGCCGTCGAGGTGCCTCTTGACCAGGTAAGGCAAGCGTATCATTCGGGCAAGCTTGGGTTCGCCGAAGGCCAACCTGTGTACCTGCAAAAGGGGCAAGAGGTGGTGGCTCTTGACGGAGCCAAGGCCGGCGAACTGTTCGACAGTGGCCTCGCGAATACGGTCCGCTTGGCGGGCGAAGGCGACTTTGCCAAGCAAGAAGAGGCGAAAGAATACAGCGGGGCTTTGCGCGGTCTGGAGGCAGCTGCCTACGGCGGCGCGAGGGGGCTGACGCTCGGCGGGTCCGACTGGGTAGCGTCCCAGCTAGGCGGGGAACAGACCGCCGAGCATATGCGGAAACTCGAAGAGCATCGGCCGGTCGCCTCGCTGGTTGGCGAGGGCGTAGGGATAGGGCTTCCGTTGCTTTTTACGGGCGGCTCGAGCGGCGTTGGGCTTGCGGCGCGGGGGGCCGAAGCCGTGCGCGGCGCGGGCCTCGGGCTACTCGGACGAGGGGCGGAGATAGCCACCGCGCTCCCTCGCGGGGTTGGCGCGCTGGGGCGCGGGGCGGAAGGCATCGCCGCTCGGGGGCTAGCGGAAGCCGGGCTAGCAGAGACAGGCCTTGCCTCGCGTACGATGCGGGCCGCAACGGGGGCCGCTGTCGAAGGGGCGCTCTACGGCGTAGGGCAAGAGGTGTCGGAAGCGAGCCTGCGGAACGAAGAGATTACAGCGGAGAAATTGCTAGCGGCGGCGGGGCACGGGGCGCTGCTCGGCGGGGTGCTGGGCGGGTCGTTGACGGTGGCAGGCGCCGCGCTGCGGGGGGCGGTGAGCAAGGCAGAGGAGGCGGGCAAGGGGCTACTGGGCCGCGTGGCGAAGAGGGAAGAGGCGCTAACGAACGAGCTCGCGGCGGCCGCGCCCAAGGCCGAAAGCACGATTAAGATCCTCGCGCAAAAAGCGGAGGTTGAGTACACGATTAAAGCGCTCGGTGCGACGCCCCAGCAGGTCGACCGGCTGGTCGGGATGGGGGACGACATTGTGACGCGAGCCGTGCGCATGGCGAACGAAGACACGCCGAAACTGCTTGGAAAATCGGAGCTCGCGTTCCTACCCATGGCGAAGAAAGCCGAGGCCGCCGTTCTGCTCGAGAAAAAGGCGGGGAAGGCGATTGGCGATATAATTGACGAGCTAAGTCAAGCGAGCATCAAGCCGGATATTGCAGCCGTGACAAGCCGCGTGTTTCGGGAAAAGCTTGTCCCCTTGGCCGAAGAGTTTGGACCTAAGGCCAAAAAAGCCATGAAAGAGGGCAAAAAGATACTCGCCGAGCTTGACGAAAAGCTCGAAGGCCAAACGGTCAAAGACCTCTGGAATGCCAAGCGGTCCATCGGTGAGGACGTCAACTGGGTCAAGCTTGGGCGAGGCGAAGGGTCGCGGGTCGACAAGCTCAAAGCCGATATCTACCGGTCGCTCGATGCGGAAATAAAGCGTGTGGGGGAGGCGGCCAGCGCGGAACTCGGCGAAGGGGTGGCGGCGCGGTGGGCCAACGCCAACCGCGAGTATCGGGCCGCAACGTGGCTCAAACAAACCACCGAAAAGGGGGCGCATAAAGCGGCAGCGGCCGAGGGACCCTTGACGCGCATGTCCGGGACGCTGGAGACCGCGGCGTCGGTGGGGCTTGCGGCCATGACGGGTGGGGTCTGGGCCGTCCCGATGCTGGTCGGAAGCAAGCTCGCGGCGCACGTGGCGCGCACGTACGGCCAGGACGCGGCCGCGAAGATTGCGGGGGCAGCGAGCCGCGGGGAGATGGTTAAGGGGATTGAGGGCGCGCTCGATAAGCAGCTCGGACAAAAAGTAGCGGGCCTTTTTGGACGCACGGCCGAGGGCGTCCAAAAGACGCCCTTGCTCTTGCCCGCTGCCACGGCGCTAGAACGGGAGACTGGCCGGCGGGAGCCGAAAGGCAAGCTCGCTGTGCGCTACCAGGCCAAGCGGGACCAGGTCGCGCAGTTTTTGGCAGCCCCTGAGGCGCACGTGGCCGCGGCCACGCGAGGACTGGCCCAGGTGCCCGTAGGGGTGCGTGAGCATTTGGCCAAAAAAGCCATCGTTGGAGCGCAGTTTCTGCAGGGCAAAGCGCCTGTTAGGGACCCTGACCCTCTGCAGCCTCACCTCAGCGTGCCTGCCCCGTCGCCCCAAGAGATGGATAGGTACCTGCGCTACGCGAAGGCGCTCGACGCCCCGCTCTCGGTGCTCGATGATGCCTTGGCCGGCAAGCTGTCCCGGGAAGCCGTCGAAGCGCTCAAGACCGTGTATCCGCACGTCTACGATGAGCTCCGCGCGCAGGTGACGGCGCAGCTGGTCGAGACACGCAAACCGCTTCCGTATCAGGAGCGGCTCCAGCTTAATATCTTGCTCGATGTGCCGACGGACCGAACGCTGGAGCCGCAGTTCGTGCAAGCCCTGCAAAAGGCTTACGCCTCGCTGAGCCAGGGCCAGGGCCAAGGGGCCCCGGCCCCAGGGTCTGGGCAAGGCCCCCGCAGCCTCCCCTCGCATCCGGTGCAGATAGCAAAAGCCTACGAGACCAAGGCCTCAGGCCTGGAAGGACCCGCCTTACATGTCACTTTCCGAATCCCAAGCGAGTACGATTTTGGCGCCTCGCAAAAACCAAGTGGTTGTGCAAGCGACCAGCACAACGACGGCTGTGATTGACCTTAGTACGGCCATCACCCCGGCAGCCCCCGCGGGGGCCTTGCCCGTAAACCACTTTTTTCGCGGGCGCTACGTCACGGTGCAAGCCGAGAGCGCGGACGTATACGTGGCGCTTGTCGATGGCCCGTCCGATACCCTTGACCCAACAGCCACGGGTACTCCGGCGCCGGGGGGCTGCATTCTGATTCCGTCGGGGCAAGAAAAACATTTCCTAATGGAAACAGGGTCGGGAGCCTGGCGCTACCTAGCCTACCGCACGGCCTCAGGGGCCGGAAAGATTCGGCTATGGGCATCGAGTCCGCAATGACGCTGATTAGCCGGCGCCCCCAGCCTGGGCGTGGGCGTATTGCGCGGCCTGCGGCCGTTGCGGAGCCGGGGCCCGCCTTCGGTCCCCTGTCGATTGCAGGGCTTGAAGCCTGGTATGATGCGCAGGCGACCAACTGTTTTTTTGTTGACTGGGCTGAGACAACGCCCGCTACCCATGGCTCGCTTGTGGGGCGATGGAAAGATCAAAGCGGCAAAGCAAGGCACCTGGGAAGCGAGTCCGATCAAGAGACGTATAAAGGTACGCTTGTCGCGGCCGCCATCCATGGCAAGCCTGCTTATTCGACGCTGCCAAACAAGCTGCTATCTACCCAGGGGCTGAACGTTGCGCTAGGGGTCCCGAGCCAACTCGAAATCTGGGTTGTCATCAAGAAGGTCAACACGACCTTTGGTACCCACGTTTTCGGCGGCTTTCGCAATGGCGGCGGGGCGAGTGTAACGATGACGCTGCAAACAGCGACCACATCAGCGGGGTGGATATGCTCGGCCGGTGGGAACACAAAAAAGCTGGCCACGTCCCTCAATACCAATCCGCATCTATTCCGTGCGCAGGTTGATTTCACGCAGGCTACAGCAGCGAACGAAATCCGCGTGTGGCTCGATGGCGTCGAAGGAGCGACGGCCACAGGGAGCACCAACAATACCGATTTTGGCACCCATAAAATCCAACTAGGGGAATCGAGTTCGTCAGCCGAGGCAGCGTATATCGGCGAGTTTTTGGCGTTTTCTCCTATCCTTTCGGACGCGGACGCGTTGCTTCTTTCAACCTACCTTCGTACGAAGTGGGGCCTAGCCTAAAAGGGCTAGAAGCTTGTGCTGTTTCCCTCGTACGATGGGGGTATGCCCCAAAGCGTGCTCGAACTGCCCGGCCTTGAGCTCTACCTCGACGCTCAAGACGCGAACGTGTTTTTTTACGATAGGGACCAGACCACAGCGGCCACCGACGGGGGTCTTGTTGGCTCGTGGAAAGACCTAAGCGGAAACGGCCGGCACTGCTT
>Ga0307405_10001346_pt1 | contig 10301 bp, 16 predicted proteins | sample 322Cmetagenome_2_FD_203311 | JGI IMG/M metagenome (GOLD analysis project Ga0307405, IMG submission 203311) | Maize rhizosphere microbial communities from greenhouse at UC Davis, California, United States - 322HYB-C-1 | ecosystem: Host-associated > Plants > Roots > Rhizosphere > Soil | place... | reverse complement strand
ATTCCGGCCCGGCTTTCAGCTTCACCGGGGCTGATCTCAAGAATGATCCTGGCTATCAGTTCGGCCTGAACCAAGGCACGCAGGGAATTGAGCGAGGCCAAGCTGCACGGGGTAACTTCCTGTCCGGGGGGGCGATGAAAGAACTCGCCCGGTTCAATGAGGACTATGCCGGTACGAAGTTCAATGAGGGCTTCAACCGTGCTAGTTCCACGTACAACACCAACCTTGCCCGCCGTCAGAACGAGTGGAATACGAATCTGGGCGCCTACAACCAGAACCGGAACACGATCTATAACTTCCTGACGGGAGTTTCGAACACTGGTCAGGCGTCGGCTGCACGGGTTGGAGCGAACAATCAGCAGGTCGCGAACAGTGTTGGAAACAACATCATGTCTGCGGGTAATGCTCAGGCGGCTGGGCAGGTTGCCAGTGGGAATGCGCTGACCTCTGGCATTAATCAGGCCTCTAACAGCCTCAACAATGCTGGAGGCTGGAACAATCTGCTTTCCTCGTTCAACATTGGACGCAGCGGGAACAACTACAACGGTTCGAGCACGAACCCATCTGCCGCGAACTACACCAACTCGATGGATATGGGAGTGACCTGGTAATGGCCCTCGACCCGAGCATCATTTTGAACATTGGGCGCGGGGTTACCCCGCTGAAGTCTCAGAGCGAAATTCAAGACGAGCAGATGCAACGCGAGGTGAACAGCCTCAAGTTGAATCAGCTTCGTCAAGGGATCGCAGACGAGCAAGCAACCCGCGACATTGCCCGCAACACTGCGCCTGAGGGGCTGGCCGACGCCTTCTATAAGGGAGGTTACGTCAAACAGGGACAGGAGGCGCAGAAGTTCCAGACTGAGCAGCAGAAAGCCCAACGCGAGGCGATGAAGGCCAAGGTTGAACAGCAGCTTCAGCAATTTCAGGTTGCCGGCCAGATCATGAATGGTGTCGTTGATCAGGCGACGTGGGACCGTGCCCGTCAGCAGACTGCGCAGGTCTTCGGCCCTGAAGCCGCGGCTCAGTTGCCGGAACAATACGACCCTGCTTTGATCGAGCAGAAGCGCGCTCAAGCCATGACCGTGAAGGACCAACTTGAGCAGAAGTGGAAGGCGATGGAGTACACCACCCCGAATGCCAATGCCAAGCTTCAGGCCCAGACTTCCAGCGCGAACAATGCAGCGACGGTGGCTGCGACCGATCGGGCGACGAATCAACGCGCGGCGACCGCTGCGGCAGCGGCACAGCAGAAGGTTGCACCGAAGCCCATTCCTGCCTCTGCGCTGAAGATGCAGCAAGAAAGCCTTGATGCCATCGGCACGGCGAACAGCATCAACGCAGATCTTGACGCGATCAATGCGCAGATCGAGAAGGGAACGCTCAAGTTTGGCCCGGTCGGGAACCTTGCCAACGCCGCGCTTAATGCGACAGGCATGAGTACCGAGGAGAGCCGCAACTTCGCCTCCTTCAAGGCCAACATGGAGAAGCTTCGAAACGACTCTCTGCGACTGAACAAGGGTGTTCAGACCGATGGCGATGCACAGCGAGCGTGGAACGAGCTGTTCTCGAACATCAACGATACGAAGGTTGTGCAGCAGCGTCTCGCCGAGATCAAGCGCCTGAACGAGCGCGCGGTGCAGTTGCGCAAACTGGACATCGATGCAGTTCGGACGAACTACGGTCATGAACCGCTGGACGTGTCCGGCTACGAGAAGCAGCCGCCGACCCTGAACGGCGGAACCACTGCACCCGCCAAAGCGAAGATTGCGGTCGGGACGGTTGACAGCGGGTTTCGATACAAGGGCGGTGACCCCAAGTCGCAGTCTTCCTGGGAGCCAGTGAAATGAAGCCATGGGAGAAGGACTGGGCGCCCGATCCTCTTGAGGCGGCGCTTGTTGCCGAGGGCGCTACTGGCAAGTTTGCGGACGTGGTTCGCAGCATGTACCAGCAAGAGTCGTCTTCTGGGAAGAACACCAAGACATCGAATGCTGGTGCGGTGGGTCCAATGCAAGTCATCCCGTCTACGTTCTCCAGCGTTGCGGATAAGGGATGGGACATCAAGAACGAAGAGCACAACCTGCGAGCGGGGATTCGCTATGCAAAACAAGGCTTCGAAGCGTCTGGAGGGGACCCTGCACTTACCGGAGCGTACTACTACGGCGGCCCCGGTGGACTTGCGAAGGCTCGTCGGGGGGTTGCTGTCTCAGACCCCCGGAATCCCGACGCTCCCACCACGCTGCAATACGGACAGCAGGTTGCAGCGCGTGTGCCCAAGGAACCGCTGAATCCTGTCATGGCGGCAGGGAAGGCTGTCACGGATGCTGTGATTCCGTCTGCCAATGCAGCCGAGCCGGCTAGTTTGAAGCCATGGGAAAAGGAATGGGAGGCTCCTGCCGCGCCCTCTGCATCTCCGGCCGGACCTCTTGAGGTTGCGAGTGGGGCTCTCAACGCAGCCCGCGGGGTCACCAACGACTACGGCAAAGGTTTGATTCGTGGTGCTGCACGTATTGGGAACACGATCATCAACGCCGGCACTAAAGCCGCGGCGGACGCGATCCCTTCCGAGCCGAACATGCTCATCAACCCGGAGTTCCAGCGCCCGCAGCAGTCGCTTTCTGGTCTCATCACTGGCAAGAAGCCGATGAGCCCGGCCGAGGTTGCCAATCTCGAACGCCAAGGGAGCCTCGCCGCCTATGACAGGGAAGCACCGACCAGCCTGGCTTATCAAGCCGGAGACCTTACGGCGCAGGTTGCCGGAACTGCTGGTGTAGGTGGGGCCATCGCTGCCCCACTGCGTGCGGTAGCTCCTGCCGTCCCTGCTGCTGCCGGCGTCCTAACCAAGTTTGCAAACGCAATTGGATCAGGCGGCATGCAGTTGGGCGGGGCTCCTGCTGCGACCCTTACTCAAGGGGTCGGGAATTTGGCCCTACGTGCAGGAGGCGGCGCGGTTGCCGGTGGCGCTTCTGCTGGACTGATTGACCCAGAGCAGGCCGGTCAAGGGGCTGCTATCGGTGCTGGCTTTCCGGTGGCTGCCAGGGCCGTCGCTGCTGGCGGTCGAGTGGTTGGGGCAAGATTGGCAGAGCGCGCGACTGAGAGAGCAGCCGACATCAGCCGCCGCCAGCCGATGTTCGACACGCTGCGCGATGGTCTCGATGCCGGATATGTCGTCCCGCCGTCGAGCGTGAACCCGTCGATGCGCAACACGGTAACGGAAAGCGTCTCCGGGAAGATCGCGACAGCTCAGGTCGCGTCGTCACGAAATCAGGTAGTTACCGATCGATTGGTTCGGCAATCTTTGGGGCTCGCTGATGATGCGCCGCTGACTACCGAGGCATTGCAGGGTTACCGTGCGGCTCAGCATGCCGCCGGGTATGAGCCTTTGCGTCAGTTGGGCAACATCCGGGCTGATCAGCAGTTCGATGATGCCCTCACCGCCATCATCAGGAACAACACCGGCAGGGGAACCATCCCGGCAATCGCTAATGATGAAGTGGCGAATCTGGCTAACGCTCATCGGTCCGGTGGCTTCGACGCAGGTGACGCGGTTGACGCGATCCGGGTGCTGCGTGAGAACGCGCAAGATGCCTTCCGGAACGGCAACACCGCACTAGGGCGCACGAACCGAGCCATCGCCGATGCATACGAGCAAGCCATTGAGCGGGCCATTCCTGCAAACCAAGCCGATCTACTGAACGCCTACCGTAGCGCCCGCACGAACATGGCCCGCAGTTTTACGGTCGAGAACGCCTTGAAAGAGGGCTCCGGGGCCGTAGACGCCAGGAAGATCGCCGCCGAACTCCAGAAAGGAGCCCCGTTGGATGGCGAACTTTTGACCGTCGCTCGCTTTGCCAACACCTTCCCTAAGGCAACGCAGCCTCCATCAACCGTGAACGGTCCGGGTGTTCATAACCTGAAGGCCATGTTTGCAAGTGGCGCTGGTGCTACTGGCGGGGCATTGGGCGCGGCGGTTGGTGGCCCGGTTGGAGCCGCGGTTGGTAGTGCGATTGGCGCTGGCGGGGCTTACTTGGCCCCGGCCGCTGCTCGCGCGCAGATGTTTTCTAGAGGGGCGCAGAACTCCTTGATCCCGCAGGTACAGCAGGGGAACAGCCTGCTCCAGTTCGCGCAAAGCCCTGAAGTTTCGGAGTTGGCCCAGCTATTCGGTAGGACCGCGCCTGTACTTGGAACGCGCTAGCCCTTCTTTGTAGCCCAGGACAACCGCCACCACAAAGATGACCACAAGGAGGGCTGCTGCCTTCCATAGCTTGAACTCGATGTAATCCATCGCCGCATTTTCCTTCAAAGCCGCCTCCGGGTGGCTTTTTCGTTTTCTGAGGACCTCAAATGGCAAATTTCTTGGCCCCGATCATCAACGGACAACAATTCGATGCCAACGGCGACCCGTTGAACAGTGGTGAGATCTACGTCTACCTCGCAGGCTCATCGACCCCTGCCACGACCTACACCACTCAGGCCGGGGGTACGCCAAACACCTTCCCGATCGACCTGAACACCCTTGGGGTGAACGAGGACGGCGAGATCTGGCTGATTGGCGGTGCTGCGTACAAGTTCGTCATCAAGGATTCCGCTGGCGTGACTTTGCGCACGCTGGACAACATGAGCGGGATCAACGACAGCACGGTAACGACCGATCAATGGGTCGTCTACCAATCAGCCCCTACCTACGTCAGCGCAACTTCCTTCACGGTTGCCGGGGACCAGACGCAGACCTTCCAGATTCGGCGCCGGCTCAAGACGCAGAACACCGGGGGGCTGGTCTATTCCACGATCACCAACAGCGTCTATTCAAGCCCGAACACCACTGTCACTGTACAGAACGACTCGGGCGTGCTCGATAGCGGGCTGTCTCAGGTCTCCTACGGGATCATCTCGGCGCTGAATTCGTCACTCCCTTATGGGTTGTTGATCGGTGTCACAGCGTTCACAGCGTCTGGCACGTTCACCCCCAACGCAGCCGCTAAGCGCTGGTTGGTCAAGGGCCAAGGAGCGGGCGGTGGTGGTGGTGGTGGTACTGGCACGGCTGCCGGTCAGGTCAGCATCGGTGCAGGCGGTGCGGCTGGTGCGATCGGTGAAACCTTCATCTCTACGTCATTGCTGCCAAGCGTGGCAGTGACCATCGGGGCAGGAGGTGTGAGCAACAGTGGTCTTGCGGGCGGCGCGGGCGGGACGACGAGCTTCGGAACGCATCTTTCCCTTGCTGGCGGTGCTGGCGGGGCTACTGCCGCCTCGGCCGCCGCGGTGGTGGTAGCCGGAGCTGCTGGCGGCGCTGCGACCTTGGGCAACGTGTACCTCCAGCCAGGGCAGAACTCATCCGGAGGTGGTTCCTCGAATGCTCAGGGCTATGCCTGCGGTACTGCCGGCGCAAACAGCCTCTACGGCGGCGGAGGTGCTCCAGGTGCTATCGGTGTTGGTGCTCCTGCTATTGCCGCTGGTGGTGCTGCGACAGGCCGCGGTGCTGGCGGTGGTGGTGCTGCTGCTGTGTCCGGCAGCGGCGCGGTTGGTGGTGGAGTCGGAACGGGCGGAATCATCGTGGTTTACGAATATGCGTAGGCCTGACATGGACCGCGACACCCAACCCGGCGATCTGCCGCGCCTCTCCAAAGTCATCGACTTTCGGCTCCCGTTGACTTGGCTGCTAGGCGTTGCCTTCATGGTCGCAGGCTCCTTCGTCACGATGTACTTTCAGATCGGACAACTTCGTGAAGACATGACAGATTTGAAGATAACCGTGAAGGCCGGGAATGGGGCGGCCGCCACTGTGCAGGGCGAATTAGCAATTCTGCGTTTTCGCGTCGAAACGCTAGAGTCTGACAAGCGATCAAAGTAAAATAGGCGAGCCCACAAAGCGCTACCAACGCGATGCGGGCTCTAACCACAACAACCTGTTCGAGAGGTCATCATGGCTGAGCCAATATTAACCGCTGCGCGTTTGCGCCAGCTTTACTCCTACGATCCAGAGGCCGGGAGCTTTACCCGCCTCGTGCGAATTGGCAGGAACCATTTTCCCGGTGTAGTTGCTGGTGCACCCTTCGGCAAAGGTTACCGGAGGCTGCGGGTCGATGGGCAAACCTATGTTGTCCACCGCCTCGTATGGCTGTACGTGAATGGGAACTGGCCCAATGGAGACATCGATCACATCGATGGTGACAAGTCGAACAACAGGATTTGCAACCTCAGGGATGTCAATCGAAGCACCAATCTTGAGAACCTGAAGGGGACGAAGGCGAAGGATAAGAGCAGATTGCTTGGCGCGTTCCCCGTCAACAAACGATCATGGTTTTCTAGAATTCAGGTGAAGGGCAGATCCATCTATCTCGGGTGTTTCCAATCGGCAGAAGATGCCCATGCAGCCTACTTAGCTGCCAAACGAGAATTTCACGAGGGCAACACCCTCTAACCACCAAGCCCGCTTCGGCGGGTTTTTCTTTGCCCGAAGGAGGGCCACATGAACGCGATCTCCAACTGGTTCGACACCAAGTTTGTGCCTGAGTGGCGCAAGTCCCTGAAGATGCTTTCGGTCCAATGGAACGTGATCTGCGCGGCAGCGGTGCCGGCGTGGCTCGCGCTCCCCGACAGCCAGCAGGCGGCGATCCTCGGCGCCATTGGCATCAACCCGGGATGGGTCATCGGCGCTGCCTTCGTGGTTGGTATCCTGGCTCGCCTGAAGTCGCAAGGCCTCAAGGGGTAGGCCATGAACACTTCGCAGCAGGGCATCGAACTTATCAAGAAGTTCGAGGGCGTCCGCTACCACGCCTACGATGATGGCGTGGGGGTCTGGACCATCGGAGTCGGGCATACCAAGGGCGTCATGCCCGGGGACAAGATCGACGACCGGCAAGTAGACCAGTTCCTGCGTGAAGACCTTGAGTCGGCCGAGTACGCTGTGAGCCGTCTGGTCAAGGTGGATCTGACGCAGAACGCCTTTGATGCACTCGTCTCGCTGGTCTTCAACATCGGCAGCGGCGCCTTCGCCAGTTCGACTCTGCTGAAGATGCTGAACAAGGGCCAGACACAGGCGGCAGCGGACCAGTTTCTTAAATGGACGATGGCAGGCGGCAAGGTGCTCCGCGGCCTCGTCACTCGTCGGGCAGCCGAGCGCGTGCTGTTCCTCTCATGACCCGCGAGATCGACATCGCCGAGCGCCAGGCGCTGGCACAGCCGCGTGACTTCCCAGAGGAGTTCGATAAGCCGACCACATGGAACGTCTGTGGTGACTGCGTGCGGTGCTTCCAGGGCATCCCGACCCGCATTCAGTGCCGTGTGTGTGAGCAAAGGAGGACGATATGAAGGCTCACGAAACCCTTGAAAGCTCCGACCCCCTGGGCCGGTGGATCGCCATCTACTGCCCCGGTTGCGAGGTTGCGCATGCCATCCCTGTCGAGAAGCCGAACCCAGCCAACGGCGCGGTCTGGAGGTTCAATGGAGACATGGAGCGGCCCACGTTCTCGCCGTCGCTGCACCTTGTTGGCTTCTGCCATTCCTTCGTCACCGATGGGCGCATCCAGTTCCTGAACGACTGCAGCCACGCGCTCGCCGGCCAGACGGTTGATTTGCCGGACATGCCGGAGGATTGGAAATGAGCGCTCAATGGTGGAACCTGTACTGGTGGCTGCTCAGGGGCGGGCGATGAACTTCTGGCACGGCGTGAGCCTGGGCCTTGTGCTCGGCGTGCTGTACGGGCTCGTCGTCTTCCTATGAGCCTGCTGCTATCCCCACGGGTCTGGGTCGCGCTCGCCTTCGCTGCTGTGCTGGCGGCGCTGGGCGTGCAGACCATGCGCTTGAGCCATGCGCACGCCGAACGCGCATCCCTGATGCAGCAGTACGCCGAAGCCGCCCGACAAGCAGAGGCAGATGCACGCGCCGAAGAAACCCGCCGTCAGGCAATCACCGATGAGGAGGCCCGCCATGGGCAAGAACGAATCGCAGCTGTGGAGATGGAGCGCGATGCTGCTCGCGCTGACGGCGACCGCCTGCGGGACGCTATCCGTGCCGCCACCAGCGGAGCCCGCCCGAATCCCGGCTCTGCCAGCGGAGGGCCGGGTAAGCCTCTTGCCGACCCCATCGGAATGTTTGCCGAGCTGCTTGAGCGGGCTGACCGTAGAGCGGAAACGGTCTCTGGATATGCTGACCGGCTCAGGGTCGCCGGGGAAACCTGCGAACGCTACGGAGACGGACTACAGGCTCCCACTGGGCGGTAAGCTCATGTCTCCCAATCGCTGATTCCGCGACACACCGGGATCGACGTGTACGGGAAACGGGAGTTTCTATGCATGAAGATGGTGGCCGGTGCTGGCCCTCGATCGTTTGCTGCGCCTCTCGTCTTGCGAGTCATAGAGGCGCCAATGCGCTAGTCGGGGGCAGGTCGCATTGCTCTGCACCATTCACCATCACGGCTGCGGAATGCTACTGGGCCAGTCTGTTCACGGCCGCCGAAGCAACCGAGCATTCCGCATGCGTGATGGTGGATCGCCTTGGTATCGAACCAAGCCTGCCGAAGCGACAGCTTTACAGGCTGCCCCGCGTCCTTAGCGGTATAACGATCCATGGCGGAAGTTGAAGGAATCGAACCATGCGCCATCCCTGACGCCCACGGTTTTCAAGACCGATTTGAGCCCTGCTCGGCAACTTCCTCGCGCGCGATTTTGCCACGGTTTTCGCAGAAAGCAGCACTGTATAGATGCACATGGGGTAAACTACAGGTTGTCAACGTGTGCGGGCACCGAGACAATACCGCTTGAGCCTCCAAACTCATGCGTTTCAGCCCTAACGGGTGGTGCCCGCACACCGGAAACGCAGCAGCTTGGAGGCTCTTTGCGTTTCATGGTCAGGGCGCCGGTTGACGTAGCTGATGGGCGAATGTCGTCGCCGCACCCGAGATAGCGATGCCGCTCATGACCCCAGCGGCCCGGCCTTTTGCAGGGACCGGAGAAAACGAGCAACTCGACGCATCCACGTTTGGCCCACGATACGGGCGCTCGACAGTACGAATGCAACGCTTCGGCGAGTGGTAGGCCCCAGCCATCAATACGGGGACCGGCCAAAGACTACCAATGCAGAGTCTCGGGGTCACCTATCCCTGAAATTTAAGAGCTGTCCTTTCCTTGCTCAGAGCGGGCTCTGATAGCAGCAAAGGCGCGAATTACCGCCTCCGCAAGTTCAACGGCACGCTGATATTTGTCGCCGTTCGCGTACAGGCTGAGAGCTTCAGCAAGCGTCAGAAGCTCCTGATGAGAAGGCAAATTGGCCCACTCCACAGCATGGGGCGTCAACTCAGGCAGATCCATAGTTCTTCCAGTATTTCCGGCACCGCAGGCAGCAGACCGAACCCTCCCGGTCGCGGCCCCATGCGTGGCCCAAGAAAAAGCAGCTCATCTCTCTTCCTTTCCTTGCTCAGAGCGTACTCGGAGGGCGGCATCGATTGCGTCATCGAGTGATGCGTGGTCGTATCCCTCGCCTCGGTCATGGGCGTATGGAGTCGAATCCCATCCGGCAACCATCGGCAGCACGTAGTAGCCATACCATCCGCCGTCGCGGCCGTCTCGTTTTGCACGCTCACGCAGCCATCGATACCGCTCCGCATCGGCCCGCTCCTGCTTGACGGCTTCCTCTGCAACCTCCCGCACGAACGCTGCCAGGCCATCCGGGTCAAACCCGTGCGTCGTCAGCCCATTCGCGTCCACCAAACCGAAGCCGAACGCCTCATGCTTGACGGCAATCGCCTCGATCGCTTTTTCATCCATGGCTCTCTCCTTCGTTGATGGCTATGTCTGCTGCATCCATGATATCGGCCGCGTAGTTCAACGCTGCGCGCAGGTTGTCGATCAAGAACGGCGGGTAGGGCGGTTTCGCAAGTAGCTGCGACATTTCGCGCAGCTCGTCAGTCGTCCAAGCTCGGCGCATTGGTCATTCTCCTTGCTCTATAGAGGGAGGGGGAGGGTTAGGGGTGGCGCCGGTGATTCGATCAATCCAATCGTCGTCAGATTCGCCGGGGAGCTTGAACGTGTTGGGAATCTCGTCGTCGTCGGTCATGCGCATTTTGGGCTCCTAAACGTTGGAATTGGGCAAAGGCTGTCCCTCTGACGCTGAGGCCAGATCAGGGCAGTTCCTGGAATATCGGGAAGGGCTGAAACCCCCATGGATCAAGGCTTCATGCTCGGGCCTGAGCGGGCGGTATTCGTGCTGTCCGTTGGTAGGGGGAAATTTGCCCAACTGGGCGCGAAACAGGCACTTGGCGCGGCTGGCGCGAAAGAGAAAACCCAGCAGTGGCGCGTACTTACGTGA